>Ga0210394_10002609_pt1 | contig 24399 bp, 22 predicted proteins | sample IncBWC12MmetaG_FD_160121 | JGI IMG/M metagenome (GOLD analysis project Ga0210394, IMG submission 160121) | Forest soil microbial communities from Barre Woods Harvard Forest LTER site, Petersham, Massachusetts, United States - Inc-BW-C-12-M | ecosystem: Environmental > Terrestrial > Soil >... | reverse complement strand
CTGGTGACCCGATCTCGGAAGGCACGCGCCTCGGTCCCGATAATTCCTCGCACGGTGAACGTGACGTGTGCGGACTAGCTGTCGAATGATACATCGGTCTTTCCTGTGACAATCTTAGAAAATGCGGTGATCCGTTCGATTGCACATCAATGTGAAGAAGCATCCGGTTCACCTAAACGATGAGCCGATGAGGTGCTCACTTCCAATGAATTGTTTGTGTTCGACCTGTAAGCTCACACTGATTCCGGACGGATTGTCGGCTACACGGAAGCTCTCCCGAAACCGCGTTCGAGTGGTAATCGTAGCGAACCGTCGCGCCACCTAGTCGAGTCACGCGGTAGCCGGAAGCTTGGTCCCCATATCGGGAAACCGGCCTTCCCCGGAGTCACTGCCTCCTACCCATAAAAGTCCACAAATTGCACAAAAGTGAACAGCACGCATCCCCGAGAGCCTCTATGCTGCAAGGCGAGAAATCCGCATTAAGAATTCCCGACGAAATGCCAACCCCGGGCTAATACTCGACGACGCTCAAAAGGCGAAGGATGGAGAAAAAGCATGTTTCACTTGATCTGGTATCTTCTTATTGGCCTCATTTCGGGGGTGATCGCGAAAGACGTCATGCACGTGCACATTACCCTGTTCTGGACGGTCGCGCTCGGCATCATCGGATCGGTCATCGGCGGCGGCGTTTCCCACATGTTTTCGCGCCCGACAAATGAACGCTATCATCCCGCCGGCCTCATTTTATCCACACTGGGCGCGATTCTGATTCTGTACATTTGCTTTAAGTTGAATATCCATTTTCCTGCCATCTCAACCTAAGGCAGCGACCCTATCGAGTCCATGTCCTGGTAAACGGGCGGGCGGGTGGCCGGGCCTTAGAATTTGTATTTGACTCTGGCGCGCCGCCACCCTTTGGTTTCCAAGGGCGCGGCTTTTCTCCGGTTTTTTCAGTCCGGCCAAAAGCCGATGAGGAAAATCCCACTCTAATTCCTTTGCTTTCAACGCACGGATTATATTCTTGACTCTGAAATTAGCCTCTTGGTACACTTTCCCTGTCAATTTCCCCCGTGAGTTGTATCCGTCAACTCTAGCGTGAAGTCCGCCCTCGAGATTTTCGCGCTTCCCAGCTATCGGGTGAGCCGCGCAGACCGCTCATTTCCTCGATCTGGATGCAGTAGAACACAGGGACAGGAGGCTTGGTTTTCTGCCGAATCTGCGACGCCGTATAACCGCTCTGCCACCAGAGTGACCTCTTTTGCAGCAAGGACCGCACATGCTCCCTACTCTTCGCATACTCGCGCGTATTCGGAATTTCCACGTATTTCCCAAGGATAACGACGCTCGTCCAATCGTCGTGGCCTCGAACTTCGTCGGTCTCTACGCAGACCAGCGGATTCTCCCGCATCCATTCGATCTTCTGCCCCAGCGTGGAAAAGCAGCACAATCGCTCGGTCTCATAGGCAAAATAAATGGGAACGATATAGGGCCTGTTGTTGCAGGCGCAAGCAAGTCTGCCGTAGCCCAGCCGAGTCAGCATATCGCGACATTCCCTGGTGCGCATCTTCGTGACGAGCATTGGTTATTGGACTGCCTTCATGGATTTCACGGAATGAACGCATTCCGCTTTGCCTCCTCCCGCTGCGTACTCTCGCGCTCATACCCCCGAGAAGGAAAGAATCTGCCGGAACAGGTTAACAGTTAACTCAACTAAACGACCTGGATTTCCATTGCAACTGGCTACCGTCTGATTGTCACTGTCCGTAAGTAGCACGAGCTAAATATCTGTCAGGTCATCGGGAATTTTCGCGAGATTCGCTGTCGCGTACTGCGTAGGCGGGCTTCACCTGAAAGCGGTCAAGCAGCAGCAATGAGCCGCAACGTCTCCAGGTTTTTCGAATTGTCGGCGCGGCGCTTGATCAGCACACCGCGTGCATCGCGGTACTCAAGTGTATAGACGTGGCAGCATGCGCCGCACAACCAGAAGTGTTGCACAGAATGGGTGTTAGGGGGTTTCTCACCGGCTGGATGATCCTTATGGAAGCGAAAGAGCAGCCCTTCCCGATAGTCAAAAGGTGTGTGGCAATCCGGGTTTGCGCAAACTGTGAACATGAAGACCTCATTTCCGCTAACGACCAACCCTCAGGGAGCGAATCCGAATCTCGCCCGTACGTGGACCTCCGGAAGCTCCGCGGACAAGAGCCTCTCCGCCCTTTCCCGCTCCAATCGAGCAATTGTGTTCTTCAGCCACCGCGCGACGCCTGTCTCTAACTCTTCCTGCGTCCCCGTGTGATAGAAAGAATCGATCGTCTCTCCGTACTCGCTCAACGGGATGTAGCGGCACGGGATCTTCTTGTCCCGTCGATCATCGGGAACCATCTGCATCAGGACGCAATCACTGCAAGGTTTTGACGGATGCGTGGGATCGAAATTCAAACAGGTCGGTGAATCTTGAAAGAGGAACTGTGGCCGCCAGTCCGCTCGCGCTGTATGGCGGTAGCCGCCCTTCTCTAAAAACTCCAATTCCGCCTTTAGAACGTCCAGAAGATCCCGCTTGTCCTTGTTCATGAGAGGAACTCCCTTACAACACTAATTTTACGTAGCGGCGCCATCTGAGCAGTGACGTACATCACTGCATCGCGTGTGGCCGGTCACCCGGCACCATCTGCCCAGACGCTTCTGGACCGAGAATAATGCGCTATAATTCGCCTGTTTTCCGACTGCTTGTGTGGATGAGTCTCGGCGCAGGCGCCGGCAGCCGATCTATCAATTGCACTGTCCGCGAACGCAAGGAGCCACCCCGTGAGTGGAGAAACGCCTCTCAAAGCCCTCAGTGTCGGCGGAAGCGGCCTTTACGAGAAATTATTTGAATTCTCGCCCGACGCCATCGTGGTGAGTGACCACCAAGGAAAAATCAGCGAAGTAAACGGGCAAGTCGAGAAACTCTTTGGGTACAGCCGCTCCGAGTTGCTGGGCAAACCAATCGAGATCCTGATCCCCGCACGGTTCCGCCAATCTCATCCTGGACACCGCAGTGACTACAGCAATCAACCCCGCGTTCGGCCCATGGGCGCCGGCCTGGAACTCTATGGCAGGCGCAAAGATGGAAGCGAGTTCCCCGTTGACATCATGCTCGGCCCGGTAGAAGCAGCAGAAGGGCGCGTGGTGCTGAGTGTAATTCGTGATCTTTCTGAAAAGAGAGAAGCCGAAGAAGCCCTGCGCCGAAGCGAACAGGAAAAACGCTATCTCGAAGAGGAGATGAACACCACCCACCAATTCGAAGAGATTGTTGGTGAAAATTCCGGCTTGAAGCGCGTGTTGAAACAGGTCGAAGATGTGGCGGCAACAGACGCAACGGTGCTGATCCTCGGAGAAACTGGAACGGGCAAAGAGCTCATCGCTCGTGCCATCCACGAGCTCAGCCCGCGTCGCGATCACGCTTTCGTCAGGCTCAACTGCTCAGCCATTCCGTCCGGACTTCTCGAAAGTGAATTATTCGGCCACGAAAAGGGAGCTTTCACGGGAGCGATCGCCCAGAAGGTCGGACGGCTTGAACTAGCTCATCAGGGTACATTCTTTTTGGATGAGGTAGGCGACCTCCCGTTGGAGCTTCAGCCCAAAATTCTACGGGCGCTGCAGGAGAAGGAATTTGAACGCGTCGGCGGAACGCGTACGATTCCCGTAAACGTGCGACTCCTCGCCGCGACGAATCGCGACCTCGCCAAAATGGTCAACGCGGGACAATTCCGCAGTGACCTCTACTACCGCCTGCGCGTGTTCCCCCTTACGATTCCACCCTTGCGCGAGCGCCGAGACGATATTCCCATCCTGGTGCGGTACTTTCTCGGGATTCACTCGAAGCGCATGGGCCGGCACATCGAAACCATTCCCGCCGAGACCATGGATGCGCTTGTCAAATGGCCGTGGCCCGGCAACGTGCGCGAGCTTGAGAATTTCATAGAGCGGTCCGTTATCCTATCGCCGGGACCGGCGTTGCGCGCGCCACTTGCCGAGCTTGAAGCCGTCGAGGAAGCCGCCGGGCAGACGAGCTCGAACCTCGAAGCCGCCGAACGGGAACATATTCTTCGTGTCCTTCGCGAGTGCCACGGCATGATAGGCGGCAATAAGGGTGCCTCCGAGCGCCTGGGCCTAAAGCGTACGACCCTGAATTCCAAGATGAAAAAACTCGGCATCAAACGGCGAGACTACATTTAGTCCTCAGACGACATCTCGTCTCGTCACTCCGTGATCTTGCGCACATCAGGACCTTCGATTTCATCCCTCTCCCTCGTGTAAGTGCTCCGCTTTGAGACAGATGGATGCATCTCTGTGCGCGCGGTCACGTTTGGCGCGTGACCTGCATTACTGATGTCGTCCGGCAGAAAAGATGGATCAAGCAACGATGCTAAAAATCACCGTCGAGGAAAACGAAAGAGCGGAAACGATCAAGCTCGAGGGAAAAATCACCGGGCCTTGGGTGGAAGAGTTGAATCGTATTTGGAATGCTTTGACGCCCTCACTTGGTCGCAAGCGGCTGGAGCTCGACATGTGCGATGTGGGTTTCGTCGATGCCAAGGGAAGAGAGCTCCTGCGTGAGATCTATCAGCAAACGAATGCCTATTTTCTAGCCGATTCACCTCTTATGCGATATTTCGCCGATGAAGCCATGCGGCCATCTCCGAAAGCGGGAGAAGAAGGAGCCTAGAATGCGCGGTCCCTATGGATTTGAGCCAAATGAAAGCTGCCAGGCATGCAAGCTGAGGAGAAATGGTTACTTTTGCCAGCTCAGCCCTGCGGCGCTTGAGGACTTCAACGCCGTGAAGTCGCCGGCCACGTATCCAGCCGGAGCGGTGCTCTTCCTGGAGAAGCAGGACTCGCGTGGGGTCTTCGTGCTGTGCGGCGGCGAAGTGAAACTCTCCATTAGTTCAAATTCTGGAAAGACACTGATTTTGAGGATTGCCAAAGCGGGCGAAATCCTTGGGCTAATGGCGACGATGTCCGGGAGCCCCTATGAGGTCACCGCGGAGACGCTGCACCCGTGCCAGGTGGCGTTCATTCGCCGCGAAGAGTTTTTGCACTTCATCGCGAACCACCACGAAGTCTGCAAAGGAATCGCGAGCCAACTCAGTTTCCTTTACAACGGCGCCTGCGAACAGTTACGCACGGTTGGTCTCTCGGCTTCCGCCCCAGAAAAACTGGCTCGGCTCCTGCTCGAATGGTACCCAGATACAAAGGATGCAAAACACGCTACGCCAGTCAAGATGCCGCTCACCCATGAAGAGATTGCCGAGTTCATCGGCACGACGCGAGAAACGGTGACCCGAACTCTCAGCAATTTCAAAAACCGGCAACTCGTGGAGCTGCACGGGTCATCTCTGATGATAGCCAACCGGCCTGCTCTCGAAACGATCGGCGCCGGGATCTAACCAGCGATTTGCGGGCATGGAAACGAAGCGTCAAGGGTGGCGTCGCGGTTCACCCGCATTGATCAGTCGAAATCATCCGACCGCGAACTGCTCTGAAAACTTGAGTGAAAGAAATTCCCTTCCCAAGTAAATCAGTCTCTCGCCCCTCAGGGTTCGCAGCAGATTTTGTGCACCCCACCCTGGTCTGTGTGCGTCCAAAAGTAGGAGGACGCTGAGAGTCATTTTTACTATCCGATTGGTGCACAATGCTCAATATTAATAAGATTCTCCTGCCGGTTGATTTCCCGGATCCCTCGCTGCCTGTGATTTGTCAGGCGGCGACATTGGCCCGCCATTTCAGCTCCGAGATCGTGATGCTGCACGTCCCAACAGCGCAGAGCCACGCCGCCGGTGTGCCTGACGACGGCCCCGAGCGCGACCGATGGGATCTGCTCACGGAGATTCTCCGAACGGCAGAAAAAGATCAGCAACAATCGCTCGCTGAACAGCTGGACGGCCTCGCATTTAAGAGCCTCTTACTGGAAGGCGACCCAGCGCACATAATTGTTCAGACCGCTCAGCAGGAAAACACCGATCTGATCATGATGCCGTCCCATGGCTCCACGTTCGACCAGTTTCTTCTGGGCACCGTGACGGCCAAAGTACTGCACAGGACCGAATGCCCGGTTTGGACCGGTGCGCACTTGGAAGCAGCGTCCGAACAGAAGTTTGCCATTCGCAACGTCCTTTGCGCGGTCGATTTGGGCTCTCGCGCTGACCAGTCTGTGTCGTGGGCCTCCCAAATAGCCGCCGACTTCAGTGCTCGGCTTACGCTCGCTCATGTCACTGGCGGTGTCGAGTTTTGGGGTCCCGGCGGCAGCTACGTCAATCAAGAATGGAAAGAGGCACTCGTCGGGGACGCTTCTCGGCGAATGGCAGAACTCCAACAGCGCCTCGGCATCGAGGCTGACGTATTCATCAGAAGCGGTGATGTGCCGAAGGTGTTGAGCGAGGCGGCGAAACAGACGAACGCCGATTTGCTGGTTACGGGGAGCTATCCCTATGGCGGCCACCTGCGGACCCACGGTTACGCCATTATTTGCGCCGTGCCAATTCCGGTTCTGAACGTTTGAGCACCAGCAGCTAAGCCTTCTTTCGACGACCAACCCAATCCACAGAGTGCGATGTTCCATTCGACATGGTAGCAGAATCTTCTTCTATGCGGGTTGCCCTATCATTCTCCGGCAGTGGCGCGCGATCTGTTTTTCTTCCTCGGTGGGCACAATCTTGATCTTGTCTGCAGCGATGCCCAGAAATTCTAGGCCGCTTGTAACTGCAGAGCGAACATAATCGCTGTGTTCTCCGATCCCGCCGGTGAACACCAAAATGTCCACGCCGCCGAGCAGAGCAACGTACGCACCGATTGCCTTGCGTACGGAAATCACGAACACGTTCAGCGCAAGCATTGCCTGTGGATCTTTGGCGCGGGCGCGCTCTTCAAGCGACTTCACATCGCTTTCGCCACAGGAGAGCGCGAAGAGCCCGCTCTGATGATTGATGAGGTCTTCCATCTCGTCGGCCCCCAGTTGCTCCGTGCGAAGAAGATAGACAAAGACCCCAGGATCGAGATCTCCGGAGCGCGTGCCCATCGGGATTCCACCTGTAGGGGTGAGCCCCATGGTGGTGTCGATCGATACCCGATTGCGGAGCGCGCAGAGGCTTGCTCCGTTGCCGAGATGCGCGAAGATGGCTCGTTCGGGCAGTTGCGCGCCCAAGTGATGAACGAGGGACTCGTACGAAAGACCGTGGAAACCATAGCGTCGAACACCCGCATCGAAGTAGCGATGCGGGATCGCCAGATGCGATGCGACTTCCGGCATGGTTTGGTGAAATACATCATCAAAACACGCGAAGTGCGCAGCGGAAGGAAACAGTGACTGCGCGGAGGCGATAAGCGAGAGAGCCTGCGGGATATGCACCGGCGCGAAGTGTGTAGCGGAGCGAAGTTCGTCCAGAACTTGCGGCGTGATGAGCTGATGCGCGAGGAGACGGGGTCCACCATGCACGACGCGATGACCTACCGCTACTGGCGCGGAATGAATATGCTTCCGGATTTCGTCGGCGACCGTGGCCAGCGCATTGCTTTGCGACTCAAGGATGCCTTCACGCCGTACGAGCAGTTCCCCGGCGAAAGAACGGATGTGCAACGTGCCGTCGCTATGTCCGACGCCATCGGCGCTTCCGGTCAGCAGTGCTTCTTCGTCGCTCGCTCCCCGATGATATATGCCGAACTTAAGCGAAGACGAGCCGCTGTTCAGCACGAAGATCAAGTCGTCCTTTCGCCCCGCCTTCTCCTGCATGTCTAACCCGGCCATTTCCAGTTGCGAATCTCTTCTTTATCGATGCCTTCGGCGTGCGCGTAGTTGATGCTCTCGACGATCTGGTCCTTCAGCCATTCCTTGGCGTGTGCGCCGATGGAGCTTAGCCGCGGAACGCGGTCGATAACGTCGATAGCCAGATTAAAGCGATCGACTTGGTTGAGGATCGCGAGCTCGAGCGGCGTGTTGATATTTCCCTTTTCTTTATATCCGCGCACGTGGATGTTGTCGTGATTCTTGCGCCGGTAGCTGAGTTTGTGGATCAGCGAAGCGTAGGAGTGGAAGTTGAAAATCACCGGCTTATCAATCGTGAAGAGCGAATCGAAGTCACGGTCGGAGAGCCCGTGCGGATGTTCGGTGGAAGGCAAAAGGCGAAAGAGATCGACCACGTTGACGAAGCGTATCTTTAAATCGGGAAAGTGCTGCTTGAGAATCGCGACAGCCGCCAGCGTCTCCATGGTCGCGATATCGCCTGCACATGCCATCACCACGTCGGGTTCCTTGCCATCGTCCGTGGAGGCCCAGTCCCAAATGCCGATGCCCTTCGTGCAGTGGAGTACCGCTTCTTCCATGCTGAGATACTGCAGATGATCCTGCTTGTCCGCGACAATGACGTTGACGTAGTCCCGCGAACGCAGGCAATGATCCGTCACGCTCAACAGGCAATTCGCGTCTGGCGGCAGATAAATGCGCACCACGTCGGCGCTCTTATTGGTCACGACATCAAGGAATCCTGGGTCTTGATGAGTGAAGCCGTTGTGGTCCTGCCGCCATACAAGCGACGTGATGAGGATGTTGATCGACGGCACCGGAGCGCGCCAGCCCAGTTCTTTCTTCGACTTCTCCAGCCACTTGGCGTGCTGGTTGAACATCGAATCGATCACATGCACGAAGGCTTCATACGTAGAAAAGAAACCGTGGCGCCCTGTGAGCACGTAACCTTCGAACCATCCTTCGAGCGTGTGCTCGCTGAGCATTTCCATGACGCGTCCTGCGACGTCAAGCTCGCCGCCGTCGGCGTCTTCCGGTTTGTATTCGGCAAGCCAGGTCTTCTTCGAAGCGGCATAGATTGCGGTGAGCCTGTTGGAGGCCGTCTCATCCGGGCCGAAGACGCGGAACGAGTTCATATTCCGCCGCATCACTTCAGCCAAAAAGTGAGCAAGCACGTCCGTCGGCGGTGCATACAAAGTTCCTGGCGCCTTCATTGCGACCGCATAGCTGCGAAAGTCAGGAAGATCGAGCTCTTTGCGCAGCAGACCGCCGTTCGCATGCGGGTTGGCCGAGATGCGGCGTGTGCCGGACGGCGCAAGTTCCCACAGCTCGGGAATGAGCGTACCGTTCGCGTCAAAAAGCTCTTCCGGCTTGTAGCTGCGCATCCAGTCTTCCACTATTTTGAGGCTTTTTTTATTTGTGGCTGGGTCAGCCACCGGGACCTGGTGAGCGCGCCAAAAATCTTCCACCTTGTGACCATTTACTTCTTTTGGTCCAGTCCATCCCTTCGGCGAGCGCAGCACGAGCATGGGCCAGCGCGGACGCGTGGTGTCTCCCGTTGACCGCGCGTGATCCTGAAGCGAACGAATCTCCAGGATGCACTGCTCGAGAGTGGAAGCCATTTTCTGATGCATCACAACCGGATCATTGCCTTCGACGAAATAAGGTTTGTGCCCGTAACCGGTAAGCAGTGCTTCCAACTCTTCGTGTGGAATGCGCGCAAAGATGGTCGGATTTGCGATCTTGTAGCCATTGAGGTGCAACACCGGCAGCACCGCTCCATCGCGAATCGGATTCAGAAATTTATTCGAATGCCAGGAGGTCGCAAGCGGACCAGTTTCCGCCTCGCCGTCGCCCACCGCGACGGTGACGATGAGATCGGGATTGTCGAACGCTGCGCCGTACGCGTGCGAGATGGAGTAGCCCAGCTCGCCGCCCTCGTGAATCGAACCCGGCGTTTCCGGAGTGCAGTGCGAGCCTATTCCTCCGGGAAACGAGAACTGGCGGAAGAATTTCAGCATGCCAGCTTCGTCGGTACTCTTGTCCGGATAAATCTCAGAATAATGGCCCTCGAGATAGCAGTTTGCAAGCGTGGCTGGCGCGCCGTGGCCGGGGCCGGCCACGTAAAGGATATTCAGGTCGTATTTCTTGATGAGCCGATTCAGGTGGACCCAAAGAAAGGATTGGCCGGGATCGGATCCCCAGTGCCCGAGAAGCCGGTTCTTGATGTGCTCTGGCTTTAGCGGTTCGCGAAGGAGGGCATTTGCGCGAAGATAGATCATTCCCGCTGACAGGTAATTGCACGCCCGCCAGTAGGCATCCATCTTCTTCAGCTCTTCGTGTGAAAGGGGCGTCAAAACTTGAGGTGTACTAGCCATGGCCGTTCTCCCCGATGCCGTTCTCCAAGGTGCCGTTCTCTGCGATGGAAGCTGCGCTTTGGATGACAGCTTCGGACCTGCCGATGCTCCTTCCTTGAGCCTAAGCTTTTCTAGGTAAGAAAACACCTCCGAAACAAGCCTCTAATCGTGCCTGGTTGTCCCGTGCCAAGTTGCAGAGATTGAGAGATGCGGCGATCGTCCGCGTTCACTGGCGGCTACTGTCAGAAAGGACATGCCGTGAGCACCAAAAACGTTTCGGACTCGTTCGGCAATACGCGCCCAAATCTTAATGATTTGAGCCAGTTAGAGAACGCAGGTGCTAGTTAAATTCAAATGTTTGATTGACGCCGCTGCCTGACAAACGCATCGGCTCGAAAGCACTGGTCACGCGACGTGGCTTACCGTCCAAAGAAGGATTCGATGGGGCCAGGACAACTTCCAAAGAAGTTTTCACGATGCGCCCCCATCTTATCGATATAAGAAAGACTAGTCGGAGATGGCCTTTTTCAGCTTGGCCTCTTGCAGGGCTTTGTCCGCCTCTGCTTTTTCAGCAACACCCATTGGTTTTACATCGACCACCACCTTGAGGATTTTTCCAGTAAAGGAGTTATCGCCTTCTTTGTAGTCGCTTGACACGGGTGTAGCGCCGTCCAGACCTACATCAGCGGTTTCGTCGGCTGAGAATATAAATCCTTGCGTGCGCTCGATTCGGCCAGAGGCAACCTTCGTGCCATTGACCAGGAGCGTGGCCGTGCCGCCCTTGCCAAGACCACCGCCGTCATAGTCAAAATTCATTCGTATGGTGGCCTTGCCAGAAGCCACCGCTTGGGGCGCGGAAACCTTGGTTTGCTGCAGACCAAGGAAGTTGTAGCAATACGTGGGTTTGCCGTCCTTGAAATAGAGACTCCACCCGCCGAACCTGCCACCCTGAGACAGAATCACGCCATTGGCTCCGCCTTGGGGAATCTGCACATCAGCGGTAATAGAAAGTGACCGGTTCTTGATGTTTATGAAAACGTTTTCGCTCATCCCCGCCATGCCCTCATAGAGCGAGAGAGACGTGCGGTCCCCCATCAGGTCAGGCCGGCCCGCTGTTGCTGCGTTGACGCGTTCGAGAACACGGTCATCGATGGGAAGCACGCGGTTTTTGATGGCCTCTTCGATGAACAGGGCCTGCATCTCCTTGAGCTTCGCCGGGTTCGAAGCAGCCAAATTGTTTACCAGGCTAAAGTCGGTGCGTGTGTCGTAAAGCTCCCAAATGTCATCCTGCAGCTTCCTTCGAGGCTGTTGCTCCCAAGGGGCGCGGTGGACTGTGCCGGCGAACCATCCGTCACTATATATGCCGCGGTTGCCCATAATTTCAAAGTACTGAACCTTGTGCGGACTCACCGCTTTAGGGCTTTCAAAGCTGTACATCATGCTGACGCCTTCGATCGGCGACTGCACCGTGCCGTTTACGCTGGTCGGCTCCGGCAGGTGGGCCGCTTCGAGCACAGTAGGAGCTATGTCGATGACGTGATGCCACTGCGAGCGCACCTCGTTCGTAGCTGTTATGTGCTTGGGCCACGAGACGATGATTGGGTTTCGCGTGCCACCGTAGTTGGAGGGAATCTGCTTCGTCCACATGAAAGGCGTGTCGCCTGCAACGGCCCATCCTGCGGCCATGTGCGGATACGTGCTGGGACCACCCCACTCATCATAGTGTTTCAGCTGTTCCTGCACCGTCTCGTTGACGCCATTGAAATAGGTCATTTCGTTGAACATGCCGACCATGCCGCCTTCGGCGCTGGTTCCGTTGTCTCCGATGATGTAGAAGATCAAAGTGTTGTCGAACTGGCCTGTATCCTTAAGACCGGCAAAGAGGCGGCCGATCTCATAGTCGCAGTATTCGCCAAAGCCCGCATAGACTTCCATCTGGCGTGCAAAGAGTTTTTGCTCGTCAGGGGTTAGCTTGTTCCAGTCTTTAATAGCCTCTGGTTTGGGAGCCAGCTTAGTGCCCGCTGGAACCACGCCAAGCGCGATCTGGCGTGCCAACGTCTCTTCGCGCATCTTGTCCCAGCCGCTGTCAAACTTGCCCTTGTACTTGGCGATCCATTCCGCCGGCACATGATGCGGCGCGTGTGTGGCGCCCGGCGCGAAGTACATGAAAAAAGGCTTGTCCGGCGTGAGTGATTTTTCAAACTTCATCCAAGCGATCGCGTGGTCGGTCATGTCGGTCATGAAGTTGTAACCGGGATAATGCGGAGTTCCGATCCTGCTCAACCCCTCATAAAGGCTCGGGGACCACTGGTCCGTCTCGCCGCCGATGAAGCCGTAAAATTCGTCGAAGCCTGAGCGCGTTGGCCAGCGATTCGTTGGACCGGACGGGCTAACTTCCCAGGCCGCCGTCTCGTGGTTCTTGCCAAACATGCCGGTGCTATAGCCGTTCAAGCGCAGCATCTCCGCGAGAGGAGCGACATTGTCCGGACGCTGCCCCGTGTTGCCAGGAAAAGCCGTGGCAATCTCCGTGATTCCCCCCATGTTGTTCATGTGGTGGTTACGACCAGAGAGCAGTGCGGTCCGCGTCGGCGAACAAAGCGCGGTGGTGTGGAACTGGTTGTAGCGCAGCCCCTGCGCGGCAAGAGCCTCTGCCGTTGGCATATGGATCGGACCGCCAAAGGAGCTCGACATTCCAAAGCCCATGTCGTCAATCAACACGATGATCACGTTCGGAGCGCCCTCCGGCGCAGTGATCTGGAAGCGCGGCGGCGGCGTGGCGTCTCGAGCATCAAGGATAGTGCTATGCGGATAGTCTGGTTCCGGGATGGGAAGCGTGGTGCGATCCAGTTTTGTTTGCGCCTGGACCGTTCCGACGAGAGCCATGGAAAGTGCCAGTCCATTCATCAATGCAAATCTAAGAGTCGAGTTCAAGATTTTTCTCCGTTTAGTTGAAAAGAATCAAATGCGATGGATTTTTTTTCCCTAGAGTCGTAGATGTGGCGGCAGTCACCTTAAGAAGTCTCCTTAAAGTGATTCCCGAGCAGCGATAGGGACTAAGCATTCCTTAGGTTTCTTTATCCCCTCTTGGTCCTCGAGGGTTATGTGATAGTGATGGCGGCCCTTCTCGGGTGCCACTGTCAGAATTGACAGGGGTGGCTCCGTCAAAAACACTAGGGCTCATCGCTCATCGGTGGGCAAGAGGTGAATGGCTGGACTTATGTCCGTTGGCTTGGCGACCGTAAGGGCATGGAGACCGAAACGAAGACTTGGGGCAAGACCGTTATCGACCGGAATAGCGATTTGAGGAATAGGGTTGATGTACTCGAACAGACGGTCAATACGATAAAAGTTTTGAAAAATGATTGCGTTCGCGAATAATCACCGCGCTGGACAAGGCCCCGCCACGCTAAACCGGTTTACGGAATTGTGAAACGTTAAACAATAGACCCCTGCTGCTTTACTTCACACCGGCGCCCGCTGGTCCCGGTCCTCCTCCGCGCCACCACGGCTCCGATTTCGGAAATGTATAAAGCGGCTCTGGCTTCTGCGCTTTTGCGCTTTTCCCTTGCTTTACCTTCGCTGGTTTTATCTTTTTTGCTTGCTGTACGTTCTCTGGCTTTGTGTCCCCTGCTGCGCCACTTGGTTCTTGTGCGCAGAGGCCTGAAGCGGCTGCCACTCCGCACAACAAAAGCCCGCACAATAAGCGAACTCGCATAACTTGCATGTCAGTCTCCCTTCGCTCCAAACCGCACGCACAACGAATGTCCCCGGCGCGGGAATTGAGCAAAGCAGATATTGGAATTGTGATCTGGACACGTCTATCGTCAGAACTGACAGTCCGGCAGGTGGCTGGGCCCTAGGATTTGTTTTTGACTTGGGGTACCGCAAGCTTCGGTTCTAAGTTGTTCAGCCCCATGACATCCTTTACAGATTGTCCCGGGACATCCTATGCACTTCGGCGGGTTTCGCGCGCCGGAGGTGGAGTATGCCGTGGAGGACTATGGATGTTCACGAGCAGTACGTTTCTCTTTGGAGCTAATTTGCGAGCGCTTCGCGATTCTCCTTAGCCCAGTCACTATCCGGCGCCACTGCCTTCATTGGCGGCCCGCCAGCGGTACCGCAGGCGCAGGGCCCCTTGGCTTTGGCCTCGGTCATACAAGAACAGGACTTTGTTCCCAGACAAGCGCAGACGTAAACAACTTTCTCCTTTGTCGGTTTCGCGCTCGTAGGCGCGCTCTGAGAGGACACGCTGCTCAGGATGGATGCGAGCGTTACAACGCCAATGACTACGATGGTCGGTATCATTCTGGATCGAGTTTTCTCTGTCATAAATCGTTCTTGCCGTGGCGACGTCGGATGCAGACTCACTGCAATCGCTTACCGGGATCAGCCCACGACTTAACCCTCTAACCGCAACAATACGATTTAAAAATAATTGCGTGCAATATCCACTTCGCACGATTTACATATAGCCAGCCACTCACAGCCATGGACGAGGGCAGGACATGCTGCCAGTCCCAGGGGAGTTGCACGTACGGATTCCGAAAGCGGATCGGATAGACTTTGGTTAGGTGAAGACAGGCTATCTCATAAATGCCTTTTAGGAGGGCACGGCTTCAGCCGTGCCGAAATCACTCGGAAAAGGGGGCTTTAGCCCCTGAAGAATCGTGGTATTTCCGCAGCTCTGACTTATGAGATGTCTTGGAGAAGAGTTAGCGAAATCGTGGGAGTCGAACTTGAGGCGAAATACAATAGCCCTGTGTTCTCTCGGTGTTGCACACACGCCAAACCTTCAAATGGTACAAACGGTACAAAACGAGAAACGCACAGAATGCAGTCACAGCGCCGCTATTTCGACTTGCGAACGCTATGCTTCTGGCAACTCGAAATCGGCGCTCGCAGTTGCTCCACTAGAATCAGTAAGGGTCAAACGACAATGAAGAGGACCAAAGTATCTCTGTTCGCCGGACATACGGAGGCCGGCTGCGGAAAAAGTGTCTAAGTTCAATCCCGGCACGAAGAATGCCAACGTCCCCTCTCGGGTGCTGGATTCGGGTGGCACTTGTAGGATGTTCGTCTCGCTCAATCCAGTTTGCGGATTCAGCCCAAACTGACAGTGTCTACCCTGCACGCCACTACGCCCCTCTTGGGGCAATAAGTCTGTTAGGTCTCTCCCAAGTTCCTTTATCTCTATTCTGAACCTACTAACGATTGAATTTTTGGCTCCGTTGTTCTCGACCCTTAGCTTGAATTCGAAATATCCTCCATTGAAATCCGCCTGTGGCGTCGTAGCGACAGGAAAAAGAATATAGTGTGAGTTTTTGCCTGGATGAATCGTCAACTTCGATACTCGCTCATCACGTTTTGCGAGTTCTTCTTCGAGATTAGTGATTTTTGCTTCCTGCAACCGCAAGTCACCTTCCAAATCGTCAATCTCAGTTTGTTTACTTTGAAAGAGCTTGAAGTTGGCCCGCCCAAAGCTCACCAAAGCAAAAGCAATCAATGCAGGCCGGACGAAGCCAGAAAACTTAAACGGAACTAAGGGTATAAAAGTAATCAGCGTACTAGCTACTGAAGCGACAGTCCAAGCGGCGTAAGGGGCTTTTGAAAACAGATCCCTCAACCACTCCCAAAAAAGCTTTTCATCAGTTTTTGGCATGGGTGTGATTTTGAAATTGGCTCAGTCTGAGGTCTCAGTCGCGCTGCCAATCCAATATCGCGCCGTTTTCCGGTCAACGCTGTGCAACGGATCAACCACAGAGAATTCCCTTCCCACGGTTTCTATGCGATTCTCGGCGCTCATAGCCTTTACCGGCTCGCCACTATACTCTAGATGCCGATAGACTGAACTGATGGCTTACGGGGGCACCCTGTGTGGATAACACTTTTAGGAACATTCGGTATTGGTTCACTTATAGGCACTGGCATTTCCCTATGGTTCACAGCCAAACAACAGCACAGGAACTGGGTCAACGACAATCGCAAGGCCGAATACAGGGAAATGCTAGACGTGCTGTATAACACGGTGTCCGTTGTAACTGCGAATCGTCCCAATCTAAGCAGCGTGAATCACGTACCAATCAATGAAGCCGTAATGAAGCTTGCTAGAGCGTTTGAAGATCGCATGTTCATAGGCGATTCGCTTAGAAAATCTGGTGCCTACGATGACTGGCTAAAGATCAAGAAAGTCATTCTTTACGACCCGGAATTGCAGAGCGAAACACCGAAAGAGTTTTGGTACTCGACGTACAACCTCCATGAACTAGAAGACAATTTACGAAAGAAGATTTTGGACGTAGCTCACGAGGACATCGTAGCGTTTAAGCTCTTTACAGGGAACTAGTCTAGGCCCTGATAACCTCGTTCTCCCCACGCTTCCAACACAAAACTAGCCAGAGTGAACGCGGCGTGTGCTGCTAGTCTTGCGTGCCGTGGTTTGAGCCTGTACTTCGTCTTGCAGTGGCCGTGCGCCGATCCTTGATGCGTTCGCAGCGAACGTGTTCCCTCGACTATGGCAGCAAGCCCACTAAGAATCGTTTTGAGATCGTCGTCCTGGGTTGCAGCCGGGTCTAACTTCAAATCGGCCCGTATGACCTTCCATAGTGGCCTAACCGACTTGTCGGAAGGCATGTCCAGGCCGTTGTCTTCGATGTAGGTCTTGAAGAGCGATTCTAGCAACGCACAGGATGCAGTCACGGCGGCGGGTGGGTCTGACTCCAAGTTCTCGAAGATGCGGTTAAACTCCGTTTGTAGCCCAGGCAAGTCACGCGGTGCGATGATGTCCTGAAGAGTTTTGCTGACCGCCGTCGCGCCTAACGCAGTGACGTAGCCGCCAGTGAGGTAGGTCAGACCGTAGTCAGCGAGTGCTTTCCTTATCCTGTCGCGCTGTGGCTCGAAGATTTCGGCCTCCGCGTTGTTCGACCAGTCCTGCACTTCCATTAGTTCTAGAATTACTCGGCCTAGAGTGGCTAGGGGGTCGGTCATGGTCTCATTCGCATAATTGAGCCATCCTCTCGTTTTGACCTGCCTATTTCCTCCCGGCGCGTAAGGAATTTCAATACCAGCCGACTCCATGAAGTTATCAATCTGAGCGTGAGAGTACCTGCTACCGAGCACGTCTGAAACTACTGCGACAACAGCGGTTGGAATCTTCCTGCTCACGCAAAGAATTATACGGCAGTCAGGGCGGGCGGCTGGGCCTTACGGTTTGTTTTTGACTTGGGTGTGCCGCAACACCATTGCTCTCCAATGCAGGGGTCCTCTCCTATTTTTCAGCCCGCCCGAAAGCCGATGAGGAAAATCCCACCCTAATCCTTTTGTTTTCAACGCAAGGATTATATTCTTGACTCTGAAAATAAACCTCTAGTACACTTTGTTTGTCAATTTCCATTTTCATCTCAATCACTAGCGCGAAGAATCGCACCTCTCCCCCTAAGTCTTCCAGAATCAACACATCTATAAGTGTTGATTCCAAATAGTTTCATCCCCATTAGAATCCGTCTTTACAAGAAAATAGGGGGGACGGGCCCGTTATTGTTAACCAAATCCGTCCCTCCACAAGCGAATCGGAAAATCCTTGGTTCGGGGAGCGCTTCCCTGAGCTTCTGGAACAAGAACACGTACTTTTGACACTTCCAACCTGAGACCGCCATCGAAATCATCGGTTCGAGTAAGATGGCGATGCTCATTCATTCGGAAAGGAATCCCATGCGATTACAGGTCCTTTGCTTCTTAGCCTCAGCTCTGCTGCCCCCGTTGGCGCAAGCACAAGCTCCTGTCTTTGCGATAATTCCCGAACAAAGCTCAATTAAGTTCTCCGTCAGCGCGACGGTGTCGCTGCAGGGTACTTTCGATAAGTGGGACGCCGCTCTTACCTTTGCATCGACGGATGTTTCGACGGGCGTTCTGGACATCAAGATTCAGGCGGCCAGCGTGAATACTGGAAGCGGCTTCAAGGATGACAAGCTGAGGAGCAAAGATTTCTTTAACGTCAAGCAGGATCCCTGGATCACGTTTAAGTCAACAAAGATTGTGCGGACTGGACCCAACACCTATTCGGTGCTGGGCAACTTTACGATACGCGGGGTGACCAAAACCGACACACTGACGTTAGTGGTCGACCCCGAGGGGAAAGCTTCAGGCGACATCAAAGGGACAATGGCCTTCGACCGTAAGGACTACGGGATGAATAGCGGGATTCCCTTCATCAGGATTGCCGACCGCGTCGAGGTAACAATCGCTCTCCAAGCGAAGCGAGTCAGCGGCCCTCCAGTGATCTTTAAGCAGTAGCCAGCTCGGTCGTATAGCCCCGGCATTCGAGCGTTTTGTTGCCTGCCGCCGCACGTCGAGATCGAGGGGACACTGGCCACCATGCGAACCCATTGCAGCTTCGCGCACGCGCACGAACGGCCGCAACCCCATTCCATTCATGGGCTTACTACAGATTCTCTGGATACCCCCCGGGGTGGGGGGGTGGCGGAAGCGTGTGGGAGTCGAACCCACCATTCGACCCGCGAAGGACCGAATCGCCGGCTTTGAAGGCCGGGAAGATCACCGGACCCCTTTCGCTTCCGTTGGGAGTATAGGGTCAGGCGCGGACGGTTTCAATTGTCCCAGCGGCGGCCTTCGTGCGGATCAACGCCGCCACCAGGTCGTACAGCTTGGGGCTGGTGCACACTTCGTAGTAGGGATGCGTGGATGCCGCGCCGATTTTGCCGTCGGGAAGAAGCTCGCGCGCCAGGCTCTTGCGCAGCACCAGCAATTCCACGGACTCGCCCATCGGCACTTCGCCGTAATGCAGCGTGACGTTTTCTTTGCCCCAGGGCATTTCCAGCTTCGTTTCCACGGAGTCGAGCGAAATCTCTTCGGATAATTTCTGGAAACCTTCTTCGTTCAGCTCAATGCCGTTCAAGTTGTAGCGCACCAGGAATTCGTCCAACTCTTCCGCCGATGCCCCTTCCATCGCGGTCAGAAATTGGTAGACGCAAAAGTGAGATTTCTGTCCTGAAAGCATGCGCTTCGCAAGTTTCGCGCAGCCCGAAAGACGGTCGGAAAGATTCAGCGCCTTGGAAATCATGATCTTCGAGTCGCCGTCGGTCCAATAGGTCGGCGCGGAACCTTGAAACGCCACACCCAGGCCAAGTTCGAGCGCAGGAAGATCGCTTGCCGCTGCGCGGTCATTATAGGAGTTGCAAACGGAAAGGATCTGACGCGACAGAATGCACGCCTTCGCCACCGACCGCGCATATGTGCGCGTCGACTCCGTTTCAAAGATCGCCAAGATTACAGCATCGCCTTCGATAAACACTTTCTTCGCGCCGAAGCGATCCAGCAGTTTTTTTACTGGCTCGTGCAGGTTCAGGCTGAAGTGCGAAGCGGGGCTCAATCCGCGAGACAGCAGGTCTTGCGTCATCTTTGTCGAGCCGCGCACGTCCGCCTTGATGATCACGTGCGAGACGACTTGATCCTCTGCCGTCTTGGCTTCTTCCTGCAGCACGCATTCGTAGAGCTTGTTATTCAGCCGCGAAAGTTCACGCGCCTGCTCGGTGGTCACCAAATGGACGCGTTCCATGCAGGTCGTCAAGTGCTCCGCGTCGCGCAAATCCCTGCGCAAGCGCAGAAAATCCGTCGCGAACCGCAGCACGAAGCCCTGCATCTCCTCTCGCGAATACTTGCGAATTTTTCGCGAAAGCTCCTCGATTGGTTTTAAGGAAAGCTGCTTGGCAGGAACGTGTTTCAACACCTGTTCGACTTGCTTCATCTCCTCTTTCGAGACGAGCGCTTTGCGGAGTTGTTGCAAGTGCACCGGCGGGCAGTAGTCCTTTGCAATGGGACGAATTTCGTAACTCGCCAGCACATGATAGAGCACGTCGTGCTGCTCCAAACGATCGACAAGCTGCGCCAGTAGCCGCCCCTTCTCGGTTGTTTCGGTGTCTCCAGCGGACGCATCCAAAAGCCGTTTGGCGTTTTCTGGATCGTTCAGGTAATCCCCGAGGCGCCCTTTGTAGTCCTTGTTGAAAAAATCGAGCTTCTGCTTCGCGGCGTCGATCTGAGGTCCAAACTCCTCAAGCTTCACTTCCTGATGCTTCAGCCGCATCTCGATGTCGCTTAGCGAAGCTTTCAGATCCGATGGATCGGAGGAATTCAGGAACTTGTTGAAAAAACTTTCGCCGCGATCCAGCTTTTTGCGAATGTTCTCGCGTTGTTCTTCCAGACTGGCAATTTCAGCGCGCATCCCCGCCGCTTGCTCCAGCAACTCGTTGTGCGCCTGATTCGCCTCGGTAAACGCAGGATCCTGGCCGATCGTGAGCCCCGCCTCGCAAATAAATTCCTGGAAGAGTGCATCCATGGCCTCGAAGCGGTCCGGGTCGCGCGCGTAGTTCCCGAGTAAAACGTAATGCTCCAGAAAGTAAACGTCGTCTTTTCCGCCATCGAGAAAAATCAGCCTGTTCTTCAGCAACTCGTATAGTGGCGCAAAATCATCCCCAAAGAGCGCCCGCCGCGTCTTGCAAATGACGCCGTCTTCGATATCGGCAAGCATCTGTGCAACTTGCTGCCCAACGCCGCGGATAACCTTTCGCCGCGCCGATTGCAACTCCGACAGCCGCGCTTTAATCACGTGCGCTTGCTGGCTGCGCTCGAAATATTCGCCGCGCTGGCGGACCCATTCCTTCCCTTCCAGGATTAGGTTGGCGAATTGATTGGTCAACTCCTGTGTGATGAATTTCAGAAGGCCGAGCCGGAAAACGAGATCGATCTCGATATTTTTGTAATATTTTGCCTGGGTCAACGCACTCTGCAGCAGCTCGGTCAGCAGTTTGCGAAACGCCGTGTTGTCCAGGCTCTTGGTGTTGCGCAGCTCGATGCCGGAGAAATACGTGGCGCTGGTGCTCTGGCGAATCAAGTCAAACAAGTAGTCGCGCGCCGCCTGGACAAACTTAGGGCTAAGGAACACATCGTGGTGGATATTGTCCACCCCGATCGACAACGATCCCATGGGGATCGTGACGTTATAGCTCTTAAGCTCGATCCGAGCTGCTTCTGCCACGCCTAGTGTGAGAGTCTCGTCCGCCATGCACACTCCGCCCGAAGGGGCTTCTATCAAGCTAGCAGCGCGCGCCAACCGCCGCAACAAAACTGCCCGTTTCGGTAACGAGATAGTAAGGACCGCGCTGCAATCGCAATGAAACACAGGGGTTAGACGGCGCAGTGACCGGACAGAGTTAACGGGCTGTGATCATAGAAGAATGGGTTTCGGAATGCGGTTACAGAATGGAAATGCGTCGCGAGTCTCCGCCGTGATGTTCGAGTCGGATGCGAACCTGCAGCCAGGGCGACTGCAACGGAAACCGCTCCGACCATTCCAAAATGACGACGGCCGGTTTGGCAAACACATCTTCAAGACCGAGCGTTTCAAAATCATGGAAGCTCTCGATGCGGTACAGATCAGCGTGGTAAACCTTGGCAGTTTTTCCGTAGACGTGAACAAGCGTGAAAGTGGGACTCGTGACGTCGTCTTCGCTGGCAGCTCCCAAGCCCGCGACGATGCCTTTCGTCAGAGTAGTCTTCCCGCTGCCGAGATCGCCCGTGAGCAAAACAAGAACCGGCGCGACAAGCCGTTTCGCAAATTCCCGTCCCCAGTTCGTCGTCTCTTCCGAGGAATGGGTAATGATCTCTTCAGCCACCGAACTGAATCTCCCTGAGGAGCCATTCCCGGGCTTCGGGAATCGTCTGAGCAACTTCGTGCGCGAGGACGCCGGAAGGTTCCCCTTGGCGGGCCAGTATATCTGCTGCGATACCATGTAAATAAACGCCCAACGCCAGTACACGCAACCAATCGTCGGTGCCGAATTGGGCGGTGAGCGCTGCGAGCAGTCCGGTGAGGACGTCTCCGGAGCCGCCTTTCGCAAGGCTCGGTCCGCCGCTCGTATTGACGAAAACACGTCCGTCCGGGGCAGCAAGTATCGTGTGGTAGCCCTTCAGAATGACGTGAGCCTTCCATTTCTTGGCTGCTTCCGTCGCGGCTTTCAGGCGATCCTTTTGAACGTCGGCGTTTTTCACGCCCAGAAGCCGAGCCATTTCTCCCGGATGTGGTGTTACTGCCAGAAATTGTGCTTTTCGTTGCCCCAGCTTAAATGCCTCACTGTCAAAACAATTCAACCCATCGGCATCGAGAATGATCGGGAGCGTCGCCTCGCGCACCAGTTGTTGCACCACCATGCGCGTTTCCACATGTGTCCCGATCCCGGGCCCAATCGCCACGGCCGCCTTGTCCTCAAGCAGCTTCGTCATTCGTCCCGACGAAGCGTTTGCGGCCGCGATCCCGCCTGTCTTGGTCGATAGCAGCGGCTCTGTCATGTATTCCGGATATGCCCCCGCCAGCACCGGCTGGATCTCATCCGGCGTGGCAATCGTCGTTAGTCCAGCGCCTGCACGCAAACACGCGTATCCCGCAAGCACCGCCGCTCCAGATTTTCCGCGCGAGCCCGCCACAATCACGGCATGTCCGAAAGTTCCCTTGTGTGAACCCGCTGCCCGCACCAGCGGCATTCCTGCAAACTCGTCCGGCCCTGCCCAGCGGACTGTGCCTTTACCGGTTTCTTCAATCAGTTTCGCTGGCGAACCAATGTGGGCCACTTGGAGTGTCCCGCACGCTTCCGCTCCCGGGCCCGTCAGTTGCCCGATCTTCGGCGCGGTAAAGGTCGTTGTGCAGTGGGCCACCAGCACCGGCCCTTCCGGGGCCTCTCCATCAGAAGGCAATCCCGAAGGCGTATCCACCGCCAGAATCAGTGAGGGCCAGCTTCCTGTCCCCTTATGCGACCTTTCATTTACATACGTAATGGCCGCGGCAATCGCGCCGCTCGCTGCCCCTTTCAGCCCCGTTCCGAGCATCGCGTCTACAATTACGTTCGACTCGGTTACTCCACGCCAAGCCCGTTCCCAATCCGCCTCTCCCTCCACAAACTCAACTTCCCCGCCGGCTTCCAGCCATCTCGTCAGGTTTTTTTCGGCGTCCCCGCGAACGTCTTCCTTTTTCCCGAAAAGAACTGCGCGCGTTGGCAGCTTCTGATCCTTCAAATGGCGCGCCACAACAAATCCGTCCCCGCCGTTGTTCCCTCTTCCGCAGAGGACGCAGACGCGAACATGCTCGCGACCGGCGACAGCTCGCCAAACGGCATCCGCCACCTTCTTGCCGGCGTTCTCCATCAATTGCAGGCTTGGTATGTTGTGGCGCTCGGTCGTCAGGCGATCGACTTCGCGCATCTCGGCTGCGGTAAGGGCTTTCATTTGAAAAGGTTTACGCGGCGCTCAGAGCATCCATCCGCCGCTGACGTTTACGACCTGGCCGGTCACATACTCGGCTTCGTCCGACACAAAGAATGCCACGGCGGCGGCCACGTCTTCGACGGTCGGCGGACGGCCAATCGGAAATCGTGCATCGCGAATGCGGCGAGCCTCGCTCAGAGTAAGCTCTTTTTCATCGATGCTCGATGGATTCACCACGTTCACGGTGATTCCGTTTTTTGCTTCTTCCAGAGCCAGCGAACGCGACAGCGCTACAACTGCGGCCTTCGCGGCTGCATAGGCAGAAATCTTTGCCTGACCAAACGCTCGCTCCGCTCCTACAGCGCCAAGGTTTACAATTCGGCCCCAGCGTCCTTTGCGCATGTGCGGCAACGCGGCCCGGCTGACGTATAGAACGGTGGATAGATTCGAGGTGAAGATGCCTTCCCAGTCTTCCAAAGAAGATTCCGCGAGCGTGCCCCAGCGAAAACCACCCACGTTATTCACGAGGATATCGATCCGGCCATATCGATCCGCGACGGTTTGCACGAGTTGTTCAGCTTTCGCCGAATCGGTGACGTCTGTTTCCACGGCCACGCAATCCGCCCCGCTAGCTTGCAATTGCCGAAGCGCCTGCTGCGCAGCCGTCTTGTTCGAACGGTACGAGATCGCGATCCGAGCGCCTTCTTGCGCCAGACGGACGGCGATTCCCCGCCCGATTCCCCGGCTTCCTCCCGTAATCAGCGCCACGCGATTAACAAGCGGCATTCTTCTCCTCGTCCACAGCTATGGAAAGCCTGTCAGTATAGCCCACTCGCGAAACCCACACTACCGCAGCCCCAGCGAGCGTTTCCTGCCTGAAGCTATCGAAGCCGCGCAACAATCACCGTCATATCGTCCGCCTGCTCGGGGGTGCCCGCCCACTCTTCCGCGGCCATCATCAGCGACTCGCCAACCACGCCGGGTGGGGAGCTCTGCACTCGG
>Ga0210394_10002608_pt1 | contig 24405 bp, 23 predicted proteins | sample IncBWC12MmetaG_FD_160121 | JGI IMG/M metagenome (GOLD analysis project Ga0210394, IMG submission 160121) | Forest soil microbial communities from Barre Woods Harvard Forest LTER site, Petersham, Massachusetts, United States - Inc-BW-C-12-M | ecosystem: Environmental > Terrestrial > Soil >... | reverse complement strand
CGAATTCCGGCAGGCGCTCGTGATCTACGATAAAACGCTGCCGGCCAATCACCTCTATCGCGCGTCGGCACTCATGTATCTGGCGCGGCTGTTGGTGGACAGCGGCAAATCCGACGAAGCGCTTGCCTTGAGTGAGCAATCGCTGAAGATTCTGACGGCGATCTTGCCGGCTGCGAGTGCGCCGACAGCCCAGGCCCATGCCATTCATGCGTATGCCCTCGCCCATCTGGGCCGTTCGCAGGAATCCGCCGATGAGTTGGCGAGCGCCGTGCCCGCGCTGCTGAATGCGAAGGGGCCCGATGATCCCGTAGTGCGCCGCGCGCAGGATTGGCTCAAAGCGGTGCGTCCGCAACCGTTGCAGACCGCCAGCGCAGCGCACTAGTCACCATGGAACGACCGGCTCCTTTGGTCAGCCGCCGAGAAAAATCTTGTAAGCCGGGTTGTCGGTCTCTTCGGTATAGGGGTAATGCAGTTCGTTGAGATGCAGCAGGAAGTCGGTACGCGTTTCGAGGGGAACCTGGATGCCGGCTAGAACGCGTCCGTGATCCGAGCCGTGATTGCGATAGTGAAATAGACTGACGTTCCAGGCGGTGCCGATCGCCTGCAGAAACTTGAGCAGCGCCCCGGGGCGCTCCGGAAATTCGAAGCGATACAGCCGCTCGTCGGCGAGATCGCGCGCCTGGCCGCCCACCATGTAGCGCACGTGCAGCTTCGCCATTTCATTATCGGTCATGTCGCGCACGGCAAAGCCCTCGGCCGCAATGCTGCGGAGCAGCCCGTCGCGCTCCACCCGGCCTTGAGTGAGGGCGAGACTGACGAAGACTTGCGCTGCTTGCGAGTCTCCATACCGGTAGCTGAACTCCGTGACGCTTTGCCGGTCCAGCAATTCGCAGAAGCGCAGGAACGAACCCGGTGCCTCCGGCATCTCCACGGCGAACAGCGCCTCGCGCTGCGCACCCAAGTCCGCGCGTTCCGCCACGTAGCGCAGGCGATCGAAGTTCATGTTGGCGCCGCCGTTGATCGCGATGAGCGTCCGCGCCGCGCAATTCTCGCGCGCCACGTATTTCTTGATCCCCGCGACGGCCAGAGCGCCCGCGGGCTCGGCAATGGAGCGCGTATCTTGAAAAATATCCTGGATGGCGGCGCAGATCTGATCCGTCGTCACCAGGATGATTTCGTCCACATACGCGCGGGCAAGTCGAAACGTCTCCTCCCCCACGCGGCGCACCGCGACGCCGTCGGCAAACATGCCCACCCGATCGAGCGTGACGCGTTTCCCGGCGCGCAGCGATTCGAACATTCCGGCTGCGTCTTCCGGCTCCACGCCGATGATCTTGATGCGCGGATACAGCGACTTCGCAAAGGCGGCGATTCCGGCGATGAGGCCGCCGCCGCCCACCGGGACGAAAATCGCATCGATGTCGTCGCCGTGGTGCTGGCGCAGGATTTCCATGGCGATCGTGCCCTGTCCGGCAATCACGTCGGGATCGTCGAAGGGGTGCACGAAGACCAGGCCGCGCGCGCGGCCGAGCTCGAGTGCGTGTTCGTAGGCATGATCATAGTCATCGCCGTGCAGCACGATTTCCCCGCCCAGGTCGGCGACCGCCTGCACTTTGATCTCGGGTGTGGTCAATGGCATGACGATGACGGCCGGAATGCCGCGCGTGCGGGCGCCCAATGCCACCCCCTGGGCATGATTGCCGGCCGACGCGCAAATCACGCCGCGCTGCGCGCTGATCGGCGACAATTGGGCGATCTTGTTGTACGCGCCGCGAATTTTGAACGAAAACACCGGCTGAAGGTCTTCACGTTTGAACAAGATACGATTGTTCAGGCGTCGCGACAGGCGCGGCGCCGATTCCAGCGACGTCTCGACGGCGACGTCATACACCTTGGCCTTGAGAATGCGTTCTACGTAGTTTTCTTGCATGGGCGTTTTCGTTGATGGACGGCTACATTAGCGCAAGCGACCGCTCTGCGGTATGGCGGTCTCGAGACTGTGAGTTGCTCCACAGCCCTCCGAGCCCAAAGGTTTTGGCGGGCTTAATTGGGTACCATAGGCTTATGCGCAACGCGACATTTTGGCTGCTGGGCTTGTTGTTGGCCTCGCCGGCGGCGTTTCCGCTGTCGGGGAACGCGGTTGCCACCGACAACGTCCGGGCACATTTGGCAAGCGAAGTGAGCTCCATCGCCCCCGGCCAGTCGTTCTGGGTCGCCCTGGAATTCAACATACGCGACGGCTGGCATACCTATTGGCGCAATCCCGGCGACTCGGGGCAGGCTACCGCCCTCAAGTGGCAGCTGCCGCCGGGATTCACGGCAGGCGACATCAACTGGCCGACGCCGCATCGCTTCGAGCTCCCGCCCCTCGTCAATTACGGCTACGACAAGCATGTCGCGCATTTGGTGAACATCGTCGCTCCCAGGGACTTGAAGGCGGGTACGCCGGTCGTGCTCTCGGCCAAGGCGAGCTGGTTGGTCTGCTCCGACGTGTGCATTCCGGAAGACGCCGAACTGCAATTGAAGCTGCCGGTGAGCCCGCAACCGGGCGCGGCCGATCCCAAGGACGCAGCCCTGTTTGCGGCCGCCCGCAGCGAACTGCCGGGCGCGGCGCCGGCGGCGAGCAGTGCGCGTGTCCGCGACGGCCAACTGGTGATCACGCTCGGCAAGGAATGGGGCGCCGCACTCTCGCAGATCAAGTCTTTGGCATTCTTTCCCTATGACGAGGGCGGCATCGAATACGCGGCACCACAGACGCTGACCCGCGCTAAAGACAGTGTCGAACTCGCCATGAAGCTGGGCGACCAGCCGCCCCAGGCAGGGACCATCCGCGGCGTGCTGCTGGCGACCGAACAGAGCGGCAATGATTTGAGCGTCGTGCCCATGGAAATCGCCGCGCGCTTCTTGGGTCTCGGTGGGACCTCGGCCGCCGCCGCCCCCGCCCCCGCGGAGAAAAACGCGACCTCGCTGCCAGTCCTGCTCCTGTCCGCCATTCTCGGGGGGCTGATCCTGAACCTGATGCCCTGCGTGTTCCCGGTACTGTCGATCAAAGCCATTGGGCTGGTCGAGCAGGCAAAACGGCATCCCGCTGCCGTTCGCACCAAGGGTCTGGTGTTCGCGGCCGGTGTCGTGAGTTCGATGCTGTGCCTCGCGGCTGCGATGCTGGCGCTGCGTGCGGGAGGCGAGGAGATCGGTTGGGGCTTCCAGCTGCAGTCGCCGTTGTTCGTCACACTGCTCGTGTATCTGCTGCTCGCCGTGGGCCTCAACCTATCCGGCGTTTTCGAGATCGGCGCCGGGCTGGCAGGCGTCGGCGACAGCCTCACGCAAGGCGACAGCTACCGGGCCTCGTTTTTCACCGGGGTGCTCACGACCTTGGTTGCGACGCCGTGCACGGCGCCGTACATGGCGTTCGCGATCGGCGCCGCACTCACCCAGCCGCCGATCTACGCGCTGTGCATTTTTGCGGCGCTGGGTTTGGGGCTTGCACTGCCGTACTTGCTGTTGTCATTCGCGCCTTGGATGCGCCGCGCCCTGCCGAGGCCGGGTGCGTGGATGGATACGCTCAAGCAGTTTTTTGCGTTCCCGATTTATGCATCGGCGGCTTGGCTGTTGTGGGTGCTCGCACAGCAGACCTCGTCGATCGGCTTGGGCGCGGCCTTGGCGGGCGCCGTGCTCATCGCATTGGCGGCCTGGGCCTATCAAAAGTCCAAGTCGGGCTCTACCGGCGGACGCGTGGCCGCGCTCGTCACGGCTAGCCTCGCGGTACTGCTCGCCTTCGTCCTGCCCATGCGCTTCGCGGAGGTTGCCGCGGCCTCCCCGGACGTCGCCGCGGGAGGCGCGCACGCCTCGGATGAGTGGCAGCCCTACGATGCCGCGCAAGTGGCCGCGCTCACTGCAGCCGGGCGGCCGCTGCTGGTGAACTTCACCGCCAGTTGGTGTTTGACCTGTCTGGTCAACGAGCGCAATGCCTTCGCCGACTCCGCAGTGCGGGAGGTCTTCCGCAATAAGAACGTCACGCTGATGAAGGGCGATTGGACCAATCGAGACCCGCATATCACTCAGGCACTGGCCGCTTTCGGACGCGCCGGAGTGCCGCTGTACGTGGTGTACAACTCGCGGCCGGGTTCATCCGAGCCCGTCATTCTGCCCCAGCTTCTCACCGCGGCCATCGTGCAGGGCGTATTTGCGGATACTCCCACCGCAACCGCCGCCCGCTAAGATTTTCGCCGCTCCAGATTTTCAACGGGCCGTGAATACGGCATGCTGCAGGCATGACGTCCGAAAACGCCACGACCATTCCGGTGATCGATTTCCGTCGCCACAGCATGGCGCTGCAATGGCACGCGCTCGGCGGGACGTGGACCGCCTTCGACACCCCGCCGCCATTGGTGCACGGCGTGGCGTTGATTCGCGCCGCACATCCCAACATCTGTGTGTATGGGCGAGCGGGACGCTTGCGCTTGCAAATTGGTCCGAACCAGTACGCACTGGCGGAAAACTCGCCCCGCATCACGTGTACCCGCGGCTTGGCAAGCTTCGGATTTCGTAGACGTTTTACGGTCGAGTCGAGCACCGGCGGGGTGCTCTATAGTTACGCGTATTGGACCACTCAACACCACGATTTCTTTCGCTGGTTGGCTGCCAGGGCCGAAGATCCCGACTGGCGTGTCACCAGCGCCCGGCAATGGTCGGAAGGTCTGGCCGCGGCGGCACTGCGCGCCAATTAGCGGGGTTCTTCAGCGCGGCAGCAAGCCGGCGAGTTCGCGCGTCGTGAGGTGGCGCCACTGCCCGGCACTCAGAGTTCCCAGGTGGACGTTCATGATGCGCACGCGTTGCAGACGCTGCGCTCGATAGCCGAGCGCCGAGCACATTCGGCGGATCTGCCGGTTCAGCCCCTGGGTGAGAATGATGCGAAACGAGCGCTGATCGATGCGGATGACCTGGGCTGGCTTGGTGAGCTCGCCCATGATTTTCACGCCGTCCGCCATCATCTTGAGTGCCAGGTCGGTGATGGCGCGATCCACCGTCACGCGGTACTCTTTTTCGTGATTGTTCTCGGAACGGAGAATCTCGTTGACGATGTCTCCGTCGTTCGTCAGGAGAATCAGCCCCTCCGAGTCTTTGTCCAATCTGCCGATCGGAAAGATGCGCTCCGGATACCGGATGAGATCGATGACGTTGTCCTCGATGTGGGTCTCGGTGGTGCAGGTCACGCCGACCGGCTTGTTGAGGGCAATGTAAATCTGCTGCTTCTTGGCGCCGATCGGTTCACCATCGATGCAGACCTTGTCGCCCTCGGTGACCCGCGTGCCCAAAGTCGCCACCTGACCGTTGCAGGTGACCCGGCCCGCGTCGATCCACTTGTCCGCCTCGCGCCTCGAACAGACGCCCGTCTCGCTGATGTACTTGTTCAGTCTCAACTGAAACTCAAGGCTGACTGGACAAGAAGGAGCCGATTTGCCGCGCCAGGGCCTGGGCGGCCGCGGCGGAGGGATCGTCCCCATAAGCCTTGACGTCGACCATCAAGCGCTGATGCTTAGGTTGCGGGGAGCGGTCCGCGGCCGGCCCCCCTAGCAACACCAAGCGTCGCACGAGTTCGGGCCGCGCCGCCGCGAGCGCCAGAGCCACCTCGGCCCCGTATTGCACTCCGAGCAGATCGATCTGACGCAGACGCAGATCCTTGGCTAGATCGGCAATCGCGAGTGCGGCATCCGCAGCGCTGCGCGTCGGCGAGGAGTCCGATTCGCCGTAGCCCGGCAGATCGGGGGCATAAACCGAACGCACGCCGGCAAGATCGCTAGCCAGGCGGCTGAAGGCGCGGCTCGTGGCATCGGCGGCATGCAGACAGATCAAAGTCACCTGCTCATCGAAGCCGCCTGTGGTTGGAAAGGCCGTGCGCACATGCAATTGCCCGAATCGACAGTCAAAATACGCTCGACGCGTGCGGATGGTAACGGGTGCAACGGGTAACTTTGAGGCCTTGACCACTCTCGACTCTCCAACAACGGGCGTTTGCTGCGGCAAGGATACGCGAAGTCGCTATTTTGACCCGCGCCGCGGCCTGCCGCGGCCTGCCGCCCGTTGTTGCTTTTCCGCTACATTAAGATTTTGCACTTCTTTGCAATAGGACTAGCTTCGGCAGCGGCGCGGGATTAGAGTGTTGCTCGGACGCAATAGGATTGTAGGGACAGCAAAAAGACCAATCTTCGCCAGGCGCAATAAAAGCGTCACATAAGGCATGGGGACCTAAAAGCCGGGCATTGCCCGGCTTTTTTATTGCTTCGGACGATCCCATACGCGCGACATCGTGAATCCGCTGGAACGGCCGCCCTTGAACTCCACCACCTCGACGAGACGCTGGCCGTCATCGGACAGGCTGTAGTGTTCCTCGAACGGCGGATGATCCTCGTCGGGATCACCACCCCGCACGATCAAGGTCTTCTCCATCCAACCACAATGCGCGACCGGCGCATCGCGCGCTCGAGGCGGCGCATCGCGTCCCGAAGACGCACCACCCCCGCTGGACGGATGATGTCGATGTCCCCCCTCCGTGGGCTGACAGACGCGGTTGACCCCCTCCGAAATAAAGGCCACGACCCCCGCCACCTGCTTGATTTCGAGCTGTTTACCGGGCCACCGGAGGCCTTCGCTCAGGAACGCCACTGACGGCATGACGGGAGCCGGGCCCCCTGGATAAGCGCCGCCCCCTGCGCCCCGTGCCCCGCCGCGGCCACCCCGCCCGCCTCCGCCCGAGGGCGACGTGCCGCTCTGCCCGGCCGCAGGGGTATTGAATTGGGCCTGGATCAAGCGCTGCGGATCATCGCTGTCGGCCACATTGAGATTCCAGCTGCCGCTGAAATCCACGCCGGCGGGCGGCGCTTGCGCGAGCTTTTCGCTCGCGCATCCGGCAAGGCACATCACGGCCAGTACGACGACACAACGCATGCCGCAATCTTATCTGGAACCCGCCGCAGCGGGTATTCGGCGAGGCTCTACCCCGCGGAGCGGGTGGTTCGAGACGCCGCTCGCAAGTCCGTCGGTCCGCAAACCCACACCCGGCCTTCAACCGGCTGAAAGCACACGCGCAGCGCCTCGGTTCGGCGCGTCGTCTGGGTGCCGCAGGCAATTTTCCCGTCGGCGAGATCCGCTTGAATCAAATCGACCAGCGAGGCACTGGGCTCGCCGGCATCGGTGGGCGGCAGCGCGTGCGCCAGGATACGCGCCTGCACTTCATCACCGCGCGCTGCATTGCCGAGCACCGCACGCTTGAAGCGGTCGAGCACGACCAGCACCGAACTTAAGGTATTGTCCGTCACGTCGCTGGGGCGGCCGGTTCCCCCCATGAATCTCAAATGCAGCAGACCGCCCACGGCCCGGCCCTCGTCATGCAGGCAAAGCGCGAGGGCGCCGTGCAGATCGGCGATCATGAGCATGGGTTCGGGCGAGACATGAAAAGTGTCCGGCGCGACGATGACTTCCGTGAGATCAGTAGCCAATGCGGACCCCTAGAATGATTCCGGCGATGCTGCCCGTATCTTGAGATTCCCTCTGCCGAGCAAATCACGGTTTCGGGAATCCCTTGGCAAAGTCGGCTGCCAGGCGGACGGCTAAGGTACCTAGGACCGGCAGTCATAAGCTCATGCCTACCGGTAATTGGCGGCTCGAGGGGCGCCGCCGTATCGTCACTGCCTATGTACCGGTATGACGTGGTCGACAAAACGCTGGTTGATGAGCGCGTCGCACAATTTCGCGACCAAACGCGCCGCTACCTCGCCGGCGAACTGAGCGAGGACGAGTTTCGCCTTCTGCGCCTGCGCAATGGCCTGTACCTGCAGCGCCACGCCCCGATGTTGCGGATCGCGGTCCCCTACGGTCTGTTGTCCTCGACGCAACTGCGCGCTTTGGGGAGCATTGCCCGCCGCTACGATCGCGGCTACGGGCATTTCACGACGCGCCAGAACCTCCAGTTGAACTGGCCCAAGCTCGAACAAGTTCCGGATATTCTGGCCGAACTCGCGCAGGTGGAGATGCATGCGATTCAGACCAGCGGCAATTGCATCCGCAACACCACTTCCGATCACCTCGCGGGGGTGACTGCCGAGGAGTTGGAAGATCCGCGCCCATGGTGCGAACTCATCCGTCAATGGTCGACCTTCCATCCGGAATTCACCTACCTGCCGCGCAAGTTCAAGATAGCGGTGACAGGTGCGGCGCAGGATCGAGCCGCCTCGCTGGTCCATGATGTCGGCGTACATATCGTGCGCGGGCCCGACGGCGAACTCGGCTTTGAAATTCTGGCCGGGGGCGGTCTTGGCCGAACGCCGATCATCGGCCAGGTGGTGCGCGAGTTCCTGCCGCGCGAGCACCTGCTGTCGTATCTTGAAGCCATATTGCGCGTCTACAACTTGGAGGGCCGGCGCGACAACATACACAAGGCCCGCATCAAGATTTTGGTGCGCTCGTTGGGAATCGAAGAGTTTCGCTCGCGCGTCGAGGACGAGTGGGAATTGACGCGCGCCAACGGTCCGCGCGTCGATGACGCTGAAATCGCGCGCCTGCGCAGCTTCTTCAATCCGCCGGCATATCGGAGTCTGCCGGACAGCGAACCGGCAGCCGGGAAAAGCACGGCATTTCGCGCTTGGTACCGCTACAACACGGCGGCACACAAAATTCCCGGCTACCGTGCCGTCTACGTATCGCTCAAGAAGCCCGACGTGGCGCCCGGCGATATCACCGACACCCAGATGGAATTGCTCGCCGATCTCGCCGATCGCTATAGTTTCGGGGAAGTGCGCGTCACGCACACCCAGAATCTGCTGCTCGCCGACGTGGAACAGGACCAAGCCTTCGAGCTTTGGCGGGCGCTCGACGCCGCGGGTCTCGCGACGCCGAACATCGGCACCTTGACCGACATGATTTGCTGCCCGGGGCTGGATTTTTGCAGCCTCGCGAACGCCCGCTCCATCGATGTGGCGAAGCTCATCAATGACCGATTCGACGACTATGATTACCTCTACGATTTGGGCGAGCTCGAGATCAAGATGTCGGGCTGCATGAATGCCTGCGGGCACCATCACATCGGGCACATCGGCATTCTCGGCGTGGATAAGAGCGGCGAGGAGTGGTATCAGATCACGATCGGCGGCGCGGCTGGCGCGGACGCGTCCTTGGGGCAGGTCATCGGCCCCTCGGTTCCCAAAGCCGATGTCCCCGAAACGATTGCGCGGCTTCTCGAGGTCTATGTCGAGCGGCGGCGCGCGGATGAACGCTTCATCGATACGGTGCGCCGTCTCGGCGTGAAGCCATTCAAGGAAAGGGTGTATGCCGCGCCGATTGCTGCGTGACGGCCGAATCGTCGACGACGATTGGTCGTACGTCGGTGAAGCCGCGGACAGCGCGCCGGCGGCGTTGATCCTCCCTTTCGCGCAATGGCAGAGCGAGCGCGACGCGTGGCTGGCGCGCGGCGGCCGGTTGGGTGTCGTTCTGCAGCCGGCTCACCGGGTGGAAGCGCTGGCGCCCGACATCGGTCGATTTGCCCTGATTGCCGCAGAGTTTCCCGGGCCCGGCGAAGGGCGCGGCTATTCCCAGGCGCGTGTGCTGCGCGAACAATGGAAATTCGCCGGCGAGTTGCGCGCCACCGGCTACGTACGGCGCGACCAGTTGTTTTTCATGGCGCGCAGCGGCTTCAACAGCTTCGAATTGCCCGATGCCGACATCGAAGCCGCAGGTGCGGCGCTGTCGACCTTTTCTTGGGGCTATCAACCCGCGAACGACGCGGGACTGCCGCTCAAGCTGCGGCGCCGTTAGCGGGATACACCTGCCAACGCCTGAAGCGTAGGCCCACTCTCTGACCAACGGCGAAGTGCTCGCTCTCGTAGCGCTCGCGGCTGATTTCCGCCTCCATCGGTTCGTTGACCGGCCGGCCCTCGGCACAGAGTTCCAAACGCACGATCGGCCCGATCACCCGCACGGCAGCCACCGTCGCCGGCCAGCCGGATGCCTCGGGGCCGATTTCGATCTCATGCGGTCGAATCAATGCCATGTTGGTCGCTCCGCCGGTGGGGAGCGCTGCGGCGGGCGAAATCTCGATGGGCCCCAGCATGGCGCGGCCGCCCTGCAATTGCACCGGCAATTCGTTGACCTGCCCGAGGAATCGATGCACGAATGCCGAGGTCGGCACGTCGTAAACCTCGCTGGGAACGCCGAATTGCTCGATTCGTCCCCGATTGAGCACCACGATGATGTCGGCAAGCTCAATCGCTTCCTGCTGATCGTGCGTCACGAAAATGCTGGTGAAATGCAGTTCGTCATGCAGGCGGCGCAACCAGCGGCGCAGTTCATGGCGCACTTGGCTGTCGAGGGCGCCGAAGGGCTCATCCAGCAGGAGCACGTCGGGATCGACCGCCAACGCGCGTGCGAGCGCGACGCGCTGCCTCTGGCCGCCCGACAGCTGCGCGGGGTAGCGCTCTCCGGCCCAGTCGAGCTGCACCAATTCGAGCAGTGACTGCACCTTCTTGCGGATCTCGGCGCCTGCCGGCCGTTCACGGCGCGGCTTGACCTTGAGCCCGAAGGCGACGTTTTCATGCACGGACATGTGGCGGAACAGCGCGTAGTGCTGGAACACGAACCCGACCTTGCGATCGCGAATCGGCCACAGGGTCGCATCGCGGCCATCGAACAGGACCTGCCCCTCGTCGGGGGTCTCGAGTCCGGCGATGATGCGCAGCAGGGTCGTCTTGCCGCACCCCGAGGGACCGAGCAGTGCAATCAACTTGCCGGTCGGCACGTCCAAATCGATGTTCTTGACTGCGGCGAATTCGCCGAACTGTTTGCCAATGCCGCGCAAGGCGATGCTCATGTATTGATCCTCCGCGTCCGATCGTGCGCCGCGGCGACCGCGTGCCGCAGCTCGGGTTGCCGCCATTCCAAGAAGCTCTTGCCCGCCAACGTCAGCAGTGCCAATAGGGCGAGCAAGGAGGCGACGGCAAACGCCGCCGTGTAGTTGTATTCGTTGTACAGAATCTCGACGTGCAACGGCATGGTGTTGGTCAGGCCGCGAATGTGGCCGGAGACCACCGAGACTGCGCCGAACTCGCCCATCGCTCGGGCGTTGCACAGCAAGACACCGTACAGGAGGCCCCAACGTATATTGGGCAGCGTGACCCGCCAAAACGTCTGCCAGCCCGTGGCGCCGAGCGAGAGCGCGGTTTCTTCATCGTCCTTGCCCTGCGCCTGCATGATCGGAATGAGCTCTCGGGCAATGAAGGGAAACGTGACGAAGATGGTGGCCAGCACGATGCCCGGCACCGCGAACACGACGCGGATATGATGCATCCGCAGAAAACCGCCGAACCAGCCGTGCGATCCGAACAGCAGCACGAAGACGAGTCCGGCGATGACGGGCGACACCGCAAACGGCAGGTCGATGAGCGTGATCAAGGCGCTCTTGCCGCGAAAATTGAATTTGGCGATCGCCCACGCGGCGGCCACGCCGAACACCAGGTTGCAGGGAACCGCGATGGCCGCGACGTACAGCGTGAGCCTCACTGCGGTCCACGCCACCGGGTCGGATATGGCGACGAAGTACGCGCCGATGCCCTTGGCCAGCGCCTGCACGAACACCACCAGCAGCGGCATCAGCAGGAACAGGCCGAGGAACAGCAGCGCCACGGCAATCAACACCAGGCGGGCCGGCCCCTGCCCGCGCCCTTTGGACAGCGCTTCAGCGGCCGCCATGTCGCGACAGGGCCCAGTGTTGCAAGGCGTTGATTCCGAGCATCAGTGCGAAGGACAGGACCAGCATCACGACCGCAATGGCGGTGGCGCCGGCATAATCGTACTGCTCCAATTTGGTGACGATCAGCAGCGGCGCGATCTCGGATTTCATGGGCATGTTGCCCGCGATGAAGATCACCGATCCATATTCACCGACGGCGCGCGCAAAGCTGAGCGCAAATCCGGTGAGCACGGCCGGCCACAGCGCCGGCAGTATGACGCGCGCGAAGGCTTGTGCCGCGGAGGCACCGAGCGTCGCGGCCGCCTGCTCCACCTCCCGGTCCAGGTCCTCCAGCACCGGCTGCAAGGTGCGCACCACGAACGGCAAGCCGATGAATGTCAGCGCCACGATGATGCCTACGGGCGTGAATGCCACGCTGATCCCGAATGACTCCAGCTGCATTCCGAGCCACCCGTTCGGTGCATACAACGCGGTCAATGCGATGCCGGCCACGGCCGTCGGCAGGGCAAACGGCAGGTCCACCATGGCGTCGAGGAGCCGCTTGAAAGGAAAGGTGTAGCGCACCAGCACCCAGGCGACGATGAGCCCGAAGACTGCGTTGACCAGAGCGGCGATGAGCGAAGCGCCGAAACTCAAGCGCAGCGACGCCAATACCCTGGGGGCGGTCACGACGTTCCAGAAATGTCCCCAACCCGATCCGAGACTTCGAATGAACACCGCCGACAGAGGGATGAGCACGAGCAGCGACAGGTACAGCATGGTGTAGCCCAACGTCAGCCCAAAGCCGGGCAGCACGCGCTGCGGGCGCCGCCGCGGCGCGGGTTTGGTGAGTTCTTCGACTGCTGCGATGGGCATTGCCATGGGGATCCTGACAGTCATTCAGGACTTTAGGGTTACTGACCGTAGATGCGGTCGAAGGTACCATGGTCCGCGAAGTGCGTGGCCTGGGCACGGGTCCAACCGCCGAATACAGCGTCGATGGTAACCAACCGCGGGACGTTTGCGAATTGCGCTGCGAACTGCGCCGCAAGGGCGGGGTCCCGCGGGCGATAGAAGTGCTTCGCCGCAATCTCCTGGCCCTGTTTGGAATACAGATATTTCAAGTATTCCTCGGCGACCTTGCGCGTACCGTGCTGGTCGACGTTCTGGTCCACGATGCTGACCGGCGGCTCCGCCACGATACTGAGCGACGGCGCAACGATGTCGAACTTGGCGGGACCCAGCTCCTTGACGGCCAGACAGGCTTCATTCTCCCACGCCAGCAGCACGTCGCCGATGCCGCGTTGCACGAACGTTACCGTTGCACCGCGCGCTCCGGAATCGAGGACCGGCACATTGTGGTACAGCTGCTTGACGAACGCTTCCGCGGTGGCATCGGTGGCGCCGGGCTGTTGCAGCGCCCAAGCCCAGGCGGCGAGATAATTCCAGCGCGCACCCCCCGAGGTTTTCGGACTGGGGGTTATAACCGAGACTCCCGGCCGCACCAAGTCGCCCCAATCGTGAATGCTTTTCGGATTGCCCTTACGCACCAGAAACACGATGGTCGAGGTAAAGGGCGTGCTGTTCATCGGCAGCCGCGTCTGCCAGTTGGCCGGGATCAGGCCGCCTTGCGCCGCCAACGCGTCGATGTCATAGGCCAATGCCAAGGTCACCACGTCGGCCTCGAGTCCGTCGATCACCGAGCGTGCTTGCTTACCCGATCCGCCGTGGCTTTGATTGACGCGGACGGTATCGCCGGTTTTGTCCTTCCAGTAAACGGCGAATGCCTTGTCATACTCCTCATAGAGTTCGCGGGTGGGGTCGTAGGATACGTTCAGCAGCGTGACGGTTGCCGCGTGCGCTGCCGAACCCAATAGGATGACGATCAGCGTCAGCGCGAACCAGAAATACTCGCGCCTGACGCGCCTGCCATTGTCCTCGATCATTGCACCCACCCAAAAGCGCGCTCGACGGTGAGCCACCAGCTAAGCTAGCGGCTGAACTTCGGCGCCGGAACTAACATCCCGTCATCTGCATATACACTTACGGTATGTCGCGCAGCGGAATATGCAGTTCGCTCAAAATGCGATCTACCTCTTGCTGCGTCTCCAATTTCTCGGTTTCGCGCACCAACTTGCGCGGCAGGTGTGGTGCCAGCAGCTCGATGAACTCATACATGTAGGCGCGCAGCAAGGCGCTGCGGCGGAAGCCGATCCACGTCGTGTGGCCTTCAAAGAGGTGCGAGGCGTCCAGAACGACGAGATCCGCATCGGCCGCGGGGTCGATGGCCAGCCGGGCTAAAATGCCCACGCCCAAGCCGATGCGCACATAGGTCTTGATCACGTCCGAGTCGCGCGCCGTCAGCGCGACGTCGAGCGACAGGCCGGCCGTCTCGAACAGCGCGGGCAGCGAGGATCGGCCGGAAATGCTGAATACATAGGTGACGATCGGGTATTCGGCCAGCTTCTTGAGAGTGAGTTTGCCGGCGGATGCGAGGGGGTGACCGCGCGGGACGACCACCGCCCGGTGCCACCGGTACACCGGCAGACGCACCAAATGCGGGAATTGCTCGTCCGAACCCGTGGCTATGGCGAAATCGACGCGGTCGCGCGCGACCATTTCGGCAATTTGCTCCGATGTGCCTTGATGCAAGTGCAGCCGCACCTTGGGGTACTTGAGCCGAAATGCCCGGATCACCTCCGGCAGAACATAACGCGCCTGGGTGTGTGTGGTTGCGATCGACAGCGTACCGCCGTCGGCCTTGCGCAGCTCGGCGGAGGTGCGGCGAATGTTCTGCATTTCACGCAGGATGCTGGCGGCGCGCGAAATGATCTCCTCGCCCGCGTCGGTGGTGCGGGTCAGGGCGCGGCCCTCGCGCTCGAACAGCTGAAAGCCGAGTTCCTCTTCCAGGAGCTTCAACTGACGGCTCACTCCGGGTTGCGAGGTGTGCAGCTGCCGCGCAGCCGCGGTGATATTCAGGCCGTTTTCATGGACTGCTACCAGGTAGCGCAATTGCTGGAACTTCATCGGCGACCGGCCTTATCGTCGTTGGTGCTTATCGCCATAGAATATAAGGTTAGAGCGGCCGACGCTTAGCTCGTCGCCATCACAAAAGCGCATGTCCTCATGCGCGAAAGTGTGTTTCGCGCCGGATGAGGCCGTCCTATAGTTTCGCTCATGTCCGAGCTACCGAAGTCCCTGCGCGACCGCGCCGAGGACAGCATTTCACAACTCCGAAGGGCAGTCTCGGAGTTTAAAAACGTGTGCTATGCCAATAGCTTAGGGTCTGAATCCGTCGTGCTGACCGATTTGATCTGGGGTGCCGTGCCGGAAATCGAGATCTTCAGCATCGATACCGGGCGGCTGTATCCTGAGACCTATGATCTCATCGATCGGATACAGCAGCGCTACGGCCGAGCCTTGACCATCTATTATCCCAAAACCGTCGAATTGGAGGGCTGGGTCGGAGAGAACGGCATCAACGGGTTCCGCAACGGTCTCGATCAGCGTCGCGGGTGCTGCGGGGTCCGCAAAGTGGAGCCTTTCCGCCGCGCCGTCGCGGGCCGCGGCGCCTGGGTTACCGGCATTAGGCGGGGTCAATCAGCCAGCAGGGCGCTGGCGACGCCCGTGGAATGGGACGGCGAATATGCTCTTCACAAGGTGAGTCCGCTGCTCGAATGGTCGGAGAACGAGGTGTGGGACTACATCCGCAAAAAGCGGTTGCCGTACAACACATTGCATGACAGCGGGTTTCCGAGCATCGGCTGCGCCCCGTGCACGCGTGCGGTGCAGCCCGGTGAGGACGTCCGCGCGGGCCGCTGGTGGTGGGAGCGCGGCGAATCCCGCGAGTGCGGCTTGCATCCGCGGCACCGCATGGGGTTCTCCAATTGAATTATTTTCCGGTCTTCTTCGATCTCAGCGGCCAAAAAGTGCTGATCGTCGGCGGCGGCGAAGTGGCGCTGCGCAAAATCTCATTGTTGGAGCGCACCGGCGCATTGATCACCGTGGTCGCGCCGGATATTGCGCCTGAACTCATGTCGCGTGCCGCAGCCGGCAAGGTGAAGCTTTTCATCCGGGAATTCTCGCCCGACGATCTGCAGGGAGCGCGTCTGGTCATCGTCGCGACCTCGCGCCGCGCGATCAATCGATGGATCGCGTCGTTGAGCGAGGCGCGCAACATTCCCGCCAATGTGGTCGACGACGCGGAAAGTTCGCGCTTCATCGTGCCCGCCATCATCGATCGCGATCCCGTGCTGGTCGCGGTCTCGACCGGCGGCGCGTCGCCGGTGCTGGCGCGCCGCCTGCGCGAGCGCCTCGAGGCGCTGATTCCCGCCGCAATCGGCGAACTGGCGTCGTGGCTGCGGACGCTGCGCGACACCTCGCGCCGCAAGCTGCGCCAGGGCGGCGCGCGCCGCCGATTTTTCGAGGCCATCGTCGACGGCCCGGCGGCGCGGCGCTTCATCGCAGGCGACAAACAGGGCGCAACGCGAATGGCGCGACGCTTGCTCGCCGCGACGTCGGCTGCACCGCGCGCCTCCGGCGAGGTAACCCTGGTGGGCGCAGGCCCCGGCGATCCGGAGCTCTTGACGCTCAAAGGTCTGCGCGCGCTGCAGGATGCCGATGTGATCCTGCACGACCGCCTGGTGCCGCCCGCGGTGCTCGATCTGGCGCGCCGCGATGCCGAGCGCATCTGCGTGGGCAAGGCGGCCGGCAATATCGGCAGCACACAGCAGGAGATCAACGCGTTGCTCATCGAGCACGCGAACCAGGGCAAGCGTGTGGTGCGCCTCAAGGGCGGCGATCCGTTCGTCTTCGGGCGCGGCGGGGAAGAGTTGCAGGCACTCGCGGCGGCACGCATCAATTTTTCGGTGGTGCCCGGCATTACCGCGGCGTTGGGGGCAGCGGCGTACGCGGGTATTCCGCTGACGCATCGCGAACATGCGCATAGCGTGACGTTCGTTACCGGTCACGGGCAGGGTCACGGCCCGGAGCCCGATTGGCGGGCGCTCGCGATGCCCGGCGCCACCGCCGTGTTCTATATGGGGCTGGCGCGGCTGGACCGCATCGTGGAAATGCTACTGGCGCACGGCGCCCCGGGCACGCGCCCGGCGGGCATCGTCGCGCAGGGCACGGCGTCCGGTCAACGCGTGGTTGCCGCAACCCTCGCCACGATTCGCAGCATCGCTTCCGGCGCGAATTTGCAGGCACCGGCGCTGCTCATCGTCGGCGACGTTGTCGGGCTGCATGCTTCGCTCGCATGGTTCAACGCCGAGGCTGCGGCCGACTTCTCGCAAACGGCTTGACGCCGCGGAACCGAACTTAAGCTCAACTTGTGGCCTCGAGAAACCCCCGCTCCTTGATCCAGTCCTTGTTGAACAGCCGCGATTGATACTTCGCTCCGCCGTCGCACAATATCGTGACGATGGTATGCCCGGGCCCCAATTGTTTCGCCAGCGCCGCGGCCGCAGCAACATTGATTCCCGCCGTGCTTCCGAGCAGCAGCCCCTCTTCGCGCAGCAGCCGATAAACGAAGTGCATGGTGAGCGCATCCGGGATCCGCAGCGCGTCGTCGATCGGCGTGCCCTCGAGATTCGCGGTCACGCGGCCGGTGCCGATACCCTCGGTGATCGATGAACCACCGTCGGTTTTCAATTCGCCGTCCTTGACGTAGTGGTACAGCGCGCTGCCGGGAGGATCGACGAGCACGATTCGAACCGCGCTGGATTTCGACTTCAAGTAGCGGGCAACGCCTGCCAGCGTGCCGCCGGTGCCCGTCGACGCGCAGAAGGCGTCGATTCTCCCGTCGGCATCGCGCCAAATCTCGGGGCCCGTCGACTCGAAGTGAGCATCGCGGTTCGCGGTATTGTCGAATTGATTTGCCCAAATCGCGTCGGGCAACTCCTCCGCCAGCCGACCCGCCACCTTTTGGTATTGATTCGGATTGCTGTAGGGCACGGCAGGTACCTTGCGCAACTGCGCCCCCAGTGCTTCGATGATTTGATATTTTTCGGCCGCCTGATTATCGGGCATGACGATCACGCATCGATAGCCGCGCGCATTGCAGACATGCGCCAAGCCGATTCCCGTGTTGCCCGCGGTACCCTCGACCACGGTACCACCCGGTTTCAAGAGGCCGCGCCGCTCGGCGTCCAAAACGATCCATTTCGCCGCTCGATCCTTCACCGAACCGCCGGGATTCATGAACTCGGCTTTGCCCAGGATCTCGCACCCCGTTTCTTCGCTCAAGCGGCGCAGGCGAATCAGCGGCGTGTTGCCGACCGCATCCGTAAACCCATCGCTAATTCGCATCCATAGTCCTTTTCATCAACAACGCACGCCGCCAGCGCGCGGCGCAGATGCGACTTTACGGTACCCAAGGGCATCACGGGTACGGATTCACGGGCATGGGCGGCGCAGAAAAGAATCCCCGGACTTGCCGGGGAATTCGAGTGGAACAGGTGCTAGGTAAAAACCCGACACGTCCTTAAGCGGAAGATACGTACGTGGCAGTGCCCTTACGTTCGACCTTGTTTGTCTCATTCCAGTGTTGCAACTAAGTAACGCTGGTTTCAAATTGTACGCTGCGCCGACGACTGGAGCATAACAGATAACACATATAAATCTAGTAGTTATAGCCGAAAGTTTGGCTAATGCTGCACTATGTCAAATGTGTCGCCAAATTGTGACAAATGAACAACACTCGGGGCGGGGAGCGAGGTTTGCTTTTGCGCCGCGCTTGCGCCAAATTCGCGGCATTTCGCGAGGTTAATCGCCGATGAAATATCTGCACAGCATGGTTCGGGTGACGGATGTCGAGCAATCACTGCGCTTCTATCGCGACGCCCTGGGTCTCATTGAATTGTCGCGCCGCGATTACCCGGAAGGGCGCTACACGCTGGTGTTTCTGGCGGCACCTGGCGATGAGAGTGCCCAGGTCGAACTCACCCACAATTGGGACGGCCAAGCCTATCCCGGCGGACGCAATTTCGGACATTTGGCGTATGCGGTGGACGATATCTATGCTGCTTGCCGCCGGCTGATGGAGCACGGAGTCACCATCAACCGGCCTCCGCGCGACGGCCGCATGGCATTCGTGCGCTCGCCGGACAACATTTCGATCGAGCTGCTGCAGAAGGGCGCGGCGCTGACGCCGGCCGAGCCCTGGACCACGATGTCCAACGTCGGGGCGTGGTAGCACAGAGCCCAGGCTCAGGAGCCTAGGTTCCTACGGATCAAAACATTTCCGAAGCGTCCGGTGTTTTGATGTCGACCTTGGTGCGCGACGGGATGTGCTCGCCGGTGATCATGTCCGCGTACGCCTGCCCGGGACCGACCATGGGGTAGACGCCGGCATCCGGATCGATCATGACCTCGAGGAACGCGGCGCCGCCGAAGCGGATGAATTCCTCGATGACGCGCGGCACATCGGCTTTCTTGTCGAGGCGCGCGGCATATTTGAAGCCGTCGGCCAGCGCCGCCTTGACGAAATCCTTGGTATGCAGGCTCTTGTCGCTGGCACTCAAGCGGCCGCTGTGGAACAGCTTCTGCCACTGCTTCACCATGCCATCCCCGCAATTGTTGAGCACAACGACCTTGATGGGCAGATCGTACGTCGTGACGGTTTCGAGTTCGCCGATATTCATCCGAATGCTGGCGTCGCCGTCGATGTCGATCACCATGCGTTTGCGCTGCGCATACTGGGCGCCCACCGCGGCCGGCAGGCCAAAACCCATCGTGCCCATGCTGCCCGAGGTGAGCCAGAGGCGCGGGCTGCGAAAATCGAAATACTGCGCCGCCCACATTTGGTGCTGGCCCACGCCCGTGGTGATGATGGCCTCGCCCTGGGTGAGCCGGTTGATCTCTTCTATCACGTAGTACGGCTGTATCAGCTCGCTGTCGCGCGCGTAGTTCATGGCGTATTTCGAGCGCAGCTCAGCGCAGTGGCGATGCCACTTCGACCAGTCGCGTTTGAAGCCCTTGCGCTTGCCATAGTCCAGCAAGCAAGCCAAGGCATCCGGCATCAAGCCCACGTGACTCCAGTCCACCCGCTTGACCTTGTTGATCTCCGAGGCATCGATGTCGAAATGCGCGATGAATTTGGCGCCGCCGGCAAATTTGGTCGGATTACCGGCGACGCGATCGTCGAAGCGCGCACCGAGCGCCAGCAGACAGTCGCAGTCGTCAACGGCGTAATTGGCGAACGCCGCGCCGTGCATTCCGAGCATGCGCATCGACAAGGGATGCGTCGTATCCACGGCACCGATTCCCATCAGCGTCGTGACGACCGGAATCTGAAAGGCTTGCGCGAAGTCGCGCAAGTTCTGCGCCGCTCCGCCATTGATCACGCCGCCGCCCGCATAGATCAGCGGGCGCTGCGCCGCGCCCAACGCCGCAAACAACTCGGCGCACGCAGCCTCGGGAACCTTGGCAGCTTCCAGGCGATTCATCCGCTGCCGGTAGCCCGGCACCGGCAGGCTCCCGGTGCCGTGAAACACGCCTTTCCAGTTCTGCACGTCCTTCGGCACGTCGAGTACCACCGGTCCGGGGCGGCCGGTGCGGGCGATTTCGAACGCCGTGCGCACCGTAGCCTCCAATTTGGTCGGGTCGGTGATCAGGAAGACGTGCTTCGCCACGGCGCCCATGATGCTCGGCACGGGCGCCTCCTGAAAGGCATCCGTGCCGATGGCCGTCGTCGGGACTTGCCCGCAAATGACCACGATGGGCACGGAGTCAGCCATCGAATCGCGCACGGGAGTGACGGTATTCGTGGCACCGGGTCCCGAAGTGACCAGTGCCACGCCCACCCGGCCGCTGGCTCGGGCGAAGCCCGCGGCCATGAAACCGGCACCCTGTTCATTGGCCGGCACGATGAGCGGCATGGCGGATTGGTGCAGTTGGTTGTAGCGAAATACGGCATCGTAGATCGGCAGGATTGCGCCGCCGCTGTAGCCGAAAATCGTGTCGACGCCCTCGTCGGCCAGCACCTGCACCAGCATATCCGCGCCGGTCATGGTGGCGCCCGCCAGGGGGTGTGCGGCTTGATTTAACATGTCGTAGCGCTCTTTCACCGGGAAAGACTAGCAGTTCTCGCCCTGGCGCCCAAGTGCCGCCCTCCCGTATGCTTGTGGGCCGATGCGGCACCTCATAGCAATACTCCTGCAAAATGAAGCAGGCGCGCTCACGCGCGTGACCGGCCTCATCTCCACTCGCGGCTACAACATCGAGTCGCTGTCGGTGGCTCCCACCAACGACCCCACCGTATCGCGGGTCACGCTCGTCACGATCGGCTCCGATCAGGTCATTGCGCAGATCAACGCGCAGCTCCTGAAGCTGGTGGACGTGGTGGCGGTCGAGGACATGACCAGCGAACATCACCTGGCCCGCGAATTACTGCTGATCAAACTGCAGATCTTGCCTAAGGACATCGAGGCCGTGGGTACGTTGCTGCGCCGCGTCGGCGGCAGGGTGCTGTCGGCCAATCCCTCGAGCTACATCGTCGAGCTCACGAGCACTGAGATCGAGGTCGGCGAATTCATTGCCAGCGTCGCCGCGTTCGGCGAAATCATCGAAGTCGTGCGCAGCGGCGTGCTCGGTATCGCACGGGCCAATCCGCGCCTGCACGCAGTCAAGTAACACCAATCAAGTAAAGGATATCGTTCATGCCTGAGATCGAGGTCAAACCCGAACACGCGGCTGATCCATACACCCGCGGTGTCGGAATCTTGGTGGGAGTGGTCGGCATTTTCCTCTCGGTGGTCACCATCGCCTCGCACCGCGCTCATACGGATGCGGTCATCCACAGAACCGAATCGAACGATGCATGGGCGTACTATCAGGCCAAGAAGATTCGCGAATACACGAGCGAGGTCGCGGTGACCTTGCTGCACACCCTGGGTGCGGATCCGGCCAAAGCGGAAGCCCCCTTGCAGAAGCTCGAGGCAGCGCGCGCCAAATACGCTGCCGACGCCGAAAAGATCCAACAGGACGCCAAGGCCAAGGATGACGAAAGCGACGTCGAACAGGTTCGCGCTCTGCGCTTCGACATCGGCGAGGGCTTGCTGGAGCTCGGCCTCGTGCTCTGTTCCTTGTACTTCCTGGCGCGCAAGAGTTTTTTCCCCATCCTCGGCGTGATCTCCAGCATCGCCGGCACCGTGATGGGGATTTGGGGCTTCCTGCTTTGAGGCGGCCAGCCGCGCTAAGCTTCGCCGGCACGATTACCATCCTCGGCCTCGCCGCCATCGCGCCGGCAACGGCGGCCGGCAATGCTGCGGCCGAGCCGGCGCCGGCGCGCATCGAAGCGCGCTCGGCCGATTTGCTGGCGGTCGGGGTGGTGCAGGATGACCGGATGAGCATTCACCTGAGTCGTTTGCTCGACAACGCGCCGGTCCGCGACGTCGCCGTGACGGTGCTGCTGCGCGGCGTTGCGCACCCGACCACCGCGGAGGCCGACGGCGGCTTCACCTTGCAGACCCCGGACTTGAAGCTCCCCGGGACGGCCGGAGTGGAATTCCAGGTAGCGGGGGTCGCGGCCCACGAGACGCTCAAAGGTGCGCTGCAAGTCGCAGCCGGCGCGGGTCAAGCGGACGACAAGAATTCCGCCCGACAACTCTGGTGGTGGGTGCTGAACTTCGCGGTCTGCATCGGCTTCCTGTGGCTCATATCGCGGCGCCGCAAGTCGGCGCAGGGGTAGCAACTCCGGCGGCGCTCAAAAGCTTTGCATGGTCTGCACCAAGAATTGGAAGGGTTTGATCCCGGCGATGTGGTTCAGCGGAAACGCGAAATCGATGTGCAGCACATTGCCGAGTCCCGAGCGCGTATTGCCGATCCGCAGCCCAAATCCCACGTCGCGCAGCAGTCCCGGATCGCTGTTGCCGATCACGCCGCTGCCCCAGGTGCGGCCCATGTCGGCGAAAATGGCGCCACCCACCCGCACCAAGCGAAACGGGTACCAGTCGGTGTAGAACCGCTGTTCCACGGTCAGCAGCGCCCGCGAGGTGCCGGACTCGTAGCGCAGGGGATAGCCGCGCAGGCCATTGTCGCCGCCGAGCAGAACCTGCAAGTCGGGATCGAGTGAATCCGTGACGGTCCCCGACAGTTCGGCGTACAGCAGCCAATCCGTGCGCCAGCGCCAATAGTATTTGGCGCCGGCATCGGCGATCAGATTGCGCGCCTGGCCATCCTCGATGCGCGACGTGAAATTGCTCGTCATGAATATCTGCTGCAGTTCGGTCAATTCGATTCCGCGCAGCAGGTGCGCCGTCAGCAAGACGGCGTCGCGATCGGCGCCAAACGCCGAATTCACCCATCCCACCGAGCCCGAGACTTCGGTGCCGAAATACAGATCCTCGGTGCGGCCGATCTGATTTTCGTCGCCGGTTTTCTGGTACTTGTCCTGCAGGATATCGAAGCCGACGAAGGGATAGGACAGGGTCCGGTCCGGCGGCAGCTGCCGCGCCGGGATGCCCGAACCCGGCGTCGGCAGAAACAAATTGCGATCGTAGCGCACACCGAACGTGAGGCGCTTGGTCCAGCCGTCGACCAAACCGTTGGAAAGACCGCCGCTCAGTTCGTACGAGGATTCGTTGTCGTTGAATTGATCGACTTTTTCACCCAGGTTGTAGCGCGAGATGGTGCGGTCATATTTGACGGCCGTAATCTGCGTGCTCCACGGGGTATCGAGCGAATAGAAGGGATGCGCGACCTGCGCGACGCGCTCCGTACCGTCGCTCGAGCCGACATAGGCGGCGGCCGAAGTCCATTTCGAGCCGAACACGTTCGGGTCAAACCACGCCACGGTGTTGCTGGTGCGGTCGACGGTGCTGCCGTGCGACACCTGCAGGGCCTTGCCCCAGCCGAGAAAATTCGTGTCCTGCAGGTTGAAATTGGTGCTGTTAGAGCCGCCGGCGCGGCCGAAGGAGAGGCCCGGACTCAAGGTCCACACATCCTTGGTGATCACCTTGATATCGACCTTGCCGTCAGCGTAGCGCACCGGCACGATTCGGGCGTCGTAGATGTAGCTCAGCAGGCGCAGGGCACGCTCGGTTTCCGCGAGTTTGCGCGCGCGATAGATGTCCCCGCTCGCGAACAGCAGCTGCGCCTGAATGCTGGAGCGTTTGGTGCGTATGTGCAGGCGGTTCGCGAGCCGAAACAGCCCATTGGTCTCGCGCGGATCGGTCTGGTCGAAAATATTGCGAATGTCGAGCTCGACCTTGCCGATGACGGCCCCGGCCGCCTCCAGCTCGCTATCGCTCGGCACATCCGCGGGACGCGGTTCCTCGATGCGGGTGTGTTCTTGGTCGGTGAACTTCGCCGCCAGCCCCGGTTCGGATATTGCCGCGGCTAGGACCGCGAACCCAAACAGCCTGCAACCGTCGGATAGCTTCATCCGACGAAGCGGCTACAACGCGGCGTTGTCGGTCTCGCCGGTGCGGATGCGAAGAACCCTCAGGATGTCGGTGACGAAGATTTTGCCGTCGCCGACTTTCCCGGTTTTTGATGCGCCGACGATCGCCTCCATCACTTGATCGACCAGCTCATTCTTGACGGCAACCTCGATGCGCGTCTTGGGCACGAAATCGACGACGTATTCCGCGCCGCGATACAGCTCGGTGTGGCCGCGCTGGCGTCCGAAGCCCTTGACCTCGGTGACCGTCATGCCAGAGACCCCAATTTCGGAAAGCGCCGCACGC
>Ga0210394_10002606_pt1 | contig 24409 bp, 21 predicted proteins | sample IncBWC12MmetaG_FD_160121 | JGI IMG/M metagenome (GOLD analysis project Ga0210394, IMG submission 160121) | Forest soil microbial communities from Barre Woods Harvard Forest LTER site, Petersham, Massachusetts, United States - Inc-BW-C-12-M | ecosystem: Environmental > Terrestrial > Soil >... | reverse complement strand
GAGCTCGGCGCGGGCATTGCCACGCCTCCAGGAACTCCGGCCGTCAGCATCAGCCCGACCAGCGGCGAATTCGGCTCAGTCGACCTCGGCTCCAGCAGCCTCGCCGGTGTCTTCTACATCGTTAGCTCGGGCACGGGTCCGTTGGTGACCGCCATGTCCACCTCCGGCGACTTCGCCGTGTCCAGCACGGACTGTCCCGATTCTCAGAATCCGCTTGCCGCTGGCAGCACCTGCTTGGCGTTTGTCACCTTCTCGCCCACTATGACCGGCGACCGCTTCGGCAGCCTGGTCTTAACGGGCAACGTTGCCGGCGGAGCCGTATCCATTCCGCTGCACGGGATCGGTCTCGAGAGCGACTTCACGATCTCAGCCAACCCCACCAGCATCAACATGGTTCTCGGCAGCCCAAACCCGACGAGCTCGGTGACCACGACAGCCATCGGCGCGGCCGGCACGATCGTCTTGTCGGCGCTCACGACCGACCCTGGCGTGACGGCGACATTCAGCCCTGACACGATCACGGCCGGGTCTGGATCGACGATGACGATCGTCCTGGCGCCTTCAGTGACCCCCGGGACCTACGGCGTCAGAGTAGTCGGCACGCAGGGCACCCTCACCCACTACGTGGATGTCTCTCTCCAGGTGATCGCGATTCCCGACTTCTCGATTGCGGTCACTCCGACCGCCTGGACCCAGGCCCAGGGCGCCAGTGCGTCCGGCGCTGTTAGCACTAGCGCTATTGGCGCCGTCAGTGCGGTCAACCTGTCCGCCGTTGCTATTCCGGCCGGCCCGACCGCCGTGATCAGCCCGTTGACAGTCGCCGCCGGTGGGGTCGCGACCCTCACCGTAAGCGCCGGGTACGGAGTGGCGCCCGGCACCTACACGGTGACCGTGACCGGCACTGAGGGGTCGATCAGCCACGCGACGAGTGTGCTCGTCACCGTTGGTTTGAAGGGAATCGTGAACGGTGGGTTCGAAACCGGTGACCTGACCGGATGGACTCCAACGGGGACGACAGCGGCGGTACAGCTTCCGCACAGCGGAACTTTTGCCGGCCAGATGGGATCCGGGTCCGCGTTCGCGTCCGCGAACAGCACTCTGGCTCAGACGTTTACGGTTCCGGCGTCGGGCGGCAAGCTGACCTTCTGGTACAGGACGTTCTGCTCGGACAAGGTGAAGAACGACTGGTTTACAGCGACTCTTCAAGACGGCGTGACAGGGACGATCTCGGTCCTGCAGGCCCCTGTGTGCTCAAAGGCTGGAGACTGGACCAAAGTCGTGGCCAACCTGTCAGCTCATGCCGGCCACTTTGTGACGGTGACCTTCCTGAACCACGACGATGGCGTCGCTTTGACTCCGACCTTCACTTTGGTGGACGACGTCGCGCTGACATAGCGTTGCTCTCAAGTTGTCTATAGCTCATTGCTATCGCGAGCTTGTGACCTGGAGCAGTTTCAAGTAGGTCCGCTTGTTTCGCCTAGGCCCGTTTGCTCTCGACAGGCAGGCACCCCGCGATGATGATAGTTAGCGTCGATGACGCGCTGGCCCTTGCCCTGGCGAATCCTCGGTTACGCGCTTATCTCACTCGCTGTTTTGGCATGGGTCGGAGCGGGAGCAAGCCTCGCGGCCGGAATCGCCCTAATTGCTGCAGCCGTTCTGGCCGCCGCGGGCTTGGTACTGATCATGGCGGCTGTTGGCCTAAGCATCTTCCTAGTCAGGAGCCGGCGCGTGGTGCGATCGCCAGTAGACACAGAGAGGCGCGCAGCAATTAGACAATCGTTGAAGTGGGTTTGGCTCAGCTACCTCCCTCTGGCTGCCGGAATCGCGTGGTGGGTATTCGCGGTGAAAGAGTGGGCTGTTCAGCGAGGCTTCTTTCTTGGCATAAGCGGGTTCATGTTCGGTCTCGCGGGCGGTGCGGCAATCTATTCTCGATTCATGAGTGTCGTCGCGCCTGGTCGACGATTAGTCGGCATGTCCTTTGGCACCTACACCCTCGTGATGGCCGCCCTAGCGTTGGTGTTAGCCATTGTCTTCGCTGCTTTTGCATTCGCCTCACCCCAGCCTTGACTACGTTCAGGGTTCCCTCAGACCACGCCGTATGCGTGAGAAGCGCACGTACGGTTTGAAAGGGGAATGCGGAGACGGGCTCGCCGGGCGAGCACCGCGCCGCTGACTACCAATGGATCAACAGCGGAAGTCTGCGCGTCGCCGGGCAGTTATGTGGTCTTCGATCAGTTACATCCCTCTCGTGGCTGGGGTTGCGTGGTTCTTCTTCGCCATGGGTCATTGGTCTGGGTCGAGGGCGGCGTTTCTTGCCGTGAGTGGTGCGATGGTTGGGGTCTCGGCAAGTTCGGCATTGTTCTTGCCTGTCCTGCGACTGCTCAGCCCGACGCGGCGGCTGCTGGGAATGTCGCTTACCCAGTACACGTACGTGTCGATTTCGGCGGCGATCGCAATAGCCGCAGTCCTGTTGGTCGTGGCATTCGTAATACCGAAATGAGTCTCCAGACGGAAATCAGCCGACGACTCTGATCATGCCCGGGTTCTTGGCAATCATGGCTAGCCGGTGCCGAACGGTGCGTAAGACCTCATGTTCTCGTTCCAGGGATCTTGGTGGACGCTCCATTGATGGTCGAGTGCATAGTACTCAGGCCGCTACAGGAGCGTCACGGGTAGTCGATCCAGCGCTGCAACGCGAGCGTTACCGTTCAATGAGGTGAACGAGCCCCGGTTGCGGACCCTGACCCTGGCGGGCCTGGCGCGTCGCCAGCTCGCGGCGCGGTGGACGTCGTTCCTACCGACCGCGATCGGCCTCGGCGTCGCGCTCGCCCTGGCGGCAGCGGTCACGCTCACCCAGTCAAGGACGGAGGAAGCCGGCCTTCAGCAAACGGTCAGCCGACTAGGGTCTCAGGGACTGGTCAGCGTGCGCCTCACCGGCGCAAACAACCAACAGCAATACGACCAGCTGATCGCCCAGGTCACGCAAGCCGCGCGCGACGACATGGGTGGGCTGATCACGCTTCGCGGATCGGGTTTGCTTTCGGGCGGGTACGTGCCGCAAACCGTCAACGGGCAAAAAGCCTCACCTCTGAACAACGACTTTCGGATTGCGGCGTTCGATGATTTGAAGGCCCACGTGGTGCTGGTCGCGGGCAGTTGGCCCTCAAGCACTGTGAGCGACACTCTCGAGGCAACCCTGCCCGCACAGTTCGCGAGCTTCATCCACCTCGGTGTCGGAGATGTCACCTGCGCCAAGGTCGAGGACAGCAATGATTCAGTGTGCCTCCGGATCGTCGGGATCTGGCGACCACAACAGCCCCAGGAAGCCTATTGGGGCCTGAACCAGGCGCCGGAGGTCGCAGCTTACGTGGATGTGCCCGCGTACTTCGCGATGCTGAAAGGCCAGACGGATCCGACAACGGGCGTGGTGGACCCAGCGGTGGTCTCATTCGCCTCGGCCACGTTGGCGCCCGACCTCGCGGCGATCCGCGCGGTCGGAGCTCAGGCGACGCTGGATCACATTCAACTGCTGCGAGGTCGCTTCGGAATCCAGCGCGCGGACGTCGCTGTCGTGAGCAGCCTGCCTGACGCGCTCGCGACATACATCAGCGATGAGCAGGTGGCCGTGTTCGCGGTGCAGCTGGTCGCCGTACAGCTTCTCCTCATCGCGTTGTTCTGCGTCTGGTTCATGGCCGGAAACCTGCTGGCACATCTGCGACCGACGATCGCTGTCTGGCGCACTCGCGGCTGGTCCTGGCCGGGCGTCGCCTTCTTGCTCTGGTTCGAGCTCGCCTTTGTCGCGCTGTTAGTCGCACCGATCGGGATCTTGGCCGGCTGGGCGGCATCCGAGGCGGTGGCACGTTGGGCGTACGCCGGCGTTGCGATACCCGCCTTTCACTTCGATCCCGTGAGGCTGGGCTTACCAGTCGCGGCTGTCTTGGCGGTTGGCTTGGGGCTGCTCGCGGTGCAGGCAATCCTCGCCAGCCGGCACGGAGTGCTGCAGACACGCGCCGGCGCCTCGCGTCCAGCAGTTGCGTGGTGGAGGCGGCGCCACGTCGATCTGCTGCTCGCGTTGCTCGCGATCCCGATCCTGGCGGAGTCGCAGTTGCTCGGCAGCGCCCAGGTTCGGCAATCCGGCGCGGCGGACAACCCGATCAACCTACTGCTACCGGGCGTCGCGATTGCATTCCTTGCGATGGCCATGCTCCGCTTGCTGCCGCCAGTCGCGCGGCTGATGGTGCGTACGCGATCAACTGTGGCGGTGCGGCTGGCGGGAACGCAGCTGATACGCGCTCCAGGGCAGCACGCGGCACTCGCCGTGCTGCTCATGCTCGCAATCGCACTCGGCGTATTCGCTTCCGTCTATGCCTCGACTTCGACTCGCAACAGCGCCGATCGAGCGGCGTACCAGGTGGGCGCTGACGTACGCGGTGTGCTGGAAGCAGGAGTTCAAATGCCCGTGGCCGGCATCCAGGTCGCGGGGGCCACTGCCCGCAGCGACGTCTTCCGCGGCGACGCGCGCCAGGTCGGCGAAGACATACCCGTCCTGGGCGTCGATCCCTACACCTTCGAACCAGTCATGTGGACGAGGCCCGACCTGGCTGCGTCTCCACTGCCCGACCTCGTTCAGAGCCTCGCGGACCGCGAGACAGGAGGCCTGCTGATCGCGGCTCACGCCAAGACACTTTCGCTCTGGGTCTACGGGGCAGCGACCGGTGGCACGTTGACCGCGGATCTGTCCGATGCGCACGGACGTCCGGTCCACGGGGAATTCGGAACCCTCGATTTCACGGGCTGGAAGCAATTGAGCGCGACGCTCGTGGCCGATGCCGGCACCGTCGCCGAGCCGCTGCGGTTTCGCGACCTGGCGATTTCGCCAGTGACGAAGCCCGATCTCATATCGGTGAGTGCGCTCGCAGTCGACGGTAAGGTGATCGAAAGCTTCGCCGAGCAGGTCACTGGTCCTGGCGCCAGGGCCTCTCTTGGTTTATGGTGGCGGACCGATGCCGAGTCGGGCACAATCTGGGAAACACTGCTGCCAACGGAAGACCTGGCGCGGGATGGCAACCCGACAGCGGACTTTCGGATCGGCACCGGACCTTTTCCGACGTACATCCGGCCAGGCATCAGCCCATTCCCTCCGGGAATAAGCTTGCCTTTCCCGAATTACGCCGTCGCCACCCAAGCGCCGATCCCAGCCCTCGTCCCGTCACAGATGCTTTCCCGATTCGGACTTGCAGTCGGGAAGCAGCTGCAGCTCCAGGTTGACAACATTGGGATCACGGCCACCATCGTCGGCGTGGCCGATCATTTTCCAACGTTGTATCCCGAGCTCGGCGACTTCGTCGTGCTCGACCGGGATCCTCTACTGATTGCGCTTGCCTATGCCCACGATCAGAGCCCATGGGCGAACGAGATCTGGGTAAAGGCAGCGCCGGGCGGAGCCGATGCGGCCGTTGCCTCGTTGAAGGGCGCGCCTGGTGTCCTCCAGGTGCTTGACCAGCGCTCGATCGCCTATGACGCGGCTCACGCCCCGCAACAGCTCGGCCTCGAGTCCAACCTGCTCCTTGGTTTTGTGGCCGCGCTCGCGCTCGCGCTGATCGCGTTTGCCTTCCATTTCCTGATCCTTGCCCGCAACCGGCTCTCCGAGTACGCGGTGCTTGAAGCAAACGGGATGTCGCCATTGCAGGTGCGTCGAAGCCTTGTCGTCGAAGAGCTCCTGGTCGCCGGCTTCTGCCTTGTGTGCGGTGTTGTGCTTGGGGCAATCGCCGCTTTTGTCTTGCTGCCGGCGCTCCAGCTCGGCGCAAGCGTGCCCGATAACGTTCCGGCAACCATCGTCACACTCGACCCCGTCCACCTCGCGATCGCGCTCGTCGCCGTTGTCGCAGGTGTGCTCGTCGCCGGCCCCGTGATGGCCGTGGTGGCTGAGCGGCCGCGGGTGATGGCCGAATTGAGGGCTCTAGGGTGAGCGCAATCGAGTGCATGTCGCTGGTGCATATCTACAAGACAGCCGACCTCGAGGTCTTCGCCCTGCAAGGTCTCGACATGGTGATCGAGGAGGGCGAGGTGGTCGCGATCGTGGGAGCGAGCGGTAGTGGCAAGACGACGCTCATGAACGTGCTTGCCGCGGTCGAGAAGCCGAGCGCCGGCCAGGTGGTGGTGGCCGGCCGCGCCCTGGGATCGCTTTCCGACCGCGCGCGCGATGTCTACCGTCGCGACGTCATCGGTTACGTGTGGCAGAACGCGACTTTGAACCTCACGCCGGAGCTCACCGCGTCCGAGAACCTACAGCTGCCGCTGATGCTCGCCGGCCGCCCGCGCAACCAACGGAGCGAACGTGCCGCCGAGCTGCTTGAGGCGCTCGACCTGACTCGAATTCGCGACAACTTCCCTTCGCAGCTGTCCGGAGGTGAGCAGCAGCGACTGGCGCTGGGGGTCGCGATCGCGAACCGGCCGAAGGTTCTGCTGGCGGACGAGCCGACAGCGGAGCTGGACCGCGCCTCAGCGCGCCGCATGCTCGAAGACCTGGGCCGGCTCCGGGATCGCGACGGAACCACCGTGGTCATGGTCACGCACGACCACGAGGTGGAACGTCACGTCGACCGGGTGCTGCGGATTCGCGACGGCCGGACATCGACCGAGACTCGCGCGGCGACGGGGGAGCTTCTGATCGTTGACGCGGCGGGCCGCCTGCAGATTCCAAAGTCGGCTCGCGAGGAGGCCAATCTCGGCGCGCGGGTGCGGGTTCGCGTGGAGAACGGACGAGTGATCATCGAGAACGTCGATGACGCCTGAACCACTCGTACGGCTGCGCGGGGTAGAGCGACGCTACGGGGCGGGCGGCGCAATTACCACGGCGCTTCACGATCTCGATTTGGACATAGCCGAGGGCGAGATGCTCGCGGTTGTCGGCCCGTCAGGCTCGGGCAAGACGACCCTGATGGGCGTGATCGGCGGCCTTGAACTCCCTGATGTTGGATCGGTCGAGGTCGCGGGCATTAATGTCACGTCACTGAGGGGCGAAGTGCTTGCCGGGTACAGGCTTCGCACGGTTGGCTTCGTCTTCCAGTCACCCGGGCTCGTACCCCTTATGACTGCCCTGGAAAATGTGTCCCTACCCCTGCAGTTGATGGGAAAGGAGTCGGCCGACATCGAGACTCGAGCCCGCGCTGCGCTGGGCTCGGTCGGTCTTGAGGCTCGGGCCCGCCACCGCGCCTTCGAGCTCTCGGGTGGCGAGCAGCAGCGCGTCGCGCTAGCCCGCGCCCTGGTGAAGGAGCCGCGACTTCTCCTTGCCGACGAGCCGACTGGCCAGCTCGACAGTGAAACCTCGGCCGCGATCGTCGAGCTGATCCGTTCCTTCCGCGGCCGAACGACCATCATCGTTGCCACCCACGACGATGCGGTCGCGGCTATGGCCGATCGCGCGGTTCGAATCGAGGACGGAAGGCTGGTCGCCGCGGCGCTCAGGTGAGTGAATTCGGCGCCGAAAGACTGAGCCGGGAGTTCGCCGTGACTGCATATCCAGTCAGAGGCACGTCGAGGCGTCGCCGCGCACCTCGGGCTCGTTGAGTCTGTGCACCTTAAGAAAATAATACGGGGCACCCGGCTCTGGCCGAGTCGTGCCGCTTTAGCTCCCCTGCTGCTGAATCCAACGCTGTCGTACTCGCTCCGCAGCTGCCACTCGGCTTGTTCCTCTTCCGAATCGCGTTACGACACCGCCGCTGGCCATTCGGGTGAGACTCGCCCAGTTCCATCCATTGTCACGAAAGACACCTCGATTTTGGGCACGGTGGCGCCGTTGGAGGTCCGCTAGTCAAGTTGCAGCCCGTCGCCGAGCGAGCGACTTAGCGCATCACGCAGCGAGTCGTAGGTCAAACTCGATTTGGCCCACAACAGTTTTACTGATCGACCATCTGCCAGGGTGAGATTCAGTCGGCCCGTGATGATGCCGGCCCTCAGCCGCGCTCCACGGATGGTGCCATCAGGAATCCAGATCCCTCCGTGCTGGACCGTACGCTCAATTGCTTCTGCCGTAAAGGCATCTTGAATTCCAGGATCGGTGGCGCGCGCATGCAAGTCCTGCATTAGGCCAACGCTAGCAATCGTATTCAGCCAGCCGCGTGGCCACCGAAGGAGCCCGTCTGAGCCCAGCCAGAGTGCGCCATGCTGCCAATCCCACCATCCCGTTGTGGTCGAGCGGCTGATTAGCCTGAAAGTCACCTCAGCCATTATCAGAGTCGGACGTTTGGTCTGGACGCAGTTAGCGAGGCTCCAGACCAAATCCTATTTCGGTGGCGAGGTGGTTCGAGTCCCCCGCGGCCCCACGATCACATTCAAACTAAACGGATCGAAGCTTTGCGTTCAAGTGCTTGAATGGTGGTTCCGTGCTCGATCCGACGGTCGAAGCCGCTCGCCAGAGTCCATCGATGGACACGTTGACCATCGCTCCGTTGATCGCGCCCGCGCTGAGGACAATTGCCCCTTTTGGAGTCATCGTTGCGCTGGTCGTCGGAATCGCCCTGGTCTTAGGGCGCTTGCCGTGGTCGATCCTGTTGGCGGCGATCTTTGCACTCGGACCTCTAACCTTCATCGGATTCGTATCGATCTGGACCCGCAACACAACGCTCTTTGTCGGTTCCGGGTACTTCGGGTTCACCGACGTTCTTGGGCGCCGCAAAGTGTTCTCGCTGTCGGACCTTCGGCGAATTCGTGAGCGACAAGTTGTAATGCGAAGGCGCCGCCCAATTCCGATCCTCTATCTGTTGGACGTTGCCAACCGCCCGTTGTTCCGCCTATCACGCCCGTTTTGGGATTCGGCGCAGGTGAATAAGTACCTCAATCAACTTGGATTGCCGGTCGAAAGTGATCCCGCTCCGATCAAGTCGAAGGATGTCGAAAACGAGCTGAAGGGATCGAAGTCGAACTAGAACCCCGAAGGTTGCAGATCCTTGGGAGCCCTGGAATTCAAAGGAGCCCTCGGGGCCATCGGCCATCGCAAGTCGACAGGAGAAGTCGTCGAGGATCCGGCGCTGGAGTGTACCTGGACGATCACGGCGCCAAAGCGTCGATCGAAACAGTGAGCGGACTGTAACCTCTCCCAACGGATCCCCGTTGAAAGAGCGTGGCTAGCCGGGAGGGCCCGACTCGATGAGAGTCAAGATGATCTTGCCGGCCCTTACCGAAGCCACCAGCCCCTTCTTTCGGCCGATCAAATACTCGCTCTTCCCGCCCCTGGGCCTCGCAACGCTTGCCGCCTACTTGGGCGACGACGATGACGTCACGATTTGTGATGAGCACGTCGAAAAGCTGCGGCTGGACGACGAGCCGGATCTCGTCGTGATCCAGGTTTACATCCTTCGGCCCGGCGCTCGTACGAGCTCGCCGACCACTATCGCCGGCGCGGAGTCAAGGTGGTGCTCGGCGGGCTGCATGTCACCTCCCTTCCCGACGAAGCAGCCGCCCACGCGGATCACATATTCATGGGTCCAGGCGAAGACACGTGGCCTCAGTTCCTCAGCGACCTTGGACGGGGTGCGCCGCTGCCCCGTTATGTTTCACGCGATAGAACCCTGGCGGCCCTCCCGCCCATCCGGCGCGACTTGATCAAGCGACACCTCTACCTGGTCCCCAACTCAATCGTGGTGTCTCGCGGCTGCCCCCACGTGTGCGACTTTTGCTACAAGGTCGCCTTCTTTCAGGGCGGCAAACAGTTCTACACAATGGAGGTGGATCGCGCGCTCGCGGAGATCGAGCGATTACCCGGACGTCATCTCTACTTTCTCGACGATCACCTCTTCGGGAACCCCAACTTTGCGACGGCGCTGTTCGACGGGATGGCAGGAATGGGGCGGCTCTGGCAGGCAGCGGGCACGGTCAAGTCCGTGCTCGAGCAGCCGGTCGTCTTGGAGAAAGCGGTGCGTGCAGGATTGCGCAGCCTGTTCGTGGGCTTCGAGACAGTCAACTCGGCCAACCTCCAGGATCAACGGAAGTACCAGAACATCGGTCGGGACTATGCGCAGGCGATCCGGCGCCTCCATGACCTTGGTGTAATGGTCAACGGCAGCTTCGTGTTCGGCATGGATCACGACGAGCCCGACGTGTTCGATCGCACCGTGGAATGGGCTGTCGAGCACGGCATCGAAACCGCGACCTACCACATCCTCACGCCGTACCCGGACACTGCCCTGTACCGGCGCATGGACGCGGAGAACCGGGTGCTTCACCACGACTGGGATCTGTTCGATACACGCCACGTGGTCTTCAAGCCCCAGAAACTCACGGCACACGAGTTGGAAGCTGGTTACTGGCGGGCGTACCGGGACTTCTATCGGTGGGGATCGATCTGGCGGGGAGCGTCATCCAAGCCCGGGCTTAGGCCAAGACTGCGACACCTGGCATATGCAGGAGGTTGGAAGAAGTTCGAGCCACTGTGGGACCTGCTGATCAGGTCGAAGCAGGTCCTTCACGCGCTGCCCGTCCTCGAGACAATCCTGAGTGGCTTCGGGAGCCGGCCAGCCTCAGTCCGGCGTAGCGATGCGCTGCCCTCCCAGCCCCTGGAGCAACTACCGATCCAAGAGGAGGACGCAAGGGCGTCGGCGTGATCAGCTGTCCCCCGAGGTGAATGGCCGTGCGCCGCGACGGGGCGACTTGTTCAATCGCGGCGGCCGACACTTCTTCTATGTGGGACGACGGCTACGGCCGGCACCTCATCCGAGATGACTGGCGGTCTGTATCTAAGTTCTGGTGGCCCGCCATTCGGCTACGCTCCGAACGTGGAGGTCCTCACTCCAAGGCAGCCGGACGGACAGCATTTCATCTTCAGGGAGTACCTGCGTGCGCTCTTCGCCAGAGCTTCCTTCAGGGGGGACGCCTGGACAGCCTGCACGAAGGCATTCCTTGGGTACCCAGGCATCCCCGTCCTCGGCTCGAACTTCACGACGCTCGGACCAGCTTTATTTTTCCTCGACCTTTACGCGAGCCGGGAGCCCGAGTTCGGGACAGACTGCGATGGCAGGTGGGGAGAGGTTGAATTGCGAAGAACTTTGTCAGAGTTGGGCGAGCTGAGACTGCAACAGCTGCTGGCGACGGACGAGACGCGAAGCTGGGTGATCTAGCTAAGCGAAGATCTCAAAACGATTTTGGCGTTTCACGGTCGTCTAAAACCCGGCCCCCGATTCGACCCGGCCGATGACGAGCGCGATATCGCCGATGGCGATGTAATTCGCGAAGTGTTACCTGGCGAACAGGCGACGGTAGAGAAGATCGATCTCACCGACATGCGGTCGCCTAGGGTCGAGGTGAGGAATGAGCGCGGGCTGCGCTTTGAGCTGACCTTCGGCGGCTGCCACAGGATCCAGCACCCGGCCGCTGGAAATGAAACTGTGGCACAGCTCGTTGAGGTCTGCGGTCAATCCGGTCGCTCTTGGTTCGTCTTCAAACCCCGAGAACGAGGTGATCGAGTCCTCGCGGTTCAGGCTGAATCGGTTGCAGTCAGAGAGCTGTAGCGCAAACGATCGGGTGACGCCGGAGCGGTTAGGCGCATGGTGCAGGTCTGTGCGGGCTTTCAGCCTGCGCTAGCCGCGTACGAAAAGTCAGTGGGTCGGCCTGACGAAGGTTTCAACGTCACGAGTCCACCGACCTAGAGCCAAGCGGCCTTTCCGAATCCGCCTGGGGGGCGGGATTGAACCTCTTTTCGGCAGGTTCGTAGACCTTAAGAAAATACGGGGCACCCGGCTCTTGCCGAGTCGCGCAGCTTCTCCTGAATCCAACCGGTTGGTCTCTAAGGCCTACCTATACTGCTGGCCATGGTTGGCCAATGGGCGTTCTGGACCGACCTGGCAAGGGCCTGGCGAGCGTGCTTGGCAGCTCCCATGCTGCCGATCCTTTCCGTCCTACTGATACTGCCGGCTGAGGCACCATCGCTCTTTCCCTCGGCCTCGGAACAGGGAGCACGTGACGCAACCACGCTGCTTGGGTTGCCCCTGACACTCTTCGGAATCGGCTGGCTGGGTACACAAAGGATCTGGTATCAGAGGCTGTTCGAAGGTCAGACCCTCAGTTCGGCCGAGGTCTGGCAGCTATCGTGGAAGTTCTTCGGCCGGTATATGGTCCTGGGCCTGATCGTCGCCATTCCAATTGTTCTTGGCCTTCTAGGGGTAGTGGCGCAAGTTGCACTTACCGGCGGGCCGCTACATGCCTTCCCGTTTCCAATCTGGTGGTACCCATTTGTGATCGCGTACGGGTTCCTGACCGACGTCCTCCTGACGTTCGTGACCCCTGCGCTCGCCTACACCACGAATCGAGTGAGGGTAGCGTGGTCCATAGGAAGCAAAATGATCAAAGAAACGTGGCCGGCGTCTGCCGCATACACGCTCGTGCCGCCGATCACTTTGCTCGCTCTCGCCACACTGAATCCAATTCGTTTACCAGCATCGGTGGTCGTGTTATTGGCGGTTATCTCGACTCTGATTGGGCTACTCGTCAAAGGCGCTATTGCGGCCTTCTACCTACGGCACGTGGCCTTCCCACGACAGGCGGCGAAGCTCAGCTGATTTAAGAGACTATGGAGCAAGGCTTGATTGCTGCGAGAAATTACACAAATGTGCTGCGACTGTGGACACAGGTTGAGGGCGACGCGATCGGTGCCGTGATGCATTAGGCGATGGCTGACGAGCTGACGGGTTTCTTTGCTGCTGCGGAATCAGAGTTCGCATGGTTAGTGACCGACTACGGGTTTCACGAGGTCTCGCGCGATCACAAATACGGCACGTTGCGCTTGCTGTACGGGTCGATCGCCTGGGCAACGACGAAGACTTTTGTGGAAGTTAACCTGGAAGTTCCGAGCCCACGCTTGGATGTCCAGTTTGGTGCCTTGACGGGTGGAAAGTTGCCGAGCATTTTCGATATCGCACGCCGATATCACCTAAGCGGCCTCGTTGTCGTACGGGCGCATGACGAGAAATGGGCAGCCAAGCTCGAGCAGATCGGCGGTTTGCGGAAGCGCCAAATAGTGCGCGGCCTACGCGACACCGCAAATGCCCTGCGTGAACTTGGCGATGACATATTGCGTGGCGATCACACGGTCTTCAAAGAACTGGGTGCCCTCGGAGAATGGCAGATATCCCAGTATCGTTCGAAATACCTCTCGCCCTAAGAGCTTCCGTTCGATTTATGCGAGCCTCCCATCATCGACCTGATCAAGTTGGCTTGCGGTTCCCCATGACTGAGCATCCATCTTCTAAGGCGGAATAACGGGCGAGCCGGCCAGGTCATGCGCCGGCCAGGTCCTTCCAACAACGTCAACGGCATCCTTAGCACGTCGGATGGCGGGACGACCTGGGACCGCGTGACCGTGCCGATCTTCCCGTGGAGTTGAGGGGCGCACGCCCACCTCGATGCGATGAACACTGGGCATGCGGCAGTGGCCTGGCTCAGCACGGTCGGTATCGGATCGATCAGGGTGCGGCGATTTGCTCGCGGATCAGTGGTCAAGATGATCACGTCGACGTCCGAGTCCGGTCTCTCGCACTACCTCGTGCCCAGGAGCCAACCAGCGACAGCGCGAATGTCTGGCCGCCCTGGAGCCCACGCAATAAGTTCCATGTCCGGAATTGCATCACAAGCAAGTGGGCGTCCTCCGAGGGTTCTGACTCAATGCTTGGTAATTCGCCACTAGCAATGACGTACCGGGCTTGCCTGTCCGGCCCGATAATCCGCTCCTGTGGATAAGCCATCAGACGTAGAGGCCAGCCAGCCTGCGCTCGACGACTTCTACGACGTGTATCCCCAAATTGAAGAGCAGTTCAACACACTCCTTGATGTCAGCCTCAACCCACGCGGGCCCGAGGTCCTTTACGAATTGGTCGATGAAGCCCAGCTGCCCAGCACTTCGACAGTCCTTGACCTCGGATGCGGCGAAGGCAAACAGAGTCTGGAGCTGGCCCAGAGATACGGATTCGAAGTCGTCGGCGTAGATCCAGTCGACCGCCACATCAACCTAAGCAGCGAAAGGCTCAGCAAGGCCGCAGAGACCGATCCAGGACTGCGTTCTCGCGTCCGATTCACGCTCGGCACCGCGGAGAAACTACCGCTTGACCTCGAAACCATCGACCTCATCTGGTGCAGGGATGTCTTTTCTCATGTCGCGAAACTGGAGGCTGCCTTTGCCGAATGCCGTCGCGTCTTGCGCCAAGACGGCCACATGCTCCTCTACCAGATGTTCGCTACCGAGATGCTTGAGGCCAAGGATGCGGATCGGGTGTTCCGGCCCCTAAAGGTCGTCAGCGCAGATGCCTCAGCAACCGAGGAGGCGATCAACGCGGCGGGCCTTCATATCGACAGGTGCATCGTGTTGGGCACCGAATGGGGTGAGTACGCGGAGGAGAAGGCGAGCAGCGGGACGCGTGCGTTGATTCATGCAGCACGTCTGCTCCGCGATCCGGCGCGGTACGTCGGCCAATTTGGCAAGACCAACTACGACATCAAGGTTGCCGACTGCCTCTGGCACATCGACCGGATGATCGGCAAGCTAAGCGGTCGAATCTATGTCTTGTCGATGGCCCGCTAGGTCGGGTCGGCGGCATCAGGTGCCACAATCGTCCGTCCAATGAAATTCACCATTCGCGAGCTTTCTCCCATTGAGACTCACGATCTCCGGCGGCGCGTGTCGGCAGCAGGCCGGATTAGTCTGCCGAGCTGGGACCATGAGCTAGACGAAGCGCCCGGCTCGTGGCACTTGGGAGCAGTTGATTCACCGGGCACGGTGGTCGCGATGGCGACTTTCTTCCAACTCCCGTGTCCCTATCAGCCCGAGAGGGCCGGCGCGTACCGCCTCCAATTCATGGCCGTAGAACCGTCGTTACAACGAACTGGCCTGGGGACGCGAGTGCTGACCGCAGGAATTCGACGTCTCCGATCGTTAAAGGTGCCACTCCTGTGGGCGACCGCCAGGCCGGAGGCAGTCCCTTTCTATCAGCGCTTCGGTTTTGCAGTTGGCCCGGCGCTTGAGTCGGAGTCCACTGACCAACCCACAATCCTGCTCGACCTGACCGTCTGAGCCGCCCCGGCCACGATCGTGCCTACCGCCAAAATGTAGGTTGTAATTCGCCACTAGCATTTTCCCGGGCAGCCCTGCGCAAGCGTCGCCGGTATGTGCCCCCGAGCCTTAGACGCCACACGATTACCCCCTCCGCGTCGCTACGATGCGGCCATATCGAAATTGCTGACGTGGGACGAAGAGTTCACTAACCGGTACGAGGAGTGGTCGGCAAATATGATCGCCGACATTCCCTTCTACGTTGGTCTGGCACTGCAGACCGACGGACCAATCGTCGAGCTTGCAATCGGTAACGGCCGGGTGGCTGTTCCAGTTGCGCAAGCGACCGGTCGTCCCGTTATCGGTGTCGATGTATCGCCATCGATGTTGGACCAAGCGCGTGCACGGGCGACAGCAGCTGGCGTACACCTCGATCTGCGAGAGGCCGATATGCGCGATCTCAGCCTCGATGAGCCAGCGGGTCTTATTTATTGCCCATATCGCGCCCTCCTGCACTTGCCAACTTGGCAGGATCGGCGCCGGACGTTTGACCACGTCTCTGCCTCGCTTCGACCTGGTGGGCGCTTTGCCTGGAACGCTTTCGCATTCGACCACAAGTTCGCGGCCAAGGCGGACGGCCAGCACCAGGAGAAGCCGGTGCCCCATTCAATCCATTACGCAGTTGGCGACAACCGGATCGACATCACGATCGACTCCGGCGGCAAGAGTTCCCTCTGGTGGGCTACCAAGAATGAGTGGCTTGGGCTCCTGGATGTATCCGGACTTGAGCTAGAGGCGCTGTACGGCGGCTTCGCCCAAGAGCCATTTGGTGACGACAGCTCGGAGTATGTCTTTATCGCTCGGCGCTGACGGCGGCCCGCAGCTTGTGCTCGAACTCGATTTGATCTCATACGTTGTAATTCGCCACTAGCATTAGGACAGCCGCAACGCGGGTACCGGTTCCGAAGCCTCAGGCCAGCCACGGTGGGATCGCAATCCGACCGATTCTGGGTGGGCTCCACCATGTCTACGAGAGAGCAGCTTGAACCGGATCGCCTTTTGCCGCCCTACAGCCTTTCGAAGAGCCGGCTGATGCGCTCAACTGTCTCGTGCGCACTGGCCTGGTCTGGCTGTGCGAATACAGTCCGCAGCGTGGCGGCCACCATCTGCTGCGCGAAATGAAGCCCATTACAGGCCCTTGATCTAGGTGATTCTCGGTTCTGGTAGCGCAGTCCTACGTCGGTGAAGAAGCCGATAGCACGGCTTCGACAACAGCGGCGAAGCCATCCTCTTCGTGCGTGTGCGTTCGCTCCGAAACCGCCTCGAGTACGGTGGCATGGGCGTTGCCCATCGCGACTCCACGGCCGGCCCATAGGAGCATCGGCAGGTCGTTCGGCCCGTCGCCAATGGCCAGTACCTCGTCGCGTCCCACACCCATGCGCCGGCATAGCCATTCGAGCGCCTCGCGCTTATCGTGTCCCTTGGCTGTGATTTCCGCTAGCGGCGGTGAGGTCGCCGTGGAGACCTCGGCCCGCTCGGCGAGAACCTCGCGAACCTGTTGGACAACAGCGTCGGGATCGGCGCCGCCCAGGTGGCAGATCACTTTCGAGAGTCCGTAGGCCGCCTGCGCACCAACCGGGCCGATAATCCCACCGGGGAGCCGGAGCCCCACCCCACCGCGAGCCTGGGGCCAAGTATCTTCCCGTCCCCATTCGAGGCCGCGTTCCCAAGCGAAGACGATGCCGGGGATCGCTGCGGTCAGATCGGCAATGAGGGCGGTGGCCAGAGCGCCCTCGATTCGGATGTCGCGGAGGACGTGGATTATCGGCAGGTCGACGACCAACGAGCCGTTCGCGCAAATCGCGGGGCCGTGCACCCCGAGCGCCTCGGCGATTATCCGCGCAGTCCGAGGTGGGCGGCCGGTCACCAATACCACAGCCACGCGGGCCGCCTCAGCCGCTCTAAGGGCAGCCAACGTCCGTACGGAGGCCTCGCCCCCGTAGGGGATCAGGGTTCCGTCGATGTCGGTAGCGATAAGTCGAACTGGCGGCCTCACGCGGATGATTGTGTGCTGGAGGACGCCAGACCGCGGGCGGTTAGTGGCTGAATGTCAGCCGAGCGGATTCCTGAATGACTAGGCACCGGCGAGCAGCCGAGCAAGCTCGGCACGTTCCAGCGTTGACCCGGCGAGGAGTACGTCTGCGATCCTCTCGATCACTTGCCAGGTCGCTGGCTCACTGATATCGGCATCGACCTCTCGGCTGATCTGCTCAATGATCGACTCAGGGTCCCGGAGATCGATGTGCCGGGCCAACCACATGGCCTTGACGAGATCGTCTCCGGCGAGGTCTGGCATCGCCACCCCAGTCAGCCGCTTCGCGACCACCTCGCCGGCCACATGGAGTGCGATCCAGTCGCGGGCCGCCTGCTCGTCAGCGGCGACCAAGCCGAGGTCGCGGCGAGGGCGATCGTGGTTTCAGTACTAGTCGACAAATTCGGCCGAACCGACTGGGGATGATCAGAATCGGCGGCTAACCCAAGTTGGGCTGGGATGGTCGGTAAGTCTGTACACCTTTAGGAAATACAGGGCACGCGAACGACGGGTGCACAGCCGTTATGTCCTGCAGCTAGTGAACGGCGAGCCGGAGGCACGTCAAGACATCGCCTTCCACCTCCACGGGGTCCGAGTCCGCCCCCGCGGCTCACTAGATCGACGCTTTAGGTCGAGGTGCCCTCGATGTTCACACGGCGAAGCCGAGCATCAACTCATCTGACGTACCCGACGACTGGACAGCATGAGCACACACGTCAAGGTGAGGACGGCGGCGATCACACCGAACAGGGCGGTGGGATAGACCTGCGCCATTGCACCAGCGAACAAATACGACACGGTGCCCATGCTGAAGCCAGCAGCCATGTCGACTGAAATGATGCGCCCGAGCAGATCGCCAGGAATTGCTCGCTGTATCCAGCTAATGCCGAAAACTCCCTCGAAGCCGATGGCGGCACCCATGGCAAAGGTGTCGACGGCAGCGATAAGCGGGTTGGGAACGAAGCCAAGGCCTGCCATGCAGACAGCAAGCCACGCTGCAAGTCCAGCGATAAGTAGGCCGATTCGCGGCCGTCGCCGTAGTAAACCGGCCAGCAAGGCCCCGACTACAGACCCCACCGCCAGCGCCCCGAACATGAGCCCCAGTCCCGCTGCACCGCCCTGAAATCGAAAACGTGCAAGCGACGCGAGTCCGACGCTAAGTGGGCCTGCGAAGCAAAAGCTGATGGCCGCGTCGATCGCGAGCATGGCACGCAGGCGCGGATCGGCCCAGACGTAAGCCAATCCTTCCTGGATTCGGGCGGTAAGAGGCGAGTTTGGCACGTGCACTCCTTCCTCTCCTTGTCCGGGTCCTGGGGACACGACTGCGGGCATGACGATGGTGGCCAGCGCCAACGCACCTACCGCGAAGCAAAGTGCATCGACTGCAAAAGCGACAGCGGTACTAAATGTCGCGACGACCAATCCCCCAAGAGGTGGCCCTAGGATGCTGCTGCCGTGGACGCCGGCGTTTAGCACGCTATTGGCAGATTCCAATTCATCCGTACCGAGCAGCGAGGGAAGGGATGACGCACGCGCAGGTTGGAAGAAGGCGTCGACGATTCCAAAGCCGGCTGCGAATGGATACAACTCCCATAGCTGAACCACGCCGGCATGGTCAAGAGCGGCCAGCGCACCCATAAGCAGAGCTCGGGAGCAGCTCGATATGCCCATCTGCACTCGAGGCGAAAACCGGTCACTCGTCGCGCCGCCGACCAGAGTGAGTCCCGCACGTGGGATGGCCTGGACCATAAGTACAGTGCCAAGAGCAAGGCTCGAACCAGTCAGCTGGAGCGTTAGCCAGGCCAGGGCTACATAACTAAGACCATCGCCAAACTCAGACAAGACCGCTGCGGTCCAAAGGTGACGGAACCCTTGTGAACGAAGCGGCTGAGCCGCCTTCAACAATCCTGTCTGAGACACGACTTAGTCGGGTGTGCGTGGGGCCGCGGCCGCAAGAAACTGCACGAGGCGCGCACCGGAGGGCGCATCGGGACGATTGGTTACAAAGTAGGGCCGGACAATCTCAAGCACGTTGGTGGCGATTTCGTCTAACTCCGACGCTGTGATCAGCACGCCACTGCTCTGCACCCGACTCCAGGTCCCGCCGCCGCCCGACAGATACGAAGCGATGATCGACACGGCATCCTTAAGCACCATCCGACTCAGCTGCGCAGCCGCTTCCTTCCGATCGCTCGAATCAGTGCCGCTTTCCCAGCTGAATTCCTGCACCTGAGCACGCCACCGGCGTTCGCGTCCGTCATCCGAGGGGACCTCTTCGATTAGCCCCCACTTGGAGAGCTTCCGGAGGTGGTAACTGCATGCGGACGGGCTCGCGCCGGCTATCTGCGCACACTCAGTCGCGGTCGCTGCGCCGTGGACCTGCAGGTAATTGAGGATCTTGAATCGTCCCGGGTGGGCCAGAGCCTTCATCGAATCCGGGTCCGTAAGTGAGGCACTTGTGAAAGACATATTTCGAAACGTATCTTTCACATCTGCGTTTGTCAACTGGTGCCAATTTGCCGCGAGGGCACTCGATCTGGTGCCCGCCGCGTTTGTACACTTCAGGAAATACGGGACAGGCTGCGGTGACCTGGCCCTGGCATGTTCCGCCGATGGACTTTTCGAAACCCCACACCTGTCCGGCTAGCCTCGAATGCTCCTTAAATAGACGAGGACGCGCGCGAGCTCTAGGATCGTGGGCGCCGAACAGCCTTAGGTTTGGCTAACGGAAGGGTGAGGACGATTCGGGACTCGCGAGCGCTGCGTGTGCGCCGGACCGTATCGCGCCAATCGGCCGACGGGCTGATCACCTGAATGTCCGAGCTCCAGGCGGAATCGCACCAGCGCATGTGATACCTCACCTGATCGCCCAGGAAGTGCCAAGAGCCGAGAGAGCAGATGAGGGCATCGGAGTCCTCGAGCGTCGACGGCCAGTGATCGGGCGCTTTGTCGCCGCGTCCACTGCGACCCTTGAATGGGTTGGCGGTTACGATTCCGACGACCCACTGCAGGGGCTTGCGGCGGGCGCCTGGATTTTCGGTCTGAACGACGAGCGCCAATGGGTTGAGCTCCAGGGTGCGGCCGTCCAAGTGGGTTCGCAGGACTGACTTTTCCGTCCGCGGCCGGAACCAGTGTCCGGTCGCATCGACTTTGAATGCCGAAGCGAGCGCGCGAAACGGTTCTGGGTCCAGGGGTATGCCGCGGAGCTGAAACGAAAGATCGCATGGCCAGACCTCCCTCCTAGCCGTAGCTCCGATGTCGGCCTTCAAGGTATAGAACCCGTCGGCACATTTGTCGTAATAGCAGAGGACCTCGGTGTGGTGAGGTTGGCTCAGGTCCTGGTAGCGCTCTTTCCAATGGCTCAGGGCGTCGGCCAGCGCGGTGCCACCAAACCCGTGCCAGGATCGGCCAGACTGCTCAATGCTCCACTGAGCATCCGGATGTCCCCAGCCGACCTCGGTGAGGTATTGAAGCAATTCGAGAAGGCCTTTCACGCCGCCCACCGGAATCGACATGTCGAGGCTTACGCCCACTCCGCCGGCCGCCACCCAATCGATGTCGAGGAGGTCGAGCGCGAAGGTGAAGTGGCCATAGTGCCCTTCGCCTGATAACCAGGACTTCTCTGTTCCGTCAGGGAGCCGAAATCGTGAGACCGGGGCCTCGAGGCCACCGAGCTTTGATCGCCGGGAGCGTTTCTTCGTCAGTACGGAGGCGCTGGCCCTGCCCCGGATCAGAAAGTCTTCGCGCTTGCGACGGAGATGCCCGACAAGGTCGGGCTCGTAAGACAGGATCTCCTCAAGGTCGGCACGGTCGACCAGCAGAATCGGATGCTTGCGGCGGTTGTCGACCTCATTGAACGCAGGCTTGGTGAAGCCTGAGATGCTGATGAGCACTCCAACTGCGCGAGGGTCGACTCGAGTCAATCGATCGCGGAGATCAGAAACCTCGGGGCTACCAGCAAGGCGACCCTGCCATTTGGCCTCGACAAGGAAGACCTCTTTGCTGCTGATCGCTAGCAGGTCCGTCTGCCTGGGTCTGGCGGCGCCCGGATTGCGCACGACCTTCATATGACCGGCTCTCAGCAACGAGAACACGAGCTGCTCGAACTGCCGGCCCCTGGCGTACGCATCGCGCAGCTTGTCGAGGCGCTGGAACTCAAGCAGGTACTTGTTCTCCCACCTCATGTCGTGGTCAATCTATGTCAAGGCTCGTCCGCGTGGAGCAGAACTGCCCGATTGGGTAGGGTCTCGGCTGTGACAGCCGGCCGGCGTCACACGGCGCATGAGCCGCCCTGCCGAATATTGATGGCCGACACTGCTGCGCCGTCCTTCGAAACTCACGAACTCCGCCTCGACGCCCTGCAGGCTGGACGGCTGCTACGAGAGGGTGATCGGGAACTTGCCATCTTTGACGGCGTCGGCAATCGTGTTCAACGCCTGCCAGTCGGCCTCGATCTCGTCGATCGTCGGCCGGTTCTGAAGCTGGTCTGCTGTGTGTGCGTGCGGCCACATGCGGTCGCACGCCCGGTCGAAGATGGGCTGGAGGACGCGCACCGACTCGTCGACGGCCTGGCCGTTCACCCGGCCGAGGGCGTCGATGGAGATGTTCGCCCTGTGTCTCTTTACTGACCCCTGAAGCAGATCGTCCTCGATGAAGGCCTCAATCCACCCACGCATGTGGCCGTACGCTGTGGCGATCAGGTCCGACCGTGCCGTGCCGGACGACGCTCGGGCCGCCTGGAGCGTCTTGTTGACACGGCCGGCGATCGTCTTCACGGTGTCCATCCGCGGATGCTGACCCCGCGTAACAAGGCCGACTTTGCCGTCTTCGGCGAGCACCTCGTAGAAGCTGCAATGACCCCGGCTCGACGACGACTCGAATGCGGCGAGCAGCTTCGTGGCGAAGTAGAGGTGATGCGTGAACACGATCACTTGGTGATCGGTGCTGAGGTTGACGATTCGCTCGGCGACCTCATCGACGCGGCGGGCGTCGAGGCTCGTGATCGGGTCGTCCAGGATGATAGGAGCCGAACTCGGACGCATCGACACCTCGGCGAGGAAATCTGCAAGCGCGATCACCTTCTGCTCGCCCTCCGACAGGACCTCGCCGAGTCTGTAGTTGGCGCCAACGGACTTGTGTCGAAGGGTGGCTGCCTGGCGGCCCGGGAATTCCAGACGCACGGGGGGACAGTTGAGGAGCTGGCATTCGCGCTGGAACGCGGATTCGAAGGTCGTGTTCAGGATCCCGCGGGTTGCCTCCTTCATGGTGTCGGTAAGACCCCGCAACAGTCCCTGGAAGCTTCTCAGGACGGTGTCGGTCAGATCGACCCACTTCGCGGCCTCAACATGCTCGACGATACCGGCGAGGAGAGACCGGAGAGTGCGTCGATCCTCCAGTTCGAGCAACGCCGCCCTGGCCTTGCTCAACTCCTTGTCGCGCTCGGAAGCCTCCGCGGACAGATCCCGCACGGCACGGGCGGCGGCCTCGCGCTGTTCGTCCAAAGTCCGCCGATCCTCACGAAGCCGTTCAATCTCTGAGGCCAGATCCCAGGGCTGCCGGTCGGATAGGCGTGCCTGCTGGCGCTCAGCCAAGGTCCGGAGCCGGGCGATGGCCTCAGCCGTGCCGTTGGCGCCGTTCCCGTTAGATGCTGATACAGCGGGGAGCGACATGGCGGCGACCGGAGCGACAACCTGATCCAGCGACTGTGCTGCCGCCCGCATTGCCGCTTGCGAATCGTCCACGAGGTAGCTCTTGTACTTCTGGAGCAGCTCGCGCGACTCGTCACTGAGGGCCTGCCGGCAGTATGGGCAGTCACCGGTGTTCTCAGGAAACGTCGCCTGCACGTGGGTAACGCCATACTCGTGGGCGGCGGTGATGAAGGCCGTCCACTCGGGTGCGAACAACCCAGGGAGATCGTCGCCAGAAAACAGTGCTTCGCTCACACCGCGCACCCGCTTACGACATGCCTCCACGTCCCCCAGGGCACTCGCGTACTTCTCACCATCGAATTCGAGGAGGCGATCGGCGATGGCAACCGCGGATGCACACATCGTCTGTGTTGCTCGTGCTCCGGCCAATTGGACCTTCTGTCCGCCGCTCTCGAGATTGCGTACACGGTCGGTGAGCTTCGCGACCAGGGCATCCTCGTCTTCGGCGACGTCTGCTAGGCGCCGTAGCTCGTCGAGGTCAGTTGACGCTCGAAGCGACTCGACCAGAGCGAACTGCGGCGTTCCGCGCCGGAAGCGACTGAGGAACGGATTTCCCTTGGGGGCACGGCGTCCCCGCTCGGCGGTGAGCAGATCACGAACCTTCGAGAGTGCAGCGTGCACGTACTCGAAGAGCGCGATGTCGGCGGGCGTATAGAGATACTGGAGGTCGTCGTCGACATGAAGTGGCGCCGCGGGCGCATCGAAGACGCACACCCGTCCGAGGGCTGGCACCGCTGGCGATCCCTCGCGCCAGGCGACCGTCGCCTTGTCGCTCCCCAGCGAATACTCGATGGTCGCCGTTGGCGTCCCCGGCGAGCTGGTGTAGACGTCCGGGAGGACTCGGCTCGCGCTGCGAGCACCTGCGGCTTGCTTGAGAACCCGCGCATACCCCGTCTTCCCGGATGCGTTCTCGCCGTACACAACGGTGATCCGATCGTTGAAGGAGATCTCCTGACCATCGACCAGTCGGTTCACATGGGAGGTCTCACCGATCCTGACCAGGCGGAGCGTCGGGGCGTCGTCTGGAGGGGCCTCGGTGATCTGGATCATTGGGACGGGGGCGCGAGCCTCGCCGCTCAAGCCCTTCTCGGCCAACATCTGGCGGTAGGTCGCCTCGATGATCTCGTCATCGAGAGCCGTTCTGCGCGTCAACACGTGCGACGCGACTTGTCGAATCCATCCATCCAGGCCGTTTGCCCAACTCGCGAGGGCGCCAACGGAGGATCCCTCAACGGCGGTCGGTGGGTTCACCATCGTCTATAGGCCGTCCTGGCCCGTCTTTGCTGGACCACGGTGGGGGAGCTCACGACCCAGAGTCTGGAGCAAGCGTTTGCTTTAGACACGGCAGCCAAAACAATGGTCAGGCCGCCTGCCGACGTCGTAACGGGGAGCCCGATCTCGATGGAGTTATGCCTAGAGGGCCGTCTGCTCGGGCTTCTCGTGCAGCCGACGGAGCAAGTTGGCGAGTTGGATCACCGCGTCGGCGGCGATGCCCGCCTGGCGGCGGGCCGGGGTGGTGCTGTCCTTGACGTGCTGCGCGAACTCGTTGCTGGCCAAGGGCGCACCGGAGGCGAT
>Ga0210394_10002604_pt1 | contig 24432 bp, 15 predicted proteins | sample IncBWC12MmetaG_FD_160121 | JGI IMG/M metagenome (GOLD analysis project Ga0210394, IMG submission 160121) | Forest soil microbial communities from Barre Woods Harvard Forest LTER site, Petersham, Massachusetts, United States - Inc-BW-C-12-M | ecosystem: Environmental > Terrestrial > Soil >... | reverse complement strand
CAACGATGTCGATTATTGCCTGCGTTCCTGGCGAAGCGGGCTCTTCAATGTCTATACCCCGCATGCGACGCTCATTCACCACGAAGCGATCAGCCGGGCGGCGCTCGACGACGATTACGATGCCGCGGTATTCGACAGCAAATGGCGTAATCTCTTCCTTGCTGGCGATCCGTTCTTCAATCCGCACCTGTCGAAAAACCATGACGATTTTGCCGTCGATCACGAACCGACGCAGCTAGTGGTGACCGGCCGGCCGCTGCTCCGGCGCGACGACATCCGCCGCATCCTCGTCGTCAAGCTCGACCATATCGGCGATTGCGTCATCGCGTTTCGCGCGATCCGCCGCCTCAGGCAGCATTTCCCCGCTGCCCACATCTCAGTCCTGACCTCGCAGGCATCGCGGCCGGTGTGGTCGCTGGAGCCTGATGTCGAGGCGACGATCGAGTTCGATTTCTTTCACCCGCGCTCGGCCGACGGGGAGGTCGCGCACACCGAAGCGGATTGGCAGGAGCTGCGCCAGCGCCTCTCGGGCGAGCATTTCGACCTCGCGGTCGATTTGCGTAAGCACACCGAGACCCGGCCTGTCCTGCAGTACAGCGGCGCGCGCTGGCTGGCGGGGTTCGATTTTCGCAACCAGTTCGGCTGGCTCGACATCGCGCTCGAATGGTCCGGCGACCAGCTCTATGCGCGCAAGCACCAACATAATGCCGATGACCTCGTCAACCTGGTCGACGCGATTGCCGCGGCCTGCGAAAGCGACCGCGCGGTGATCGCCGCCCGCCCCACGGCGACGCCGCCGGCGCCGACGGCGCAGCGGCGGAAGACGCCCTGGGCCGGACCCCTGGTCTGCGTCCATCTGATGTCCGGCAACGACATCAAGCAATGGCCGATCGAGTATTTCGCCGTGGTGATCGATCGGCTCGTCGAGATGGATGGGGCGCGCATCGTGCTGATCGGCGCTGCAGGTGACGAGGCGGTCGCGGCCGCGCTGCTCGGTCGGCTGCGTCATCCTCGGGCGGTTAGCTCGCTCGTCGGCAAGGCAACGCTCGACGAGTTGCCGGGATTGCTGGCCGGGGTCGCGCTGTTTCTCGGCAGCGACAGCGGGCCGAAGCATATCGCCGCGGGTCTCGGTGTACCGACGGTCGGGATCCATGGCGGGACGGTAGATTTTCGCGAGTGGGGCCCGGTCGGTCCGAGCGCCATCGCGCTCGCCCGCGACATGGTGTGTTCGCCTTGCTACCTGTCAAAGGTCGAGGATTGCCACCGTGGGGTCGCCTGTTTGCAGCAACTCGCGCCCGGCCGGGTCTATGAGGCCTGCCGACGCCTGCTGCTGCTTGCCGCAACGGCGCAAGGCGCGCTGCGTCCCGCCAGCCGTGAGCCGCCGGGGGCCCATGCCGGCCGGCGTGCGGCGAGGCGGCCGGTCGAGACGGCGGCACAGGCCAGCCGACGCTAGACTAGACAAAAATTCGCGAGAATGTAAATTCAACTATTATACAAAAATGCGCGATCATCCCTTACATTCCTGTCAAAGTATTGGAAGGAAGTCCCGCCCTACAACGGAATGACTCGGTCACCGCCCACGGACTTGATCCCTGGCGGGTGTGGGAAGGAGGCCCGCGGTCCGTCGGGTATGTGTCCTTACGCTCGGCGCGGCGCGCCGGCCCGTTCGACGAGCTCTTCCAGGACCTCATAGGGCTGGGCGCCGACGACGCCATGGCGTGCGGCGACAAAAGTCGGGACCCCGGTCACGCCGTATTGGTGCGATTTCGCCCAGTCGGCGTCGACCGCATCCTTGAACCGGCGCTCCGCCAGAACGGCGCGCGCCTCATCCGCCGGGAGCCCGACCGATTGCGCGATCTCAACCAGAATATCGGGGTCGCCGATGTTGCGCGTCTCGACGAAATAGGCCTTGTAGAGCCGATCGTGGATCGCCCAGCCGCCGGGCTGGGTGTCGGCCCATTTGCCGAGCTCCTGGGCAAGCCGGCTGTTGTAGGTGTGGGTGCGCCTTCCGTAGGGGAGGCCCTCGGCATCCATCAACCCCTTCATGCGCAGATACATCGCCTCGGGGTCGACATTGCGCCCGGCGTACACCTCGGCCATCGAGCGCCCCTCGATGGGCGTCTCCGGGTGCAGCGGAAAATGCACCAATACAGTCTCGACTTCGAATGTGGCCTTCAGTTTTTCAACACGCACGGTGCTGAGGTAACACCAGGGTCATACGTAGTCGGTGAAGATCTCCAAGGTGACCGGCTCAGTCATTCGCTGCCCTCCTCGTCCGAGATTTGCGGCCGCCATTGTAGAGGCGGCTGATCGGGCAATGCAAACGCTGCCATCGGCGTCCGGATCCAGATACGGACGGGGCCGCTGCGGCCGCGCAGCGCCTGCTCGCCCTGGTCCTCCAGCGCGCCCAGCAGATCGGCCGCGCCGTTCGCCGGCATCGCGGCGCACGCGCTGACCAGCGCATCGCCGACCACCAGCGGCGTGCCCAGGCTCCGGGTTAGCCCCTGCAGGCGGCTCGCGGTGTTGACCGTGTCGCCGATCACCGTGAAAGAGAGGCTGTGCTCGCTGCCGACATCGCCGACCACCGCCGGGCCGTAATTGAGACCGATGCCGATCGCGAGCGGTTGCTCGCCCGCTTGCCGGCGCTCGATGTTCCATAGGGCGAGGGCGGCGATCATCAGTTCGGCGCATCTGAGCGCGTTGACGGCATCCTCGGGGCCGGCCTCGGGCAGGCCGAACACCGCAAAAATCGCGTCACCGATGTATTTCTCGACGGTGCCGCCGCAGGCGAAGATCTGCGCCGTCATCCGCTCGTGGAACTGGCGCAGCATCGTCACCACGGCTTCGGGACCCAGATGCTCGGACATCCGGGTGAAGCCGACGATGTCGACGAACAAGACCGCGACGGTCTGGCGCCGCACGGCGCCCAATGGTTCGTCGCGATCGGCCAAGAGCGCGACCAGGTTCGGCGAGAAATAGCGCGACAGATTGGTGCGGGCACGCTCGGCCGCGGCGCGCCTTCCATCGAGCGCCCGCATTTTCGCGCTGTCGTCGAGGGTCTTTCGAATGGTGATTTCGAGGTCGTTGAGATCGACCGGCTTCGTAACGAAATCGAAGGCGCCGCGGTTCATCGCGGTGCGCAGATTGGTCATGTCGCCATAGGCCGAGACGATGATCGCGCGCACCTCGGATTGCCGCTCGCGCAATTCGGCGAGCAGCGTCAGCCCATCCATCACCGGCATGTTGATGTCGAGCAGCAAGAGCTCGATATCGGGCTCTTCTTCCAAGACCGCGAGCGCCTCCTCGCCGTGATGGGCGAAACGAAAGGCGAATTCCTCGGCGCGGATCTGACGGCGAAAGCGCTGCCGGATCAGCAATTCGAAATCAGCCTCGTCGTCGACCGCGAGGATCTTGGCAGGGCTCATCACGGCGACGCGTCGGGCAGTTGGCGCAGCTGGGCTTTGAGCAGATCGAAATCAACGGGCTTGGTGAGGAATTCCGCCGCGCCGTATTCGCTCGCCCGTCGGCGCCGCTCGTCGTCGCCATAGGCGGTCACCATCATCACCGGTAGAGTAGGCCAGCGGTTCTTGATTTCGCGTAAGAGCGCCAGGCCGTCCATGCCCGGCATGTTGATGTCGGAGAGGATGACGATCAGCTGCGGCTCGATCTCGGCGGCGAGTTTTTCGAGCGCCTCCTCGCCCGAATAGGCGAAATGCAGGACATAGGTGCCCTGGCGTGCTTCGCGCCGAAAACGCTGGCGGAACAGGTCGGCGACATCGGCTTCGTCATCGACAATCAAAATGCTGACGGTCATGATTCCCCGCTGGCTGCTGCGCTGTCCGGTGTGGCACCGCGAGCCGGCGCACCGGTCGGCGCGATCCGCGGCAAGCGGATCGTGAACTCGGTAAATTCGCCGACCCGGCTGTCGACGGTGATCGTCCCGCCGTGCTGTTGCGTCACGATATCGTAGCTGATGGAGAGGCCGAGGCCAGTGCCCTCGCCGGTCGGTTTTGTCGTGAAGAACGGGGTGAACAGCTTATCGCGAAATTCTGGTGCAATCCCTATCCCGTTGTCGCCCACCTTGATCTCGACCTCGCCGCCAAGATCGCGGGTCGAGACCTTCAAGGCCGGCCGGTACGCCGGGTCGCTTGTCTGGTGGCTGCGCTTGTTGGCCGCGTAGAAGCCGTTGCCGAAGAGGTTCAGCAGCACCCGGGTGATCTCCTGCGGCACCAATTCGATCGGTGCGATGTCGTCGGCGAAATCGCGATCCTGGGTGATATTGAAGCCCTGATCCTGGGCTCGCGCACCGTGATAGGCAAGGTTCAACGCCTCCTCAACGAGGGCGTTGATGTCGGCCGTCTGCCGGTCCGCGCTGCCGCCGCGCGAATGCAGCAGCATGCTCTTGACGATGCTGTCGGCGCGGCGGCCGTGCTCGGCGATCTTTTCGAGATTGCCGGTCAACATCTCGAATGTCTCGTCGACTTCGGCGCGCTCGTCGTCGCCGAGCATGGCAACCGCCGGGCTCGTCGCCGTCTTCACCTCATCCAGCAGTTCCACCGAAAGGTCGGCAAAATTATTGACGAAGTTCAAAGGATTTTTGATCTCGTGGGCGATCCCGGCGGTGAGCTGACCGAGCGAGGCCATTTTCTCGGCGTGCACGAGATTCGCCTGCGCCGCCTTCAGCCGGCCGAGGGTTTCGCGCAATTCATTGAGCGTGTCGCGGAAGAGCGCGAGAATCCGCGCCATTGCCCCGATTTCGTCAGGCCCGGCTGGCGGGATGTCGACCTCGACCTGTCCGGCGATCAGGCCGTTCATCGCGGCCACCAGAGCCCGCAGCGGGATCGAGATCGAGCGCAGAACGAGAAAGGTGAGGAGTGCCCCGCCCAAGACCGCCGCGACAAAGATCGCATAGGCGATCCGGGTCGCCGATCCTGCGTCGGCGACCACCTGGTCGCGCGCTGTGATTGCATCGGCGCTCACTTCGGTGACGATCGAGCCGAGCAACTCGTCGAGGACGAGGCTATGTTGGCGCGCCTGCGCCAAGAGCGAATTGCCGATGACCCGCTGATCGTTGGTATAGGCGTCCACCGCCTTCCCGGCAAACTCCGCGTACTCGGCCAGTTCGGCGCGCACTTTGGCGATGCGCTCCGGCTTCTGCCCAGAGAGCCGATCGAGATCCTTCTCCATCCGGTCGCGCGCGGCAGCGGCTTTTTGCTCCGCCAGGGTCAGCTGGCTCACCGCCAGATCGGTGTTCCAGTAGCGCAACTCGCCGAAGGCGATGCGGGCGCTGCTGGCCCGGTCGGCGACCGCGAACATATCGGCAGCCTTTGCCGTTGCCGCGGCCTCGCCGGCCAATTTATGGGTGAGGTATCCGGTCGTCGCGGCGAGCACGAGCAATAGCGCGCTCGATAGCATCACCAGACGGCTGCGGATCGTCAGTTGCATTGCACCGGGCTTCCGGTCTCGCGGTCAGTGAAAGAGCGTGATGCTGATGACGGCGCCGAGGTCGCCCACCTTGCCGCCTTCTTTCGGATAACCGGTCTTGTCCATCTCGCCCTTGGGCGTGCCGTGGCAGGAGAGGCAGGATTCCGCGTAATATTCCGGCACCATGATGCGAAAGGCCGGCCGTCCCTCCTGCACCATGGCCGAGAACGGCTGACCCTTCGGCCAGTCGGCTTGCAGCAGCTTGGTTGTGATCACCTCGGCCTCCCACGCATCCGCCCGCGCCTTTCGGTTGCGGACGAGATTGGCGGGTGCCGTGACCTTGATTTCCGCCTCGCCTTTCGCATGGCGCGCGAACGCCTCGTCGACAAGCCGCGCAAACACCGCCGGGATGAAACCCTTGAACCCGGTACCCTTGGCGTTGATCTGCGGCTGGCTCTCATTCATCACCTCGACGATTGAATCCTCCAGGGCCTGCAACAGCACGCCCTGACGCGACTTCGGATCGATCGATGCCGGATCGACCCCGGTCGTCGCCTGGTATTTCTGGATCGCCAGATCGAGGACGACGCGGCCGGTGAGGCCCTTGTCGCCGACCGCTGGATCGTCGATCTTCGCCTGGCTTTCGGCAATGACGACACGTGCCGAGCGCAGCATCTGCGCCAGGCTCCCTGCAATCGCCGCATCCTCGTCGGCGGCAGGCGCGGGGATGGCCCACAGCGAGACAAGGCCTGCGATCAACAGGGAGGCAGCGACACGCCAGATCCTAAGGTTCAATTTGAGCTCCGTTGGTTGAGGGCCTGCCGTTCGCGCGGCAGGCGGACGGTGAACTCGGTGAACTCGCCGGCGCGGCTGTCGACGGTGATCGTCCCGCCATGCTCTTGCGTCACGATGTCATAGCTGATCGAGAGGCCGAGCCCGGTGCCCTCGCCGGTCGGCTTCGTTGTGAAGAACGGCTGGAACAGCTTCTCCCTGATCTCCGCCGGGATGCCGATGCCGTTGTCGCGCACCGCGACCTCGACCGCGTCACCCAATTCGCGCGTCGTTACCGTGAGGACCGGCTTGAACTTCCTGTCGCCCGCCTTCTCGCGCCGCTTGTTGGCGGCGTAGAAGCCGTTGCCGATCAGGTTGAGGAAGACCCGCGTCACATCCTGCGGCACCAGTTCCACGGGCGCAATCGCCGCGCCGAACTCGCGCTGCAGCGTGATGTTGAAGTTCTGGTCCTGGGCGCGGGCGCCGTGATAGGCGAGATTGAGGGCCTCCTCGACCAGGCCGTTGAGGTCGACCTCCCGGCGCTCGCCCGTGGCGCCGCGCGAATGCTCCAGCATGCTCCGGACGATGCCGTCGGCGCGGCGGCCGTGCTCGGCGATCTTTTCGAGGTTGCCGGTCAGCATCTCGATCGTTTCGTCGACCTCGGCGCGGGCGTCCTCGCCCAGCCCTGCGATCGCCGGTCCCGCCGCCGCCTTCAGCTCGTCCAACAATTCGACCGAGAGGTCGGCGAAATTGTTGACGAAGTTGAGCGGGTTCTTGATCTCGTGGGCGATCCCGGCGGTCAGTTGACCGAGCGAGGCCATCTTCTCGGCCTGGATCAGATTGGCCTGCGCCGTCTTCAATTCGCCAAGCGCCTTTTCGGCGGCGTCGCGCGCCGCGTGGATCTCAGCTTCGGCGCGCTTCCGTTCGGTGATGTCGCCGTAGATGAGGACGAAGCCGCCGCCCGGCACGGAATTATACCGGACCTCGATGATCCTTCCGTCCGGCCGGGTGCGCTCGACTGAGCCTTGCGTGCCGACCACGCGCGCCATCCGCTGCACTTCCGCCTCGACATCGGCGGCGCCGAACTCGCCGCGCTCGGCGAGATAGCGGGCATATTCAGCATAGCTCGGGCGCTCCTCCACGAACGCATCGGGCAGTTCCAGCATCTCCTGGAAATTCCGGTTCCACGCGGCGAGGCGCAGCGCGGAATCGAACATCACGACCCCGTCGCCCATGTTGTCGAAGGTGACGCGCAATTCTGCCTGGCGCTGGCGGATCTCGCTGAGGAGGCGCGCATTGTCCATCGCGATGACCGCCTGCGCGGCGAAGCTCTGCAACAACGCGATCTGCTTGTCCGAGAACGGCCGCGCTTCGAGGCTGTAGATCAGGATCGCGCCGAGCAGCGTGCCCTCCTTGCGCAGCGATACGACCAGCGTGGTGCGGACGCCACCGAGATCGACCATCTCGCGATAAGTGGCGCTGGCATGATAGGCCGGGTCTTCGAAGACGTTCGTGACGTGGGCGAAAGGCTCGCCGCGCACCAGCCGCTCCGCCACGAAGCCCGGTTGCGGTCGGATGGAAGTACCCACCGGAATTACTCCGCCCTGGGCCGCAACGGTATTGAAGCCTTCCCCGTCATAGGTCATCAGACGCCCGATGGCCGCCCGGCACAGCCGCATCGCCTTTTCCAGCACCGCCTCGAACACCGGCGCGAGGTCGCCGGGCGACGAATTGATGACCCCCAATATCTCGGCGGTCGCGGTCTGCTGCTCCAAGGCCTCGCGTGTCTCGGTGATCAGCCGCGCGTTCTCGATCGCGATCACCGCCTGGTCGGCGAAGGTGCGAACCAGCTCGATCTGCCGCTCGCTGAACGGCTCGACGGACCGATGGAAAAGAACAATCATCCCGATCGTCTCATCCTGTCGCAACAGCGGCACACCGAGGGTCGTGCGTATCCCGCCGACGGCGGTGGTCTCTTGCAGTTCGTACTCGGGGTCGGCGGCGACGTCGGCGATCTGCACGACACGCCCTTCAAGCGCGACGCGCCCGGCGGTGGTGCCTCGGTCCAGACCGAATTCCCGTTCGCGCAGGGCGGCCTCGAACTCCGGGGTGATTCCCACCACCGCTACGCACCGGAATACGTCGCCGTCCCGCAGCGCGAGCGCCCCCTCAGCGGTGCCGCAGAGCCGGGATGCCGCCTGAAGCAGGGCATCCAGCACCGGTTGCAGGTCGAAGGTCGAGCGGCTGATGACCTTGAGCACGTCGCTCGTCGCGGTTTGATATTCGAGCGACTCCTGGAGGTCGCCGGTGCGCTCGTTCAGTTCGTTGAACAGGCGGACATTCTCCATCGCGATCACCGCCTGCGCGGCGAAATTTTCCAAGAGCGCGATCTGCTTGTCCGAAAAAGGCCGCACCTCCTTGCGGTAAATGAAAATATACCCGAGGAGTGCGTCATCCTTGCGCAAAGGCATGGTAAGCCCAGTGCGGGCGCCACCGAGATCGACCAAGGCGAGTCGATTCGGGTCGCCGTTGCGATAGGCATCCTCATCCTTGAGATCGACGGCATGGACGAGCCGCTCACCGGCGAGAAGTCGCGCCGGCGCGGTCTCAGGACCGAAACTTGGCGGGTTGTTCCGCATAAACTCGGCGTAGCGGGCCGGGACGCCACGAAACGCGACGGTTTCGAAGCGCTTGCCATCATACGTCGATAGTCCGCCGAGTGCTGCGCCGCATAGGGTCATCGCCTTTTCCAGCATCGCCTCGAACACCGGGGCGAGATCGCCGGGCGAGGCGTTGATAACCTGCAACACGTCGGCGGTCGCGGTTTGCTGGTCGAGCGCTTCCTGGGTCTCGGTCATCAGCCGAGCGTTCTCGATCGCGATGACCGCCTGGTCCGCAAAGGTGCGGACGAGTTCGATCTGCCGGTCGGTAAAAGGCTGCACCCGTCGCCGCCCGAGATTGATCGTTCCGACCACGACCCCTTTGCGCATCAGCGGCACGCCGAGCACGGTCCGTATTTTCATGAACGAAACACCACCCGCCGTATATTCCGGGTCGGTGGCCAAGTCGTGCACATGAACAACCCTGCCCTCAAGCGTAACCCGTCCAGCTATGTTTCCGCGGCCCGGAGGTAGTGGCGGACGGCCTTGCGCAAAAGCCGCTGCCGCCTCGGGTGAAGGAGCAAACATCGCCACTATCCGATGACCTTCGCCCTCGCGATTGGTGATATTCGCGCTATCGGCATCGCAGAGCCGCGCGGCGGTCGCGACGATAGTCTCGAACACCGGTTGGATATCGAAGGTCGACTGGCTGATGACCTTGAGCACATCGCTCGTCGCGGTCTGGTATTCGAGCGATTCCTGGAGGTCGCCGGTGCGCTCGCGCAATTCGTCGAACAGGCGGACATTCTCGATCGCGATCACCGCCTGGTCGGCGAAGGTCTTCAGGAGGTCGATCTGCTTGTCGGTGAACAGCTCGACATGGCGGCGTTGGACGATAATCGCCCCGATCGGGTCGCCGTCGCGCAGCATCGGCACTGCAAGCATGGTGCGCAGCCCGCCCTGGGCGAGGCTCATATGCTCGAATTCGGGATCGGCGGTCATATCGGCGACATGCGCCACCGCCCGCGTCAGGATCGCGCGCGCCGTAATGCTGCCGCGTCCGGGCGGGAGCGGAAACACGCTGCGGACCGCTTCCAGCTCGGCATCGGTCCAGCCGTGATGGGCGACAAAGTGGATGAGCCTGCCGTCGAACCGCATTACGCCGCCGCTGATCGCGCCGCACAGCGTCGTCGCGGCGGCGGCGATCGCGTCGAAGGTCGGCTGGACATCGGTCGGCGAACTTGAAATGACGCGCAGGATCTCGGCCGTCGCGGTCTGCCGCTCCAGCGCCTCGCGCGTCTCGGTCAGGAGGCGCGCGTTCTCCATCGCGATGACCGCCTGCGCCGCGAAATTTTCCAGGAGCTTGATCTGCTTTTCGGTGTACGGGCGCACTTCCTGCCGATAGATGTTGATGACGCCAACCATCGCGCCTTCCTTGCGCAATGGAACCGCCAGCAAGGTCCGCGCTCCGCCGATGTCGACCAGCGCTCGACGGTATGGGTCGCCTGACTGGTATGCCTCCTCCTCCTTCAGGTCGATGACATGCACGAAGCGCCCGCCTTCACGCATCAGCCGCGGGGTCGCTCCACCCGGCCCCGACCGGTTGGCCGGGTTGGCCGCGAATTCCGCGAAACGCGGCGGTAGGCCGCGCAGAGCTGCGGGACGAACGACTTTGCCGTCGACCGTATGCAACATGCCGAACGCGGCTTCGCACAGCCGCATCGCCTTTCCGAGCATCGCATCGAAAACCGGCGCCAGATCACCGGGCGAAGAGTTGATGACCTGCAACACCTCCGCGGTCGCGGTCTGCTGTTCGAGCGCTTCGCGCAGCGCCCGTTCGGCCTCCTTGCGCTCAGTCACGTCGCTGATCGCGCCGACCAGCCGGATTGCGCGGCCGGCCTTGTTGCGGACCGCCAGGGCGCGGTCCTCGATCCAGCGATAGGCGCCGTCCGAATGCCGCACCCGGTACTCGCAATCGAGCCGCGCCGTGACGCCTCGGAAACAGTCGCGCAATGCCGCCCGATAGATCGGGAAATCATCGGGGTGCACGATGTCGTTCCAATCATCCGCGCCGAGGCTGCGTCCCTCGAACCCGAAAATCTCGATGAGCCGCGCCGAGGGGGAGAGTGCATTGCGCTCGATATCCCATTCATAGATGCCCTCGGCCACGGCCTCACAGACGAGCGCGTAGCGTTCTTCGAAGCCGGAATCGACCACCGCTCCCTCCGGCATCGCCGGAATGACTGGGCCCGTCTTGGCGACTACACGCGAACGAGCGGCGCGCATCCTCTCAATCCCCTGGGCGTGGCGGGCCCGAGGATAGTCCTTGCGGATTGCCGCGGCATAGCCGGATTTGCCCGGAAGACGCGAACCGCCCCGTCACACGCCCAGATAACGGTGCTGCAATTCGACCGCCTGCGCCAGCTCGGCGGCCATCCCCGCGTTCGCGGGAATGGCGATTCGATCTCACCCGATACCGCTGTGAGGTATGGTTGCGGCGAGCGCGCCGCAATCGCGCCGGCGCAACGGAGATCGCCATGGAAAGCGAAGCCGACCTTCTCGCCCGCGCCCGCCGCTACAGCTTCGGCGCCCGCATGGATGCCAAGTGCGAGACCGGAGAAATCACCGGGCCGATCTTCGTCTCGGGCAGCGGCTCCGAGGTCGTGGACGTCAATGGCAAACGCTACCTCGACTTCAATTCGGGCCAGATGTGCGCCGCGCTCGGGCACAACCACCCGACCGTCACCGCGGCGATCAAGTTGGCCTGCGACACGCTCATTCATGCCCACAGCAGCTATTACAATGTCGAGGAGATCCGGCTCGCCGAGCGCCTCGCGCGGGTCATGCCGGCGGGGCTGGAGAAGAGCCTCTTCCTGCAATCGGGGTCGGACGCCAACGAAGCGGCGGTGATGATCGCGCGGCAATATACCGGCGGGTACGAGGTGGCGAGCCCGCATGTCAGCTTTCACGGCCTCTCCGACACGGCGCGCTCCTTGACCTTTGCCGGCTGGCATGGCGGGCACGGCGCGTTGCCCGCCGGGAGTTACGCGATGGTCGCGCCCTATTGCTACCGCTGCCCGCTTCGCCAGAGCTTTCCGGCGTGCAATTTCGCCTGCCTCGATGCCAGCTTCGAGCTCTTGGACGCGCAATCGACCGGGCATCCGGCGGCGGTCCTGACCGAGCCCCTGTTCAGCGCCGGCGGGGTCATCGAGCCGCCGCCGGGCTGGCTGAAGCGCCTCCATGAGCTGTGCCATTCCCGCGGCATGCTGTTGATCCTCGACGAGGAGCAGACCGGGCTCGGCAAGCTCGGCACGATGTTCGCCTGTGAAGCCGAAGGGGTGGTGCCCGACATCATCACCGTCGCCAAGCATTTCGGCGGCGGCATCAGCATCAGCGCCGTCTCGACGACCGCCGAGATCGAGGAAAAAATCGCCGCGAGCGGGTTTACCGCGACCCATTCGCACACGAACGACCCGCTCGCCTGTGCCGCCGGCGTTGCCAGCCTCGACGTGATCGAGGACGAGGACATGCCGCAGAAGGCGCGCGCGATCGGCGCCCGCTTCAAGGGCCATCTCGAGGCCCTCGCCCAGCGCTATGAGGCGATCGGGGAAGTTCGCGGGCGCGGGCTCCTCCTCGGCGTCGAGCTGGTCGAGGACCGCCACACCAGGCGGCCGGCCCATGCGCTCGGCCAACGCGTGCACCGCTATTGCTTCGAGCACGGCCTCATCTTCAGCCAGCGCCGCCAGGGCAGCGTCTTGCGCTTCGTCCCGCCGATGAGCACGACCGAGGCGCAGCTCGACCGCGCCGCCCAGCTGATCGACGAGGCGTTCGCCGCGGCCCTCGCCGGCAAGCCAGGCTAGCCCCACCCCAACCCTCCCCCGCAAGCAGGGGAGGGTTGGGGTGGGGGCTAACGTCCGAGGAAACGACCATATGCGTTCCATTCTTGTCGATCCTCCAGCTCCAGCGCCGTTGCGGGAGTTCCCGGCGAACGAGCGCTCCGCAATCCGCTTCGTCTTGACCGACATCGACGACACGCTGACCACCGACGGACACCTGACCGCTGCCGCTTATGCCGCGATCGAGCGGCTTGTCGCCGGGGGCCATCGGGTGATCCCGGTTACCGGGCGCCCGGCCGGGTGGTGCGACCTGATCGCGCGCCTGTGGCCGGTCGACGCCGTCGTCGGCGAGAACGGCGCCCTCTATTTCCGCTATGACCGCGAGGCGCGGACGATGGCCCGCCGGTTCTGGCTTTCGGAAGACCAGCGGGAAAGGGCGCGCCGGCGGCTCGACCGCCTTGCGGCGAAGATCCTCGCCGCGGTGCCCGGCGCTCGCATCGCCGCCGACCAGCCCTATCGCGAGGCCGACTTGGCGATCGATTATCGCGAGGATGCCGGGCCGCTCCCCCCTGAAGCCGTCAATCGGATTGTCGCGCTGATGCGCGCGGCCGGCGCCACGGCAAAGATCAGCTCGATCCATGTCAATGGCTGGTTCGGTGATTGGGACAAGCTGGCGATGACCCGGCATCTGTTCGCCGAGATCTATGGGCTCGACCTCGACCGGGAGCGCCGTTCCGTCGTCTTCATCGGCGATTCGCCGAATGACGAGCCGATGTTCGCGTTTTTTCCGCTGAGCGTCGCGGTCGCCAACATCCGGCCCTATCTGCCAAGTCTGGCGGCGCGGCCGGCCTATGTCACGGCGGGGGAGGCCGGCGCCGGCTTTGTCGAATTCGCCGAGACCCTCTTGTCATGCCAGGTCCTGCATACATGATGGAGAGCGTCGACCTCCTGGTCGTCGGCGGCGGCATCAACGGGGTCGCCATCGCGCGCGACGCGGCTGGGCGCGGGCTCAGCGTCTTGTTGTGCGAGAAGGGCGATCTCGCCGGCGCTACCTCTTCGGCCTCCTCGAAGCTGATTCATGGCGGGTTGCGCTATCTCGAGCACGGCGCCTTCCGCCTGGTGCGGGAAGGGCTGGCCGAGCGCGAAGTGCTGCTGCGCATCGCGCCGCACCTCGTCCGCCCGCTGCGCTTGGTATTGCCGCTAGGACCGGGGGCGCGGCCGCGCTGGATGGTGCGCGCCGGGCTCTATCTCTACGACCGGCTCGGCGGCGCCCGCACGCTACCCGGCACAAGCCAGCTCGATCTCTCTCATGATCCGCTCGGCGCACCGTTGCATGACACCGTGCGGTTCGGGTTCGCCTATAGCGACTGCCGCACCGACGACGCGCGCCTGACGATCGTGTCGGCGCGCGACGCGGCGGCGCGCGGGGCCGAGATCAGGACCCGCACGACACTCGTGGCGGCGCGCCGCGAGGCGGACGTCTGGCGGGCTCAACTGCACGATGGCGACGGCGCGATCCGCGAGGTCGCCGCGCGAATTCTCGTCAATGCCGCCGGGCCCTGGGTGCACGAGGTGTCGGATCTCGCCGGGCTCGCCACCCGCGCCAGGCTGCGCCTCGTCAAAGGCAGCCACATCGTCGTGGCGAAGCTCTATCCGGGTGACCACGCCTACCTCTTGCAGAACGACGACCGGCGCATCGTGTTCGTGATGCCGTTCGAGCGCGGCTATTCGCTGATTGGAACGACCGAGCTGCCGTTTGCCGGCGACCCCGCCGAGGCGCACATCACGCTGGACGAAATCCTCTATCTGTGCCGCGCCGTGGCGCGCTGGTTCGAGGTGGCGCCGCGGCCGGAAGACGTGGTGTGGAGCTATGCCGGGGTGCGCCCGCTCTACGAGGACAGCGCTCGCGACGCAGCTTCGGTGAGCCGCGACTATGTCCTGGATCTGGATGTCGCCGGCGCGCCGGCGCTCACGATCTTTGGCGGCAAGCTGACGACCCACCGCCGCCTCGCCGAAGGTGCGCTGGCGCGGCTCCTGCCCTATCTCCCCGAGGTGGGACCGCCGTGGACCGCCGGCTCGCTATTGCCCGGCGCGGACGGGTTTCCGGCTGGGGGCGTCGCCGCGCTCGCGGCTGACCTCTCCCGGCGCTGCCCGTTTCTCGCCGCCGCGACCGCCGCGCGGCTCGCAGCGAGCTACGGCAGCGATGCATACCGGATCCTCGGCGACGCGACGAGCGCCGCAGCGCTCGGCCGCGCCTTCGGGGCGGGAATCACCGAAGCAGAGCTGCGCTGGCTCATCGAGCGCGAATGGGCGCGCACCCCCGAGGATGTGCTGTGGCGCCGCACCAAGCTCGGCCTCTCCGCGACGCCGGAGGAAGTGCAGGAGCTAACTGACTATCTCAATACGCACCCCGCCGAGATTGCTTCGGCGCTGCGCACCTCGCAATGACAGCCTCATTTTCTGTCATTGCGAGCGGAGCGAAGCAATCTCGGGCCGTCTTTACCCCCTTCTATCCACCTACTCCGCCGCGGCGCGCGCGGGGGTGGTGCCGAGCACTGAAGCGGCCGCCTTCGCGACGGCGGTGCCCTCGAAGAAGCGCGGGTTGACCGTGCCCCAGAGCCGCACCGCATTGGCGAAGGTGAAATCGCGGAAATCAGCTTGCGTGATCAGCTCGTCCTCGACCAGCTCGTAGGCCTCGGGCAACACCTGCACCATGTCGGGTACGTCGAAATGACCGATATCCGAGCTGTAGATCGCCTGGATCTTGGCGCCGAACGGGTTGATCTTGCTGAACGCGACCGCGTTCATCCGGTCGTCGGCCTCGCAACCGAAGAAGTACGGCGTCACGAAGAGGTCGATCCAGTCCTCCTTCTTCGTGATGCGGCAAGCGGCGTAGTCGTCGAGCGCGGCGACGCCGCCGGTCAGCGAATCCTCCTCCTTCGCCGGCCAGCCGTCACGCCGGTCGAGCTCGGCGGCGATTTCCTCGTAGCCATATTTGTCGACCAGCTGGCGCAACATTTTGCGGTCGAGTTTCGTCGGATCCATATAGGCGATGCCCTTGGCGCCGCGCCGCTCCCAATGCTCGATCAAATCGGCGAACAACTGGCAGCCCCAGCCGACCCCGCCCTCGAGGAAGCCGAACCGCAGGTCGGGGAAGCGCCGCGTCACTCCGCCGAGGAACAACCCCTTGGCGACCGCGTGGCCGGCGGCGGCGAAATGGCCGATATGGTTGAACGTGAAGTTGCTCGGGTTGTTGCGCAGACCAAAGCTGCGGCCGCCGGTGTGGAACGTCGGAGCGATTCCGAGTTCCTGGCATTTTCGCCAGACGGCGTCGTAGTCGTGGTCGCTGTCGAGACCGAGCTGGTCGAAGAACACCGCATGCCGCGCGACTTGCGGGTCGAGCCCCTTGGCGCCCCACTCCTTGGTGATTGACAATGGCCGGGCGATGCCGCTGCCGAACATGCCGACCTTGGAGCCGAGCTCTTTGGTGACGAATTCCAATTCGGCGATCGCCTCCTCGGGCGTGTGCATCGGGATGACCGCGGCCGGGGTCAGCCGGTCGCTGAGCTTGGCGAAATAATCGGCGGTCACGATGTTGAAGCCGCGGATGACCGCGCGCCGCGTCTCGTCATCGGCGATGCGCGGGATGCCGAGCCCGGCGGTCGGATAGACGATGCCGAAATCGATGCCTAATTCGTCAAGCCGGTCATAGAGCATGCGCGGCATCATCGCGGTGGCGCGGTCGCGGGTGTTGGTCGACTGGCGACCCCAGTAGCCCTCCATTCCCATGCCGCGCGCCTTGCGCTCGGCAATGGAGAGGCGCAGCGAATCGGGAATGCGGGCCTGTGAGGCGATAAATCCGTCCGCCCCCTTGTCGCCGACCACCTTGCGCATCTTCTCGGCGAACACCGGGGTGTATTCGATCCAATGCCCGTCCCCGTCGATGACGGGGTGCGAGAGCTTGGCGTGGACCTGTTCAGGGCTCGCATGAGCGGACATGATGTTCTCCCGAGAGGCGGCGGCGACTATTCATAGCGTCGGGGCGCAAGCCTAAAAGCGGGCGGTCCCCAAGTCAAACAACGGGCGCAGCAGGCGGCTATTTAGAGTGGTATCCGATAGAGTCGACGCATTCCCCGTCACCCCCCGCGTGATCCCCGGGTCAAGCCGGGGGCTAGGGCTAGCGGCACGCCGGTCGACCTGGGTTCCCGCCTTCGCGGGAGTGACGATTCATTGGATGACCTGATCGGCGCGAGCGAGCAGCGCTGGCGGCACGGTCAATTGCAATGCGCTCGCGGCCTTCATATTGATGATCAGCTCGAACTTGATCGGCGGCTCGACCGGCAGGCCGGCCGGGTCCGAGCCCGTGAGAATCCGGTTGACGAAGCTCGCCGCGCGACGGAACAGGTCGTTGTCGTCGGTGGCGAAGGACATCAAGCCTCCGGCGGCCGCAAACAGCCCGAAGGAATAGATCGCCGGGAGTCGAGCGTCCTTGGCAAGCGCGATGAGCTCGGCGCGTTTGGCCGGGCCCAGGGGGCCACAAGCGACATAGACCGCATCGCAGCGATCGTTGCGCAGCCGCGTGAAGGCGAACTCGAGCGCCCTCCCCGAATTCGCCTCGAGCCCGACGACCTCAAGCCCCATCTGCTCGGCCGTGTTGCGGATATCCAGCAATTTTTGTTCGAGGCCCGGATCATCCCTGACGATGACCGCAACGCGGGCCAGGTTGGGGACGAGTTCCTGCAGCAGTCGGAACCGCGTGGCGGTGCATTCGGCGGAGCTCAAAGAGAGGCCGGTGGCATTGCCGCCCGGTCGAGCCAGACTGTCGACGATCCCGAGGGCGACAGGATCGCCGACCCCGACCATGACGATCGGGATTGTCGTCGTCGCACCCGCCGCGGCAAGCGTCGCCAACGTTCCGGCGGTGACCAGGATATCGACACCCGAGCCGACCAGTTCCTTGGCGATGCCCGGCAATCGTTCGGCATGCTCCTCGGCCCGGCGGTTGAGGATTACCAGATTGCCCCCGTCGGTCCAGCCGAGCACGCGCAGACCGTCGCGCAGCGCATCGAGAGAGCCCTGGTTGGCCACACCCGATCCCGGACCGATAACGCCGATGCGCGGGGTGGCCGCTGCTGCCACGGCCGGGTTCCAGGCGATTGCCGTGCCGGCGGCAAGCCACAGAAATTCGCGCCGCTTTACGCAAATCGGTTCAAGGTACGCGGGAGCGCTCATGATGTTCTCCCGTGAAGCGTCGGCGACGGGAGCGGGATTGCCGGATGCAAAGCCTAGAGGCCAGTGGGCGCTAAGTCAACCAGGCGGCGCAGCCGGCGAGCAGGATATAACCTAAAGTAGAGGCCAGCCTGTCCGCTATCGTTGGCGGATCATCCGCGCGAGTTTCTTGTTGTGGATTGCCGTGCCAATCAAGGCGGCCCCGGGTTGCAGCTCTTGCGCGTCGTCGAGCGGCCGCCCTATCACTATGGCGCGATCAGCGAGAGGCCTCGCTAGGGGCAATTGCGATGCGATCCCGACGGCACTTACGGCTCCGTGGCTCCGAGGAGGAAACAAAACGGGAGGCTTAAAGCCTCCCGTTTGTCTTGACCGATTCTCGGGTGTGCTATGCGGCGTGGAATAGTTCCACCATCTCCTCATAGACCGCCATGTTCTTGCCGAAGGAAATCGCGGCGGCCTGGGCGCCGCACACCAGATGCATCCAGCGCCACGGCTCGCGGGTGGAATAAAATTCTTCGACAATCGACTGGTGATGCTTGAAGGCGTGCATTTCGGTGAAATTGTCGTGGCACACGATCTCGGCGAGACGCGCGATCAACGCGTCGGGCTCGTAGCCGCACTTCATGTATTGCGTTGCCAGGTTGACCACGTCCCTGACTTCCGGCACCGCGCGCATCACCCCCAGATTGGTGACGGTCGACCAGTCGGTCGGCGGCTGGTTGTAGATGCTGTGCTGGATCGCATCGAGCAATTCTTCCTGCGACCGGACCGGAAGGGCGGCGACGGCCGCCATATCCGGCTGCGGCGCCGGCAGCATCCGACCCGCGGTCGAGCGGATCTCCGGGCCGGTATGCCAGGTCAACAGCAACAAGAGCTTGTTGCGCGGGCTCAAGTCGAGCCGCAACAGATAGCGCCGCAGATTGATGCTGGTATGGAGGTGGACATCCATCGGATTGCCGCCGAGGGAGCGCATGAACAAGGCGGCGGCCCCGATCGAGAGGGCTTCGCCGGCGCCTTCCAAGGATAGTCCGTCCACCAGCGCTTTGGCGATCAGCGCCGGAATCTCGGAAAAGGCCTCGACCCGCCCGATGGTCTCCCCGAGCTCGCCGATCGCATCGGTCTCATCCTCGCCGCTGCGCTGGCGCATGATGCGGCCCAAGAGCTGGTGCTCCTCGATCAAGGCCTCGATCGCCGGGAACGGGGTGGGGATCGGGTTCGGCGGGGCGACCGGGCTCCTCGTTACAAAGCGCACCGCGGGCCGCATCAGGACCGGGAGCAGCTCCTTGTCGAGTACGCCTTCCTCGAACGAGCGCCACAGGGCGCCGGGGAACATGAAGTAATGGTCGTCGTTGAAATTCTTCGGGATCGCCACACTCATCAGAAGATCGAAAGCCTCGATCGACGGCGCGTTTTTCCAAATCCACTGGAAGATGTGGTCCGAGTTGTTCCACTCGCCGCGCCCGACGGCCATCAGGAAGGCCGCTTTCGCCGCCTCGAACCCGCCGGTATCCAAGGGCGCGAAATCGAGCAACTGGTAGGGCCCCATCGCCGGGTGGTGAATATGCTTGTTGCTGAGCGCGACATGCTGCAGGACGGGCACGAAACGCTCCTCGCCCTCCAGGCGCTCGATCAGCTTCGACACCGCATACAAGCCGGCCAACGGGTGGAGCGGGCCGCCGTGATGACCCGGCGGCATTTCGGTGGAGCGGGTCACCGCGAGGGCGGAAGCCGTCAGCATGGTCTGAATCGGCACTCCGGCGCGCAATTTCTCCAGCGTACCATCCAGAATCTCGTTTGGCGGGGTTTCTTCAATGAACTGGACCAACGGCTCGATGGCGTCGGAAAACTGGACCGGATGCGGCATTGGTGAATTCTCCCGTTGGTGCGTCTAGGTCGAGGAAAGCCACGTCAAAACGGAATACGGCTCAATGGAGCCATTTTTTACAGCTTCGCACAAGATTAGCTTTGCGACGCTTGCGATTACGGTATGCCTGTTACCACGCTGCCGGGACCGTTGTGCTGCGAGGTGAGGCGATTTACCGCGGGATGGTGAGGGCGATCAGCGTCGCGGCGGCGCGCTCAACCCTATCGAGGTGGCGGCAGGTGTCGATGAGGCGCTCAAACTGCGCTTCATCGATCGCGAGACCCGGGGCGACCGGGCGGATCCGCGTCGCCTCTTCCTCGAAATCCCAGATGAATTCGCGCCCGGTTCCCTCCCGGGTGAACGAGCGGCCGTCCGTGGTGAAGATTGTGATGCGCGGGCCGAACAGCGGGCGGCGCACCGCTGGGATGAGCGTGACGCGGCGCATCAGGTCGAGGACCTCCGGCGGGTCGGTTTCGCCGGGGCCGGGCTGCCCGCCGCGCAGCAGCGGATAAGAGCGCGCCACCGCGCCATAGGCGGTGAAGTATTGCGTGCTGCCGACGCTCGGAGGGTTCTCGATGCCGCGGCTAGGAAATAAGGGGCTCGGGTACTCGGTCTCCAGCCAGTTGACGACGGCCTCGATGCGAAGGATCTGGTCATAGGTGATGGCGTGCTCGGCGCACAGCGCGGCCGTCAGATCGATATGGGCGATGTTGTAGCCGGCCGTCGAATAGATCCGGTAGAGCGTTTCGAGGAAGATCCAGTCGCGCCCGAGGCCTTCGGTGATTCGGGCGAGGTCGGCGTGGTTGTCGCCGGTGAAGCTGTAGCGCAAGTCGCCGCGGTTGTTGCCGGCATAGGCGTGGTAGAAGCCGGCTTCGCCCTCGAGCACCGTCTCGCCGCCCGGCGTGCCCGCCTTGCCCAGTGCGACCGCGAGCAGCGCGTTCCTCACCGCGCCGCCTTCGCGCAGCAAGCGGCCGCCGCTGCGCGCGCCCTCGAGATTGCCCGAGGCGAGGTTGACGCATTGCGCGATCGTGCCGTGGATCGCTTCGGCGCCGAGGCCGCCGATCTTGGCGGCGGCGATTGCGGCGCCGAAAATGCCGAACACCGGGCTGGCATGAAAGCCGCGCGCCATGACGCTCGGGATGAACTCGGCGGCCATCCGCTCCATGACCTCGTAGCCGGCGGCAACCCCGACGAGGAAGGTTTTGCCCGAGGCGCCCGCCGCCTCGGCCGCGGCAAGCGCGGCCGGCAGGATCGCGGTGCCGGGATGGGTCAGCATGCGGAAGGTGTCCCACTTACCGCCGGCGAAGATGATTTCGGTATTGACGAAGGCGGCGCCGCCCTTCGTCAATTTGGCGCCGCTGCAGAGGACCGTCGCCACGCCGCCGGCGCCGGCCTCTTCCTCCTGCATCAGCTGGAGCGCCTGGAGGCCCGCCGGCATAGCATGCGCGACGAGCGCCGAGCAGAGCGCCTCCAACGTGACGCCCTTCGCGCGGTCGATGACCGCCGGCGGCAGATCCTCGTATCTGAGGCCGGCGACAAACGCGGCGAATTCTCGGCTCAGCGACATGGTGGATTCCTCAAACGGTTATTCGCGACTTCACTCGATAACCTCGTCGGCCCTGGCGAGCAGCGACGGCGGCAACGCGATCCCGATCGCGCTTGCCGTTTTGGCGTTGATGACGAGTTCGAACTTTGTCGGCTGCTGGACGGGCAAGTCGGCCGGCTTGACGCCGTTCAAGATCCTTTCGACGTAGGCGGCCGCGCGCCGGTATTGATCAGGGAAATCCGCCCCGTAGGCGATCAGGCCGCCGACCTCGACGAAATCCCTAATTCCATACATTACCGGAAGCTGCTTCCTCGCAGCCAGTTCGACCAGCTGTCGTGGGTGAGAGGTGCAAAGCGAGTCGCCCAGCTGAATGACCGCGCCTGAATCTCTCATCTCCACGAATGAGCGCTCGAAATCGCCAGGATCGCGGACCGTCGTGACTTGCAGCCGGAGTCCTAGAGCCGACGCGCCAAGCTCCGCCTGCCGAAGCCATTCGGCGTTTCCCGGATTCGTCGCGTGGCATAGGATGGCCACGCGGGAGAGACCGGGAATGGCCTCTCTGAGCAGTTCTAATCGTTTGCCCATCAGATCGGCGTCGATCCCGTAGAAGCCGGTGACGTTGCCGCCCGGCCGTGGGAGGCTGGCGACCAATCCTGCCGCAACAGGGTCCGCGGCCGTCACGAACACGATCGGGATCGTCAGCGTGGCGTTCTTCGCCGCCGGGATCGCCGTTGCCCCCGCGGCGATAATGACATTTACGTTACGGCTGACCAATTCGGCCGCTACGCCCGGGAGCTGGTCCGCGTTAGGCGCCAGCCCGTATTCAATGCTGATGTTCCGCCCCTCTACATAGCCGAGCTCGCGCAGCCCTTGGCGAAATCCCTCGATGTAGGCCGGAGGCGGGGGGCCATTGCGCAGGAACCCTATTCGATAGCCCGAGCCTGCCTGCTGCGCCTCAGCGGCGCGCGGGCAGAGCACCGCTGCGCCGCTAAGCACCGCAACGAAATCGCGACGCCTGATGGCCCGGCCACGGTCTGGTGGCAGTCCGCTGGTCAATGCCGTCTAGTGTGGTCAGCCAAACGGGCCCTGGAAGACCTGATCGACATAGCTGTCGGAGAGCGGCTCCAGCGCCTCGGGCCAGTCGCGCTTCACTGGGCGGCGCTCGGCGGCCGAGCGCACCCTGCCGTCCCAGCCGATCTGCTCCATGTAATAATAGAGCTGGATGCAGTGGCCGTCCGGATCGAACCCGAAGGCTGAATAGTCGATGCCGGGATAAAGTTCGGGCGGGATGTCGACGAACGTCACGCCCGACGATTTGAGGAAATCCTTGGCGGCGCGCAGTTGCGCGTAGTTCGCCACCTCGACCCCGAACGACATGCAGGTCGTGTGCGGGCTCAACCCCAAGACGCCGCGCAATTCCCTCGGATAGAGGGCGAGCGAGTGGTGCTCGGCGCCGCAGCGCAGGAAGACCGAGCGCGCTCCGCGATAGGTGGTCTCCTCGCTCTTCGTCAGGCCGAGGCGCTCGGTATAGAAGCGTTCGGCCTCTCCGACATCGTCGACGAAAAGGCGCACCGGACCGATCTTGGTGATCTTGAACGGCCGCTCCAAGAGGACGCCGTCGACATCGAAGCGCGCGCCGCCATTAGGGAGCGCCGGGCGGTGACCCGAAAAGACGTCGATGCCCTTCGCTTCCGCGTCGGCCAGTTCGGCGGCCTCCGACATCTGCGGCAGCTCTGGCTTTTCCTGGAAGCCGCGGTAATACATCGCGCGCGGCTTCGACTTCTGGTTCCAGCCGACCTGCTCGATGCCGTAATAGAACTCGTTGGTGTGGCCGTCCGGGTCGTAGACATAGACATGCCAGTTCGAGCCCGGCATGTCGCGCCCGACCCGTTGGACGCGGACCTGCTGTTCCGCGAAGTAGGTATGCGCGTCGCCGATCTCCTTCAAACTGCCGCATTGCCAGGTGATTTGGTTGATCGTCACCTCGGGGGCGAATTTGCGGTCGGCGCGCTGGTCCATCACCGGCTTCGAAAACAAGACCATCGCGTGGTGGTCGGTGCCGTAGCGCATGAAATAGCCGTGGGTGTCGCCGAGTCCCTGATCCTTCGGGAACCACGGCGCGCGCGAGAAATCGGCCTTGTCGGATATCGTGAAGCCGAGGAGGTCGCCGTAGAAATGGCGGGCCTCTTCGAGCTTCGTCAGGTTGAAGCCGAAATGCCCGAGCCGCCGGATCTTGAACGGCCGCTCCAACAGGATCCCGCCGACATTGTAGCGCTGGCCATTGGCTGACATTTCGATCTCCTCCTCCGCGAGCCCTGGATGCCCGCTTTCGCGGGCATGACGACAGAGATTTGCGCTATCATGGCGCAAATCTGCCGCGCAGTGAACAGGGCGGCACACGACTCCCAGGAGGACACCATGAAATCAGCCTATGGGGCGCAGGTTCCGAGACCCGATTACGAGCTGACCTGCGTCGAGCCGGGGAGCCCCATGGGCGAACTCTTGCGCCGCTATTGGCAGCCGGTGTGCACCTCCGATGAGCTCGGCGATCTGCCGCGCAAGGAAAAGCTCTTGTGCGAGGAGATCGTGATTTTTCGCGACAAGCAAGGGCGAGTCGGCGCGCTCGATGCGCATTGCGCGCATCGCGGCGCCTCATTGGAATGGGGCCGGGTCGAGGAGGGGGGCCTGCGCTGCTGCTATCACGGCTGGCTCTATGACATAGAGGGCCAATGCATCGAGATGCCATGCGAGAGCGAGGAGATCCGCCGGAGCCTCGATGTCTGGCAGCCAGCCTATCCGACGCTCGAATATGGCGGGCTGGTCTTCGTCTATATGGGTCCGCCCGGTTCGGAGCCGCTGTTCCCGGCCTACGACATCATCGACCCCAACGGCAGCAATGATGTCGTGCTGCGCGGCATGCGCCTCTGGGGCGACTATGCGATCGGCTACGTCAAGGACTGCAACTGGCTGCAGCACTACGAGAACATCGTCGACCCGTGGCACCTCCTGATGCTGCACCAGATGATCAGCGGCGACCAGTTCGAGGGCGCGCTGATGCAGGGCAGGCCGCGGATCGGCTGGGATAAGACCCCGCTCGGCGTCCGCTACAACGTGATCAAGGACCTGCCGAACGGCAACCGCCTCGCGCGCCACGCCGAATGC
>Ga0210394_10002602_pt1 | contig 24444 bp, 40 predicted proteins | sample IncBWC12MmetaG_FD_160121 | JGI IMG/M metagenome (GOLD analysis project Ga0210394, IMG submission 160121) | Forest soil microbial communities from Barre Woods Harvard Forest LTER site, Petersham, Massachusetts, United States - Inc-BW-C-12-M | ecosystem: Environmental > Terrestrial > Soil >... | reverse complement strand
TCGTCGAGGTCCACTCCGATGTAATCGTGGATCAGGACGTCGCGCATGCCGCAGATCGCCTTCCAATCGAGTGACGGCAAGTGGTCTCGCGACTCAGGCCACACGCGCTTGGCCGCCTCGCCGATTACCTCCACATTCCGGATGACGGCGTCCTGCAACTCCTTGGATGCGATGAATCTTTCTCTGCCGGGCGTGATGAGCGAGTGATGCGATGGCAACGTTCTAGCATGTGGTGCAGGTAGAGCCGATCATCCTCACAACGGCGTCGCCTCTTGTAAGATCCTGTCGCGTGCGTACCAGTGGAGCGACTTTTCGGTCCCGACATGGACCTTCATCCCAAGCAAAGCCTCGAGATCTTGAACCAGCCCGGCGTGATCCATCAGACTCCGGCCCGGTTCCCAGGCGACCAGCAAATCGAGGTCGCTATTCTGATTGGCTTCGCCGCGGGCTACCGAGCCAAACACACGCAGGCTGTGGGCGCCGCGCCGCCCGGCAAGCCGGAGAATCTCCTGCCGCAGTTCCGCGCGCAAGGTGTCGAGCGTGAGCATATTTCCATTGTCCGACAAAAGTTGTCCCGTTTTTTCGGCACGCCAGAACGTAGCGACGCGCCTCATTTCCGCCGTAAGACCGGAAGGCGGTTTTGCTCAAGCCAGCTCATCATCTATCAAGCGTTCATTGAGGGCGCGATTGATCTGCCGAAACACCTTGCCGCACGGGTGCACAATCTGTATTTCAATCCGGAGCATGAGGAGTTTGCACCGATTCCCCGCCGTTTGCGTGATTACTTGCCGTTCTCCGAAGCCATTCTTAAGCCACCCCTCGAGTGGTTTTTTTTATTTCGGGTGCTGCCGGATCTCCTCCATGAGATACGCGTTGCCCTCGATCTTGAAATAGAACCGCCACGAGTAGTTCACGCGTGCCTGCCACAGGTCGCGGCCTTCATCGTACTTCTTGGCGTGGAGGGACGGATGATGCAAGTTCTGGAGTAGAAGTTGGGACTGCTTCGCGAACGCCTCTTGAACCGCCTTCGGCGCTTTGGAAAAGCTGCGGAGAAAATGCTTCGAGAACCGCAGAATCATCTCTGACGTTTGCGCTTCTTGGCGTTCAGCTTCGCCCCTTCGGCCTCGAGCGCCGCCATGAACTCCCGATGCGTTTTAAACGGTCCGTACGAGCGGCCTTCTGCGTAGTCTTTTTCACTGGCGGCGATGCCGCGGTCGATCGCGCGCCGCTCCGCCGCCGTGTACTCCTCGGCAACAGCCGGAGCTTTCGGGATGATCGTGATCACCCCGCCGGTCGCCTTGAATTCAAGTTCCTGCCCGCTTTTAAACCCCGCCGTGCGGCGTACAGCCGGCGGAACCACGAGCGGCATTTTGTTGTTGTTCTTTACGGCGACGGTCATGATCGTTGGTACGCCGGAAGCCCGGTGTTGTTTTCAGTGTAGGGCTGTAGCCACTCCTCGTCAACGTCCCGCCGGTTACGGCAGACGTGTCCCCGCCGCCCGAGCAGTAGGGGGCGCAGAAATCCGGCATCGTTTTGCCAGATTCGTTCGGCGCGAATCGCGCCACCAGCACGGGCAGGGATGGCCGCGCCCGTTCATTCCTGAAATCCGTTACGCGCACCCGTTTGCCCGGAGCGGTTAAGCGGTCTCGCGACTCAGGCGACACAGCGCTTGGCCGCTTCGCCGATTCTCAGAGGCGGACGCACCGGGTCTGACGCGCACGCAGGGCGAGTGGGAGCCAAGCCGGAGAATCTCCTGCCGCAGTTCCGCGCGCAAGGTGTCGAGCGTGAGCATATTTCCATTGTCCGACAAAAGTTGTCCCGTTTTTTTCGGCACGCAGAACGTAGCGACGCGCCTCATTTCCGCCGTAAGACCGGAAGGCGGTTTTGCTCGTCCTCGGGCGGCGCGTCCTCTCGTTCCTCGATTGTGCAGACCTCTCGCAGCCATGTGCCGCATCATTCCGCACACACTGAGCAGTTATTCGAACGATGCCTCTGCCGGACGGGCCAGCACAACATGGCCTGCCCTGACAGGGCCTTCTTTAGTTTGGTTAAGCGGTCTCGCGACTCAGGCGACAGGCGCTTCGCCGATTACCAGCCCGGCAATGAAAAACATCTCCTTGGCGATAATCTGGGGTACACTTCTAAGGAAGTTGAGCAGGCGCGCGACGTTATAGGGCACCCCTCATCTCTGAACACCGGATCGCAGCTAAATGCCGACCTGGCTGCTGCATCGTTTCCAACACAGCGCAGGGCCTACGGCTGATCCGGAGGGATTACGATTTTGGGCCTTTCGAAATCTTGGCCAAGGCTGTCCTGGCACTCGCTGCATCCGGGAAATTTGGATCGTCCCGCAGGGCCTTCTGCAGAGACCGCTGGGCCAAGTCGAGATGATGAGCGGCCATATAGGCCATACCCAAGTGATACTGGTATATGGGATTGGTCGGATCTTTTTGAGCGCATTCCTTTAGTTGAACGAGAGCCGATTCGGGCGCTCCTAATTTGTAGTAGGCCCATCCGAGCGTGTCGGCCGTGGTAGGAGCGTTGGGCATTTTGTGCCTGCCCATTTGCGCCAGCGACAGCGCAACGTTGACGTCACCACCGTGCTCAAGGTAGAGATACGCCAGGTTATTCGCCACGAGTGGTGAATCAGGATTGACCTCGTGGGCCCTTTCACAAATCTTCTTTGCTCGCTCCCAGTTCCCTTCTTTTTCGTACAGCGTGTCCAGAGCCAAGTAATTCGCGACCTCACGCGGATTCCTGTCAATCGCGGCTTGAAGGTCAGCCTTAGCGTTCTCCACTGAGCCTTGGGCCGCGTGAGTGTCGCCCAGCAAAGTATATGCAGATGACCTTTGCGGATCCAGCAGGATCGCTTGCTTCGCACTCGCTTCTGCCTTCCCTAGATCGCTCAGGCTGAAGTACACTGTTCCCAGCAAGAAGTGAAGATCAGCATTCCGCGGGTATTGCTCAACCAACTTCGAAATCCGCCGCACTAGTTCGGGGGATCTTTTCTCCGCTATGCGAAGATTCGCCAGCATTGTCAGCGCCGGTAGAGAGACTGGGTCGCGGTCTAATGCGGCTTCAAGCTCCGTTTCTGCCTCCTTCTTGTCTCCTTTCGCAAGCAACACATTCGCACGTATCAGATGGGCCGACAGCAACTCAGGATGCGCCTTAAGCGCGTCCCCAGCCAACTGCAGAGCTTTGTCGTAGTTGCCGCTGTTTGCGTCAAGCTCCGCCAAAGCGAGTTGAGCGTCGGTCATTTGGGGTTGTAATTCCAGCGCGTGCGCCCAAGAAGACTTGGCTTGGGAGCGGAACCCGAGCGCGTTCTGGGCAACACCGAGGAAGTAATGGCCAGGGGCGGATTTGGGCTCGCCCTGGAGGCCTTTCTCGAGTTCGGTCAGCGCCTGCTGATACTTGCTCTCCGCGATCAGGATTCGACCGTTAAACAACAGGCCCTGCGGATCGCCCGGGTGGGCTTTCAATAGTTCCTTGTTGATAACCTCGGCCTCCCTGATTTGCCCCAGCTCAATCAGGGTATCGATTGAGAGCAACTTAACCGTAGTGTCCTTCGGTTTGGATTTCGACAGCGCCCGAAACTCGACCACCGCCTTTTCCTTTTGACCCGTGAAGATGTAGAAAAGGCCCAGGGCCCGGTACGCTTCCGGATTGTCGGGTGCGATCGTTTTCAGCTCTGCGAAGAGTTTTTCGGCGTCGGCAATTCTTCTGGTGGCGAAGTATACCGGCGCCAGAGAAAGCCGCGGGAGCACCGCGTGCGGGTCCAGCCCGATCGCCGCCCGCAACTCCGCTTCAGCTTCGGCCATTTTCCCCACAGAGAAATAGAACTGGCCTAATGCCACGCGTGCCTGGGAAGACTTTGGGTTTGCCTGCACAGCCTTCTTGTAAACGCCCTCGGCCTCGGCGGGCTGGCGCGCGGAAACATAAGCTGCGCCCAGGTTCAGATAGCTGTCCACCCGTTGGGGGTCGATCTCAACGGCTTTCTGAAATTCTCCAAGGGCTTTCGGCAAGTCGTGTGTCGCCACGTACGTCGCGCCCAACACCTCGCGAGCCGGAACATTGGCCTGATCTGTTGCAATGAGTTTTTCAGCAAGCTGTTGGGCCTGCTTGTAGTGCTTCCCGACGAAGAGCAGGTCGGCGAGCTGTAGCTCGGCCTCAGAGTTCTTAGAGTTCAGACTAACGGTTGTCACCAGCTCGCGGAAAGCGTCATTAAAGTGCGATAGCTTCAGGGAAGTCTGGGCAAGTTGATAATGCGCCTGTTCGAACTTCGGGTCGAGCGCGATCGCATTTCGGAATTCGATTTCCGCCGCGGTGTAGTTGCCCGCTTTGAAGTATTTCTCGCCGCGGTTCAGATAACCCAGCTTCTTCTTGTTCGGATCAAAGGTACAGGCGGACAACATCACCGCCAGCGCCAAGGCGTAAAAGAGCCATCTCTTTGACATCGAATGCGCTCCTCTCGCCGCATCCCATCCTCGCGGGTTGCGCCCGGGCCTGCCCTTCACGCTCGCTTGTTTTCTTTGACGATCTCAAGCACTTCTTCGACCACGGAAAGCCTGCATCCCTCCGATTGGCAGAAGGAACAAGCACAAATACAGTAACGTGCTGCCGCCTTCCGGAACCGTCACTTGTGATGTGACTGGACCCGTCGTAGGCGTTACTGTTCCTCCAGTAGTTGTGCTTCCACCAGTAATGGTGCAACCAGTGGAGATTGTGTTACCCTGCAGTGTCACTGCGGCAATCAGCGAGATGACGCTGCCGCACCCGTCTGTTGCACCGGTAAACATGCCGACGCTGCCGGTGCCCGCAGTAATATTTCCCGCGAACGACGTGTATGTTCCGATAGTTGCGGAGCTGCCAACCAGCCAAACCACGTTGTCATTTGAACCGGCATTTTCAATCAAAACACTAGAGTCGAGGGGGCCACCATTGGGGCCAGCTGCGGTCGTGAGCGTGGTCCCTGTATCGATGACGATGGTCTGACCGCTCGCTCCGCCGAAGTTGAGAGTGAGGGCTCCCGTCAATTGAGCCGACGTAGAAAAAGCAAAGATTGTTTCGGCAGTCGAAACGCCATTCGAGACGACGGTGGTCGTCCCTCCGGTGCCCGCACTGAGGGTCAACCCACCCAGATCGAAACCAGTCAGATTGTTACCGCCGGAGCTGGGGGTCCCCGATAGGGCGGCGGACACTAGGCTGCTGGCGCCCAGGCTGGTGAACGCGGTGGATGCATCGCCCTGGGCCGTAGCCGCATCGCCATTATCTATCACGGAGCCGCCCGTAAAGACGATGGTCCCCGTGCCAGTAAGCGCGCTTCCTGGGGAGACACCGAGATTTCCGCCGAGGGTGGTCGTTCCGGTATTGGTCACCGTCGAAGCGCCCAGTACGGCATAGTTCGCCGCACTTCCCAGAATCGAGGCGGCATAGGCATTGAGTGCCGACACCGAAAGAATCAAGAAACCAAATCTAAACAGTCTCATCTTTCCACGCTCCATGGGGGGCAGAACATTGCGAAAGGGCCGATGTATCCTGCAATTACCCGTTGCTATTATGACGAGTTTGTATTCTGTGTCAATCGTACGAAAGGGCAATGGAACGTCAAGCGGAATTTGCAGGAGGTCCAAACATCAAATAGCGGATTCTCCTTCTTTTTTCTGCTGAAAAAATTCCTTGCCTGGATCAGGGCCACGATCCCGGCGCGGGCACCCCCACGGCCCGCAAAATGGGCTAGAGTACCCTTTTATGGGGCATTGCACCGATTTTTTGTACCGTTATCCCTTAGATTCTACGATTGCCCACACCTCTCGCCCAGGGCGTATGAGTTTGTTTTCAGCAAGATGCGCATTGAACCATACCCCAGCATAATCAATGGGTTTGAAATTGGCCCTATGAGTGCCAGATTTTTCTGAAGGGAAAACGAGATGCGAGCGCGTGCGACAAGCGGCCGAGTTGTCTTCGCCGCCATAGCCTTGCGCCAAGCCTGTGTTTACAACTTCTCACCCGTACAACTGGAACGGAGTGCCCGACCTGGAAGGCAGATCCAACACCACATTCGCTCTTGCCCGTCTGCCAGCCGGCTCCGGCCGGGACTCTTACGTAGCGACCAATCCCTATGGGCAGCGGAATGAGTCTCATTCGAATTCTCGTCGCAGACGAACAGCCGGTTTCCCGGTATGCCTTGCGTCGCCTCCTGGAGGCAGAACGCGACTTCCAGGTCATCGGTGAGGCATCCGACGCTCTAACTGCTGCCACGGTCGCACGCGAATTCAAGCCTGATATACTCCTGCTCGATCTCGCGATGACGAGACGGAAGGAATTGCAGGCTCCCGGTGGATTGGCCAGCTACTTGTTTCCGAGTCGAATCGTCATCATGGTGACCGAAATCGAGAAAGCGCAGATTATCGAGGCCTTCGAGCTGCGAGCGCACGGCATCGTGCTGAAGACGTCGGCACCGCGGGCGTGGTGCACAAGTATTCGAAGCGTAATCGCAAGCAACTACTGCATCGACGGCCAGAGTGTCGCCGTACTGGTGGAGGCTTTCCATGACTTTTTGATCCAAGGAGATGGGCAATTCCCAAGGACTACGGCCTGACCCGGCGAGAAATGGAGGTCATAACCCAAATCGTCACTGGCCGGTCGAACCGGGAAATCGGGCGGGAGTTCTCCATCGGCGAACGAACGGTAAAGCAACACCTGACGAACATCTTCAACAAAATCGGCGTTTCAAGCCGCCTCGAGCTCGCCGCATTCGCAGTGAACAATCATCTGCCCCAGGCGCCAACCTTCGTTTCAAAGTGCATGGCGGTACAAAAAGGAGCATGAGCTCCGACTTGACGGAAGCCACACCCGCGGCATTGGACCCACCGATTTCAAGCAGCCCGGCGTTGGGCGTGCCGGGATATGGAAACAGCTCGTTGCCGGGTCATTTCCATGAATGCGATTCGCGTCATACCGAGGTGACCTTGGGCTTCCACCGCCGTAGACGTCGCTCGTTGAACAGCGGAGAGCGGAGAGGGCGTAAACGGTGACGGCTCCCAGTAAGAGCAGGAAAGCGGCGCCATGGCGATCCGTGGGCTGAGAAAAAATTCTGGGCCTCTCGAAGTATAGAAGGAATGCACTGATCATGGGGATCAGCAGCAGATGTGAATATCGATCGTCACTCCAGGATAAAGCAGCGATCGTTCGCAACGGAGTCCAAAATACGGTCACGGAGGTCGCTAGGAGCAAAGCGAACGCTAAATGAAAAAGGCTTGGGGTTATTCGTGACGACGCTACGTTCCAGACTTCGTCGAGGTCCACTCCGATGTAATCGTGGATCAGGACGTCGCGCATGCCGCAGATCGCCTTCCAATCGAGTGACGGCAAGTGGTCTCGCGACTCAGGCGACACGCGCTTGGCCGCCTCGCCGAACCGCGACCGCCGCGAACCGGACACCCGAGGAGAGAAGCGAGGCTGCGAGGAAGGCTGTAAACGCGCGGTGGGCCAAGAAGAAGGCTGAAGGAAAGAAAAAGGCCGGAAAATGACGCACGTTGAGCCGCGACAACCATTGCAGCCGTCTCGTAACCGCGTCGCGTAATCGAAGCCGAGAATCGAGAATCGCAACACCCTATGGACGTCAGTCCATTAGATCGACGATGGCGGTATATGGATCGGCCAGCTTGTAGCGGCGCGATTTTTTGGCAGGATCGGTGGTTTCGATAAAGCCTTTCTCGACCCAGCGCTGACAAAGCAACGCTGCGGTCCGCGGCTGATAGCCGAACAGTTCGGCAACATCCTTCGCGGCAATCTCTCGCGATCTCTGAAACAACGTCAAGGCCTGGCGTTGCTTGGAGTCGAGATTGCGTAGCAATCTGGACTGATCCTTGCCCCCTTTTGCAGCCTCGCTCAGGGCTTGGTCGCGCACCTTCTCGAATGAGGTTGCCATACCCTCGATGAAATAAGCAATCCAGGTGGTGACGTCGGCCTCGGCGCGGCCCAGATGGTAATTGTGCGATGGGCCGACCGTCAGCGCCTCATAGTAAGCCTTCAGGTTCCGGGCGTAGTATTCTTCCAGGGCATAGATCCCCTTCAGGTCGTACGCTCCCACATGAAGGACGAGCGTGGTCAACAAACGCGCCGTTCGTCCGTTGCCGTCGTAGTAGGGGTGGATGGTGGCGAATTGGTAATGCGCAATCCCAGCCTTGATGGGCACCGGCAATTCATCTTTCTTGTTGATCCAAGTCACGAGCTGCCCCATAAGCCACGGAACATCCCTGGCTTCCGGCGGCATATACACGATGCCTCCGGAGCGAGCGTCGCGGATCACATTTTGGCCGTCGCGATACGGCGTAGACTTCACGCGCGTTTTACCGCCCCCCATCACCAGAGCGTGCAGCCTTTTTAAGGTCGCCTCGGAAACATTCTCGCGTTTCTTCGCCAGGCGTTCCACTTGATCGAGCGCAGCGTAATAGCCTTTGACCTCATTCTGGTCTCTCTCCCGGCCTGGAAAGCGTTGATCTGCCCCGATTACTTGAGCAACCTGCTGCTGAGTGAGACGGTTGCCTTCGATCATGGTCGAGTAATGAGTAGAAAACAGGCGGGCCGTCTCGCGCAAATTCGCCAGGACACGAGGCGTGATCGGGAGCGTCCGAATGGCTTGCCTGACGGCTTCGATCCGCATAAGATCGTTGGCCACGGCTGGCGTGATGGTGAAGGTCGGAGTGAACTGTTTCGCCGTCATCAGCGCTGCCTCCAGAAGCATAGTCGATGCCGATAAGTTGCTATTATAATGCTGTTATTATACCGATAACTTGCCGTTAAAGTCAGGTGTCAGCAGCAAGCGAGCGGGATAAGCCCTCATCGTCGATCTGCTCCAGCGGAAGGCCGACGCTGTGAAGGCCTTTGATAGGCTCTCCGCGATATGTTCTTTACAACATATTAACTGCATGACATACTTTAGGAGTGAAGTGGGAAGTTGAATTCCATAGGGACTTCGATCCCGAATTCGACGCGCTGCCGGATGACGTGCAGAACGAATTAGGCGCTCAGGCCCTGTTGCTGGAGCAATTTGGCCCGCAGCAGGCCCCGCATCGATACGCTCAAGGGTTCGCGCCACGCGAATATGAAGGAGTTGCGCTTTGACGCGGCAGACGGTGTCTGGCGCGTCGCCTTCACGCCTCCCGGACCTCCCCGCCCCATTCCTGTTCGCAGTCCCGCCTGAAGCGAGCAGTTCATCGACAGGCGGCTCGGCATGTACACTCCCGCTCGCATAACTCGTTGCGCCAGCGGGTGCAGCGTATTTGTTGCGGCGGTGCCCTGAGCGGAGATCGTGAACCTCTGCGTGACCAGACCGGGAGCTTTCGTTTTGACGAGGGGTGTCGATGCGAGCCTCGCCGTTTGCCCCGGGGCCAACTGCGCGTAGAGGTCGCGATCTGAAACCGGTGCTCCGGCGCGATCGCGCCTCGCGGCGCACTTCAACCGTGCTTACCCGCATTTTTCCCGCAGTCTTGCGTCGGCCCGCGAGGAGACTCCAAGGAGCGGTATGATCATACTTGGAGTATGAAATGGCCCCTGTAGAACGTGTAACCGTGACCCTCCCTGACGACCTCGTCAGAGACATCGACCGGCTTGAAAAGAACCGCAGCAAGTTCGTCGCAGAGGCAGTGCGCCGTGAACTGGATCGACGTCGCCGCGACGAGCTTCGTCGTTCCCTGCAGAATCCCCACCCCGAAAGCGCCGAGCTCGCCGAAGAGGGCCTTGAGGAATGGTCTCGCGGGCTACCCGAGGAAAATGCAGAAGCGCTTGTCGACATCAGTGCCGGCAAGGCGGTCCGATGGGTTCCCGGCGAAGGCTGGGTGGAAGATCGGAAATGAGGCTCGGTCGCGGAGCGGTTGTCGTGGTCGAACTCGATCCCACGGTCGGACACGAACAACGTGGCGTGAGACCCTGCATCGTGGTGAGCAACCCAGATGTCATAAGCGATCAGCGCTTTCCCCTCGTTTGCGTATTGCCTGTCACGGCCACTCCGGGCGAAGGACTTCTGTATCCGCAGCTCGGCCCCGGCAAGAGCGGTCTCGCGAAAAAGTCCTTCGCGCTGATCGACCATTTAAGATCCGTCGATAAGCGCCGTGTCCGGAGCGTGTTCGGCGAACTCACGGCAGAAGAGAATGCCGCAATCGATGAGGGATTGGCGGTGTTCCTCGGCCTGGCCGACCGGCTTCGTGATGTGGATGCACCAGCCGTACGGTAAGACCTGTCCTATCGAGAACTTCTTTGCCGAACCTGCCACGCAAAAGTCGACGGGCGTGCGCTGTCGTTCCGGAGCATGAACTCTCCCTTTACAATGAGAACGGATTGCTAATCCGAACGCCGATAATTTCCTGCCCATCGTTCAAATCTTCGGTGTAAACGACCGCCGCACCGGACCGCGCTGTCGCAACCACAACCAGAGCATCCCAGAATGAAAGCTTCGCCTTGACCGACAAGTCAACAGCAGCTCGAATCGCGGCATAATCGACCAACATCAAGGGCCAAACCGCCAGATCTTCGAGTACGGCCTGAGCTTCCTCGGTGGTGCAGCGTTGGCTCACTTTTCTGGTCGAGTCACGAAGAGCTCCTGCAATACCTGCGTGCTCACCCGGAGTCGGTCGTCTTCCATCAATTCGTTGAGCAGCAGTTCCGCAATTCGCTTCTTCGGCGAACCGCCCTTGTCGAATGCATACACCAGCACGTTGGAGTCAACGAAACTCAGAGGCTTCTCAGCGGTCATAGAGATCGTCGCGGCTCCACTTCCGGTCGCCGACGTCGACAAGCCCGGTCTCAAATGCCCTTCTCAACCTGGCCCGGGCCAGCCTCCTGCGACTCGGCTGCTCCACGAGCGTCGCCAGGAACTCCCGCACTAATTGATTGACGCTGGTCCGCTGATCGAGTGCGACTTTTCTCGCCGCCAGAAGCAGATCCTCCTCGATCACGAGGGTCACGTTCTGCCTGGTTTTCTCCATGGCTCCAGTGTGGCACGGTATCCGTGCTGCACGGTTCCTTGTCCGTTGTCCCACTAAGTTCCGTCGGTCGAAGGAAAGCAAAACGTCCACGCAATTATATTTACTTTCAATTAGATGGAAGCCAGCTATTAAGTTTCTCTGGCGGCGTCTCAAGCCAGGAGCAGCGAAGCGTCGTGGGCGGCGCCGAGCGAAACGTCGAGATCGCCCGCAGCCACGTCGAGCATCAATCGGGCACGCTGCATTCCCGCGTTCTTTGGGTCCGGAGTTCCCGAGCGGACCTTGATCGCAAAGGCCGATTGGATCTCGACGAAGCCAATGCTGGAAATGGCGATGTTTCGATCGGGTTGAGCGAATATCCTCGATACCTCCGCAGTTCCCGGTTCTGAGTGATAGTACTTGACGATTGCGCTGGTGTCGAAAAAGTAGCGCGCCAATCAGTAGTCTCCACGCTCCGCGATCACGTCGTGAGAAAGCGAATTGGGAATCGACGCCAAAGCGGCGCGAACCTCTTCAATCGTTGGCGCAATCCCGATGGTAGCTGCCTCGTGGCGCGCTCTTTCAACGAGGGCCGTGTCCCGCTCGCTTGCTCGCGCTGGGGCATCGGATATGGTGAGACGAACCTGCTGCCGCTCGGCTAGGCAAAGCGGGCGAAGAGGCCGCAGTACCCCGTGCTCATATACTGCTTCCACTTCATGGGTCATGGCAAAACTCCCCGGAGCCGGTTCGCCGCTGTGAGACAAAACTTAGCTGCCGAATCCTCAGGATTCCACAAACCCTGATAAATCGCAATAGGATGCCCATATCTGCTTGAAACAGAAGCTATTGAAAATAGAAGATTTTCGCGCAGAAGGGAAATCCGTCTCGGGTCAAGGCCGCGCCGCTTGCGCAACTGATTGAGTGCGATGCACCCGGAACCTTTACCTCGGCCATTGCGGCTTCCGCAGGGAAGACACATACTGAACCCTCTTGTCGAACGCAACCCGATCTAAGCGGCCAGAGCCGGAGGCAGGCTACGCGGCATTGAATGCGAGCTGGCCGGCCGCGTTCTAAAGCGGGCTCAGGCCGAACGGACTGACCATGGCCGCGACCGGGGCCTGCGCCTGGATCGTGCTCACGGCGACGGCCGCGAATACCAGGAGCACAACCGAAAGCTGTCTTAGAATTCGTTTCATGTTTTCCTTTTTTTACAGCCGTCTGCAAAACGGCGTGTTATACTGAAATATAACCATGCACGTTACAAGTCTTCGCAAGGTCGGTGGTTCTGTCATGCTGGCCGTTCCACCCGCGCTGCTCGATATCCTGCATTTGGAGCCAGGCGCCAAGGTGGGCATTGCCGTTGAAAGCGGCCGTCTGGTGGTGGAGCCACAGCGCCGCCGCCGCTATACCCTGAACGAACTGATCGCTCAGTGCAATCCCAAAGCTCCTCGCCGTAAGGAAGATCGCGAGTGGCTGGAAGCCCAGCCAGTCGGCAGAGAGATCCTCTAATGATCAAGAGGGGCGATATCTGGCTGGTTGCGCTTGATCCCGCCCATGGACACGAGCAGAAGGGACACCGTCCGGTCCTGGTCGTGTCGGCGGACGCGTTCAATCAATTGACAAAGACCCCCGTGATCGTTCCCATCACGAGCGGCGGCAATTTCGCCCGTATTATCGGGTTTACCGTGACGCTCTCAGGAACCAGAACTACCGGACTTATCCGTTGCGATCAGCCCCGCGTGATCGATCTCGCAGCCCGAGGCGCTAAGAGGCTGGAATGCGTTCCCGTCGCGATCATGGATGAAGTGCTGGCTAAAGTGACGCCGATTTTTGAATGACTTAACTTCTATGGCGCTTCCGCCGCTGAGCCGAGCTACTGGCACGAAGCCGAACACGGCCGCGGGTTGTGCATGACCATATCTGCATTGTGCAAAAAAAGCGCCCGTTATTTCGGTACGCTAGAATGGAGCGACGCCCCTCATCATTGTCATTCTTTGTCAAGAAGCTTCCCCCGCTAAATTCCGAAACGGGGTTTTGCTCGTCCTCGGGCGGCGCGTCCTCTCGTTCCTCGATTGTGCAGACCTCGCGCAGCCAAGTGCCACACCATTTGCACTGTGTCCAGCCGAGCTTTAATCCTAAACTGGCGTCGTGGCCGCGCCGTTTGCAAATCGCCGCTTCCTCCTGATTGATCATTTTTCCTCCGGGTCAATTGTGACGGACGCCACAGGAAGGTTGTCCTGGAGCAGCGAGAGAGGCCCCGGTTTATATTTGCGGTTCTTCGGGATGATGACGTGATACCCATCCTCGTCGCGGCGCACCTCGACTGTGCTCGCGTGGGCCTCGTTCCATACCTGCGCGGCGGCTCTCAAGAAACAGTCTCCGTTCTCGCTAACGTTGAAGTCGGTGAACGTCACGTGTCCACTCTCTCGGGGCCGCAGGTCCGAAACCATTTTGGGCGCATTTAAATGAAGCTCAGGTGGCAGTTTGGCTGTCATAGTTTTCTGTTCTCCTTTTAACGTGCGATTCTGAGCAAGGACCGGTTGTTCCTGCCGTGCGATCTGGTCGGTATGTCTCGCTCGTTCCGGTCTTGTATCCGATCCTGAAGCGGCATGTTTTCCGGTTTGTGCGACCGGATCGTTCTGTTTGGTTTCTAGCAATGAACTCCGTGCCACGAATTCTTTGAGGATCCGAGGCAGCTCAATGCGCTCGGTTTGGTGGCGTGTTCCGAGACGTCTCACCGGGAAGTGAAAGTGTCTCTTGATCGCATCTTTTAGCGGGGCCACTTCGCTGCGGATCTCGCCTGCCTTCTGCGCGGTTAGCGCCATTTCGTACTGATCGGCGGGCTTCCACAGCTCAAGGAATTCAGCGTACTTCTCCTTCGAGAGGTCCTTTACTTTCAATTGAGTAGGCTTGTCGATGTGGTATGCGCACAACTCCTCCTCCCTTTTATCCACATTCTCTTCTTGAGGAACCGGCACGTTGCTAATCAGGTACAGGCGGCGGCATTCTCGCCGTACTAGTCCCAGCTTTTCGGCTTCTTTCCAGTAGCGGACGGTGTTCGATATATCCCATCCGAGATCGCGGGCCATGGCGGCGAGGCCTAACCTATTGCCCTTCTCGTCAGTACAGTAGGGGGCCCGGCAGTCGCTGCCGTCAGACTGATGGCGATGCCGCCCGGTCTTCGATCGGACCCAGGCTAGCAATCGCTGGATATTCGGGCTCAGAACAGGATACCGCAACGGAGAAATCTTAGCGGTGCCGGCTGGGTCCTCTTGGCTTAGTGTTTCGCTCATCGGCTTACTGCTCACCCTCCCTTCCGATTCGATATTGGTGCGGCATACCGCGGGAACAGACTTCTACCCGACCTCCCCGGAGATGTAGCCGACGCACTGAGCACTCCGATCCTTCTTAAATGAGGCCTATATGCCGTTGGCTTATGCGCCTCAATGTACCACCATGAAGCTTCCCGATGCAACCGCGCGCCCGACATATTCAGCCGACTAACCTCAAGAAGAGGGCCCTCGGCGCAGTCGTGGCCGAGTTCCGCCGGGCGGCGGGCTTTTCCCAGGAGCGGCTGAGCGCGGAGTGCGGTTTTGAACGCACGTACCTGAGCCGCGTTGAGCGAGGGATCTTGAATCCGACTGCGATCCGAGTTTGGGCGATCGCGGAAGCCTTGAAGGTCCCGTTCCATCTGATGATTCACCGCATGGAGAACTGGGTGGCGGAGCAACCGCGTACACGGCGCTGAAGCGACCCGCAGCGGCGAGCTCGGATACCTTGATGTTCCACGGAATCCAGTTGTAATCGCTGAAGTCCCTTCGAAGTACTGCCCCCGATGAAAAGGAACCCCGCACGATTCGCTAATAGTGCGCAGTGCAAACCCTGAGCCGCGAGATTGTGGCCGGACGCTCACGAAGACTCCTTCGCAGGTTATAACCTGTATGGATAAAACAAGAGTACCTTGAAACTGCTGTTAGGTGCAAGACATTCAGAAGCAGATCGGGGCGAAAGTTCGGAGCCTCCGACTCAGGAACAAATGGACTCAGGACTTGTTTGCGGATCGGTCGGGTCTGAACCGTGCCCATGTCGGAGAAATCGAGCGTGGCGAAAGCAACGTCACGATTCAGACGCTCAAGATTATCGCGGACACCCTTGGCGTCAAGATAATGGATTTGGTTAAGGGGCTGTAGTAGCGCCGCCGTGAACAGATGCGCCACGAAATGGACCCCACAAGGCCGATAAGCGTTGGCTTACTCGCTTCATCGTACTCCATGATTCTTCGGAAGACGATCCGGAGTGGAAGTCGACGAGTCCGCACCGAAGCTGGCCGAAAAGTGTGCAGAATCAAGACTCACAAATATCGTTTCGATTGGACCCGATGTATACGTCAGGGCTATAACGAACCTCGGTGGACGGACGGCGCCGATTGCTTGTTCCAGCACAGCGGAGGTAACATCTCGACGAGCCCCAAATATTATGCAGAAGCTGCTCGAAGCTATCGCCGCGAAGAGGGACCGGCTCGACCGGTTGCGTCCCTTGTCGCCCGAAGCCTTGGGCAACCTTGAGCACTACTACGACCTGGAAATCACGTACAGCTCGAACGCGATCGAGGGGAACACTCTTACCCCCGTCGAAACAACGCTGGTCATTGAGCAGGGCATCACGATTGCGGGGAAGCCGCTCCGAGATCACCTGGAAGCGCTCGATCATTACGACGCCCTGCGCTGGGTGCGGGAGCTAGCTCGCGAGAAAACGCCGGTGACCGAAAGCGACATCCGGAACCTGCATCGGCTGGTATTGCAGCGATCACGACCCGATATTGCCGGCCAGTACGCCAACATGGCCCGCTACGTCCGCACCGAGACGGGCCGCCATGAGTTTCCGCCACCGGTGGAAATCCCGTCTCTGATAGGCGATTTTTCCGCGTGGCTTCGTGTGTCCCCGGATACTCCGGAAACCGCGTTTACGTCGCATCGGCGCTTGGTCGACGTTCACCCTTTCAATGACGGCAACGGACGGGCGGCGCGGCTTCTGATGAACCTGATCCTGATTCGAGGGGGATACCCACCCGTTGCCGTGCGCCTGGAGGACCGACTTGCCTATATTCTTGCATTACAGCAAGCCCAGGCAGGGCAAGGGACAGAGGACTTCGACACGCTGCTCTACGAACGGCTGGATGCGACCTTGGGGGAATACTTGAAAGCCTTCGAGAGGAAGCAATTTCCGGGCCAGCCGCGCTAGATGGGGGCCGGCCTTTCCTTTGAAATGAGGGGTTCATCGTCAGCGCTTCGTGGGCATCCGGCTGATCGCCCCATTACCGGCCAATACCACGCCGGACGATGCGTTCATAACCGCTCGGGCAAAAGCTAAACGTTATGGGCCGTTCTCAGCTTGCTCCAGGATCTCAATCATGGTGGCGGGAGTAATCATTCTGGTGGATTTGTGCTGTTTCAGGGAGAGGAGTTCCTTGTCGCCTATCATGAGGAATTCGGCCTGACTGGATTCAGCCAGCGCGAGCAGATAACTGTCCTTGGGGTCCGGCGCGACGGGGCCGGAGCGGAGGTCTCGACAAAAAAAAGAGAACTCACGAAGGTCCGCCGCGATCAATTCGGCTGCGCTGGCGCGAAGTCTGGCCCGGAAAAATGGCCGGCCGGCGACCTCGCGGAATTCCGCTATGAGCGCGTCACAGGTGACCAGCGTGAAGGCATTGCGCTCCCAAGCGTCGAGCAGCTTGGCTGGGGCGCCCAGCGGAGACAGAAGCGCGGAGAGCAGGATATTGGTGTCGAGGATGAGGCGCATCAGGACCGCTGCGCGCGCTCCCGGTAGTGTTTCGCGCGCGCGTCTTCGACAGCCTCGTCAATCATCCTCTGGAGCTCGTCCGGAGAAACGTCGGCAAAAGCTTGCCGGGCTTGGCTGACGGTTTGATGAAAGATGCGCCAGCGGACTGCCTCCTCAATGAACTTTGAGAGGTCGCCCTTTTTCATACCCTGGGAACCGAGAAAGGTGCGCAATGCGTGATCGGCCTCCTTGGACCAAGTGATGGTCAAACGAGCGGTTTCTGGCTCGGACACCGGGTTAGTCGTCATATAAGCATATATCCCTCTAATAGTATGAATGATAAATAGATCTTTGACAAGAGGCACGTTCTGGGTTGACTAACCTCGTATCCGTAACGCTGGCCGAAATGTGCGGAGATTCAGGACTCTCGATTACCCGTTTCGGTTGACCCGGCGTATACGGCAGGGCTGTAACGCGCCTCGTGGGGCGGACAGTGCTGATTGCTTGTTCCAGCACAACGGCGGTAACCTCTCGACGAGCCCCAAAGTTATGCAGAAGCTGCTCGATGCTATCGCCGCGAAGAGGGACCGGCTCGACCGGTTGCGCCCCCCCTGTCGCCCGAAGCCTTGGGCAATCTTGAGCACTATTACGACCTGGAAATTACGTACAGCTCGAACGCGATCGAGGGGAACACTCTTTCGCCCGTCGAAACAACGCTGGTCATTGAGCACGGCATCACGATATCCGCCTTCATTATCACCTTCCGACACGAGTTTGAATCCCGGGCTCCTGACAGCGATGGCCCTCAGCTCGGCGCAAAAACTGCGCATTCCCGCAATTGTCGGCCTGCGTTGCTCGCGGCGGGTTCGACACGGAAATGACGGGTCCTCCCGTCCCCGCTCATCGGGTGACTGCATACTCGACCAACATCGGATTCCCCATGCGCTTGGATGCATCCAGGATCTCAAGGCCCACGACATTGCCATCTTTGTCGTAATCGAGGATGAGGCCGGGCTTATCCTCGTCGCTCTCCTCAACGGGATTCTCGCTCAATAAGATGCTGAGCACGTCCACTTCGGGATCGTATTGAATTTTCATTCCTGCCTCCAATACTTCACAATCTTCTGGCTGGTCTTCTTCGACCGAACCTGGCTGCTCAGCAGGCACCTCATCCGCCGGCTCGCGGGCCATCTGGTCCCGAACCTCGTCGTACTTGCACTCGCAGATCGGATCTTCTTCCGGTAATCGAAAACTGTAGCTCATCCGAGGGCTCCTTTCACGAGGCGGCTCGCGTGTTCAGGCGGTCCTCTGCGCACAGCCGGACCATTTTTCGCACCGCCGGCAGGATTCCCTCCCCGGTCGGTCCCAGCCGATACTGCCGGTGTTCGAGATAGCCGACAAAACTGCCCGCTTCGACCCGGATCACCGGCTTCGTATTCAAGCGGTGGACAATCGCCGGGATGTCGGCCTTATGGACTTTCGCGAATTCCCGGGGGCCGAGTCTGTGGTAGCTGTCGCTTCCCGTGCGGTGATGCCGGTAGCACAGGGGAATCGCCGAAGAGTCGGGCGATTTCTGGCCGAGCCCGTGGGGGCCGGTGTGCGAAGCCTCAATTCGTCTTGTGGAGCCGCACACTACGCAAGGCAGCGTGCGGACCCATGCCAGGTACCGCGGATCGCGCATCGGTTTCATGTCGCCCGGACCTCCCCGCCCCATTCGTGTTCGCAGTCTCGCCAGAAGGAGCAGTTCCGCCGCGAGCAGTTCATCGACATGCGGTTCGGCATGTACTCTCCCGCCCGCATGATCCGTTGCGCTAGAGGGTACAGTGCGCGGGTTGCCGATCGCATCGGCATCGATTCGAACCACGTAGCCGAGTTCGGCGCCGAACTTCCCAGCATTGTGGGCCGCGGTCTCCTGGCGAGTCCTTTGAAGCATCGCTGCCACGACGTGTGCACTGTCGGGAGGACGCCCTGAATTGTGTGCGACGGAATCCCCAGCCGCTCGCTGTGTCCGGCGAGGAGATTCTGAAAGTCGTGCCCCAAGAAATAGACCTTGTTCCTGGCGTTAAGCTCGATCTTGCGGACTCCGAAATTGAAGATGGAGCCGAGCACCGGCAGCCATTCCAGTTGCTTCCGCTTCTGTGCTTTTGAGAGCCACAACTTGAGCTGATATTGAATCACCAGTCGAGCATACGCGGAAAGACACTCCCGGTCTATGGTCAGAAAGCGCCATTCCAAAAAAAGTCGCTAATCCACCGTCAACAAAGGGATTGTGCGGCTGGAAAAGTGTTCATTAACGAGGGATATCAGGAATTCCTTGCTGGAAAGAGCCGTCCGATTGAGGAGCTATTTGCCGAGCGCGCCGCGGGGACAGTGAAGCGCCGCCGACCAAAATCATGACGCCTGCGGCCTTTAGGGTTCGCACCATCTCCCGTTATCCGGTTCAGCCGAACTGAGCTTCCCAATGCATCGCGCAGGTCCTCCTCGCCGGGCCAAACACATTGAGATGGCCAAAAGATTTTGGCATTTGCCCAAAAGACTATGGAAACCCATTTGCTAACTGCTTATAGTTGAAATTTGAATTCAGCGAATACTTTGATGCGCCACAATTTGGCGCGGAAATGATTTATCGCAGGATGAACGTTGCCTGCTGAACGGCATAGTTTTGAGGAAGGTCGGGCTTTGATTGCTGCTCGTGGCGGTGATGATATGGGCGCAGCGTCCAGAGAATATTCAGTCGGCAAGCGGCCGTAGAAGTTGCCGTCATGATTCATTCCGCGGCTGACCGGATGAAGCAGAAAATTCCCCAACTCGACGCGGTTCGTGGGATAGCGATCCTCGTTGTGATCTTCCATAATTCCTTTTGGAAATTCCCTTCGCTTCCTTTGCAGTCCCTGTTTGCCTATGGGTGGATGGGAGTCGATCTGTTCTTTGTTTTGTCTGGTTTCTTGATCACGGGGATTCTTGTTGATACGGAGCAATCGGAGGGGTACTTCAAGAACTTCTATGCGAGGCGCTGCTTGCGGACCTGGCCGTTATATTACGTGGTCCTCCTTTTAATGTTTGTCATCGTTCCGTTCGTGCGTCCCGCGCTGGCTTCAGTTGTGATGGCGAGATCATCGCCCTGGTGGGCTTATCCGTTCTTCCTTCAGAACTTTCTCGTTGATCACTCGACATCTGCAGCAGGGCCACTCGGTGTAACCTGGTCGGTCGCCATTGAGGAGCAGTTTTATGTGGTGTGGGCCGTGGTCGTCCGATGTTGCTCCAGAGTTCAACTTCTGTTTATCAGCGGCGCCGCTATCTGTCTTTCTCCGGCCCTGCGCCTTTACCTTTCACTCCATCACGTCGATATCTACTCAAACGTATTTTGCCGGCTCGATGGGCTCATGGCGGGAGGGCTTCTCGCCCTTGCCGTTCGCTCAAACGGGTTTCTTCCGTCAAGATTCCTGAACGCAGCGTGGCTCTTTTTTTTCACTGCCGCGCCTCTTGCCTTTGTGGCCGAAACGTTCCAAGCAAGATGGATCACCTTCTCCCTGACTGCTGTCACCTCCGCCTCGTTCGTTTATCTCGCGCTGTTTGAGACCCACAAATGGTTTCGTGTGGTGCTAACGAACCGATGGTTGATTTACACAGGGACGATTAGTTACGGCCTCTATTTGCTCCACAAGATCCCCTTCGATTTGATTCAATTGCTCCATATGGATAAACATCCGGCGCTAGCCTGGGTGAGCGGTCTTGCCGCTAGCTACGCTATAGCAATCCTCTCGTGGAACCTGTTAGAGAAACCATTTCTGAGCTTGAAGAACCTCTTCGAATCCAATGCCCGTAATCCATGAAACAGCGGAGCTGGCTGGGCGAAAGCACTTCGGCCACCTCCGGAAGCTCCGATAGGCAGGTCATCGCGCGGGCCTCTCGCTCATGTTGATCAGCGCCGTGATCGCCATGGACTTGATCGCATCGGCATCGAATCGGACCACATAGCCGAGTGCTGCGCCGAACTTCTCGGCATTGCGGACCGCGGTTTCAGGACCCGATTTTGTCTGTCGCTGGTAGGCTCGGACCGACACCCTCCCTGGGTCGCTTTGAACGGGCTTCTGACTTCCGAAGCAAGACGATAAGGGGGATTACCAGCAGCATCGAGAGCGAGGAAAAGACCAAGCCGCCGTATTTGTGATGCAAGCTTCCTTCGAGGTAGGCGCGATCCACGTAAACACCCAGGTAGGAGAGGGCAACAATGCGAACGGCATTCTTGAAGATGCCGATCGGAATAGCGGCAAGGGCAAAGCAGATTCTCCGGGAAGGGGAGCGGAGGAAAATGTAGCCCGCCAGCACGCTGACCAGTACCAACGCGGTCGTGGAGCGGATTCCGCTGCATTCGTTGGCAATTTCGATCTCTAGGCCGGGGAGCTGAAACCGGAATCCATGCCGGAACGACGGCATGCCTATGGCATGAAACAGTACGGCGCTGGTGTCCGCCGAAGCACTTTGCAAGGCGTGAGAAATCCAGTTCAACACGCTCTCGGGAACAGGAATCATGAACGCCAGGAAGCCCAAGGGGAAGGCGGCGACCTTCAATACTGCTGTGCCGTAACACAGTGCGAATGTCCCAGCCCAGACCAGCACGGCCGACAGGATCATACCCGCGAGGCGATCACTCGCTCCAAGCGGGGTGAGAGCGGAGAGGGCGTAAACGGTGGCGGCTCCCAGCAAGAGCGAGAAAGCGGCGCCATGGCGATCCGTGGGCTGAGAAAACATTCTGGGCCTCTGGAAGTATAGAAGGAATGCACTGATCATGGGGATCAGCAGCAGATGTGAATATCGATCGTCACTCCAGGACAAACCAGCGATTGTTCGCAACGGCGTCCAAAATACGGTCACGGAGGTCGCTAGGAGCAAAGCGAACGCTAAATGACGCTGGCGGATGGCCGAAACAGTCGACGCTAGGTTCATGTTAGCGACGCGTGACGTGCGGATGCTCCGCATTTGGTGTACAATATGCCAAAAAGGCAGGAGGAACCCAGGCGACTTGCTTTTAAGTTTGGCACAGTCAAAGGCGACTGTATCAGTTTACTCGACTCTGAAAATCCAAGGAGGTACTGGTAATACCAGAAGGACCCACCGCGTTCCCGACCGGCAAGCGACATGGTTTCGACGTAACCAATATCCAGCGAGGAGCCGATGCCGAGCCGCTTCGCGTCTAATTACGGACGAAGAACTCTTTGCGACGACTGCTTGCGTAGACGCCAAGCCACAAGCCCGACTACCCCAACGCAAACGAGGAACTCCGGAATTGCGCTCGGTTCAGGCACTGCAGTACAACCTCTCGCGGCTGCACAGACCCTGGACTGTCCATTCAAAGCAGTAACTGATAGGAAAACAAGCAGTCCTAGCGTCCTGATCATAATCCTCAGATAGTACATCCAAGTGGGACGGGTGTCAAGAACATTTTGAACAGAACATTTTGACAGAGCTTCTTTGTCGTCGGCGGCGGGGTGGGAGGATTCGCAATTCGGCCCTGCGCCGACGCCCGACGGTCCGCGAATATCCTCGACACCTCCGCCGCTCCCGGTTCTGCGTGTAGTACTTGACGATTGCGCCGGTGTCGAAAAAGTAACGCGCCAATCAGTAGTCCCACGCTCTGCAATCGCATCCTGAAAAAGCGAACCGGGATCGATGCCAACGCCGGCGCGAACCTCTTCAATTGGTGGCGCAGTGCCGAGGGTAGCCCACTCGAAGCGCGCTCTTTTAACAGCTCGTTCGGGCCACGGAGGAATACACGACGGCGACGGACGTTTGCCAACTGCGCATGAAAACCAACACTTCGCGCGGCCAAGAACGCGTTCCGACGCATCTTAGATCTCGGTTGCGCCAGCGATCGCTACCGTCACGCCGTTGCTCCGGACAATGGTCCCATCCGGCAAAGTCATCTTTAGATAAAGAGGAACGGCGGAGCCCCCAGGTGCCTCGGTGGGCACCAGAACATTGACCTGATAGAGCCCGACGGTTCCCGGCGTCAATCCGGCAAACTCCGGATCAATCTCTATACCGCCGAGAACCAGCTTGATCTGGGCTTTCGTTGGGACCGGCCGGTTCAATGGCGCTGCCGTCCCCGCGTCAACGCCATTCACCACCTCGCCGAGGCCAGTTGCGTGAATGGTGAGAACCTCGCCGGGCCTGGCCGGCCGGCTCGGAATTCCGCCGGTCGTTGCCGTGGCGATCTCGTTTGTTCCGCCAATCGTCACGAAGCCGCGACCGCTGGCGTCCAATTGAAACAGCAAGGGCACCGCCGCCTGCATCACCGTTTGAAGCGAGGACTTCGTGACCCCATTCGCGAATTCCACCTGGATCTCCATTGCCGTTCCCCGCGGAAGTATGGGGCACTGGAAATTGATTTGCGATCTGGAAGCGAGCAGCAGCGGCGCCGGAACGCCGTTGATCATGACTTGAACGCCGGCCAACTGCGTCGGAAGCGGAGGTCCGGTTGAGCTCTCCGCTTGTCCGCCTGTCAAGCCCGCGCCCAACAAGCTGGCCAAACCGCCCGGGCTGCAAGCCTCCCCCGCGTCGCCGGTCGTTATGATCGCAAGCACCAGCGGTGCTGCGGGAGCCACACTATTTGTGGGATTCGCCGCTTTCGCCGCGGTGACGGCCGCCGGCGTCACCAGACCGGTCATTTGCGTGCCAGTCGTTTGCGCTGCCAGGATCTCGACGATGCTGAGGTTGTAAGGGTCGCTGGTGGGAGCGGAATCGTTGATCGTGATACTGGCCCCGCTCGCAACGGTCGCGCTGCTTAACTGCTGAACCCAAAAGGTGTCGGTGGTGGAGGCCAGGTATTCGTGCAAGAGTGTCTGACCCGGTCCGACTGTCCGCGCCAACGCATTATTCGAGTCAGTACCCACTCCGAGAACCAGAGAGCCGCTGTTGGTCGCGATCAACGTAGCGGCCGGAGCTCCCGATCCTGCGTTGCCACTTCCCGTCGACCCGATCGCGCCCGAACCGTTGGTTCCGGTAGGGTTTACTCCAGTGAAACTCATCAGGGTCATGGAGGCAGGAACGCTCTGCGATAATGTCGCTATTATCGATACTCCGCTGAGAGGCGTGGACGCGAACGCACGCCATATTTCAGAAGCGCCTTTCTGAACGTCGGTTCGCGTGACCAGAACCCACGCCAATCCTCCGCCGGAAATCCCCGTCACCGTCGTAGGGCTGGGCAGTTTTCCAGAGCGATAACCGGTAGCAACCAAAGCCAGGAGTAACTCGTTGCCAGAGACCGTCGATAATGCCGGAACCGAGATGCTGCTACTCGATATAGATTGATCCACCGATACGGACGCATCGACCGTGATCGGCCCTAGTGTGGACTGTCCCGTGAAGCTGGGTGCTGTCACATTCGCGCCGCTGACCGTCACCGCCATGCTCACGGGACTGAACGTGTAGCCGGTCAGGCTCGGCGTGACGGTGTACGATCCGTTCGCCAGCCCGGAGAACGTGTATGCGCCCGCAGCATTGGCCATCGTCGTTGCCGTCGAAGTTCCCGTCAATGCGATCGTCGCGCCGCTGCCCGACGTTCCCACGGCACCTGTGATCGTCCAGGTCTGCGCCGTTGCCGTGAAGCTGCCTGCCGTCACATTCGCGCCGCTGACCGTTACCGCCAGACTCACCGGACTGAACGTGTAGCCGGTCAAACTCGCGGTGGTGGTGTAGGATCAGT
>Ga0210394_10002601_pt1 | contig 24453 bp, 20 predicted proteins | sample IncBWC12MmetaG_FD_160121 | JGI IMG/M metagenome (GOLD analysis project Ga0210394, IMG submission 160121) | Forest soil microbial communities from Barre Woods Harvard Forest LTER site, Petersham, Massachusetts, United States - Inc-BW-C-12-M | ecosystem: Environmental > Terrestrial > Soil >... | reverse complement strand
GCCTATCCCTGCGATGTAACCGACTGGGCTTCCTGTCAGGCCTGTGTCGGCAAGATTGCGAAAGAGATCGGGCCGGTGGACGTGCTGGTCAATAACGCCGGCATCACGCGCGACATGACCTTCCGCAAGATGGACAAGATCAACTGGGACGCTGTCATGCACACGAATCTCGATTCGTGTTTCAACATGACCAAGCAGGTTTGCGATGGCATGGTGGAGCGCAATTGGGGCCGGATAATCAACATATCATCGGTCAATGGCCAGAAAGGCGCCTTTGGACAGACCAACTATTCGGCCGCCAAAGCCGGCATGCATGGGTTCTCCAAGGCTCTGGCGTTGGAAGTGGCCCGTAAGGGTGTGACCGTCAACACCATTTCGCCGGGCTACATCGGAACGAAAATGGTCATGGCGATCGCGAAAGATGTGCTCGACTCGAAAATCGTCCCGCAGATACCGATGGGTAGACTCGGCAAGCCCGAGGAAGTGGCCGGACTGGTCGCCTACCTCGCAAGCGAAGAGGCCGCGTTCCTGACCGGCGCGAACATCGCGATCAATGGCGGCCAGCACATGCAGTAGGGCTTTGGCGCCTACTGACGCGCGTGCTCACTGACCAGTTGTTCGACCACGCTGGGGTCGGCCAGCGTTGAAATGTCCCCGAGCTGATCGGATTCGTTGGCGGCGATCTTGCGGAGAATTCGCCGCATGATCTTGCCGGAGCGCGTCTTCGGCAGCCCCGGCGCCCATTGAATGACATCGGGTGTGGCAATCGGGCTGATTTCCTTGCGCACCCACGCACGCAACTCCGTGCGGAGGGGCTCACTGGGCTCGGCTCCCGCAATCAAGGTGACGTAGACGTAGATGCCCTGCCCCTTGATATCGTGTGGGAACCCCACCGCGGCGGCCTCCGCCACCTGAGGATGAGCCACCAGGGCACTTTCGATTTCCGCGGTGCCCAGGCGGTGGCCGGCCACGTTGAGCACATCGTCCACACGGCCCGTGATCCAATAGTAGCCGTCGGTGTCCCGACGGGCGCCGTCGCCGGTGAAGTACTTTCCGGGGAAGGTCTTGAAGTACGTGTCGATAAAACGTTGATACTCGCCATAGACCGTTCGCATTTGTCCGGGCCAGCTGTCGAGCAGGACCAGATTGCCCTCGCAGGCGCCCTCGAGGATTCGACCGTCGTTGTCGACGATGGCGGGCTGCACGCCGAAGAAGGGCAAGGTGGCGGAACCCGGCTTGAGGTCGATCGCGCCCGGCAGGGGGCTGATCAAGATGCCGCCGGTCTCGGTCTGCCACCAGGTATCGACGATCGGGCAACGGCCGTCGCCGACCACACGGTGATACCACTCCCATGCTTCCGGATTGATGGGTTCACCGACCGAGCCCAGCAGGCGCAAGCTCTTGCGCGACCACGCCTTGACCGGCGCTTCACCTTCGCGCATGAGCGAACGGATTGCGGTCGGAGATGAGTACAAAATGGTTACCTTGTGCTTATCGACTACCTGCCAAAACCGTCCTGCATCGGGATAAGTCGGCACACCCTCGAACATGACAGTCGTGGCGCCATTGGCAAGCGGGCCATAGACGATGTAGCTATGCCCGGTGACCCAACCGACATCCGCGGTCGTCCAGTAGATGTCCTCCTCGCGCAGATCAAATACGGACTGATGCGTGAACGCCGCGTAGACCAGGTAGCCGCCACTGGTATGCAGTACACCCTTGGGTTGGCCGGTCGACCCGGAGGTGTAGAGAATGAAGAGAGGGTCTTCCGCGTCCATCACCGTTGCCGGACAGGACTTCGATTGGTGCGGCACGACGTCCTCGTACCAGAGGTCGCGTGGCGGGTACATGGGAACACGCACACCGGCACGACGCACCACCAGCACGTGCTTGACACACTCCGTGCCTTTGATGGTCAGCGCCTCATCGACATTGACCTTCAACGCCACGCGCTTGCCGCCACGGACTCCCTCATCGGCGGTAATCACCACGGTCGAGTCGCAATCGGCGATGCGGGTTCCCAACGCCTCGGATGAGAAGCCGCCGAACACGACGGAATGGATTGCCCCCAGCCGTGCGCATGCGAGCATGGCAATGGCGATCTCCGGAATCATCGGCAGGTAGATGGTGACGCGATCGCCCTTTGCGACGCCCAGGGACTTCAATGCATTCGCGCACTGACAGACCCGTTCGTACAGCTGCCGATAGCTGATGTACTCGGCGCGTGCCGGGTCATCACCCTCCCAGATGATCGCGGTCTTGTCCCCGCGCGTTTCCAGGTGACGATCCAGACAATTGCTGGCGACGTTGAGCTGGCCGTCATCGAACCATCGAATGTGAAAATCTCCGGGTGCAAAACTGGCATCCTTGACCCTCGAGAACGGCTTGATCCAATCGATGCGCTGGCCGACGCCGGCCCAAAAGCGATCCGGATCTTCAATCGACTCCGCGTACATGCGCGGGTAATCGGCACGCCGGATGCGTGCGGTCTCTGCAAAGCTCTCCGGAACCTCGTGGATTTTCCTATTCATGGCGCCACCGTATCTGTGTCGATATTAAGGGGCTCATTGCCCGGACTCGCCTCGGGTGTCACGATATCCGCCACTGTCCCGCACAGTGACGAGCGGATCATAAAACGCAGATTCAGGGGCGCCTCGAGCGAAAAACTCGCGCCGCGTCCCGGCACCACGTCTACCATCCAGCGCGTGTGCGCCCAGCGACGCAGTTGTTCCCGATCCATCCAGAACTCACAGCCGGCGATCTCCCCGACTTTCTCATCCACGTCGCCCAGCTTGAATTCGCCCACCTGAAAACACATCGGAGCGCTGCCGTCGCAGCAACCTCCCGAGAGATGGAACATGATCGGACCGTGCGACTTCTTGAGCCGTCCGATCAGCTCGCGGGCCGCAGCCGTGGCGCCCACGCGGGTCGGATTGAGTGAGGCAATCTTGTTCACACGGCAGCTCCATATTCCCGCGCGGGCGGCTGGAGCGGGCAGGTTCTTTGCTCGAACCCCTGCCCGCCCCAAGTACCCTCACGCCCGCCGTCGTCGGACTACGCGCCCGGACGGTCTAAAAGAAGCCCAGCGCCTTCGAGCTGTAGCTGACGAGCATATTCTTGGTTTGCTGATAATGATCCAGCATCATCTTGTGCGTCTCGCGGCCGATGCCCGACTTCTTGTAGCCGCCAAACGCCGCGTGCGCCGGATAGGCGTGATAGCAGTTCGTCCACACGCGTCCGGCTTTGATACCCCGGCCAAAACGGTACGCCAGGTTCAGATCGCGTGTCCAGACCCCGGCCCCCAAGCCGTACAGCGTATCGTTGGCGATCTCCAGCGCCTGTTCCGGCGTGTCGAAGGTAGTCACGGAGACGACCGGGCCAAAGATCTCTTCCTGGAAGACACGCATCTTGTTATGCCCTTCGAGCACCGTGGGCTTGATGTAATAGCCCCCGGCCAGCTCGCCGGCCAGTTTACTCGCGCCACCGCCGGTTAGAACCTTCGCGCCTTCCTGCTTGCCGATGTCGATATAGGCAAGGATCTTTTCAAACTGATCGTTGGAGGCCTGGGCACCGATCTGGGTGCTCATATCGAACGGATCACCCTGGCGGATACTCTCCACGCGCTTGACCGCCCTTTCCATGAAGCGCTCGTAGATCGAGCGCTGCACCAGTGCCCGAGACGGACAGGTGCACACCTCTCCCTGGTTCAAGGCGAACATCGCAAAGCCCTCGAGCGCCTTGTCGACGAAGTCATCGTCTTCCCGAAGCACGTCAGCGAGAAAGATATTCGGGGACTTGCCACCCAGCTCCAGCGTCACTGGAATGATGTTCTGCGACGCGTACTGCATGATCAGACGTCCGGTGGTGGTCTCCCCGGTGAAGGCGATCTTGGCGATCCGCGGACTGGAAGCAAGCGGCTTTCCGGCTTCGAGCCCGAAGCCATTGACAACATTGAGCACACCCGCTGGCAGTAAATCCTGGATGAGCTCCATCAGCACCATGATGCTCAAGGGCGTCTGCTCGGCGGGCTTGAGAACCACGCAATTGCCGGCGGCGAGCGCGGGGGCCAACTTCCAGACGGCCATCAGGATCGGGAAATTCCACGGAATGATCTGCCCGACAACGCCGAGCGGCTCGTGAAAATGATAGGCCACCGTGTCATCGTCGAGCTCGCCGAGCGAGCCTTCCTGAGCCCGGACGCAGCTGGCAAAGTAACGGAAATGATCGACCGCGAGCGGCATATCGGCGAGATTGGTCTCGCGGATCGGTTTGCCGTTGTCGAAGGTCTCCACCGCGGCAAGAAAGGGCAAATACTGCTCCATGCGGTCCGCGATCCGATTGAGCGCCCGAGCCCGATCGGCCACCGAGGTGCGACCCCACCGGTCCGCCGCCGCGTGTGCGGCATCGATCGCCAGTTCGACATCCTCAGCCTGGGACCGGGCTATCTGACAGATCACCTGACCGGTGGTAGGGGAGATATTGTCGAAGTAGGCGCCTTTTGCCGGCGCGACCCAGCGTCCGCCGATGAAATTCTCATAGCGGCCACGCAGCGGAATCGTATGCTGCAAAGACTTGAGGTGCGCCGCGAACGAGGCACTCTGATTCATTGGACCCGCCGCCGTTGAATCGATCGTCGCACGCGACAGGGCGGAACTCTTGGCACTCATAGCTGCTCTCCTGTGTGTTCGAGGTGTTGCTGCTGGGCCCGCAACGACCTGAGGATCATCGTGATCCGAAACCTCACTGTACGCGCTATCTTCGAGTGTTGAGCTGCGGATAGTACGGATGGCCATTCGATCATTTCTGCGACTTGAAATGGCTCGTCATGCGATCGACGGCGCTCTTGACCTCCTCTCCAGCTTTGTCCATATGAGCCTTCCACTGTTCCCAGGCGCTCTCATTGGTTCCCTTCAACTTGTGAAAGTTATCCCACGCCTGTGCTTGGGCCGCGCGTAGCACCTCCAGATGTTTCTCATACTGCATCTTGGCGTGCGCCTCCAGCTGCTCGGCGCTGGCTTTGAATCGTTCGGTCTGCGCCTTCCACTCATTCAACTGCCGTTCGAGCAGTGCCTGATAATCTTCCCGAAGTCCCATGACGATTCTCCTGCAGTCGTTGTATCGTTTGCCTGAATCCAATGCGGGCGCTTGATTTCAGCGCGATGCAAGCCAGTTGGCAATCGCTGCCGGCACTTCGCGTTGTGCGCGCGCACTGATGTACATGCCGATGTGTCCGAGGTCGAATTCGAGCGCGGTATAATCGGCGCTGCCGACCAGCCGTTGCAGGGCTGCCGATGCGTCGGGGGGCACCAGATGATCGCGCTTGCCGATCAGATTCAAGATCGGCAGTTGCAGTTCGCGCAGATTGATCTTACGACCGGCGATTTCCAGGCGGTTCAGCGCCAGGCGGTTCTCCTGATACAACCAAGTCACGAACTCGCGGAACGCCGTGCCGGCCTGGTCCGGGCTGTCGAAGATCCACTGCTCGACGCGCATGAAATTCTCGATGCGCGCGCGATCGGCGCTACCGGTCAGAAGATCCACATACTTCTGCTGTGTGAGCCGAAACGGCATCAACGACAAAAACAGCTGATTGAGCGCATCGCCCGAGACATTGCCATCATTCACCCAGGCCGCAACATCGATCCGGCTGACCCACTTGGACAGCAGGTCCGCGGGGGTGTGGAAGTCCACGGGCGTGACCATGGTGATCAGATTTCGCACGCGCTGCGGATGCAGTGCGGCATAGCACAAGCTGAGCACCCCGCCCTGACAGACTCCGAGCAGATTCAGCGCCTGCAGGCGGTGCGTCTGCAGGATCTCGTTCACGCAGTTGGCGAGATAGTCGTCGATGTACTCGGCGAGCGTCGTGAACCGGTCCGCGCCGTCGGGGTAGCCCCAGTCGATCAGATACACATCGACCCCTTTTGCCAGCAGACCGCGAATCAGCGAACGGTCTTCCTGCAGATCCATCATGTACGGCCGATTGACCAGCGCATAGACGATGAGCAGCGGCACCCCGCCGGTCGGCCGCGCAATCGGCCGGTAGCGGTAGAGCTTGAGCTTTCCCGACTCCCAGATCGCCTCCTTCTGTGAGCATCCGGTGGCGCAATGGCTGCCTGCGGCGAAGGTTGCGTGCAAGCCCGCGGCGCTCATTTTTTTGCCTTGCGGCGCGTAGCCCGCTTCCGCCTCGGTGCAATCGGCGGCTCGGAATCCTTGGGCGCAGCACGCAGTAACTCTTCCACGGATTTCAGCCGCTGCATCAGCGTATTGATCTCGCTGCGCGTGGGCAGGTCGAGCAGCTTCGCGATGTGCTCAGTGCTCGCCTGCAGTTCCCCGCGCCACTGGCTGCTCGCATTCACGAATTCAGCCAGCGCATTGCAGAACGCCTCACCGTGGGCCATGTGGGCGTAGGCCTCTTCCGCGCAGTCGACCCAGTTGTCGTAGAGAGTGCGCAATGCCTCGGCACTGACCGCGCTGGGTTGCGGCTGGCTGATCTGCGCCGTGAAAGCTGCGGCAGCCTCGCGCAGCGCATCGGACCACAGACGCTGCAGCCGGCGTTGCGCATCATCCATTCGCCGCGCGGCCTCGGCCATGCGCCGCCAGCGTTGCTGGTGTTCCCGGGTGGCGCCCAATGCCGGCAAGTCGCCCAAGGGTGGCGGCGGTGCGCCGCGTGCGACGCCCGCGCCAAAACCCGAATTCCACGGCATCTGAAGATCGCCGAATCGCTCGCGCAGAAAGTCACTGAAGACCTGCGCCGCTTCCCCGGCGCCTGGCGCCGACACACTGGCCGTGCTTTCGAGAAAAGCACGCGCCGCGGCCGTGAACTGGTCGGCCGCATCCATGAATGGCGCAAATCCGGAGCCGCCGTTACGTCCAAATCTCGCTTGCGAGTCGGGACTCGCAGCGACCCAAAGCGATGCGAGCTGCTGCCACTGCCGCCACGGATCATGCTCCACGGTGCTCTCCGTATGCGCTGCAAAATGAATTCCATCGCAGATGTCTCAATCCATGGGCTCCCAGTATTATAATTAAGTAATTGTTTTTACTATCATTACTGTCGTGCAAATACTTGCGATGGGTGAGATGCGACCTGATCGGTTGTGCAATGCGAAAGCATTGTCTAGGATGCTCGCCGAACCTGGACAGGACCATGCCGCAAGAACGCCTCATACGGAAATACTCAAATCGCCGCCTCTACGATACCGGTGGCAGTCGCCATGTGACGCTCGAAGATCTGCGCCAGTTGATAGTGGCCGGCGAGAAAATCAAGGTAGTCGACGACAAGTCGGGCGAGGATCTGACGCGGTCGGTGCTGTTGCAAATCATCTCCGAGCAGGAGCAGTTCGGATCGCCCGTGCTGAGCTCGGAACTGCTCGAAATGATCATCCGCTTCTATGGCCGCCCCATGCAAGCCCTGCTCAGCGGCTATCTCGAACAGGCCTTCACCGCGATGCTCCGGCAGCAGGAGGCGATGCACTCAGAGATGGCCAAGGCGCTGCAGGCGCCGTTTGCGCCGCTGACCGAACTGACGCGCACGAACATGGAACTATGGAATCAAATGCAAGCCGCTACGCGCGAGGCCTTCGCTCAACGCGGCACCGATACCTCCAAAGCAACCGACCAGGACGACCGCAAGACAGCTGACGACAGCAGCAGAAAAGGAAAGTGATAAAGCATGGATGTTCGTAACAAGACCGTTGTGGTGACGGGCGCGGGGCGCGGCATCGGGCGAGCGGTTGCCTTGCAGCTCGCTGCTCACGGTGCAGATATCGCTCTGTTCGATCTGAATATGACCGATCTGGAGGAGACCCGTGCGCTCTGCGAAGCCCAGGCGGTGCAGGCACGTTGTTACCGCGTGAACGTCGCTGAAGAGAGCGAAGTCTCCGGCGCCATGACGCGCGTTGCGGCCGACTTTGGCCGCTTGGACGGGCTCGTGAACAATGCCGGGATCGTGCGCGACGCGATGCTGGTGAAAGTGAAAGACGGTGCCGTGGTCGGGCGCATGACGATGGATCAGTGGAATGCCGTCATCGGCGTGAATCTGAGCGGCGTGTTCCTATGCACGCGTGAAGCCGCGGCACATATGATCGAGCTCGGCAACGGCGGCGTGATCGTCAATATTTCCAGCATCTCCCGCGTCGGCAACGCTGGGCAGAGCAATTACAGTGCCGCCAAGGCTGGGGTTGAATCCATGGGCGTGGTTTGGGCAAAAGAGCTTGCGCGCTACGGTATTCGCGTCGGGTCGGTGGCGCCCGGCTTCACCCACACCGAAATACTCACCGCCATGCGGTCGGAGGTGCTCGACAAACTCACGGCGCCGGTGCCGCTCAAGCGGCTCGGAAAGCCCGACGAAATCGCCCATGCCGTGCGCTTTATATTCGAGAACGATTTCTTCACCGGCCGCTGCCTCGATGTGGACGGAGGCCTGAGGCTCTGATTCCGTCGCCGGCACCGAATTCCCTCTTGCGGTGCATATACGTATTTACCCTGTTGCTTTTTAAATTACGCCTGTGTGGGATATTATTGCATTTATTTCAAGTACATGCAGACATGGCATTCTCCTTAACGGATTCATAAGATTCTTCTTGCACTGCATACAAATAGCGCTATACTCGCCTCTGAAACGACACCCCACCCAAGGAGAGCTGCTATGAGCAACACGACTTTCGATCCGACGAGCATTTTCGAGGCCTACCGCAACGCGTTCGCGCCGGCCCTCAAGGTCCAGCAGGAAGGCATCAAGGCCATTGATCGCGTAGGCCGTTACCAGTACGCCGTTGCCGGCGACTACATGGAGTGGAGCCTTGCTCAGGCGAAGGCAGCCCTGGCTGCGCAGAGCCCGACCGAGTTCGTCTCCAAACAGATGGAGCTCACCACGGCGCTGAGCGAGAAGCTGCGGGCGCGTGTGCAGGAGTTCGTCACTCTGGCGACAGACAACCAGGCGCACTTCACCGAAGTGGTGAATCAGGCGACCGCCAAGGTCGCGGAAGTGAGCGGCAAGAAAGCGGCCTGAAGCCGCCCGCCGGCGCCGCCACCCCACTGGCGCCGGTCGGCTATCGCCTTCTCGCGATAGATCCGCAGCGATCGGCAGGGGCGCATGGGCGCCCCTGCCGACATCTGTATAGTTGCAGGGAAACAAGACCGCCTGCGTCAACGATGGACAGCGAGCACGTGGAACACACTACCAGCCCGGGCGTCGACAGCAGCAAATCATCAGCTCCGGACCCGGCTGAGCTCGAGCGCATCCTGCGCGCCCAGCTCGCGAGCGTGACGGGCGGCCTGGCCCCCGACGTCTATGTGAACGCGTGGTGGGATTGGTATCTGAATCTCGCCAAGGCACCGCCCAAGCAGCTGCAGATCATGCAGGATGCGCTGGCCAAGACGATCGACAACTGGACCTTTGGCCTGCGAGCCGCCACCGGCCAGACAATGGCGCCCACCGAGGACGATAAGCAGTTTGGCGGCGAAGCCTGGGCTCAGTGGCCGTTCAACGTCTACGCTCGCAGTTACCGCAATTATGTCGACTGGTGGCAGAAAGCCTGGGCGAATGTCCCGGGGGTCGCACCCGAGAATGAACGCACCTTGGATTTCGTGGCCCGCAGCGCTCTCGAGGCCATCTCCCCGGCCAACTATTTCGCCACCAACCCCGAACTGCTCGACGCCACGCGCGCCGAATCCGGCAAGAATCTGGTGCGCGGCTTCAGCAACTGGCTCGAGGACATCGAGCGCACATTCGCGGGCAAGGGACCCGGCGGCAACGAGAAATTCGTCGTCGGCCGCGACCTGGCCGCGACGCCGGGCAAAGTCGTGATGCGTAACGAGCTCATCGAATTGATCCAGTATTCGCCGGCGACTGAAACGGTGTTCGCCGAGCCGATCCTGATCATCCCGGCTTGGATCATGAAGTACTACATCCTCGACCTGTCAGCGAGCAATTCCCTGGTGAAGTACCTCGTCTCGAAGGGTCACACGGTTTTCATGGTGTCGTGGAAAAACCCGAACGCCAGCGACCGCGAGCTCGGCATGGACGACTATTTGAGGCTCGGCATACGGGCGACGGTAGAGGCCGTTTCGCGCATTGCAGCGGGCCAACGAATTCATTCGGTGGGGTACTGCATCGGCGGCACTCTGCTGTCGATCGCCGCTGCGACCTTCGCTGCCGAGGGCGATCAACGGCTGGCGAGCATGACGCTGCTCGCTGCGCAGCAGGACTTCAGCGAGCCCGGCGAACTGTCGGTGTTCATCAGCCCAAGCCAGCTCGATATGCTCGAGGCCGTCATGGAACGCGCCGGCGTGCTCAAGAGCGAACAGATGGGTGCGGCTTTCACGCTGCTGCGTTCGCGTGATCTGCTGTGGACGCCGGCCGTGAACAGTTACCTGCGCGGCAAGCGTGAATCACCGAACGATCTGATGGCTTGGAATGCCGACGGTACGCGTATGCCCTGCCGCATGCACGCGCAATACCTGCGTCAGCTCTACCTCAACAATTCGCTCGCGCGCGGCGAGTTTCAGTCCGAGGGTCACCGCGTCGATCTGGACGCCATCCGGATGCCCCTGTTCATCGTCGGTACGGAATCCGATCACGTCGCGCCGTGGCAATCGGTTTACAAGGTTCGCGGTCTGACGCGCTCGGCTGACTACACCTTTCTCTTGACCTCGGGTGGCCACAATGCCGGCATCGTCAGCGGCCCAGTGCACCCGCGCCGGCGCTACCGTGCGCGCACCTGGCTGAACGCCACCGAGAGCCTGGCGCCGGCGGAATGGATTGAGAAAACAGCTCCCCAGGCAGGTTCATGGTGGCCGGTCTGGCAGCAGTGGCTCGCGCAGCATTCCAGCCAGGGGCTCGTGGCCCCGCCGCCGCTTGGCTCGGTTGCGGCCGGCTACCCGCCGATCGCCGAGGCGCCCGGAGCGTACGTTCTAGAAAAGTAGCATCGGACATACGATGCCCATTGGTCCCCCAACCCATGCGGTTTGCCGCAGCGCGGACTCGGTCTGTGGCAGAAGGCTTGATATTGCCGGCACCCGGAGACATTCTGCGCCGACTTCAACGGGCCTTTCGACAGGGAATCAGCCGTATGCGAGTCTTTAGTCGTCGGACCATCAGCGCCCGAACAACGGCCACGACACCCGCACTGCTGGCGTCGTCCATCGTCGGATTGGGCGTTATTCTTGCATCGCTCGGTGCTTCCGCAGCCCCGCCGGATTACATCACCAAGGCGATCGCCGATCCGTCCCGACCGGCCGATGACCGCGACCTCGATGCCAAGCGCAAGCCGGCCGAAGTTCTTGCTCACGCCGGGGTCAAGCCGGGTCAGGTGATCGGCGAATACCTTCCTGGCGGCGGCTATTACACGCGGCTGTTGAGCGACATCGTCGGTCCCCGTGGGAAAGTCTATGCGCTCGAAACGACGACCTGGGGCGACAAGAACGTCGACTCGACCAAGGCGGTACTGGCTGAGCCCGGTCGTGGCAATGTGGTGCTCGATCTTGCGCCGCTGGGGACCTTTCATTTGCCCGAAAAGGTCGACCTCTTCTGGACCACGCTCAACTACCACGATCTGCACGTCCCGAAGTACGCGAACGTCGACATGGCAGCGTTCAACAAACTGGTCTTCGAGTCGCTGAAGCCGGGCGGCATCTACTTTATTGTCGATCACGCGGCCGCAGCGGGGACCGGCGACACGGCGTCACCCACGTTGCACCGCATTGATGAAGCGACCGTCGTCCAGGAAGTGAGCGCGGCTGGCTTCGAACTGGTCAGCAAAAGCAACCTGCTGCGCAACCCGGCCGATGATCACACCAAGAAGGTGTTCGATCCGTCGATCCGCATGAAGACCGACCAGTTCATCCTGACGTTTCGCAAGCCCCGCGGCTAGCGTTGTCCGACCCCGGTCAATTGACCGGCCAGATGATCGGAGACGTCGTCAATTCGCGCGCTGATGCGCCCGTTGGGATCGACGACGATCATAGTCGGCACTTCGGTGACGCCAAACTGTCGGAACAGCGCCCCGGTTTCGTCTAACGACAGCGGGATGGTGACGTGCTTCTCGCCGCTGTAATCGGCGAGATCTTCCGCCGACGCCCACAGTCCGGAGGCGATCCCAACCCAACGTAGATGCGAATCGCCCGCGAGTTGCTCGCTCTGCTCGCGCGCACGCTTGCACGCTGCCGACCGCTGCGGGCGGCTCTTCTCGAGATAGGATTCGCACCAGGGCGACATAAACATGAGGACGGTCGAGCGCGTGGCCGTGGGATCGCGCAGCGGAATATCGGAACCGTCCGCGGCCTTGAGCACCTTGCTGGGAATGCTGGCACCTACCGCAAGCGCCTGCGAGCGGGCGGGTACCTTCGCAACGGCAGCCACTGCCGTGATTGGTTGCACCTGCGCTGAGGTCAGAGCGGCTTCGAGCCTGTCATCGACGAGGTGGCCGATGTAGGTGATTTTGCCGTCGCGGCCGATGACGACGTGCTGCGGAGTGACCCGCAGGTTCAGCGCATCGGCCAGCCGGCCGTCGTCGATCACGATGGGCATTTTCAAGCCCACCGTCCGGCGATAGGCCTTGACGTCGTCCAAGGTGTCATTGAAACCCGCATTGACCGCAATCACGACGAGATCGCGTCCGGCGTGCTCGTAGGTATGCTCGAAGTGCGGCATCTGCTGGCGACAGGGCACACACCAGGTGGCCCAGAATTTCAGATACACCGCCTTACGCCCGTAAAGCGACCCCAGATCGATGAGCTGGCCGTCGATCGTCTTGAGCTTGAGCGCCGGAGCCTGAGTTCCGATGAGCGTGGCGCCCGCCGCTTGCGCGCGCTCCTGGCCGGTGGACGCCGGCAGGGGCGGAGACAACCCAAGCGTGATGAGCAGGGCAAGAACACTGGAGATTTGAAGCCGAGTCATGGCAGACGCTCCGATTCTTGTAGCGCGCAAGGTACGGTGGCCGCGATATGCGCAGAATTATCGCGCCGCCGCAACCGGCACTTTAGTCCAGTTTGAATCCACATCAAAATCGGCGCATTGGAGGCGTAGCCCCTGCGCTACCCGCGCGCATCATTGAGCTCGGACTCAGGCCATCTACGCCAAGCCGAAGTTTCCGGGTTGACCTGCCTATCGCGTGTCGAATCGATAGACCGTGGCGCGAGCTGATGCGCGCGCGGCGAACGCCTCGCTGAAACTCAGCAGTGAGCGATAGGACTGTATCGGCTGCGTAGGGCGGAACACCAGGTGCTCGATCAGACAGAAGAGCGTCACCTCGAATAGACTGAGGTCACGTGCAGGCACCTGCGCTCCCATGACATGCCACACGAGCTCCTGCGCATTGCGCGACAGGTCATCACGAAGATCCTCGGGCCACACGATGTGCAGCGCCGTCGCCTGCCTCCATAGACCTGCGGGTCCGTTACCGTCATGTCATGGATCGGCAGGAGCTCGTATCGAATACCGAGTTCTTCCGCGAAGATCAGCGGCACCCGTGTGAAGAGCGAACTGCTGCGTCCAATGATCTGAACCAAGTCCATTGAGAACCTGCCTGAGTCGGAAGACTATCTTCGCAAAGTACCGACTGGGACGAAATCTCGCCTCAGGCTACAATGCTCCATGGGCGGCTACGGACTCGATGAATTCATCGCCGACTGCCACGCAGCCGCGGCCGCTTGTTGCGAGCCTGCCGACTGTGTCGTCGCGGTCGCGCCGCTGATGGAGCGGCTAGTGGAGGGCGACCGATCGTTCCTCAAGCCCGGGCACTACCGCTCAGACCCGGAGCGTTACGCGCGCAACGCCATCTACATCGCGCCCGACGAGCATATGTCGCTATTCGCGCTCGTCTGGCTGCCGGGACAATGGACTCCCGTGCACGACCATGGCACCTGGGGAGTGGTCGGCGTGCTGCAGGGAATGCTCGAGGAGCGCAGCTTCATGTCGATCGACGGCGAGATCACCTCCGACCACGGCATCCGGCTGAAACGCGGTGGTGTGATCCTGCTCAAGGAAGGGTCGATATCCAGCTTCGTCCCGAATCCTGACCACATTCACATGACAGGCGTCCCGGTGAGCCGCCAGATGGCCGTCACCCTGCACCTGTACGGCCGCAACATGAACTCGTTCCACATTTTCGACGTCGAGCAAGGCACGCGCCGCCTGATCGATGTGCCACACCAGGACACCTGAGGGCGATGATATTCGAAACCGTGGTCAGCGGTGGCTGTCGATCCTATCTGGTCGGCTGCGGGGAAACCTGCGCTGCGGTGCTAATCGACCCCGAGCTCAGTCAGATCGACCGCTACACTGCGTTGGCTGCACGGGACGGGCTGCGCATTCGCTATCTGGTCGACACTCACACGCACGCGGATCACTTCTCGGCGACTCAGCAGCTCGCGCGTCAATTCGGCGTGCCGGTTGTGATGCACAGCGCCAGCCCGGCGCCGTTCGTCGATCTGCGTCTGCGGGGCGGTGAATTATTGGTCATTGGGCAGCTACGGCTGCAGGCGCTCCACACGCCCGGCCACACGCGCGATTCCATGTGCCTGTGCATCGAGGACCGCGTATTTACCGGCGACACGCTGCTTATCGGAGGGACGGGGCGCACCGACCTGCCAAGTGGTGATGCGGGGGCGCTGTATGAGAGCCTATTCGAGGGTCTGCTCAAACTCGACCCAGCGCTCAAGGTCTTTCCCGCGCATGAATACAAGGGTCGTTCTCACTCGACGATCGGCCAGGAGCTGGCCGAGAACCCACGGCTGCAGAAACGCGACCGTAACGCCTTCATTGAGATGATGAACAATCTCAATCTCACGATGCCCACGCACATCACCGAGGCGCTGCGGACCAATATGAGCGGCGGCAAGACGGTGGCGCAGATGCTCTCCGAGGCTGCGGCAGGCGTGCCCTTCATGTCGCTCGGCGCACTGAAGGCGTACGTCGATTCCGGGCGGGAGGATCTGACCATACTCGACGTACGCGAGCGCGACGCGTTCGAAGCCGGTCACATCCCGAGGGCACAACTGTTGCCGCGCGGCCAGCTGGAATTGCGCGTCAATCAGGAACTCACCGATCCAACCCGACGGATTCTCGTCTATTGCGAGTTTGGTCGCATCTCGACGCTGGCGACTGCCACGCTGCGTCAGATGGGCTTCCAAGGCGCCGTCGCGCTGGACGGCGGCTTCAAGGCATGGCGCGATGCAGGCTGCGCGGTGAAGATCGGACAGGAGCCGTAGTTGTGGTCTCGTTCAGCTCGTCGGGGCCTCATCGGCGTGCCAGGCAGCTACCTCGAGCCAAGTGCTCTGGTAGGTGGCGCCCTCGCCCATGTCCGTGTAGCGATCCGAGCACAGCATGTTGACCGTTCCCGACAGCGTCTCATCATCGCGGCGCTGACCGGGGACGAACGCGACGCCGGCTTGCACCTCATCGCTCACCCGTAGCACGAGCCCGATCGATGCACGATCATTGAAGACACGCACCGGTTGACCGTCGTGCAATTTGCGCAACTTCGCTTCCTCCGGGTGGAGCACGCACACCGGGGCACCCTCCTGCTGGCGCAGCGACTCCACGCCGGAATAGGTCGTGTGGGGTTGAAAATACCCCGGCGCCGTGAGCAGCCGTAACGGCCAGCGAGCTGCCGCTTTTTCCTCCTCGGGATCCGTGCGCCAATCCGGCATGGGCGCCACACCCTGGTCGGCAAGTGACTGCGAATAAAATTCGAGCTTGCCGGAGGGCGTGCGAAACCTCTGCCCGTGTGCGGGAGCCATCCTGATCGGCCCAGCGTCGCGCACCTGGTCGGGATCCATTGCGGCGGGCGCGTCGTTCGCGCCCCGAAACAGCTCGCGCAGGACTTCCGTCTCGGGCATTCGGAAAACCGGATCGGCCAACCCCATTCGCTGGGCCAGCGCTTGCGCCACCCGAAAATTCGACCAGGCCGACGCGCGCGGCGCCACCGCCCGCGGAGCGTATTGCATGTAATAGGCGCCGTAGGCGCGATAGAGGTCCTCCGTTTCCAGATAAATGGCGGCCGGCAGCACGATGTCGGCATAGCGAGCCGTCACCGACATGAACGGATCGTGCACCACTGTGAAGAGATCCTCACGGGCAAGCCCGCGCCGAACCTTTCCGACATCCGGACAAGTCACTGCCGGATTATTGCTGGCCACGAACAGGCCACGGATCGGAGGATCGCCGAGTTCGAGGAGTGCCTCGCCGAGGCGCAGGTGATTGACGGTACGTGTCACCGCGGGGCCGGAAGGCTTGTAAACCGCGTCGGGATTCAACTCACCAAACTCGCCGGTGTAAAGTAGTGAACCGCCGCCGCGCCGCGCGTAGGCACCGGTCACACCTGGCAGCAAGGCCACGGCTCGCAAGGCCTGGCCGCCCTGCGCCAGGCGCGTCATGCCCTCCCCGAGGCGGATGAACGACGCCTTGGCTGCACCGTAGAGAGCGGCAAATCGCTCGACATCGTCCACAGCAAGTCCGGTGATCGAGGCCACGCGCTCCGGCGCGAAGCGCGGCAGTACTTCGCGCTCCAGGCGTTCGAAGCCGAACGTGTGCGCGGCGATATACGCCCGGTCGCACCGGCCGTCGCGCACCAGAATATGCATGACACCCAGGGCAAGGGCTGCGTCGGTTCCAATCCGGATCGGGAGGTGCCAGTCGGCGCTCTTCGCCGTGCGGCTGCGGCGCGGGTCGATGACGACAACTTTGAGACCGCGTTTGCGCTCCTGCGTGATCTTGGCCCAGAAATGGACGTTCGTCGTGACCAGATCGCAACCCCAGGACACCAGAAGATCCGAGTCGGCCACCGATTCTGGATCGGTGCCGCCTATCGGCCCCAGGGTCGCGTTCCAGGCCTCGATCGCGCAGCTATCGCACACGGTGCCCGCCTCGAGGCGGCTGGTCCCGAGCGCGTGAAAGAGTCCATTCAAAAGCCCACGGTTCATCAAGCCGGTGTGCGCGCTGTATGCGTACCCGAGAATGGCGAGCGGACCGGACTCGCCGACGATCGAACTCCACTGCGCCGTGATCTCATCCAATGCTGCGTCCCAGCCGATGGGCGCGAACTTGCCCGCACCTTTGGGTCCAATTCGCCGCAGCGGGGTGGCAAGCCGTTCGGGCGAGTTGACCAGCTCGGCGTCCCGATTGGTCTTGGCGCACGCAAAGCCCGCCGTGAAGGGATGATCGGGATCGCCCCGGACCTGTACGACCTGCCCGTTCTCGACCGTGGCGAGCAGCGAGCACAGGTCCGGACAATCGTGCGCACAGACGACTCGAATCGTTTCCATTGTCTTGCTCCGAAAACCGCTACTGGCCATCCTAGACCTTCGGGGGCTGCATGGGGCCCAGTGCATGCTCGAGGCTGAGGCCAAGCGCAAGCAAGGCCCGATCCGAAGCGGCGGGCGCATCGAACTCGATCGCAACAGGAAGACCGGCGGTGGTCAGCCCGGCGGGCAGCACGAGACCCGGCACCCCCGCCGTGCTGCCTGGCGCGATGTTGCGCGCGACCGCGGTCTCGAACGGTACCGTCTGCCCGCGAATGTTCACGGTGACGTCCTCACCGATCGGCGGCGGCGGCACCAGGGTTGCGGGGAACACCAGGGCGGCGACGCGGTTCCGCGCAAAGTAATCGTGGTACAGGCGTCGCAGCGCCGGCAAATGGATGTCGCGCGCCGCCGCATAGGTCGCCTCGGATACGAAATTCGGTGCGCCCGGGAGAACATCGCGCCGAAAGCCTGCCTGGATGTCGGCGCTCGCCTGCTTCACGACCTCCTCGAACGTCAGCCTGGTGCCGTACACCTTGAGGTACCCGGCGAGAGCGGTCCGGACGTCATGGTTCTGCACCGGCAGGGTAGTGAGCTCGATCAGCGCCGGCAGGCCCGGCAACTCGGTCTCCACGAGTTCGGCACCGGCGTCCCGCAGCCGCTGCAAGGCAAGGCCCGTCAGGCGCTCGACCTCTGAATCAAGACCGGCGAACCAATAGTCGCGCACGATCCCGAACCGCACCCCTTTGAGGGGAGTTGCCCGCAGCGGGTGCCTATCGTTGGCGACGACCGAATCAAACAGCACAAGATCGGACACCGTACGGGCGAGCGGCCCGACCTGGTCGAAGAGCGGCGAAATCGGCACGCAGCCCTGCGTCGAGTACCGGCCAGTGGTCGGCCTGAAGCCGGCGATTCCGCACATGGCGGCCGGAACGCGGATCGAGCCCTCCGTGTCCTCCGCGACACCCAGTGGCGCCATATGTGAGGCGACCGCTGCGGCCGTGCCGCCACTGCTGCCGCCGGGAATGCGCTTCGGATCGTAGGGATTGTGCACGGCGCCGAAGGCGAGATTGTTGCTGGTCCAGCCGTAGGACAGCTCGTGCAGATTGGTTTTGCCGAGCACGATCGCTCCGCCCGCGCGAAGCGCTTTGACGAGCGGCGCATCCTCCCCCGGCCGAAAGTGGCGCAGCGCCGGAGTACCGCCGGTAGTTGGGTAGTCCTTGGTGTTGACGCTGTCTTTGACCGGGATTGGCAAGCCAAACAGCGGTCCGGACTCGGCGCCGGATTGTCGTTGGCGATCGCAGGCGCGCGCCGCCTCGAGCACCCGCGCGGGTTCGAGCGTTATGAAGGCATTGAGCGCGCGAAGCGACTCGCAGCGCGCGAGCAGCACGCTGGCGTAGCGTTCGACGGCGATCTCGCCGCGCGACATGCGGGCCACCGCCTCGCCTGCGCTGAGCTGCAGAAGGCGCGCTGAATCAGCGTCCGGCAGCGAATCCGCGATCGCGCCCGGCGTCGCTGTCATAGCCACTGTGGCCGACGCGCCGAGCACGAAGGCACGGCGGGAGATATCGCCGGACACTGGCATACAAGACCTGCCCATCGAGCCCTCACCGCCGATCTCTGTCCGCCTAATGCAGGATCATTGCATGCTGTCGGCTGCTGGGCCACCTGCGCAAGCGCTCCTTCGGCAGCACGTGAGCATGTCGGCGACGATCGAGATCCCGGTTTCGCTGCACTAGCCGTGCGAGTGAAGTGCGATGAGATCCACAAGGTCACCAGCCGTTTTTAACGACGCGATTTCGCCGGTCGTGAACCGCACGCCAAATGCTTGCTCCGCGGCAACTACGATACGAACATGGGCGAGACTGTCCCATCCATCGACCTCGTTCGCAGTCGTCGCTCTCGTCAATTTCAAGTCATCCAAGTCAAGCAAGTCCGCGATCAAAGAAGCCAGCCGATTCAGAACATCTTCGTCACTCATTGCACCCAGCTCCAAATCAATAAATCAGCGCGTGCCGATCCGCGCCGCCGTCCGCGCAACCTTGGTGCGCAGATCTGCCTCGTGCTGATCGATATTGGCGGATGTGATGGTCTCATCACCATCGGCAATCATGCGAATCACGGTCCGGTACGCCTCCGGGTCGATCAGGTGGATGCTGTCAAAATAGCGTCCCACGTCCCCGGATAGCGAGTCCTTTGTGTCCAGCGCGATGACGCGATTGCTATCGACTCCCACCTGGTCGCGGGCGGCGATGACACATCTCTTAAAGACGATAAATTGATCAAATACCGGCCCTGGCAGCAGCGTGTTGAAGGGTGGCCCGTGATCGATCCAATCGTAATAGAGCACGAATGGAATGGACGGAAACACCAAGTCGACCGCTACGTGCTTGTTGGCCATCTGAGTCAGGAACGGCACCAATTCATTCTGCAAGTACGGAATCTGGGCGCAGGTAAGCGTTGATTTCGCGAACACGTCATCGGCATGGCGCTGCACCGCGTCCCGAAACCGCCGCATAACGCCCGCCGAATGAGTCATCGGCGTTGCTCCCAGCATGTACTCCGGCACGGTAATGTCTGACCAAAACGGTAGATCATAGGTACCGCTCGCGAGCGCGTGCAGCGAGGCCAACGCGGTCGACAGCGCGAAATCCCCGCCATGGCTCCAATTGGTCGAGGCCATGTTCTCCAAAACCTCACCGGAGGCGCTACGACGGGGCTCCCTTTCTATCAGCGTGAAGTCCATGAAGAGAATGACGCGTTCCAATCCGGTGATCTGAGCAATTCTGGGCAGTATGCGCGGCATGTCGAGCGGTCGGGGAGCGATGTAACTGAGGTTGATCGGATTTCGTGCGCGAGGAAATGCCTCACGCATGATATCCGGGGATATGGGCATGGCCGTGGAGCCTCCCAGCAGGACCAGGCCGTGGGGCTGGCCGGTTGTTATGCCGATAAGACGCGACCATTCCAGATCAGGATAGCGATGCTCGGCCAGTCGAAACGTCGGGCCGTTATGCCGCAAATGGTAGGGATCGACCACGACAATGATCCAATAGGCGATGATTCCCAACAGCCATGGCAGCAACGCCAGCCCCGGGTAGCCCCGATTGCCGTTGCCAGCGACAGCGGGTGAATCGCTCACCTAAAACCCTCCGTAATCGAAAGGTGTCGGCACCTTGAGTGATACGATGACGAATAGACCCAGCACCAAAGCGAACGCGGCCCAAATCAACGTTGGGCGCCAGACGAACCTCATCCAGCTCGGGGTCGTCGAGGGCACCGTCCACGTCAGAATGCCGGGTTTCACGTTGCGCAAGAACTCGTAGACGTTCGGGCATAGCCAAATGATCGCAAGCGCAATCGTCAGATAAATGACGCTCTTTTGAGTATTCAGAATCCCGCCCGAAGAACTGTGCAGGATCGCGAGCCAATCATTTCCGAGACTCCCCATCAGATGTCCGAAATCCGTCATCGACTCGGATCGAAAAATCGCAAAGCCGATTACCAGTGGGACAAACATCAAGATCTGCCCGGCGCGCCTTCGAAAATTGTCCCCGGTCCGCTTGACGAACCCCTTCCAGCGCTTGGTCAATCTGACTTCCGTCTCCAAGATGAACCAGACGCCCTGGTAAAGCCCAAACGCCACGTAGGTCCATCTGGCCCCGTGCCAAAGACCGATAACCGCGAAATTTGCCAAAAACGGCAACCAGCTGGTAAAGAGCTTGAACTGGGCTCCTCTCAAGCCATGCTTCAGCGCGAATCGCGTGCCAGTCACGGCAAGTGGCGTAAACAGCAGTCTCGCGATTACGCGTGTCAGTGTGATGTGCCATCGTTTCCAGAAATCCACGATTCCGGTCGCGCGCAGCGGCGAGTTGAAGTTGATAGGCAATTCGAGGCCGAACAACCGTGCGACGCCGATCGCGATATCGGAATAGCCGGAAAAGTCGAAATATAGCTGTGCGTAGAAGCCAAGCATGCCCGCCACGGCCTCGACAGGTATTATCGCGTGTCCCGCGTGCGCGGCGCCGAAAATCGGAACCACGACATAAGCATCTAGCGGGTCGGCAATCAGAATCTTCTTTGCCAGTCCGAAGGCGACGATCGTCAATCCAACCTCAAAGTCAGCCAACCGAAGTTTGCCGAATGTGCTTCGGTTTAACTGGGTGCCGATTTCCGATATGTACGCGATCGGACCGATGAGCAAATTGGGAAACATCAGGCTGAATGCGCCCAGGCGCAGATGATCGGAAAGCGTGCCGGCGGAGAATTCAGTCGTCTCCGGGCGCTTCTGATAAGCGTCGAACAACATCACAATCCGCTGGAACGTAAAGAATGAAATCGTAATCGGAATCGCGCTCGCGATCACCGCGAACAGCGGTGCGGCGCCGGGAACCGCCTCGAATAGCACGCCATATTTGATTGCAATCAACACGCCGAGATTGAAAATCAGCGTGCCTAAGAAGACTTGCCTCCGCAGGTGGGTTCGCTCCAGGTTTGACGGACGGACAAGAGCGGCAAACCCGGCTTGATTCACCAATGCACTAACGATCACCACCGCGACGAACGGCCATCCGTAAGGCAGACAAAAGACCAGCGTCGCGAGGATAATTACCGCGCATGCTCCAGAGGACCCGTACGTGCGGCCGGCCAACGCGAACAGCAGGAGCGTTATCGGCAGGAAGGAGAACAGGAATGCGGGATCGAGAAAGCTCATTCGTTGGTTCGGAACGGTAGTTTCGGGGCTAAGTAGCCGGAAAGGCTCAGCCGATATCTGACCGCGCCGTCTTGGCCCACGGAGGTTCTGGAGAAACCCAGGCTGTCATAGTGCTCGGCGACCATGGAATTCTTTGCAGTCGGCCGATAGGTGGCCGTGATGTACGGCACCTGGCGCGATTTCGCGGCGCCGACCAGCGCATTCAGCATTGACCACTCGACCTTTCGTCCCAGCACTCGGCAGCTCATCAACCAGGTATCCACGTCCCAGCTACCATCAGGGCTCGCATCCGCGATCATCACGCCGATGAGCCCGAAATCGCCAAAGCGATCGCGCAGCCTGGTCTGGAAGGTGTGCCTGGCCGGATCCGACTCGAGCGTGGCAACGGCTGGCTCTGAATAGCGCTTGCTGGTCAGGTTAAACTGATTGGACTTGTTGATCAGTTGCGCAATCCGCGGACGGTTCAGCGCGTCAAAAGCCGCATGGCTGATGACCATATCCAGAGAATCCAGATAATCCCCCAAGTCGCGCGCTTTGGCCTTGACTTCGGCGCGCAATGCATTCGCCGCATAGCTCTCGGCCCGTGTCTGGTCTTCGCTGGAAAACGCGACAGCTTCAAAGTACCCCGCGGCCGTCAAAATGGCCGGGTAGTGCGCGGCATCGTTGCCGATCTCCGGAACAGCGACCAGCGGCAACGCCGCGCGCACTTGAGCCCGTTCGGCGCCATTATCGTCCAGCAAGACGAGCGCATCGATGCCGATCTCCAGTGCTTTCGCGATCGCCTCGATGTTACTTGCCTTGTCGAGCCAATTGGCTTGAAATACGGCAATGTCCGTTTCTTTCAGCAGCATCTCGGGGTGCTCCCGAAAGACCGAGCGTGCCGTCGCGTCCTCATTCTTCGAGCAAACGGCCAAAATCACGCCACGTCGCTTGAGGTCCAACGCCAAGCGTTGAACTTCGAGGAAGGCTTCGCCTTCCGCGCTTCCCTGGCCGATTTGGATTCCCTCCAGGCCATCATCTCCGATTACTCCTCCCCAAACCGTATTGTCCAGATCAAGCACCAGGCACTTTCGAGCGGTTCCGCGGATCGCGCCAATCAGTCGACCCAGCCAGTCCGCGTACAGAGGCACCACGCGGGATGCCATCGGCAGCTTGTAGAGATTCCAGGCCACCGGATCGTGAAAGTGCACCGTGCCGACGGTTTCGCATAGTGTTGCCACATCCAGAAGAAAGTGACCGCGATCCTTAGCCAACCCTGCGATGCCCTTGTTGAGCGTATCGACATCGCGCGCCGTACCCTCGATCCGTCGATCAAGGCTGCCGAATAGCGGGTGAGCCGGCATACCAATCGTTTGGACGATTATCGGCGTGTCAGAAATGGATTGCAGAGCCTCAAGAAGCTCGGTGAGACGATTCAATGCATTCGCAATGCGATCGCTGGAGCCAGGGCTCGGCGTCGTCAGCCCGAGCCAACGATGGTCAAGGATCAACAGGATCGCGTCGGATGGAGCGCGGTGCAGTTCTGAATTGGGATCGATTGCCTGCTGGAAGACCTGATCGTACGGCGCGACATTGATATCCAGTGCCACACGATGTCTCGCCGCCGCGATCGGCAGCGCGTCCGCGATCAGATCCACGGTTGCATTCGACAAAATGCTCAGGTGAAACGGAACCAATGGAGCAAGATCGGCGCCGCCAACCCTCAGACGGATCAGCGTCCGATTGAACAAGCCGGCCTGAGCCGAATCGACTCGGTGGCTTGCCAACTGGTAAAGCGATACTCCACATTCGGGAGAGTCGATTTGCAGTGCCCGCAGGCGTTCGCGGAAATCAACGGATGCCGGAGTCAGCCAGCCGAGTTCGAGGGGATCAAAAGCCACGCCTGGAATGCCTTGAGGCTCTATTTCCGACGCCTGGAGTTCAAATGCGCGACCCACAAATTACGGCCTTTATCCCATTCTATGTCAAGCAAAGCATAATGCCTGGGGTCAATTGTTCTCATGTTCATTTCTCCTCAAAGGCAGCGCTCCGCTGGTTTCATTGGAATTCCGCGAAACCCACTGCGACTCAGATTCAATTTTCGCCGAATGGGCTCATCGTAGAGAACGAGTACCCCATAGGCGATCAGGATTACGAGCCCCGTCAGCACTGCGATGACCCAGGGCAGTGCTTTCACATCGATTCCACGCGTCCAGTGATAGTTAGCGAAGAGCATGCTAAAGGCGTAGTGGATGGTATAGATGGGGTATGAGATTCGCCCGGAAAACCGGCACACCTGTCCGATCCAACCTGAAGTGTCTGCTCCAGCGCCGATCGCCACCATCAGCGGAAACATGACCAGCACGACGAACGTCTCGTACAGCCAGTTAATGCGATCGAGTGGCATCAGAAAGAGCAAGACCATCAGCGCCGAAAGACTAACAAATCCCAAGGACGTGCGTATCGCCACCCCGCAGCGGAACATCAACAAGCCGATGCAAAAGGAAAAGACTGTC
>Ga0210394_10002599_pt1 | contig 24457 bp, 23 predicted proteins | sample IncBWC12MmetaG_FD_160121 | JGI IMG/M metagenome (GOLD analysis project Ga0210394, IMG submission 160121) | Forest soil microbial communities from Barre Woods Harvard Forest LTER site, Petersham, Massachusetts, United States - Inc-BW-C-12-M | ecosystem: Environmental > Terrestrial > Soil >... | reverse complement strand
AATGCGCACGATGTGCTGATACTCGGTGTTCTCGGTGCGCAAGAATTTGCGCCTGGCAGGCACGTTGAAGAAGAGGTCGCGGACCTCCACGCTGGTTCCCAGGCTGTGCGACGCCGGCGCCGGCGCAGTGACCACCCCATCGCGAGCATCTACTGCCCAGGCATGCTCGCCGTGCGCGGTGCGCGACATCAGCGACAACGCGGAAACGGACGCAATACTGGGCAGCGCTTCGCCGCGGAACCCCAGGGTCGCGACGTTTTCAAGATCCTCGAGCGAGGCAATCTTGCTGGTGGCGTGCCTTGCCAAGGCCAGCGCCATTTCGCGAGCGTCGATGCCGATGCCATCGTCGCGAACGCGGATCAATCCACAGCCGCCGCGCTCCAGTTCAACCTCGATTCGCCGCGCGCCGGCATCCAGTGCATTTTCCACCAACTCCTTGACCACGGAAGCCGGACGTTCGATCACCTCGCCGGCGGCGATTTGACTGATCAAGGAGTCGGGCAGTAATTGGATGGGCAATGGCGACCTCGGACGTCGCGCATTTTCGCACAAGCTCGCAGGTTAAGGGCGCGCGATGAATCGCGCGGCGGAATTCACTACTCGCCGGCGCCGCCCGCAGAAGCTGTGTTGGCCGACGCGGGCCGTGGCGCGCCCGCCGCAGCGAGCTGGGCGATGCGCGTGCCCGACGGCGGATTGGCATAGAAATAATCATGCACGCCCTGGTGAATTGCGGCAGCGAGTCTTGCCTGGTGTGCATGGGTACGCAGCCGCTGCTCCTCTTGCGGATTGGAGATATAGGCCGTTTCAACCAGCATCGAGGGTATATCGGGCGCCTTCAATACTATGAATCGCGCTTGCTGTACCTGGTGCTTGCGAACCTCTCCGGCTTGCGCCAATTCGCGCAACACGCTGGTCGCGGCCACCTGGCTGGCATTCAACGCCGCGGACTGCGACAAATCCAGCAGCACCGAGGCCAAGACATCGTCCTTGTCATCGAGTGAGACCCCACCGATCAAGTCGGAGGCGTTTTCACGCTCGGCGAGCCACCGCGAAGCTTCGTCGGTCGCGCCGCGCTGCGACAGAATGTACACCGACGAGCCGTCGATACTGCGGTCGCGTATCGAATCGGCATGAATGGACACGAACAGGTCCGCTTGCTGCGCGCGCGCGCGGCGCATGCGATCGGGCAACGGTATGAAATAGTCGCCGCTACGGGTGAGAAAGGCTTTCATGCCCGCCTCCGCATCGATCTTCACAGCCAGTTCCCGGGCAATCGCGAGAACCACGTCTTTTTCGCGCGTGCCGTACTTGCCGATGGCGCCGGGATCCTCGCCGCCATGGCCGGCATCGATGGCGATTATGAGATCGCGAGCATCTGCCGGCGCGTGCTGCACCTTGACCGGCCGGTCGGCGTGGGCGGCCACACCTAGATCGACGACCAGACGATAGCCGTAGCGTTTGTTGGGCGCCGTGAGAAAACTCTTGGCTTGGATCGGCTGCGTCAAATCGAGCACGATGCGCAGTTCCCCCGACGGACGATGCGCCATGCGCACTTGTTTGACGTTGCCGGCACCGGCCGAGGGGGTGTGTGCCGTTCTCGCGAGGCGGGCGCCCGACACATCCAGAACCACGCGGTCGGGATTTTGCAGCACCAGCAAGCTGTGTTGCGCATTGCCGGACAGGTCCAATACCACGCGGGTGCTATCCGGGCCCGCCCACAGTCGGACATCCCGCACCTCGACCGAAAACGCGGGCCGCGTCCCGAGAGTCGCGAGCAACAATCCTGCGGCGCACTGCCAGAGCAGACGGTTCATGACATTAAGTTAACGCTGAACCGAGGGATTTTTCAAGTTAAATTAGATACATAGGGCGCTAAGCTAGTGTCGGTTACTAAGTTCAACAGCCATTGCCTTCCTAAGGAGCTCAGGGCGGTCAAGGATGCCGAGCGCCCCTCCCCGGCATACAACAGCCGCACATTCACATCCGCAGCCGGAACCGCAGCGCCGCCGTTCTCCGGCCACTCGATCAACATGAGCGATCCGGGACCGGTCAAGTCGCGCAAGCCCAGCTCCAGGACCTCGGCGGCGGAGTTCAAGCGATACAGGTCGATATGCACGCAATCGAGGTTGGCGACGCGGTAGTTGTCAACCAGGGTATAAGTCGGGCTGCGCACATGCGCGGTGACGCCGAGCGCGCGCAGCAAGCTGCGCGCGCAACTTGTCTTGCCGGCGCCAAGTTCGCCCTGCAGGTACACCACTGCGCCGGCGCTCAAGGCAGGCATTGCACGCGCGAGCGCCGCACCCAACGCCTCGGTAATGCGGCTGTCAGGAAGGTCCAGATTGATCGAGTCGTGTGGCATTGGCTTCGAATTGCTGCGCTTGCTTAAGTTTTTGGCCATTATACGGACGCTTAACTCATGAACGCTTGCGCACCACCGCCCGTCGCCGGTCTCGATTTGGCGACCCTTTCCCATTCCTTGCGGCCCTGGGCCGCGGAGCTTGGGTTTACCGGCCTGGGTGTGACCAATATCGAGCTATCCGCCGACGAAGCCTTTTTTCTCGACTGGCTGCGCGCCGGATTCAACGGCGAGATGGGATACATGTCGCGCCATGGGATCAAGCGCAGCCGCCCAGCGGCGCTGGTGCCGGGTACGGTGAGTTGCATCAGCGTGCGCATGAACTACTGGCCCGCCGAATCGGCCGATGCGACAGCCGCGCTGGCCGACGGCAGCGTCGCCTATGTCTCGCGCTATGCCCTGGGACGTGATTACCACAGAGTGCTGCGCTCGCGGCTGCAGAAACTCTGCGATCGCATCCAGCAGGCGGTAGGTCATTTCGGCCACCGCGTGTTCACCGACAGCGCACCGGTTTTGGAGAAAGCCTTGGCGCGCAACGCCGGGTTGGGGTGGATCGGCAAGCATACGAATTTGATCGATCGCAACGCCGGATCCTATTTTTTTCTGGGCGAGATCTATCTCGACCTGGAATTGCCCGTCGATGGCCAAAGCAGCGCGCACTGCGGCTCGTGCAGCGCGTGCATGCCCGCTTGCCCTACCGGCGCCATCGTCGCACCTTACCGTCTTGACGCTCGACGCTGCATTTCCTACTTGACCATCGAGCTCAGCGGAGCGATTCCCGTGGAGTTTCGCCGCGCCATCGGCAATCGCATCTACGGCTGCGATGATTGCCAGCTGGTATGTCCCTGGAACAAGTTTGCACGCCCCACGGCGGAAAAGGATTTCGCCGTTCGGCACGGACTCGATCACGCGCAGCTCGCCGACCTGTTTGCGTGGAGCGAGGCCGAGTTTTTGGAGAAGACCCGCGGCAGCGCCATTCGCCGCATCGGCTATGAACGATGGCTGCGCAATATCGCCGTCGCGCTCGGCAACGCACCTACCTCACACGAACTCATTGCGACTCTGCGCCGTCGCGCGCAACATCCCTCGCCCCTGGTGCGGGAGCATGTGCAATGGGCACTCGCCCAGCACACACCACCCTGACGAGCGCGATCAACCGGCCGGCAGCAAGCTGCTGCCGGTGGGATTGAAAAAATGCCGGCCGCGGCGCGGCTTGGCGATCTCGGCAAACAGTTGCTGATAATCGCTGTCGCTATTCACGGTATCGATGGCCGCGGAATTGACGATCAGCAGCGGTGATGCGTCATAGCTGTGAAAGAAGCGCGCGTAGGCCTGGGTGAGCTTGTCAAGATAGGCGCGTTCGATGTGCTGCTCGTAGCGGATACCGCGCCTGGCGATGCGGTCGACCAACACATCGACCGGCGCCTGCAGGTAGACGACCAGATCGGGCTTCGGCGCATCAACCACCACGCGTTCGTACACCCGTTCATACAGTGCGTATTCCGCATCGTCCAGAGTGACGCGTGCAAACAGCCGGTCCTTCTCGAGCAGATAATCCGCCACGCGCACCGCGCTGAATAAATCCTCTTGGCGCACCTCTTCCAATTGGCGGGCGCGCTGAAACAGAAAGAACAGCTGCGTCTGAAACGCCGCGGCGCGCGGATTCTTGTAGAAACGCTCGAGAAACGGATTCTGCTCGGCCTGCTCCAGCACCAGCTCGCCGCCCAAGGATTGGCTCAAGCGGCGCGCAAGACTGGTCTTGCCGACCCCGATCGGACCTTCGACGACGATAAATCGATGCGCTACAGCCACTGTCATTTAAAACTCTTGTGCTACTGCAAGACCGAAATTCCCTCATCGCCCACGCGCAACTTGAGATCCAGTACCGGCCCAAGTCCGGGGATATTGAGAGTCGGGGCGATGTCCGCAAGAGGATACAGGACGAAGTTGCGTGTCGACACTCCGGGGTGCGGCAGCGTCAATGCCGGCAGATCGACCGCCGCATCGACCATCCACAGAAGATCCAGGTCGATGACGCGCGGCCCCCAGCGTTGTTTGCGCTCGCGGCCCATGACGCGCTCGATGGCGAGCAACTCCGACAACAGGTCCTGGGGGGCGAGCCGTGTCAGCAGTCCTGCCGCAGCGTTGACGAACTGCGGTTGATCTTGAGGACCCAGCGGCCGGCTGAGATAAAGACGCGAGAGCAATGCACAGCACGCCGCATGCAGTTTACTTATGCGTTCGAATGCTTCGAGAACACGATCGCGCGGAGAATCCAGATTGCTGCCGATCGCCACATACGCCGGGCGCCAGAGCGAATCCATCTTCAACTGCGCGCCGCGCCGCCGCGTCGCCGGCGGCGACGGCGACGGCCCGTGCCGGCTCCCTCCACGGCGGGTTCCGCCGGGCGGGCTTGAACCAGCGCCACCCTCTGCTCCTGCGGCAGCACCTGAATGTCAGTCCACCAGCGCGCCAATTCCGGGTCTGCCACGCCGACCTGCGCGCGCAGCAATAAAAAGTCGAAGGCGGCCCGAAAGCGCGGATGCTGCAACAGGCTCAACGATTTCACGCCGCTGCGGCGACTGAACCGTGGCTGCAGCATCAACAGTTCCCGCATGGGCACGGCGAAGCGCCGCGGTATCGCCACGCGCGACTGCTGCGCTTTGAGCACCGTGTCGCAGGCTGCCATGAGCTGGGACAGGTCCGGCGCCGGCCCTGCCTGCCTCTCATTCATCTCGCGCAGTACCGCGCCCCACAGCAGTATCGCGAACAGGAAGGTAGGAGTGACCGGTTTGTCGGCAGCTATGCGCTCGTCGGTATTGGTAAGCCCCAGTTCCAGCATATCTTGCGCGTAGGCGTACGGCGGCAACGCGAAGGCGGCGGCGGACAGCGGAAACAAATGTTCGAACAGCCCGTACTGCTTCAGCAATCGATACGACTTGGCCCCGAATCCGGAAAGAAATAATTTCAAGCACTCATCGAACAGCCGCGCCGGCGGCACGCCGTCCAGCAGGTAGGCAAGCGCGCTGATCGGCCGCTCGGTTCCTTCCTCGATGGAAAAATCGAGTTTCGCAGCGAACCGCACTGCGCGCAGCATGCGCACCGGATCCTCGCGGTAGCGGGTTTCCGGGTCGCCGATCAACTTGAGACGCCGCGCCCTGACGTCGCTGACGCCATTGACGAAATCCCAGATCGAAAAATCCTCGATGTTGTAGTACAGCCCGTTCGCGGAGAAATCGCGCCGCCACACGTCTTCTTCGATGGTGCCGTAGATGTTGTCGCGCAGAATGCGTCCGGAGAGATCGAAGGCCCGGTGCTCGGAATCGCGGTCGGCGTCGCGCTCGGCGCCGCCGTCCGCGTCCTCATCTTCCGAGTCCTCGCGCTCGGGAGCCGCCGCCGCCCGAAAAGTCGCAACCTCGATGATTTCGTTGCCGAAATGCACATGCGCCAAGCGAAACCGCCGGCCGATCAGCCGGCTATTGCGAAACAGACGCCGTACCTCCTCGGGCAGCGCATCGGTCGCGACGTCGAAATCCTTTGGCCGGATCCCCAGCAGTAGATCGCGCACCGCACCGCCGACCAGGAACCCCTGATAGCCCGCTTCCTTCAGGCGGTACAGCACTTTCAAGGCGTTTGGCGAGATCGCTGCACGCGATATCGAATGCTCGGACCTGGGTACCACCAACGGTTGGAGTGGGGGCGCGGGTGCGTTCAAAAAGGGGAGTTCCTGCTTGAGTCCAAAAAATTGGGCCGTATACTACCAGCCCTCTTGGGTTCAAGCGCCCAAAGATCCGCAAGTCCGCTCCCTTCGTCTAGAGGCCTAGGACACGGCCCTCTCAAGGCTGTAACACGGGTTCGAATCCCGTAGGGAGCGCCAAGGCGGATTTAGGGAGATTTTAGGGAGCATCGGCACCGCAGACCTCCCCGTTTTCGGCGGCCCCTGAACGGCTTGCTGGTTAGGGGATTCAGCGCAGCGAAATTGGAGCAGAACTTGGCCAGGTAAAGAGCGGCGAAGTCACTGCTGCATCTGGAAAGACAAACTCGCCCGCAACACCGGGTTTAAGAACATGGTCGACATGATGAGAACTGCAAAACATGGCACGGGACAGCATGTCTGCTACGTTCGATTCCGATATGTGACTGGTCCAATGCGAGCAGTCGATACGATACGGAAACCCATTCGTTAGCTCTGCATCGGCATGATGACCGTGATGCGCCTTCGCGTCTGAGTCTTCAGGCCGCCTACGATTTGCGCGTTGCGGAGATCAGCAACTCAAACCGGGCCCGCCCTCGCCTTGCAGGTCGCAAACATTTTACATAATTCGCTGGTAGACGCGTGAATAGCTGACATGACATAGGATTTGTCTATAGTCCTTTGATTTGTTGTAGTTAGCGGCCCAATCGATCCAGTTTGCATGCTGTCGCATATGAACGAAATTACTGCCCCGGAAATAAACGTCACCTCGTCTCTAATTGATTTGTATTTGGAGCAGCGGCTCGATGTCCTTGTACGCGGCGAGTGCAGCGAAGACGAATTTATGGGCGAACTATCGAATCTTCGCGAAGCGGTTCCCGATTCAGCATGGGACGTTGTGGCGTTACTCGATCAACGATATCGGCGCGGACAAATACCCGTTGACCTCTTTCGGTCTATTGAGTCAAAGATCGCGCAGCGCGAATGTGAAATGTTTGATGTTGATACGACAATCAGTCTTCATCCTGTTCATGCAGCGCCGCGGGTGATAACACAGAGTATCGGCACAACCGAGAGAACCTGCATTCCGACAACACGCGGGCACCGTGATCATGTGCAAACAGCCGCGTTCGCAACTCAAGCGAAGTCGTTTGAAGCACCCCCCCTGCGAATGGATGATCGAATGGTACCGCCTAGCGTCGAAATCGGGCGAGTATTACGAAATCGCTACGTTCTTGAGAGTCGGTTGGGCAGCGGCGGCATGGGTACGGTATTCAAAGCGATGGACCTATACCGCTGCGATCTGCCCGAAGGCCGTCGCCATGTGGCGATAAAAGTTCTGCATAAGCTAATTGACAGTCGTCCGGACGTCTTATCGAATCTGCGACGCGAATTTTATTGTGCGCAGGCGCTTGCGCATCGCAACATTGTCAAAGTATTCGAGCTGGATCGGGATGAAGACGTCGCGTTTTTTACGATGGAGCTACTAGAGGGAGAACTCTTAAGCGGCCTGCTTGAGCGGTCAAATCCTCCTCCGATATCCAGATCATGGGCGTGGAAAATCATACTCGAACTAGCGGCCGGCCTGGCGCACGCGCATGCCAGCAATGTGGTCCACGCGGATCTCAAGCCGCAAAATATAATGATTACCAAATCCGGCGAAGTGCGCATACTCGACTTTGGTTCCTCTCGCGAGGGCACGGATCTAAGATCGAGCGCCGATGGCAATCAATGTCATTCAACGGAATTGACGCCGGCTTATGCTTGCTGCGAACTCTTAGATGGGCAACAAGCCGATCCCCGCGATGATCTGTATGCCCTGGCATGCGTATCGTACCAATTGCTTGCGGGTGAGCATCCATTTCAAGGTCGAAAATCGACCGAGGCGCGAGATCTTCGGCTGATCGCGCGTCGGCCGCCTGGGCTTACCCGACGACAATGGCAAACTTTGGCAATGGGTCTTTGTTGGTGTCGGGAAGATCGGTCGATATCGGTTAGCGATTGGATTGGTAAATTGACGCCGAAGCAGGCGGCGGTACCGCGATTGGCGAGCCTAATCGACCTCAAAATCGACCCCAAGCTCAAAGCATTTTCGCCAGGCACAGCCGTTCTGCTAGCGGCCCTATTGGCTAGTCTGATTATGTGGATTTCATTCAGTCGGCCGGCTTTCGAAAGAAAGATCAGTGTCGATGCTGGGGCTCCGGGCACCGTGATGAACAACCCGGCCAATACGGAACACGTTGATTGGAATCAAATTGAGTTTGCACCTGGAAATCCTCTGACGGAAACGACTTCAATTGAAGCTACCTTGCAAGGTGTTCCGTCGGCAGAAAAGCCGACACAAACTTTGCGAGCAATACCGCTGTCAGGAACTGATAGGCGCGGCACCGGGCGCTCAGCGCTACCTGACGAGGATCCAAATAAGATCAGCATTTCCGCCAGTACCTATAGAATTCGCTCGCGGGAACATTTCGCGGAAATCCATGTCCGTCGCTCCAGTGAATCTGACAGCGATACCAGCTTTGTATGGTGGACCGAACCTTGGTCAGCAAAACCCGGCAGTGACTATGTTCCTCAAGCCCGGACATCTCAATTCGTATCCAAGGGAACGCACACGGTCAGTTTGTTCGTCAGAATTGTTCCAAATGCCCGCAAGCATTCAGCGCTGTTTTACGTTGTCATCGGCGATCCTGGCAATGGCGCCACTCTAGGTCGCATCGCACGCACGGCGATATTGCTGCTGCCGTGAGGCTGACATTCTTGGGTTCGTTGATCGGCGCGGACGCCAAAAGCCCATGTAATCCACTTCGCTGGAATTCACGAGTAGCCGTGTATATTCAATGGGCTTTCCCTCGCACCGCGCAATCGCCTGTGAAGTGGCAAATCGTGGCGAAACCACCTCTCTTGCATCATGTCGGTCCCACCACGTAAATCGGTAAACCGTGGCCTCAGTCGAGGGATTGGAACTCATTGAGGGATGTTCGTGCGCCCTCCGATTGAGGGCAACGGCGCGCATACGAAAGCGTCGCGTCCATCGCGTTCCTCATCACGCTATGTCAAATCTAGGAATCCAGCGGGGCCTGTCATAGCATCGTCACCGCAGCAATGCGCTCAGGCGCTGAACTCGCTGCCAGATGTCCATAATGCTTCTCGATCATCCCGACGCTGGTCACGGCCGAATCCGCCGAACGTTGTCGGCTTTGATTCCGAAGTTCGGCAGATTGTCGCGGATCTCACCCGCGACACACGAATCGCGCAGGTGGGTGTAGTGCTTTTCCGTCATCCTCGTGTCGGCATGCCCAAGCGCCTCGGCAATGAAGGCCATCGAAACGCCTTCCATCGCCAGCAGGCTGCCATAGGTGTGACGCAGGACATGAAACGAGATCGGCGGATCGATGTTCGCCGCCTTGCAGGCCGCAGTCATGGGTCTTTGCTGATGCGATTGCTGCCAGGCACCGCCATCGGCGCGCTTGAACATGCGCTCTGTGGATGCCCGTCCCGCCGCGCCGCCCCTTGCGATATCCCAGGGAGAGGCCCGCCTGGATTAGCCGCCAATACTGCTCATGGCGCGGCGTGAGCCGAGATCTCGCCTCGCGTGTCTCCAACCTTGAGTCACGGGCTAAGCGCGCCACAATGGGCCCTCTGGAGCGGTTTTATGGACAGTCTCTAATTTAGGGAGCATCTGTACGTAGAGAAAGCGAGTGCATTCGTGTCCACTTTTTTGTCCGGCGGGACAATTCGTGAGCGCTATGTGGTGGGCAGTAAAGCCTCGAACCCTGCCTGAGTGAAGTGCCGGTCCGAGGTCAACGCTTGCGTAAGCTTCAGCTCGCGCATAACGACAAAACTGGTGCAATCCGTGAATGAGTACGCGTGATCAGCATGCTTGCGAAAAAAGGTCTTCGTCGCATCAAAGCGCGCCATGCCAATCCATTCGATTCGAATTCCGGCACTTTGCTCGAGTAGGTCAAGTACTCGGATTGCGACGCCCGCACCGCTGCGTGCGTTGGCGAGATTTACTGTTTCAGCAACCACGTAATCCGTTGCCAGAAGTCGTCGACCCGAGCGTACCAGTCTCTCGACCACACTGCGAGCAGCCGGATGATGCGTGTCCTTTCTGTCCACCAATGCATACAATCCCGAGGTGTCGACGAAAATCTCACGGCTTGCCATACAATATGGTGTCAATGTCAGTATTAGTTAAAGCGCCGCCCGTACCGTCGATCGCAAAATCATCGAGGTTTAATAGCGGATCATCGGGCGGCAGTGTGGCGCGCTTTACCTGAGGCGCGGGGCCAAGTTGCGCAACGGGTTTCCCGTTCCTCGCGATAATGATGCGCTCGCCCCGCTCCGCGCGCGCCACCAATTGGGACAGGCGAGTTTTTGCTGCGTGGACGTTTACAAATTTCTCTGACATCCGCTGAGGTTAGCTAATCATTGTGGACTAATCAAGTGGGCGCGACCGGGCTGGCGGCTGCGTTGACCCAAATAATCAATCGCTTACAGTGAAGTGACCCAGCTGCGCAGAGAGCAAAATGTAGATGCCCGAACGTCCGTGCTTGCCTCAACCAAGGAAACGGTTGTAGACGTCCAATGCCTCGGCGTAACAAGTACAGGCAGCCGCTTTGAGGCCGCGCCGATCGAGAATGGTGATTTGTCCGCGATTGTAGCGAATGAGCTTGCGCCCGCGCAGCACGCCGGCGGCTTCGGTCACGCCTACACGGCGCACGCCCAGCATGTAGGACATGAATTCTTGAGTGATGTAGAACCGATCGGAGTGTGCCCGATCGCCGGTCATCAACAGCCACCGCGCCAGCCGCGCCTCCACTACATGGAAGCGCGTGCACACGGCAGTCAACGCCACCTGACAGAGGGTCACATAGACGTAGCGGTCCAGTTCGCGTCGCAGCGGCAGGCTCCGTGCTAATTCGCTGCAAAATGGTGCCGCCTTGATTCGCAGCGCGCTGCCGGGCCCCTGCACCAGCGCCTGCTGGGCAGCTACATTGACACCGAGTACCAGGGAGGTCCCCAGCATGCCTTCGGAGCCGACAATCCCGACCTCGAGACTGGCCTTGCCATTGATCGGGGCGATGAGAGATATGAAGCTGCTGGTGGGAAAGTAGGCGTAACGAACGGGCCGCTCAGGCTCACAGAGCACCTGGCCGAGCTTGATTTCGACCGGCTCACAGCGCTCAAACAGACGATCTCGATCGAGGCGGGGCAACCCGTCGAGTAGGCGATTGTTCACCGCCCCCATCGACCTTGGACGTGACACGGTATCTCGCTTGCCGCCGAGGGGCTGTTTGGCATCTGCAAGCACGACTAATTTCGAGTAGTCGCGTCCTGCGATCGGACAGTCGCTCCCGGCAACACTTAGCGAGGCGAGAATCCCTGCTACACCGTGGCAATCGCAGCCCGAGCGTAACACATCGACGGGCACACAGCGGGCTTGGTTTCTATCGCCGGCAAACTTGCATCATTGCAACCGTTCGAAAGAACCGCCCAATGCACGGCCTGCTGCGGCCTGAAACTCGGTGTGTCCCCATTCGGACAATTTGCGGCATTCGGCTGCGATTGCATGCGCCTCGTGCGGCGTAAGATCAGTCACGCTGAAACACATGACGGTGATCGCATCGCTGACCACGTAGCGTCCGGTCCGGACTTTCTCGTTGTACTCGAACGCAAATCCGGTTTCGCCATTTCGCAATCGCTCCGCCAACTTGTCGCGGTCGCGTATCAGCGCCAACACCGAAGTCATCGCCTCCGCGTTGTCGATCTGCGCCATGACAGAATAGATTCGAGTAGCGCTGCCCATTACCGCATCTCCACCATAGGTCGTCCGGGTGCGCGGCCAGGCAGCGGCCGCACCCTGCATATACTAATGCAGAATTCCCTCGGCAGAAGGGAAGAACTGGTTGCGCCGCGGCTACTGTTGCGCGACTATTCCCGCATCGCCCTGGGCGCTGGCGCGCACCAATTCAGGGTCATTCGCGTCGCTGCAGACAAACGTCAGATCTTCCTGTTTCGGCGCCCAGTTATGCTCCCCTGACTCTGTTGATTGACGAAACAGCAGATGCTTGTCCAGTTTGGCGCAGTAATCACTCGCAATGGCAAGTGCCTTGTTGTTGGTGTCCGCTTGCGATTCGTATCTCGCGCCTGAGACCCTCAGTTGGTAGGCATCATTTCCGGCTGCAACGACGCTCGGCGGTGCCGCTGCGCAACCCGCGAGCCCTGCCAATGCGGCAATTGCCAATGCCAGCACTCTAGTACTTTTGTCGCGGCGCATAACGGACTCCTTGTCGAGTTCACGATAGCGCGCGCGGCGCACTTGTAAACGCGAAGCGGCGCACAGTTTCTGCACGTCTATTTCGAAACGCCCGCGCAAGTGCAGTGCGCATCGCTGTCTCCAGAACCAGACATATTTCCCGCCGGCCAATCAACCCGCCGTTGTCAACCCGCCAGTGCCTGCGCCGTTGGTGCATGCATTGAGCGCTCGATGCGCACGGCGATTGAACAATGAATGCTTATGGTCAAATTAGAGGAGAACTAGTCATGGTCTTGAACACATCGCGAATGCTGGCGCTCGGCGTAGCCAGCGCCGTTCTCGCCGCTTGCGGCGGCGGAGGCGGCTCGAACGGGAGCGCGGCGGATCCAGCTCCGATGGCGCCGCAAACCGCCAACGTGTCGATGTTGATTAGCGACGCGTCCACCGAGGATTGGGCCGCAATCGACGTACAAATTCTCTCCATTGCGCTGGTACCTCAGGGCGGTGGCGCCAACATCACGGTGTACACCGCACCGATGCAGGTCCCGTCAGTCAACTTGGCGGAGCTCGACCAAATCGCCGAAATTCTCGGCAATGTCAGCGTGCCAGTGGGCACCTACACCGGGGCCGTGCTGACCGTCAGTGCAAACCCCGGCGACGTTGGCCTGACCGTTGCGGCGGATCCTGAAGTAGGATTCGCCGGCACACCGGGCGCGGTCATTCCTGCTGCACAGATTCAAATACAGCACGCGCAAGGCTCGGCGCCCAATCTCACGGTGCCGATTGGCGTGACCTTCGATTCAGCGCTGGTGGTTACTGCAAATCAGAACAACGCGTTGGATCTTGAGTTCGATTTGGCGCATCCGGCGTTCATCGTTGGCCACGTGCCTCCGGGCGCAGGCACAACCCTGTGGGCGGTCAACTTCGACGGGCCTGTGCGTCACCACCCGCTGCATGACTTGACGCGACTGGTGCTGCGCCACATGTACGGCGATGTGACTGCCACCGACAGCGCCAGCATCACCATCACGAAAGAGTTTGCAACTGAGCCGGCAGTCAATCCAGAAACAGCCATCAGCAGTGCTCAGTCATTGAACATCCTGGCTGACGCGACCAACGGCACGATACTTTACGACGTCGACGCGAAGACCAAGACGGTGATCGACAATTTTTCCGGCGAGTCCTCGCTGGTCGGGAAATTCGTGCGTGTCGCGGCGCGCTATCAAGAGAATGGCACGCTCGTGGCGACGCGCATTTGGGCAAGCACCCAGTTCAATAATGTCTGGCTGAGCCCCGAGGGCCACGTGTTGCACGTCGACACCACCAATGACGTGGTGGCGATCGAGGACGAGTCCGGTGGGGCCGTGGACTTGGTCGTGGATGCCAACACGCAGTTCTTCTTCCGGCAACCGCAAAATGGCGCCGCCGACGCCACGCCGATCGGCACCGGCACCGGATTTCTCACCAGCCACGATCTGGTGCGCGGCTTCAAGGTGCACGCCAGTGTGGTTGATGTTCTTGCAAACCCGCTGGTCGCACAGAGCATCGATATAGAAACGGCAAAATACGACGGCAAGATATCCGTGCCGGGTGCGAGCTCCTTCACCTATACGCGGATGTTCCGGACGGCGAGCGACGACTATACGTACGTCATGAACTATATCGACGGTTCGACCGCAAACGGCACGGATGACATGGGCAATCCGATCATGGGCTACAAGTGGTGGAACTTCGCCTATCCGACGGTGTTGAACAGCGGCGCGAGCGCCGTCACCGACTTCGTCGCCGCCACCAATGGCAGCGTCAACTTCGGCGGCGCGGTGGGTGCGGTACCCACTTACGGCGCGAGCTTCGCGGTGTGGAACGACACGGCCAACCCCGATGGCTGGGCTGCTGCCGCCACCGTGCTCATGCCGTCGCTCCTGCCCCTCGGCTTCGTGGCAAGCCCGTTCGCGAATGACAGTTTCACGATGACGGTCATGGGCGGTGCAAACGCGGCCACGGTGGATGTGAGCTCAACCAGCGGCAGCGCCACGTTGGTCTATCAAGTGGATCGCACCAACGGTGTCGTCACCGTGAGTCCCATCGATATCACGACAGCAGACGGACTCGCCAGCCTGACCAGCGGGCTCGCAATGGGTGCACCCGTGAAGGTGTACGGCGTGCCGCAGGCGGACGCATCGCTGCGGGCGTATGTGCTGACGTATTTCACCGGAGATATGCCGGCCCAATAACGGCAAGACGAGGATAAATCGCCGTGCGGCGCCTCGAACGGCCGCACGGCGATTGCATTTCGCAGCAACGTCTCGAGTGCGGGTGACTACGCCCAGATGCACCCCGCGCCTGTATACTGTAGTGGTTTCAATGCTAACTGCACTGCGCAACGGGTGAGTGGTCGTCATGATCAGCTACCAATCTGATCCTGCATCATTGCGAGAATTGGGTGAGCAGTGGCGACAGGCTTATTCCAGCAATGTGCCGTTTCCGCACATCGTGATCGACGATTTTTTCGACTCGCGAACATTAGGCGGCGTGCTCTCCGAAGTGAATGCGATTGACCGATCGCAGCGCTACGCCAAGTTCCTGGACCGCAAGACCGACCATAACAAGTTTGCGTACTTTCCCGAGGTGGTCGGTCCCGAAACCTCGCGGCTGGTCAATTTTCTTAATTCCGGACCCTTCTTGAGTTACATGGAGAACTTGACCGGCATCGACAATTTGATTGCCGATCCCTCCTACTTTGGCGGCGGCCTGCACTGGATCGAAAACGGCGGCTTTCTCGAGGTGCATGCCGATTTCAATCACTTGAAGAAATACAACCTCGAGCGGCGCATCAACCTGCTGTTGTACTTGAACGAGAATTGGAAGGACGAGTACAACGGCCAGTTGGAGCTGTGGGATCGAAAAACCATGACCAAGGCGAAGTCGGTCTCGCCGATTTTCAATCGCTGTGTGGTCTTTTCCACCACCAAGGAATCATTGCACGGCCACCCGGCGCCGCTGGCTACGCCGCCCGGCATAGCCAGGCGATCGCTGGCGCTGTATTACTACACCAACACCTGGGATCAGGAAGTCCAGGCGCATACCACGCTCTACTATATTTCCCGTCCGCACAAAGTGCGGCTGCGGGTTTCGCGTATGCTTCGCGGATTCATCCTGGATCTGATTCCGCCCATATTCCGCAAATCCTTCCGCGCCATCAAAAGATTGCTCAAAGGCGAAAAGCTCACCGAACTATGGAACTGAAAAAAGGATCCAGCATGGCCTGGCTCCATAGGGAACCGAAGATCGAGAGATGATTGCCGTCCGAATACAAGGCACGGCCTGCGGCAGCGATCAGGCAGGGTGATTTGGAGGGACAGAATTGTTCCGCGGGATCGATGAAGGAGACTTGCGGCGATTCGCGAAATTGTGCGAATACCGAGTCGGCCGCGGCGCGGCGCTTCTCGATGTCGCCGTAGGGACGGCGCAGAGCATCGGGATTTCGCCCGAAATACACAGCCTTTGCCAGCGCGGAGGGTACATCGACGAGCTGCGGAGGCACTTGCTCGAGAACCCACACATCGACGCTCAGTGCGCGCAGCCGGCGAACGGTTTCCGCGAAGGACAGGCGAAATGCCTCGAGCCCCAGGGCGCGATGGCCGTCGGCGGCGGTAAAGGAAATCGTCAGATCCTGCAGCGTCTCGCTGCCGCCGCGTTCCCAGCCGGAAATGTACGTGTCCCAGCGGCTCGCCAGCAGCACGTGTTTGATGTGCTGGTCGCGAATCAGATTCAAGACCTTCTCTGCGATCAGCACGCACGGATAGTCATCGCGGTTGCGCTGCATCGGCGCAGCCCCGATCAACGATGCGCAGCGATTGTAGCCAACCACCCATCCTGAGATGCCGAGGGTGCTCGCGCGCGCGTCCACTCCCGGCGCCAACGCAGCCGCATGGCTGTCTCCCCACACCAAGAACGATGGCTTGGCGGCCGCAGCGCCAAACTTGCAAACGCCGTTGCTGTCCAACCGCGGTGGCGCCGGCATGCACCTGTCCCACGCCGGATTATCATGAGCAGCCGCTGCGAACTGCAGGGCGGCGCCGGAAAAGCGCGCCGGGAAACCATCGCCATTGACCAGCGCGATGCCCGTCGCGCCCACAATCAAGAGACCGGCCGCAGCGGCTTGGAACAGCCTTTTTCTCGAGCGCAGAAAAGTTCCAGAGCGCACCGGCACCTCGACCCAATGATAAGAAGCGAGCGATAGACCCAGGGTCGCGGCCAGCGCCGTGCACGATTGCGCACCGCTCAATTCATGATCAAAAAAATAGCGGCCGAAGGCTAGAATCGGCCAGTGATAAAGATACAGCCCGTAGGATATTAGCCCGACGTACACCAGCGAGCGGTGCGCGAGTATTCGACCGACGCCCGTCGTGTCATGCAGATTCGGGATGATGAGCAGCATGGTGCCAATGCATGGCAGCAATGCGGCGGTGCCGGGAAATGGCGTGCTGCGATCGTAAATCGCATAACTAATTGCGATGAACAGCACGCCAAAGACCGCCATCGTCTCCGCCGTTGCCCGCGGCAGCCGCCATTGCCATGGAGCGAGCGCAATGAGCGCGCCTGCCAGGAGTTCCCAGGCACGCGGGGGTAGGAGATAGAAAGCCGTGTCGGCGTCCGCCTTCACCCAGAGAATGCTCAGCATCAGCGAGATAAGGGTGAGCGCGCTCATGAGCGCCCAGAGCCGCGGCCGGCTCTTGCCGGTCGCCCAGTACAGCGCGTACAGCAGCGGCGGAAACAGCAAGTAGAATTGCTCTTCGACCGCCAGCGACCAAGTATGCAACAGGGGTCGCACCGACTGCGCGTCTGCGAAATAACCCGTTGCTTGCGCGAACACCACGTTCGAATAGAAGAACGCCGCGGCTTTGAGCGACTTGCCGAATTCGCGCAGGTCATGCGGCACGAACAGCCACAGCGCGGTGATCGCGCAGAGCGTGCAGGTGATGATCAGGGCCGGGAGAATTCGACGCGCGCGGCGCTCATAAAAGTATGCGAAAGAAAACCCCTGCCCGCGCAGGCGCACATTGATCAGGTTCGTGATCAGATAACCCGACAAAACGAAGAACACGTCGACCCCGACGTAGCCGCCGCTGAGGGGTGCCACGTGAAAATGAAAAAAAATGACTCCCAATACCGCCAGGCCACGCAGGCCGTCTATGCAGGGTAGATACGGCTGCGATCCTCGCGCCACGTCGATTGGGGGCTGCAATGCCACGCGGGTTACACGGCAGCGAGGCGCGTCAACAGACTCAGGTAGTTGGTGCGGTAAGTGCGCAGCGAGTAACGCTCCGCGACATGTTCCCGGCCCTTCGCGCCGAGTTGCGCGCGCAGCTCGGGTGATTCGATGAGCTTTTCCAAGCTCCGTTCCCACTCCCCGACGTCCGTGGCGTGAAAGCCATTGATCCCGTGCAGCACGGCTTCGGTATTGGCGCCCACCGGTGAGGCAACGCAAGGAAGGCCTGCGGCCATGTATTGCAGCAGTTTGAAGGCGCACTTGCCGCGCGACCAGGTATCGTCCGTAAGGGGCATGACGCCAATATGCGCACCCGCCAGAGATTCTGCCTCGGTTGCGGAACTCCAAGGCACCCGCTCCACCGCCACGTCGCTCCACTCCGGGAACTGCGAGCAGATCACGCGCATTCTCAGGGCGGGATGGCGCCGTGACAGCCGCGCCAGCGCCGGGCGAATCATCTCCAAATAAATCAGATTCTCGGGACTGCCTATCCAGGCGACCGTCGGAGGATCATTGGGGCGCGCGGTCGTCAACCGATAACACGAAGTATCGATCGAGGTTGGCAACACGGCAATGTCCCGCGCCGAAATCCGCGCGACTTGCGCCAAAACATCGTTGCCGGCAACTACCGCATCGACCCAGCGGCAAGTGGCCGCGAATTTTTTCTTGCGCCACGGCGATTCGTCCGGGGGCTCACCCAGCCGGCGCGGCTTGCGCACATAGATGGCGTCATCCACGTCGAAAATCCGACGCCGGCTGTACGAGGCAAACAATCGCGCCTCGATGGAGCTCAATTTGATCTGGTGCAGCACGGCGACGTCCGCCCAGCGCAGCAACTCGCGCCGCTCCCAAGTGCGAATGCCATAGCGTCCGCTCGGAAACTGCTCGGCGCGAACCTGCCACCCGGCCTCTTCCAGAGGCGCAACCAGAGTTCGCATGCGATGGCGAAAAGACGGCTGATTCAGACCATAACCCAGCAGTACGGCGTTCGACATGGCTGACCCGCTAATTCCTTTCGACCAGCCTACTCAACGCTTCGCTGGCGACCTCAATGCCATCGGCAAGCTTGAGAGCTGCGGCACGCTGCGCCATGGCCGCTCGCAATCCCTCATTTTGCAGCAGGCTGGTCGCGGTATGCAGGATGTTCGCGGTCTCGAGGGTTGCGGCCATCGCAACCTGTGCGTCCACGCAGCGTCGGATCCGCTCGCCCTGGTCATGTGCAATCGGTATCGCGATGCATGCGCCGCCACAGGCGATGGCTTGCAACAGGGTTGAGCCGCCGTTGACGATTATGAGCCGCGCACCGCGCATCAAGTCCGCCAAGTCCGACTGCGGCAAAGAATCGACGCACCGAAGCGGCGTGCTGGCGGGCAAACTGGGCGGCGCGGCGCACGGACCCACGAAAACCGTGGCAATGCCTCTGTCCGCCAATGCAGTTGCCGCAGCCAAAAACGTGGCTATTGCATCCCGGGCCCGCGGATGCCCGGTGCCGCCTCCTGGCACGACCAGCACGTAGCCGCCGGCATCGCAGCCGATGCGCGCGAAAATCGAATCGAGCGTTGACCCTTGGGTACGCGACAGTATGACATCGAGATAGCGAATCAGCGGCCTGCCAAGCGCATTCAGCTTGAAGCGTTCCAGAAAATTCAAACCACCTGCGATGAATTCCGGGTAGGCGATCCAGTGTTCATCGATCAACCGCATCCAGGATAAGCGAAACGCCTTGCGCCTCTGCCGCGCTCGCGCGCTGATGTATACCACGCGCGCACCGACCCGCCGTCCGGCGCGCAACTGTGTCGTGCGACCTGCATTGTCGAAGATCAGCACGTTGGGCCGGAATTCTTCCATCAACGCGATGACCTCGGCAGAATGGAATGTGGGCGATGAAGCCAGCAGGGTCGCCGGAAACGGCGTCGAGGCCGCATACTGAGCCTCCCGGCTCAAGACAAAATGTATGTCGGCGTTGGGCCAGCGGCGTTTCGCCGCATGCGCGATCGCCAAACTGCGCGCATATTCGCCCAAACCGAAGGGCCCGGAAACCGGTACGAAGAGCAATCGTGGCGCGAGGGCGCTGCGGCGCGAATGCGATGCGGCAGGATCAATCAAAGGCGGTGAACCAGCGATCCAAAACCAATAGGTACCACGCACGGCGAAATTCGCTGCTCACCGCCCGCTTCAATATGCCGCGATCCATCAGCCGCCGCACGGCGTCCTGCAACAGCTTCGGATGGCGCTTAAGCCATTGGTGCACGGGAAGTCCAAAGCCGGATTTGGGCCGGTTCAAGTGCGCCGGCGGCAATCGTGGTTCCATCAATTGGCGTACCAGAAGTTTGCCGCGACGCCGCCGCTCGTCGACCAGCAGCTTCGGATCGACGCTCAGCATGAACTCCACCAAACGATGATCGAGCAGCGGGGGCCGTACTTCCAGAGAATGCGCCATGCTGGTGCGATCGACCTTGGTCAGCAACCCTTCCGCCAAATCGGTGTTCAAGTCCAGCCATCGCAGTTGCGCAAGCGGCTTAAGATCCTCGCGCCAGAACTGGCGATAGAACCACAGGTAGTCGTATTCGGGCTCGCTCCAGCCCGTCGTCAGCAGGTAATCGACCTGCGGCGCCGTCAAGCCGCCCAATGCCGCGGCGTACGCCGGCAACCCAACCAACCCGCGGCGCTGCATGGACGATGCGAGTCGCGAGGCGGGCGGGAGGTATCGGGCCAAGGACCTATTCAAGAAGTTCGATCGCGCGCCGACTCTCGACCAATACCGCGGATAGCCGCAAAATATCTCATCGCCGCCCTCGCCGCTCAAGGCGACGGTTACTTCGCGGCGCGCGAGCTGTGCGATCAAGTAGTTCGACCAAGCGGCGCTATCGCCAAAGGGCTCATCGAACAGTGCCGGCATTTGGTCCAGCGCTGCCGCGAAATTCGCCTCCGGGGCCGTGATTTCCAAGTGCTGGGTGTGCAGGTGCGCCGCCACAGATCGCGCGGCATCCGCTTCGGAACGGCCAGCCGCCTCGAATCCCAGGGTGTAGGTACGCGGCGCGTCCAAGTAGAAGGCGGTGAGCGCTGAATCCACGCCGCCGCTCAAGAACACCCCAACCGGCACATCCGCCACGGTGTGTTCCGGAACCACCTGGCGCAGCAAGGCATCTAGCTCAAGCATCGTGTCGCTCGCGCTGCGCTCGAGGATTGCCGGCGAAGGATGCCAGTAGCGCTCGATGCTGATCCGCCCTGCCTGCCACGTGAGCGTATGCGCGGCCGGCAATTTCGCGATGCCGCGATAAATGGTCTTCGGCGCCGGAACATAACCATGGAAAAGAAAATCCCGTACAGCGCTCTGGTCGATATCCGGCCTGCCCAGCAGCGTGAGGGCTTTGAGTTCCGACGCAAAGGCGATGCCGTCCGGCAACAGGCGGTAATAAAGCGGCTTGATGCCAAGCCGATCGCGGGCGAGCAGCAGCCGCTTCTGTTTCGTGTCCCAACACGCCAATGCGAACATGCCGACCAAACGATTGAGACCGGCGCTGCCCTGTGTCGCGAGCAACCGCAGCAGTACCTCGGTATCGCCGGTCGAAGCCCAGGGACCTGGCAGATCGACGCGCAAGCGTTCGTGGTTGTATAGCTCGCCGTTGTAGGTCAGCACGTGCGAGTCCCAGACCATGGGCTGGTGGCCGGCGTCCGTCAAATCCTGAATCGCGAGCCTGCGGAAAGACAGTGCGGCACCCTGTTGACTCCACACTCCCTCATCATCCGGACCGCGATGCCGCAATCGCAGCGCCATGGCCTCCGCGATCTCCGCGCTGGCCTGCGAGCTGATAATTCCGGCGATACCACACATGGGCGGCAGTCTAGCGCGGCCGAGTCGCGATGTACCGCTAGCCATGGGGCATGGGTTCGTTTAGGGTGCGCGCTGGAGCTCCTAAGATGGCAACACCGGCCGATCAACGATTACTGGAATTATTGGCGAGATGGCTCGAGAGTCTCGAGTTGCACGTCAAGTATTCGTCGCTTGACGACGAAAGCTATTGGAGAGTCCAGCCCTGGTCCGAGCATCAACGTCCGAACCTGTGGATTCTCAATTTAGCCAAACAGAAGACTCTCTCCCTGCGCAGCCAGGTCGAAGAGCGCGTCAAAGCAGGGGATGGGAAATTTTCCGACGCGCTGGAGCTGATGGCCTTCCTTGCCAATCTGGTCGGGGCCGAGCATCTGGAGCGCTTCATTCCGGTGGCCGAAGCGCAGAACGAGCGCCCGTTGACACCGGCACCCCCGCCCGAGGTCACGGCGCGAACGGCGGCTGTGACGACGACCGCCACCCGAGAAATGCCGAAATTCCTGGGTCCCAAACGTGCGCCGGCGGCTGCCGGCACTGCCCACGTGGCGCGCACCGAACGGAGATCGGCCGCGCCGGCGAAACCTGCGATCAAAGCCCCGAGCAAACCGCCGCCGAAGAAACCGGTGCCGCATCCCGAGCGTTCTGCGCCCTCGGAGGCGGCACGCGAACGGGTGATTGCCGATGCAGCTCGCCTGGTGCAATGGGGTCGGAAATGGTACGAGTTACCCGAACTCATCGCTCGGATGGCGGACCGCCCCTCATTGCCCGATGTGCGGCGTATACTTAAGGAAAATAAAGCGGCCATCGAGAAGAAGGCCGGGGACACCTAAACTACGGGGTTGGCAGAGCGGGCTGCTGCAGCGCTGTGCCGCCGGACTGTTACGTTGAATTTTTAGGGAACCTCTTGCGGGGATCCATGCTCAAAGGCGCGCATGATAAGTACGAAAAATCTTTCAAAACGATACGGCAATAAGTTAGCTGTCGATGACCTGACATTTTCGGTGGCCCCCGGCGAGGTACTGGGATTCTTGGGCGCCAATGGCGCCGGCAAATCCACCACCATGCGCATGATCGCGGGCTTCGTATCGCCCTCCGCCGGGCAAGTGTCGGTCTGCGGACACGACATCGAACAAGCACCGGTGGCGGCAAAGGCCTGCATGGGCTATTTGCCGGAGGGCGCGCCGAGCTACGGCGAGATGACAGTCGGCGAATTTCTGGACTTCGTCGCGGATGTGCGCGACTTGCGCGGCGAGCAGCGGCGAGCGCGACGCGGTATCGTCATCGAAAGATTGGGGCTGGCCCCGGTCATCGACCAGGTCATCGAAACATTGTCCAAGGGCTTTCGCCGGCGTGTCGGCCTGTCGCAGGCGTTGATTCATGATCCGCAGGTCCTGATCCTGGACGAACCCACCGATGGACTGGATCCGAATCAAAAGCACGAAGTGCGCCGCCTCATCAACGAGCTGAGCAAGGACAAACTGGTTATCGTTTCCACCCACATACTGGAAGAGGTGCACGAGGTATGCACGCGCGCCATCATTATCGCGGATGGACGAATCGTGGCCGATGAGACGCCGACCGCGCTCGAGTCGCGCTCGCGCTATCACCACGCGGTCTCCTTAAGGTTCGAAAAAGCCGACGAGTTGGCCGCGGCGCGCAAGGAAATGGCCCTGTTGCCGGAGGTTGCTGAAATCGAATCCGATGCGCGTGAACTCAGGCTCACGGCCGTGCCGAAGCCGGGCGCCAACGCCTTGTCGGCCGTCAGCGCGATCATCAGCAAATACGATTGGGATGTGCCGGAATTGCATTTGGAATCCGGGCGCCTCGATGAAGTGTTCCGCTCCTTGACCCAGCGCGCGCCGCCGGGAATTGACGTGTCGGGCAGTGCGGCGGAGCCACGCGCATGAACAAGGTTCTGGTGGTTTTCCGGCGCGAATTGCGCAGTTATTTCGCAACCCCGTTGGCCTATGTCTTCATCGTCATCTTTTTGGGTTTGGCGGCGGTGTTCACCTTCCAGGTCGGCGGCTTTTTGGAGCGGAATCAGGCCGACCTGCAGCCGTTTTTTCGCTGGCATCCCTGGCTGTACCTGGTGCTGATCCCGGCGATTTCGATGCGCTTATGGGCCGAGGAGCGCAACAGCGGCAGCATCGAATTGCTGATGACCTTTCCGATCACGCTGTGGCAGGCGGTGGTGGGCAAATTCCTTGCCGCCTGGTGCTTCGCGGGGATTGCACTCGCATTGACATTTCCGGTCTGGATCACGGTCAATTATCTGGGGTCGCCGGACAACGGCGCGATCGTTGCGGCCTATGTCGGCAGCTTTCTGATGGCTGGCGGCTTTTTGTCGATTGGCATGTGCCTGTCGGCAGCCACGCGCAATCAGGTGGTCGCATTCATCACCGCGGCTTTGGTCGGCTTCGTGTTTCTGCTCGCGGGGTTTCCTCTGGTGCTCGAGTTCGTGCGCGGGGTATTGCCGCAGGCCGTGGTCGATGCAATCGCGTCGTTGAGCTTTTTCACGCACTTCGAGGCGATTTCCAAGGGCGTGATCGATTTGCGGGATTTGGTGTATTTCGGCGCCCTGATCGGCTTCTGGTTGGCCGCCACGGCCTTGGTTCTCGACATGAAAAAGGCGGAATAGGTGAACGGTAATCGTTGGCGAAGGGCCGGCTTCGGCGCCGGTGGGCTGATCGCGCTCGCAGTGCTTTTTTTGGGCGTCGTGATGTTGTCGAACATCGGTTTGCGGGGCATGCGCCTGGATCTCACGCAGAACAAGCTTTACACGCTGAGCACGGGTACGCGGCAGGTGCTTCGGGAGCTCAAGGAACCGGTCAATCTGTACTTTTATTTTTCTCGGGACGCCGCCGCGAAACAGTCGCCGCTGGTAATGCCCTATGCCACGCGCGTGCGGGAGTTTCTCGAGGAAATCGCCGCTCGCTCCGGCGGCAAGATTCATCTGCAGGTCATCGATCCGCAGCCCTTTTCCGATGATGAGGACCGCGCCGCGGAATTCGGTCTGCAACCCCTGCAAGCGGGCAGCGGCGACG
>Ga0210394_10002597_pt1 | contig 24472 bp, 16 predicted proteins | sample IncBWC12MmetaG_FD_160121 | JGI IMG/M metagenome (GOLD analysis project Ga0210394, IMG submission 160121) | Forest soil microbial communities from Barre Woods Harvard Forest LTER site, Petersham, Massachusetts, United States - Inc-BW-C-12-M | ecosystem: Environmental > Terrestrial > Soil >... | reverse complement strand
CATGGTGTCCGCGCCCTGGAACGGAATAATCACAGGATACTTCTTCCCCGCTGGCCCGTTGGGCTTGCGGAAATAGCCGTCCAGCATTTTCCCTTCGTAGTTGATCTGCACGCGCTCGAAGGGCGCCTTGGTCATCTTCCACGCCTTGTCGAAAGTCTCGCGCGACTTCTTGTAGGTCGGCAGCATGCGCGGCTCATCGACCGGCTGCGGCCAGGCCGCTTCGCGGTAGAAGTTCGCGGCCCGCAGATAATATTCGTTGGCGGTGATCTTATAACCTTCGGAGGCAAGCTGCTCGGCCTGCTCCTCGTTCTTCTGCGCCACGCGCGTCCATTCCGTGATCCAGGATTCCAAATCAAAGGGCTTCATGCGCTGCGCCACTTCGAGCGCGTCCGGATCGCTGGTGTAGACCGATTGCGTCAGGCGAATTTCCAGTTGCCCGCCGCCGCCCAGCCCCTTGGCCGGATAGAGCTCTTCTTCCGCGCGCCCGCCGACCGCGCCTTTCTTCCCTGCTTCGGAGCTGGCATCTTGCGCAAATGCACGAGCGCCAAACAAGTTCGCCACAATCGGCATCGCAGGCGCCGCCAGGCCGAGCCGTAGCAACTTTCTCCGGCTCACGTTCAATAAAGAATCCATGTTTTTGCCTCCATTGATCACAAACAGTTCACTGCAGAAGTGGACCCCTTCACGCTGCCGGGGCTTGAGCAGTAAGACCGCTCTGGCGCGGGCACGGGTTCCACGCAATTGTCGTCGCTGGCCCGCTGAAACACCTCGCCCTGTCTCCGCCGAGCGAATTTGCTGAAACCATATTGCAGGGCTCAACCACTGTCAAGCGGCCGTTTCCGATACGGTCACAACAAGATTCAGCATCCGCAATTTAACCACTCCCTACCACATTACGGAGCGCACTTTTGGGCCTGCAACTTATCGTGTTTGTAACGGGCGTTTCAATTGACACGTCTAGTTCAACAATGCAATATTCCAGGGCAACGGGAGGAATTCATCCATGAAGAAAGCGCTGCTCGGCGTTGCCTTTGCCGGTGTGTTTTTGTTGGTATTGTCCGGACCTGTGCTCGCGCATCATGGCGGCGGGGCCTATGACCAGTCCCATCCGCTCACGATGACGGGCACCGTGAAGGAATTCATGTTCATCCAGCCTCATCCGCTCATCACCCTCGATGTGAAAGACGACCAGGGCGCGATGACCGAATGGTCCGTGGAGATGACCGCGCCGAACCACCTGGTCCACTACGGCTGGAACGGCAAAAAGCTCAAGCCGGGCGACCAGATCACCGTCGTCGGCTCGCCGGCGCGCAACGGCCTGAAAGTTTTGAATCTCCGGAAAATTTCCTGGGCCAACGGCGAAGTGATTCCACTGGGACCGCCTCCGCAGCCCGGGCAGGAATAAGTTCCGAGCGACTTTTTGCACGCAGCGCCGCAGCAAGCGGTGACTTCCCGTGATCTCCGGCGCGTTGATCGCGTTTGCACGATTCGATTCGACTCGATTTGACAAGGCTGGAGGGTTCCAGGCATGAGAAACATTTCGTCGATCTCAACGTGGGCACTCGCAGCGCTGCTTGTTTCTCCTGGGCTGTACGCCCAAACTGCGGCCAAGAAGGACGCTAAGCCCGCGGCCGCTGCGCCGGGCGCTGCAAAAATGCCCGGCGGCGTGCCTGACTTTACCGGTGTGTGGGAAGGCCACATGCCCGCCAGCGCGCGCAAATGGGCGGGATACTCCTTTGTAGGAGTCGTTCCGGAAATGACGCCGTGGGGCCGGGCGCAATACGAGCAGACCAAGCCGTCCTGGGGCGAGCGCGCCGTCGTGGATTCCACCGACATGGTCAATCCGACCACGGGAAATGAAATTGGATGTTTCCCCACGGGTGTGCCGCGAATTTACGTGCATCCCTTCCCCATGGAGATTCTTCAGGTTCGCGGGCGCGTGGTGCAACTCTTCGAATTCAATCACTTCGTGCGGCAAATCTACACCAACGGCGCGCACGAGCATGCCAAGGACCTCGATCCTACTTGGATGGGCGACTCGGTCGGCTGGTGGGAGGGAGACACGCTGGTAATCGATTCGGTAGGTTTTAATGATAAGACATGGCTCGACCGCGCCGGCCTCATTCACTCCGATCAGCTCCACGTGATCGAACACATCACGCGCCCAGAGCACAACAAGCTGGTCATCCACATCACCGTCGACGACCCGAAGGCCTACACGCACACCTTCGAAGGCGAGCGCGTGTACGAACTGGAGCCCGACTGGAAGCTCACGGAGATGATCTGCGAAGACAACATCACCTTCAACGAGTTGAAAAAGGCCGGCAAGGAGCAGTAGCGCCTCAGCAGAGCAGCCTTTCCGAGATTGCCCAAAAGGCCCAGACCTGTCATTCCGAAGGGCGGGGTGTGCCCGAGGAATCTGCTTTTCTCTGTGTTGGGTAAAAAGCAGATCCCTCGCTTCGCTCGGGATGACAACTTTTTTTGCGGGGGCGACTACTTTACGTTCTTATCCAGCCAATCGGCAAAAAACTTGGCGATCTGGTCGCTGTTTTTGTCCAGCATCAATTCGTGCTCATTGCCGGTGATTCCCACATCCTCCAGCTTCACGTACCGCGTCTTTACGCCCGCCTGATTGAGCCACTTGGGAATGCAGGAATCGAACACGCGGTGGTAGCTCGCCTGCGTGGAAACATCCAGAACCGGAATGTCCTTCATGTTGACAAGCTTGTGCGCCGGCTCTTTCTGCAAGTAGCACGGCACCACGCCCGGGTCGTCGGCCTTCTCTTCCAGCACCGGCTGCAATTCGGCGGGATCGCTGATGGGCGGATCGTAGTGCAGCGGCAACGAGGTGATTCCCCAGATGTAGCCGCTCGGAGTGGTGTAAGCGATCTTGGAGGTATCGACGTTCTTGATCTGCGGGCCGCCGGGCTCCGCGGTGATGATGGCCTTGACGAGCTTCGGCCGCGCATCGGCAATCTGCCAGCCGAATTCCCCGCCCTGCGAATGCGTGATCAAGATGACCGGCGAGCCGATCTTTTCAAGCAGCGCAATGTGCGCGTCGAGATTCAGTTGCGCCTGCTGCTTTCCGCCCGCCAGAAACTCCACCTGCGTGCGCGCAAAATCATCAAAGATGGGATCGCCCATTTTGCCCTTGTTGGGCCCTTCTCCCGGCCACTGCGTGAGTTTCTTGGCCTGCGGCCAATTCCCCTGCGCACCGATGTCCGTCCAAATTTGCTCGAGTTGCAGAGCGGTGCGCGTGGTCAAGGCGCCGTCGCCGTCGGAGCTGGGGTTGTAGGCAGAGCGGCCGCGCGCCGGATAGTCCACCATATAAATGGTGTAGCCCTGCTTGATGAAAAAGTATGCCCAGCCGGGGCGACCGTCGGGAGTCTGCAGCCAGTCCGTGCCGGTTTGCCCTGCCCCATGGAAAAATACAATTGGATACGGATGGCGGATTTTCTTCGGCACCATCACTTCCACGTATTCGGCGCCGTCCATCACTTCTTTGCCCGGCGCGCCGACGTATTTCCCTCCAGCGTAGAAGAAACCGGTGCTGGCGACGTCCTCCGTCGAGAATGTGTGGATGGAAGGGGGAGGCGCGCCGCTCGGGTGGCTTTGTGCATGTACTATCCCAAAAGCGCCGAAGATAGCGGCAAAAAACGCGGCCGCTGCGACGGTCCATCTGGTCGATTTCATGGTCGTCCCCTTGAAGTTTGAATACGATGATTTCTGGAAGACGTTTCAGAGTTTTCTTACGGAGGGAGTATACATCACCCGGGCGGGAACGGGCCCGGCAAGGCCGGTTCGCCAAAAGACGTTCGAATGGCTCTCCAAGAGTGTGAAAACACGCCAGTTTCGTCTTGGCCAAAAGCGATGTATAATTAAGCGTGGCTTACCTTGCTCGACGGAGCAAAAGAGCGCGACGATGCCCCAGTTGACCTTTACGCTTAACGGCAGACCGACCACCTGCTCCTATGAGCCCGGGATGCATTTCCTGGAAGTCCTTCGGGAAGAATGCGGTATCGTCTCTGCCAAGAACGGCTGCGCCCCGGAGGGGTCCTGCGGCTGCTGCACCATCATCGTTGACGGACGGCCCGCCATGGCCTGCCTGCGCAAGCCGGAACAGATGCAGGGCCGCGATGTGGTGACCCTCGAAGGTGTGCCCGAGGACATGCGCGAGATGCTCGGCAAAGCCTTCGTCCATGAGGGCGGTGTGCAATGTGGCTTCTGCATTCCCGGCATCGTCGTACGCGCTTCCTCCCTGATCCGCCAAGGCTGTACGGATGATCGCGAAGCTGTAAAGCAAGGACTGGCGGGACATATCTGCCGCTGCACGGGTTACGCCCGGATCCTCGACGCCATCCAGACTGCCGGCGAAGCGTGGAAAAACGGAGGAAAGCTGCCCTCCGAGGAGCCGCGCCGCCATTCCTATTTTGGGGAAGACTTCGGACTTGCGCGCACTCCGGAATTTGCCAAGGGCAGAAACGGCAGCGGAAACGGAAACGGTCTCGGAAAGAGAAACGGGCACGGGTTTGGGATCGGCGATTCTCCCTCACGATACGCAGGATTCGAGCAGGTGCTCGGCGAGCGGCCTTTCGTCGACGACATGTTTGTCCCGGACATGCTGCACGGAGCAATGGTTCTGAGTCCGCACCCCCGCGCCAAAGTGAATGGCATCGATCTATCGGAAGCGCAAGCCATGCCCGGCGTAGTGAGAATTCTTACCGCAGCCGATGTGCCCGGTAAGCGCGGCACGGGCCTCAACTATCCCGATTTGCCCGTTTTCGTCGCTGTGGGCGAGACCACCTGCTGCGTGGGCGATTTTCTGGCCATGATTGTCGCGGACACGGATTTCCACGCCCGGCAGGCCGCCGACAAAGTAAGAGTCGACTACACCGTTCTGGAACCGATCACCGATCCCTTCAAGGCGATGGAACCTGGGTCCCCCAAAGTTCATTGCGAAGGCAACATGTGGGTGCATGACAATCTGCTCGATTCCACGCTCTTTTCGCGCGGCGACGTCGAGAAAGCGTTTGCTGAATCGGCCCACATCATCGAGCAAACCTGGACCACACAGCCCATCGAGCCCGCTTTTCTCGAGCCCGAGGCTTGCCTCGCGCTTCCCAACGGCGACGGCGTGCGCTTCTATTCGCAAAGCCAGGGCTCAACCTACGATCACGAGCAAGTCGCATCCGTCTTGAACCTGCCGCGAGAGAAAGTGGAAGTCGAGTTGGCGGCCAGCGGCGGCGCGTTTGGCGCAAAAGAGGAGCTGACCATTCAGGCGCAGACCGCCCTTGCGGCGTATCTGCTGCAGCGTCCCGTCAAGACCGTCCTCACGCGCAAGCAGTCAACCCAGCATCACGTCAAGCGTCATCCGATGGTCCTGAAATATAAGGTCGGCGCGGACGCAGAAGGGCATCTGCTCGCGGTAAAAGTCCGCATCGTTGGAGACACCGGCGGATACGCGGGCACCGGCGGCAAGTGCTTGCTCCGCGCGGCGTGCCATTCCTGCGGCGTCTATCGTGTCCCCAACGTGGACGTCGATTCCCGCGCCGTGTTCACCAATAACCCCACCAGCGGCGCCATGCGCGGATTCGGCAGCAACCAGGCGCAATTCGCCATGGAAGGCGTGATGGACCTGCTCGCGCAAAAGGTGGGCGTCGACGGCTGGGATATCCGCATGCGCAACATCCTGAACCCGGGTGACGCCTTCTCTACCGGGCAGATTATGCGGGAGAGCGTCCGGGGCATGCGCGTCGCGCTCGAGGCTATCAAGGACATTTACAAGAGCGCGAAATACAAGGGCCTCGGCTGCGGCATCAAGAGCACCGGCATCGGCAACGGGGCAGTGGAGAGCGGCAGCGTCATCATTCGGGTCGTCGATGGGCCGCGCCTGGAAATCTTGAACGGTTACACGGAGATGGGCCAGGGCGTCTTCACCACCGTGCGGCAAGCGGTCTATGAGGAGACGGGCGTCTCCCCGGAAATGATGACCGTGCGCTGGGACCGCGAGATGGGCGCGAAGTGCGGCGAAGCCTGGGCGTCGCGTGCGACTACACTGAGCTGCGCAGCGGCGCAGAGGGCGTCGCAGAAGCTTGCCCAGGATCTCAAAGAACTGCCGCTGGAGAAGCTCGTCGGCCGCGAGTATCGCGGCGAGTACGTCTGCGACTTCACCACCCGGCCGGGGACGCCCGAGGCGCTGAAGAATCCGACGACGCACATGACGTTCAGCTACGCCGCTCAGCTCGTGATCCTCGACGAAAACGGCCGGCTCGATCGAGTCATCGCCGCTCACGACGTAGGCCACGCTATTAATCCCAAGGCGTGCGCCGGGCAGATCGAAGGCGGCGTGCACATGGGCCTGGGCTACGCGCTGACCGAGAATTTCACTTCCACCAACGGCGTGCCCGATTCGCTGAACCTGCGCGACTGCGGCATCCTCAACGCCAAGCAAACGCCGGAAGTGGACGTCATCCTGATTGAAGTTCCCGATGAAGTAGGCGGGTACGGGGCGAAGGGCGCGGGGGAAATTGGCCTCGTTCCCACGGCGGGCGCCGTGGCCGCGGCACTTCATTCCTACGACGGTATTCGGCGCTTCAACCTGCCCATGCAGGATGCCCCCGCAGCTCAGCCTTCGGTGCCCAAGTCGCGAAAGAAGAAGGCGGCCGAGGTTCCCGCTGGCGTGATCAACGCCCCAGCAGAGAACCCCTCATTGAATCATCAATAAGCTCTTGCCGGACGTTCTTCTCCCGTAGCGCTGGCGTCTCGCCGGCGCGTCTCGTGCCCATCATTGAAATTCCAGAAACCGCGCCGGCGGGACGCCAGCGCTACGACCACGACCGCGTGTCCGCGAATCGAGCGTAGATGTGGAGAACTTCCGCCCACGCCGTCCGGATCGGAACAGCCCTGCGTCACTCGCGCAGCGCGAACGCGAACAGATTGTTGCCGGAGGCGACAGTGACGTACTGCTTGCCGTCCACCTGGAAGCTGATCGGCGCGGCGATGATTTCGCCGCCGAGGTTTTGCTTCCATAGAAGCATCCCGGTGCGGGCATCGAGCGCCTGGAAATAGCCCTCGCGCCCGCCCACGAAGAGCAGGTCTGAAGCAGTCGTCAGAATGCCGCTGGTGTTGACGTCGTGCATTTCGAAATGCCACTTCCTCTCGCCGCTTGCGGGATCGATGGCCACAACGCCGCCGTGCCCCATCGCTTCCGTGTAGGTATTGACCGGGCTGGCGCGTCCGCCACCGGGATTGTCCGCGCCGGGAATGGGAGCGGCGTTCGCGCCGCCAGTGAAGCGAGTTCCCTGCTTGTATTCCGCCTTGGTCCCTTCAAAAACCGTGCCGTAATCTTCCCACGTGGAAATGTAGAACAAACCCGTGCTTGGGCTGTAGGACGGCGAATACCAGTTCGTTCCGCCTTGAATGCCCGGATACGTTGTTGCCCCCGCGGGCTGCGGCGTGGCGATGGGCCGGCCGTTGGCGTCCAGGCCGCTCGCCCAATTGACTTTCACAAACGGCTTCCCTTGCAGGAATTTTCCCGTGGTGCGATCGAGCACGTAGAAAAATCCGTTGCGATTGCCCCACAGCATCAGCTTGCGCGGCGAGCCGTTCCAGTTGGCATTGGCAAGCACAGGAACCTGCACTGAGTCGTAGTCGTACGGATCGTGCGGCGTGAACTGGAAATACCACTTCATCTTGCCGGTGTCGGCGTCGAGCGCCAGCACGGAATCGGAGAAGAGATTGTCGCCGGGGCGCTGCTCGGCGTTCCAGTCCGGGCCGGGATTGCCGGTGCCCCAATAGGTGAGATTGAGATCGGGATCGTAGGAGCCGGTCATCCAGACGGCCGCGCCACCGTGCTCCCAGTCGTCGCCGCGCCAGCTTTCGTGGCCGGGCTGGTCGGGATCGGGAATCGTGTCGGTGTGCCAGGCCTGTTTGCCGGTGGCGGCATCGAACGCGGAAATGAAGCCGCGAATCCCGAATTCGCCACCGGCCACGCCGACGATCACTTTGTCTTTCACCACCAGCGGCGCCATGGTCATAGCGTAGCCTGCGCCGGGCTCGCCCAGCTTGACGTTCCAGACGGCATGGCCGTCCTTGGTGTCCACGGCGACAAGGTGCGCATCGACCGTAGCCATAAACAGCTTGTCCCCGAGAATGGCCACGCCGCGATTGACGATACCGCAGCAAGGCCGCGCGGCGGGAGAAACCACGTAGTGATAGACCCAGAAAGCGCGCCCGGTCTTGGCATCGAGCGCAATGATGTCATTCGGCGATTGCGTGATGTACATGACGCCGTCTACGACGAGCGGCGTGGTCTCAAATTTCTGCAGCGACTGCACCTGAAACACCCATTTCAGCTCGAGGTTCTTCACGTTGGCGGGATCAACCTGCTTGAGCAGCGTGTGCCGCTGGCTCATGTAGCTGCCCGAATAGGTCAGCCAGTTCTGCGGCTCGTCGCCGGCGTGCAGCAGGCGGTCGGCGGTGACCTGAGTGCCCTGGGCGCGAAGGCCGGATGGAATTGCGATAGCGAGAAGCAGCAACAATAGCGAGCGCCGTGAGTGGGTCATTTCACACCTTTCAGGGACAGAAGGTAAGCCTCGAGGTCGGCCATTTCCTGCGCGTTGAATTTGTCCTTATAGGAGGGCATATTCGTGGTTTTCAGCACCGTGAATTCGCGCAAGTCGGATTTGTTGAGAGAGACCAGCCGGTCCTGCTCGTCGAGGATTTGCACCGTGTAGGTGTCCTCGTTCAGGCGTCGGCCGCTGACGGCCTTGCCGTCCTTGGTCACGGCGTGCACCGGCCGATTTACCGGAAGCATCGAGCCGGCCGGATCGACGAGCGTGCGGTGCAGCAGCTCGGCGGTGCGCAGCATTCCGATATCACCCAAGTCGGGAGCGCTGCGCGGTCCTTTCCCATTCACGGCGTGGCAGCTGCCGCAGTTCCCTGCTCCGGCAAAGAGCGCCTGGCCGCGCGTGGCATTGCCGATGGCCCCGCCGCCCGCGTTATAGCTGACCATGTTGCGCAGGTAGGAAACGATGCCGGTCAACTCGGAAGCGCCAAACGGGAACGGCTGCATCAGCGTGCCGGGCACGCCGTTGGTGATGGTGGCGCGCAAATCAATGTCGGTTACGGCGCGCTTGAACACTCCTGCGCGAAAGTTCACACCGGAAATCTGGTCGCCGTTCGGACCGTGGCAGGAGGCGCATTGCGCGGCGAAGATCTGCGCTCCGTACTGAATGTCCGAGGCATAGTATTCCGGGGCGCGATCCTGCCCCTGGGCGCGCGCCGCCACCGCGAAGACCAGGCAATAGAGGGAAACAAACGCGCCCGACAAGGTCACGCGCGAGGAAAGCGAGCGAAGCTTCACGGCAGGCCCCCGTTTGAGCCGGAATTTACAATCCTGGCTTTAAAATCTGAATTCTTACGCGAGACTATACACCCCGCAAGCAAGGTTGAGAAGCCTGTAAAAGGTTCGGCTAAAAAGCTCGCCTCATGCTTTCGCACGCTTGCTTTTCTTGACGGCGGCACGGCGTTTTGGGGCGCTGGCGGCCTGCTTGCCGCTCGGGTCTCCGGTGGCTGCCTTCTCGGCATCGCCGCCCCCGTCGCGAGCGATGTCAACCAGCAATCTATGGCTTAGCACCGAGCGCGGCTCCTCCAGCTCGACGTCTCGTGTGGAAGCGAACTGGTCGCGGTGCTTGATCAGCAGCCACGATTTATCCGCGCGGCTGCCAAATCCGCGCGTGCGCACCAGAACCCAGGAACCACGCAGCTTTCTACCGTGCAAAGTAAATTTGAAGTCGCCCTTCTTTAGGGCGGCTGCAGGATCGTCGCTTTCCGGCTCCCACTCGCCAATGTCCCAGACCATAACCGTGCCGCCGCCGTATTCGCCCTCCGGGATCACACCTTCAAATTCGGCATACTCCAGCGGATGATCCTCCACCTGCATGGCCAACCGCTTCACGGAAGGGTCCGGCGAGGGGCCCTTGGGAACAGCCCAAGAGAGCAGCACGCCATTCAATTCCAGGCGAAAGTCATAGTGCGGCTGTGTGGCGCGATGTTTTTGAATGACGTACAGCAGCTGCCCCTTCGATGGGGCCTGCGTACGCGAGGAGCCGGCGGGCTCCGGTGTAACGTTGAACTTTCGCTTCTCTCTGTATTCTTTGAGGGGCATAGCATTTTGACCAGGATTAGAAATGCCGTTCGCTCTCAGGCGCTCTTGAGCCGCGGGAATAGCGCCAGAGCGTTCTCGCGCTCGATGGCTTGCAGCTCGCTTGCACTCAATCCAGCTTCGCGCAGCCCCTTCGCGATCGTTCCGGCGCTGAAGAACGGGAAATCGGTGCCGAACAAGATGTGAGAAAGGGGCGAGAGCTTCCGCAACGTCGGCCAAGGGTATGGGCTATCCAAGCTGGCGGTGTCGAAGAAGAGTCTCTGCGCCTCGCTGACGAGTCCATTGGGCACCTTCTTGGCGATGTCCGGCCGCGCCGCCAGGGTCGCAAAGCGCGTCATCAAGTACGGCATCGATCCACCACCGTGCGAAAAAATGAATCGAATGCCGGGATAGCGTGAGGTAGTGCCGTCGAAGATCACGCTGGCGATAGCACGGGTCGTTTCGGTCCCAAGCTCGATCAGCCCGGCACCGAATTCCGGCTGCAGGTCTTTGCAGCAATCAGCCTTCACGGGATGAAAGAAGGCCACCGCCTTGCGGCGGTTCAGCTCGCTCATGACCGGCTCGAATGCCGCGTCCCCGGGATATTTCCCCTGATAGCTGGTCATCAGGCACACGCCGTCGGCCTTCAGCGTGTCCAGCGCGTATTCCATCTCGCGCAGGCTGCCGTCCACATCGGGCAGAAGAATCGTGGCGAACATGCCGAAGCGGCCGGGATGATCGGACATGAGGCGGGCGCCCAACTCATTGCACTCCCGCCCCAGCTTGCGCGCCGCTTCATTGTCCCCAAACCAGACGCTTGGCTCGCTGGTAGAGACGATGGATGTGGCGACGCCGCTCTTGTCCATATCTTCGACGGCCCTGGATGCAGTCCACTGCTCCAAGGGTAGCTGATTGGTTTTTCGCGCGTGGATGGCAGCGATAAATCCAGGCGCCGAAAAGTGGTTGTGCACGTCGATACGGAACGGCCGCTCGGGCGCGGCCGCCTGCTGCGCTTGAACGAGGAAGTCCGGGAAAAGAGCGGCAGCTCCGAGGGCGCCGATTCCGCCGAGGAATCGTCGCCTGCCAACAAAACTTTCCGCCCGTGGCTGCGCCCTCTCCATGAGAAATCCTCAGCAGTTGCAGCGAATGGCGAACTCGCGCTCGCGCCCAACCAGCGATTCGCCGCGCGCGTGATGCGCGTCGCGGTGCGCCAGTACAATCTTGAGGCCGCCGTTTCGATACAGCTCGCTGACCTCCTCCTCCCACGCGCGGCTGCCGTCCGGCGACCACTGAAATGGGAGCTGCTTGATGTGCCAGACCTGTCCGTCAAAATCGGGAGCCAGCTTCAACGCCGCGCGCAAAATTTCGCGCTGCTGTTCGGCATGGTGCGGCCTTCCCGCCGGGCAGCCGAGAGGAAAATCCAGGAAGCACGTGCGCGGAGGCTTGGCCTCCTCGGCGGCTTCGAGCAAGCAACTCATACTCAGCGTGGGAAGCCCGCGCGCCTCCAGCGCCCTGGCAACTACCGTCGTGGCGCGATGGCAAGCCGGACAAAACGGAAAGAGGAACACCAGATCCACGCCCTGCGAATCGTAAATTTGCTTAATCGCCGGCACGGCCTGCTCGACAAGCTCGGTGTATCGCTGGATCGAGCCGACCATGGACACGGCCGTGTGGGCTAGCCGCCGAAAAACTCCTTCGGATTCCAGTTCCCTCATGCGCTCCAAAGGAAACGCCACGTTCAGGTCCTCGACAGCCCATTTGCGCACCTTCGTTTGGTGCGCCACCACCAGGCGGGACATAGGCGTGTCGCGCGGGATCAGGCGAAAGGAGATGTCTTCGGTTTCGCCCAGTGGCGGGTCCTCCGGCAGTTGCGCGCCGCAACTGGCGAAGAGGCCAATGGTGGATTCGGAGACGGGCCTTCGCAGGTGCGTCAACCGAGGAGGATCGAACACCGGGCGATTCTCGAACTTCCGGCCGGTGACTTCCTCGAAGATCCGCGAAAAACTGTAGGCCATCGTTGCTCCGGGCCGCAAACCTTCGCTGATCTTAGCAAACTGCGGGCGGGCGGTCTCCGTCCGGCGTTCTCGTGCGCGCGCGTGCGCACGCTCCTCTACTGCGGCCAGGTCGCGGCTGGATCGAGATTGAGGATCGGCTGCGGGCCGCCGGCGGCTGGAACCATCGGGCGCAGGTACGGCCGCAGAGCGGCTTTGTGGCACGAGTAGCAATCCTCGAGCAGGTTCTTGTAGGAGGCAGCGAATTGCTTACCGTCCTTGGCGTCGACGGCCTTGCGTACCTGCGCGAGTGTACCGTTGTCGATGCCGTCGAAGATGGCTTGCATGTCGACCGGGTTGCCGTCAGCACCCTTCGGTCCCGGATTCAGATGAACTTCCCAGCGAATGCGATTGCGCGTCTCGTTCAGGAAATAACCGGCCAGCGGCCAATTCTGTTTTTCGCCCGCGTACCACAGATTCGCGGCGAACATGCCTGCTTCCACCATGGGATGCGAATTAGGAGGCGTGATGTCTTTCAGGCGCGCCACGTCCGCCGGGAGGTTTGCGGGATTTTGTTGCGTGCCGGTTTGCTGCGCGCTGGCGGAGGAGCGCTCCAGCGAAGAGACGAGCAAGCCTCCGAGCAGCACTCCCAAGACCAGCCATTGCACGTTGCGGATCCAGTTCGAGTCGGCCATTTTCCCTGCACTCCTCACAAATAGAATGGGAAATCCAAAAACCAACGGACCGCCCTCACGGCGGACAAATCCGGCCGGATTATAGCCCAGTTTCTCTCGCCTTATCGCGGTCAACGATGTGGGTAACAACCGCTCCGAAACGGTTGCGTCCAAAGAACCCTTGCGCATGCCTCGGCCACGCAGGAAAATGTCCACGCTTCGCGCTAGATGGAAAAAGGCGAAGTTTGTCTTGAGGCGGCCGCGAGTGCGTTCCACTTTAAAGGTTGAGGGATGAAGGAAAGAGCGATCTGGTTAGTCCTCGGTTTGACGGCCGTCTCACTTCTCCCCCGGATTCTCGCGGGACAGCAAAGGCGCAGCGAACGCCGCCCTCGCAACATTTTGATTTTTGTTTTTGACGGTTTGCGCGCCGGTTCGGTCAACGAAATCGACTCGCCCGCCATGTTTTCGATTCGCGAGCACGGAGTGAATTTCGCCAACAGCCATTCGCTCTTCCCCACATTTACCACTGCCAATGCCTCGGCCATCGCCACGGGGCACTATCTTGGAGATACAGGCGATTACAGCAACCAGATCTACATAGGCCATCCGGTGTTCTTCGACGGCAATTTCGGGCGCCCGCCGGGAAGCTACGCCCCTTACGTGGAAAACGATCGAGTGCTCGGCGACTTGGACGCGCAATTCAGTGGAAACTACCTGAACGCGGAGACGCTGCTCGCTGCGGCGCGCGCGCACGGCTATAACACAGCGGTCGTGGGCAAGATGGGGCCTGCGGCGATTCAGGATGTGAGCCAGTTGAATCCCGTGAATCACGGCTTCCCCGTTCCCCAGACAATCATCATCGATGACGGCACCGGCACGCCCGATGGTGTCCCGCTTTCGCCGGGCGTTTCCGCGGCGCTGGTGAACGCAGGCCTGCCCACCGTGGCTCCCGCGCGCAATCAGCCGACCGGAAACAACACCACGCCCGGCACCAAGGAGCCGAACGTTCGCCAACAGGCGTTCTTTGCGGATAGCGTCACCAAAGCGGTCTTGCCGATGTTCCTGAAAAGCGGCAAGCCGTTCGCGCTGCTGTACTGGTCGCGCGATCCCGACGGCACGCAGCATTTTCAGGGCGACAGCCTGAACCAGCTCGTTCCCGGCATCAACGGGCCCACGTCTAAGGCGGCGCTCAAGAACGCCGACAACAACCTGAAGCAAATCCTGGATTACCTCAACAGCGATCCTGACGTGGCCGCCAACACGGATATTTTCATAACCGCGGATCATGGCTTTGCGACGATCAGCAAGCACGAGCTCGACGCCGCGGGCCATGTGACGGCAAGCTACGCAGCACAGTTCACTTACAAGGACGCGCAGGGCCGGCAGGAGGTCAACGCCGGATTTTTACCTGTGGGCTTCGTGTCCATTGATATCGCGCACGAGTTGGGCTTGCCGCTCTTCGATCCGGATAGCCAGATCAACGGCCCGGATGGAAAGAAGGCTTTCGAGCCGGTCGATCCTTCGGCGGCCCCGCAGTCGGCTAACGTGCGCCAGCATCCGGTAAGCGGCAACGGGCTGATCGGCGGCACAGGACGCATTGCAAATGAAACGGATGCCCGGGTGGTCGTCGCGGCCAACGGCGGCTCCGATTTGATCTATGTTCCAGCCCATGATCCCGTGCTGGTGAAGAAGATCGTCGCGTTCCTGGCGCAGCAGGATTATGTGGACGGGATTTTCGTGGACGATGCATACAAGAATATTCCCGGCGCGCTGCCGTCCAGCGCGGTCCGCCTGGTCGGATCGTCTCTGACGCCCACGCCGACCATCGCCGTCACCTTCAAGACGTTCTCCACGGATTCCACTAACCCGCTCATGACCGGCGTCCAAATCACCGACTATCCCCTGCAGGAAGGCCAGGGCATGCACGGCAGTTTCGGGCGCGCCAACACGTTCAACTTCATGGCCGCGATAGGACCGGACTTCAAAAAGCAATTCATCGATCAAGCGCCCATCAGCAATGCCGACGTCGCGCCCACCCTGGCGCACATTCTTGGATTTGAGCTAGAGAGCCACGGAGAACTGAAGGGGCGCGCTTTGCAGGAGGCCCTTGCGGGCGGACTAGCGATCGCTCCATCAAAGCGGCGCGTCGCCGTTTCGCAAAGCGCCGCCAACGAAAAGAAGACCATCCTGATGTACCAGCAATTGGGCAAGCAAGTTTACTTTGACCAGGCCTGCTTCAAGCCGGCAGCAGACACAAAATCTCAAAACCTTTGCCCATAGGCCGGCCGAACCCTTTGGCTGGCCTCAAACCTCAAAGAGGGTGGAATCCTTGTAGGGCACGGTTTCAACCGTGCCGAAACGTCGCCGAAATGCAAAGGGCGTTAGCCCCTGACGGTGTGCGCCTGTAGTCTCTAGACCCAAGATATTCATTCGCTGACCGGATCTCAGAGCCTTCCCGCCTCTTACTACCGGCGCTTGAGCGCCTCCAGTTCATCCACCGTGCGCGGCCAATCCGAGCGCAACAGCCGCGACAGGCTGCGGTCCGCCAAAAGCTTTCCGTCTGTCTGGCAGCGGGGGCAGTAGTTCGTCTCATTATCGGCGTAGCGAATACGCTGAATTTTCCCTCGGCATCGCGGGCAGGGCTCTCCGTAGCGGCCGTGAACCGCCATGCCTTTGCGGAACGCGGTGACCTTTTCCGGGAAGGCCGCTCTAGCCTCCGCGCACAGCCGGTCCATCCAGACGCGCAGGGTTTCACGCGTGGCGCCGAACAGCCGCTGCCACTCGTCCTCGCCGAGCTTGTGAGTGAGCGCCACAGGCGAGAGCCGCGCCGCGTGCAAGATCTCATCCGAGTACGCATTGCCGATGCCGCTTACGAGGCGCGGATCGGTCAAAGCCCGTTTTAGCGTGCGATTTTCCGCCGACAACGCCTCGCGAAACCCCGCCAGGTCGCACGCAAACACTTCGATCCCGCCAGGATCCATCGCACGCAAGCCTTCCTCCTCGGCGACAACATGCAGCGACGCCCGCCGCTTCGATCCTGCTTCGGTCAGCACCAGCGAGCCCTCCGCAAAATCGAATGCCGCCAGATTCCCGCGTCCGCCCAGCTTGGCTCCCGGCGCCCGCCAGTGCAGTCGTCCGGCAATCATCAGGTGCAGCACCAGCCAGAGGTCGCCTTCCACGCCAATCGCGATGCGCTTGCCGACGCGCCGCAACTCCCGCACCCTGCGCCCTTCGACGGCGGCAAGCGGCGGCTCCACGCTCCGGAGCAAAAAAGGACTCGCCAGGCGCACCTGTTCGATGGGATGACCAACAATGCGCGGTTCCAACGCACAGATGTACGCAGAAATGTCCGGCAGTTCCGGCATGCTCATGAGCTTGCCGCGTGCGCCACTAATGTTGCAATGAAGATTTTCGCGAGGATGGACTTCGGGGCATGAGAGCGTACTAAAACATTCGGCCCGATGATTCTGTGCGATTTAACAAGCAAGAGTGCACTTGGACTTCTTTCTCAAATCTTCCCGCGTCAAAAAGGCATCGTGCGGCGAATCGACGGTTGCGGATGAAGCACGCGCAGCGATCGTGAACGTAGGCGTCACAGCTCATGGGGCAGATGTATTCAGCAAGACAGTTATGTCATTACTGCTACTGTTCGCAACAACGATGTCGGGCTTTCCGTCCCCGTTAAAGTCGTCCACTACTAGTTGGAACGGCAATTGGTCGGCGTTAAAGAACAATTGGCCTAAGAAAGTTCCGTCGCCATTACCTGGGAGAATACTGATCGCGGGACCTTGTACCTCGGCAATGCCCTGCTTGCCGCTTGAGGCGAAGTCTGCAATTACAACCGACAGAGGAAACACACTTACGTAATCTGACTTTCCGGTGCCCGTCTCCACATCCGCTTTGAACGTCCCGTCACCGTTTCCGAGCAATACGTTCAACGCACTTGCTTCGAGCCCAAAAGCGCCCACAATGCTGGAGATCGCCAAATCAGGCTTCCCGTCACCGTTCAGGTCGCCGATTGCAAGCGACGTCGGAAATAGACCGACAGGGTAGAACACTGGCGGCTGGAACGTACCATCGCCATTACCGAGCAGGACGCTCACGCCGCCATTGTCAGCATTCGAGGGATCGTTCATGTCGGCCACGGCCAGATCCAGCTTGCCGTCGCCGTTTAGATCAGCCACTGCTAGGGCAACGGGGCTGGTTCCGGCGCTGATCAGGGCAGGCGCCTGGAAAGAGCCATCGCCGTTTCCGAGGAATAGGTATACGCCGCTATTGAAATCGCACACGGCGAAGTCCAGTTTGCCATCACCGTTGAAGTCCCCCACAGCCAGAGGAAACGGCTCGTTTCCCGCACTCAAGCTGAGCGGGGTCTGGAATGTACCATCTCCATTTCCAAGCAGCACTTCCACCGAACCGTTCCCTCCTGTTGGGCGGCCACCGAGGTCGGCGACCACCAGGTCTTTCTTACCGTCACCGTTGAAGTCGCCCACAGCGATGGAAATCGGGTTTTTCCCTGCATCAATCTGAGTTGCTGCTTGGAACGTCCCATCGCCATTGCCAAGCAAGATGCTTATACCCCCGTTGTTCCCCGTAGAAGGGTCGCCATAGTCGGCCACCGCAATGTCCAGCTTCCCGTCTCCATTGAAGTCCGCCACAGCCACGGCGTTGGGGCTGTTCCCCGCCGGGTAATTGACCGACGTAAAATTAATCGGGCTTATTGTGACCGTTGCGGTCGCAGATTTTGTGGGGTCGGTCACGGAAGTCGCCGTCAAGCTCAGCTTGCCGCCGGGTGGAACCGCGGGGGGAGCTACGTAGTCCGCCGAATACGGGCCAGAATTATTGATGTTGGTGACAACTCCGCATACCGATGCGTCCCCCGTGCACCCAGTGATGCTCCACGTAACGCCCGCGGTATGAGCATCATTGGCGACTGCGGCACTGAACGGCACGACTCCGTCCACTTGTATGAAGGAGCCGCCAGAAACAGTGACGATGATTGCGGTGGTCACCGTGATCGCAACTGTGGCGGACTTCGAGGGATCGGTTACAGATGTGGCCGTAACGGTCACGCTCAGGCTGGTAGAAGGCAGGGCGGTTGGGGCGTCATAAGAGTCGATGACATCGGACGGACTGGTCGGACTGGCCATCGTGCCCCCACCGGTGCCGGGAGAGACGGTCCACGTGACGCCACTGCCCGTGGGATCGTTGGCGACGTGCGATAAGACGTCTAGCGTAGTGCCCGGCGCGATTGTCGAACTTGTTGAAAGGACGGAAACGGAAACTGTTATCGCGGAATTCGTAGGGACGATCGTTGCGGTCGCTGACTTTGAGGTGTCGGTCACGGAAGTAGCTGTGAGCGTCACCGTGGGGTTGGCCGGCGCCGTCGCAGGTGCCGTGTAGGTGATCGGCGTGCCGCCTATCGAATTTGTTGTCGAAAGCGTGCCACATCCCGGTGAGCAGGAGGCTCCGCCTTGCGCGAGTGCCCAGGTGACGCCCTTGTTTGCGGGATCATTCTGGACGGTGGCTATAAACTGCCGTGTACTGTTAAGCACGACGCTGGTTGAAGTTGGCGAAACGGAGACTGAAATTGCTGGGACGCCTATCGTCACGGCAAAAGACTGTGACGCTGATTGGTTTGAAGAGTCCGTGACTTTGATACTGAAGGCAGTTGCCGTCTGCTGGACATCCGGCGTACCCGAGATGCTCACAGAATTCATCACCGAGCTGTTGAGCGTAAGACCATCGGGCAACGCGCCCACGCTGACAGTCCAACCAAAGGGCCCGGCGCCGCCAGTAGCCAGGATGGTTTGCAGATACGGTGTCCCAACCACGCCGTTGGGCAAGGAGGTAGTGGTGATAGCTAGTTGCTGTTGCTGGAAGCCGGTGGAGCCCCCTGCGCCGGCGCAACCAGTGAAAAGTCCCGAAAAAGTGAGCCCCAGAGCAACTAGGGTGGCATGCACTATCCCTCTCATGCTGCCTCCTTGAGGGGGACCCATTGCTAGAGACTTTTCGGCAAAGCCGAGGCCGGGGTACAGCGATCCGTTCCTGGACTCCGACGGAACGGAGGAAGATTACTGGAGCGGGATTCTCCATTTATTATCTAGTTTTGTCAATAATATTTTCTAGCACTCCAGTAAACATCGTGAAGAGAAATCGGCCGTTACAGGTGTCATCTGACGTTTGCGGCGTTCACTGCCTTGCCATCATGGATCTGAAGAAGTGAACTCTTTGTTGATCGAAGAACCAGGACTATGAGCGAATTCGGGGCAGTTTCAATTCAAAGAAGCCTATTGGTTGCGGCCAACAAGCCCCTGCAGCAGCGCAAAATCGTTGCTTGCCCCGTGCCCCATTCTTGCGAGGTAAGAAGAAGCGACAGGGCTCTCATCTTCTGAACAGGAGTGCACTTTCAGGCGCAGAGTTGTCGGCAAAAAAGAAGGCCGGGTGTCTGGACCCGGCCTTCGATTCAAAGAATTGGTTGCGGGGGTTGGATTTGAACCAACGACCTTCGGGTTATGAGCAACATGGGTCAAATCTAACTAGCCTAGTTTGAGTCGCGCCCGAAAGTCTAATTGTACGAAGAATGTACGAAACAATGGCCCGGATTCCTCACACGAGTCCGGGCCCTTTTGTCCCTAAGATCATTAGGATCGCTGGACGATTCGCAGTAACAAGCTCGCAAAGAACAGTGTCTCCGCGACCTCTACCGGATCAGTTGGGAAATGCCGATGACTGCCCGGATTCTTGTAATAAGCAATCGCGCCCGAAAACAGGTTCCGCAATCCAATTTGTTCGGGCTCAGGCAGGGCCCTGTCAGTTAGTGGACCCACATTCACCTTGAATGCTTCGTTCATCAAGGGGACTCCGAGATCGTTGAATGTAAAACCGCCAGCATTGCGAACTGCGACCTCGACTTCCTTGAATGCATTAAAGATCGCGGTTTCATATTCGCCACGGAGGAACGCGGATTTCGATTCCCGCTCGATCAGAGGGTGGAGCATTCCAGAGAGCAGGTTGCCGCGCCTGTAGGCTTCCATGTCCGTGCGGCTGGCGATTTGCTTGGCTTTGCGAGTAAGCATGAAAGAATCGGCGCTTCTATCCGGGTGGGGAGCTATGAGGCACTCGCGTTGCAACCAAGCCCAGCCCTCGACGAGAACCTTCTTTACGTCTCCCTGTAAACGTGTGTAGGGCCTCGTCGCATGGGTTACGAACGTGTTGTGGTTTGCGAGTTGCCTTAACTCATCTTCGGTCATAGAGCTGAGTATCTCCAATATCACCCAAGCCAACTCGTCTGGAGACAATTGGAGCACTTGTTCCGGGTCCGGAAATATGGAGACGAGTGCTTTAATCATTGCGTTGTATGTCCTCGATGTTTTGGCGGCCACATTCTATTCCCCTGGCGGGTGAATTCCAATAACTCGCGGTTGCCGCGCGCCATCATGCTTCAAACCCGTCGCGTGCGAACTTCTCGTGCCGCGTGGTTGGCTTGACCTCATTGCGCGAGATGTGTTGCCGCCGCGCCATCGTGATGCGTGCCGTGATGCCTCCGAAGGCCCCCTTTCGAATGAGAATCCTGGACTTTCGATTGTCATAATCATGTTCTCGACGGTTTGACAATCTGAAATGGCCGGAGATACTCTCCGCGCGAGGAGGATCGGACCGTGAGTACGGAACTCTGCCATATCCCTCAGTTTATAGTCTGTCTTCATGACACACGTTACGCACTGTATGTAAAGAGCATCGATAAAGACCCGGCCTTCGATCTCATGTTTTGGTTAGAGAATTGGTACTGTGAAACTTTCGGTGTGTCGAAACCCACGTATGTGAGTAAGGCGGCAGCGCAACTGTCACTGGACCGCATGAATGGCGTGCGCACAAAAAAAACAAGTGGCCCCCGGACTGATTGGGAGCGGAACATACTCTGGATGATCCGCGTGGAGCGATGGCGGTGTAAGTTACAGACCGATGGCCCGAAGGAAGCTTGTGAGAAGGTATCAGAGGAACTGAAGAAGGAAGGTAAGTCTTTTTCGTGGACAACCATCCGCTCGGGCTGTGAACGCGCCAAACAGAGATTTGTATTGAGGTTCGCCGACTACGACGAATGCCCGAGCCTGGGCATCTGCACTCCCAGCGTCGATGCGCCCCTTATCCTGCCGTCTACCTACAGCTTGCCAACCTTCTGCGATGAACCTCCCACTCCTGTTAATTTCCGACCTTAAATCTCCCCTCCTTTAAATGATAGGCCCCACCTTGATGGCATGTAGTGGTAGAAACCAAATTCATGAGCCAACTAGAAAATGCACTGGGTGCTTTACGTAGAGGGTTTCTGGTTTTCCCGTGCTATTCAAAAACGAAAGTTCCTGCCGGACGTGTGGTACCTCATGGCGTTAAGGAAGCCACAGACAACGAATCGCAGATTCGCAAATGGTGGTCCATCGATCCGCATTTTAACCCAGGCATCACAGGCGGCGTCATTGTGGACGCGGATACCGGGTTGAATTCGCTGGAAGACGCTATAAGTTTCGCGGAAGCAAATCAATTTCCTTCGACACTACTTGTAAGAACAGGCCGCAGACCGGAATTTGGAGCGCAATTCCATTTCACTGGCGAGGCCGTGAATGGGCTGTATACCGCACGCGGCGTCAGCGGCGAAATTAGATCAAGAAACGAATATGGTATGGGACCCGGCAGCGTTCATCCTAGCGGCACACTCTATGAAGTCGCTGCTGATTTCCCTCGTGCTATCGCGCCACCGGATTTGTTGCGAGCCTTCCGAAAGAAAGCCCCGTCTTCCAAGGAGCCGAAACCTGGATTCAAGGTAGGCGAAGGCGAGCGGTTCTACTGGTTGCGTTCGCAGTGTGGGCGTCTCGTCAATGCCGGGTTGACTGGTGATGCCTTGTTCGCTGCCCTTCAATCACTCAATGAGACATTCTGCAACCCGCCGAAACCAAAAGACGATGTGCGTACACTTGCAGATGCAGCTACGGAAAAATTTACAGCCAACGTGGAACCACCACAGCCCGCACAGGAAGACTCTGGGCAAGCAGCGTTGCTGCGTGTTTTGGATTGGATCGTGAAGGGATTTCTTCCACGCCGCCCAGCTGAAGAAACCTATGCAGACCTTGCGGCAATTTCCAGGGAGGAATACGAGGATGTGAGAGAGACCGTCGCCAACGCTCTTGGCATCCGGGTAAGTGCGCTCGATGAATTTGTGAACAAGCGGCGACCGGCGAAAGCAGGTGGTGAAGAGTCCCAGGTGGACTTTAAGCCCTCCGTGTCCTGGACACATGCCGTTGATGGTCTGGCACTCCTTCGGGACACTGCGGCGGCGGTCCGGCGTTTCATCGTCTTTAAGAATCCACAGGACGCCGAAGTGGTGGCCACCTGGGTATTGGGTACCTACCTGCACAACGAATTCGGCATCTTTCCCCGGCTCGGTGTCACCAGTACATTTCCAGAGTCTGGCAAAACCACCTTGATGGATTTTCTGGAGTACTCCTGCCTGCGCTCGGTGCGCGGTGACAACGTCAGTGTGAGCGTCTTTTTCCGCGTCATCGATGAGCACCATCCGTGTCTGTTGCTCGATGAGTGCGATACTTTTTTGGTGAAAAATCCTGAACTCATTGGCGTGCTCAATTCCGGCCACAAAAAAGGCGGATACGTTTGGCGCACTGAAGAAATCAACGGTAAGTTTGTGGCTGTGCGTTTCGGAACCTATGCGCCCGTCGCATACGGCATGATTGGCCACCCCACCGCAACATTTTTTTCCAGAAGCATCTTCATTCGATTGGATCGCAAGACGGCGAACCAAACAGTTGAGGATTTTGATCCCGAGGAAAATTTGGAGCAAATGGAACTGATGGAGAATTTGCGGCGGCGGATGGTGCGCTGGGCGGATGATCATCGGGCAGAGGTGAAGGAGTGCAGGCCGGACACCGGAAAACTTTCCAATCGCGCTCGGAATAATTGGCGGGCGCTTCTGAAAATCGGTCAGGTTGCTGGTGGGGATTGGAACAGTATTCTCATGACCGCTGCCGGTTGTCCGTCACCACTTACCAGGAAGACCACCCAGGAAAAACTTCTCAAAGATATCAGAAATATTTTTCACACTCGCTCCGTGGATCGCCTTCCAAGTGAGGTATTGGTGGCTGATTTGCTGGCGCAGAAGCAATCCGGCTGGAGTCGGTATCACGAGGGCAGGACGGAACTGGATGAAAGCGACCTGGCAGACTTGCTTACTGATTTTGGGGTTGAGCCACAGACCCATCACTTCCCGAAAGAGGTTCAGTTGAGCCTGTGGCAGAAAGCAAAGGACAGGCCGCTCAAGCTGCGCGGGTATCTCTTGGAACAGTTCGCGGGACTGATTGCCACGTATTTGAAGGGCGCGGCGGAAGAGGTTCCAGTGGGAAGTCTGCACGCGCCGTTTTAGTGTCGTGATTCGTGCTATCTCCTTTGTTTCTAGTAAAAAAAGTTACGTGGTTACGGGCAAACACCCTCTGGAGGGGGGGCTGGAACTATACGGTGGTTACGTGGGTTTTGGGTCTCCAAAACAAGTTTTATACAAAAATATATATCGGAAAAACCAGGGGTATCCGTAACCTGGGTATGTGTCCCAGCCCCCCTCCAGGGACCCTTTGGGCGTAACCACGTAACCATTTTTACCAGAAACAAAACAGTTCTGGATTTTTCCGCCCCGTCTCCGGTCGCCGTGAAGACGCGGGCGGCGGGCCGTAGGGGGCCGGGGAATTATAGACCCAGTCTAGAGTCATTCTATCCATGAGTCGAGTAGCAGGCAGCGAAAATCCGAAAACCACCTCGTTTATTGACCAGTGTGTGGATATCCTCGCGCAGCAAAATCCGATGACGGTCCGGCAGCTTTTTTATGCGCTGGTCAGTTCCAGGGTCATTGACAACAGCCTTGCCGAATACCAACGGGTCAGCGGAGCGATGAAGAAAGCAAGAGATGATGAGCGCGTCCCGTGGGATTGGATCGTAGATCATTCGCGTCCATTTTATGGCCCGCATGGCTACGAGGACGCTGCCAACTTTGTAAACAAGGTAAGGCAGATTTATAGCCGTAATCATTGGCACACTCAACCGGAACACATCGAGGTTTGGTGCGAGAAGGATGCGACCGTTGGAAGTTTCGAGCAGCTTTGTTGGGATTTGAACGTTGGCATTCGCGTGGGTCGCGGCTATTCCAGCACAACGAATGTCCACAACATGGGAGAATATTTCAACGGTCTTGAAAAACCGATTTTCGCTTTTTATTTGGGCGATCATGATCCGAGCGGCGTGGACATGATCCGAGATATTGAGGCGCGGGTCCGAAAATATCTGAAGCCGGATGTTGAGCTAACAGTTCAGCCCCTGGCGATTTTCAAGGCAGATATTCAGGCATTCAACTTGCCGCCGCTGCCGCTGAAGAAGAAAGAGGACGGCACCGACAGCGACTCACGTGCAAAAGGTTTCCGTATAGCTTTTGGAACAGAAGCTGTTGAACTGGATGCGCTGCCTGTGACGGAACTGCGGCGGCGAATCTCGGAAAGTGTAAAGGCTCACATTGACACCACCTTGTGGGAACGTTCAGAACGAATCGAGATCAATGAGAAAGGCCGCTTGGCGGACGCTTTTAATCAAATAACCTCCATGACCGATGAGGA
>Ga0210394_10002596_pt1 | contig 24472 bp, 18 predicted proteins | sample IncBWC12MmetaG_FD_160121 | JGI IMG/M metagenome (GOLD analysis project Ga0210394, IMG submission 160121) | Forest soil microbial communities from Barre Woods Harvard Forest LTER site, Petersham, Massachusetts, United States - Inc-BW-C-12-M | ecosystem: Environmental > Terrestrial > Soil >... | reverse complement strand
AGTGTGGGCACGTACGATTTTCACCGGGAGCGCGCCGATCTCAACATTCCGATCGGCGATACGATCGCGATTCGCTTCTCGGGTCAGAAGGTCGATCACGAGGGTTACACGATCAATACCCTGGCGCCCGGCTACAAGCTCGATGACCAGCACGACACTACCAGCAAGGTGGCCATCAAGTGGCAGCCGACCGACAACTTCTCCGCCACCGCCACCGGCCAGTGGTACATCGCACAGAACGATGGCCAAGCGCAGAAGTCGCTCGAGGATCCGAACCCCGATCCGCGCGTGCTGACTCAGGATTTCCTCGGCAAGTTCGAGCTCTATACGCAGCTCTACCACCTCAACCTCAAGTGGGATCAGCCCTGGTTCAGCCTGAGCTCGGTGAGCGCCTATCAGGGACTGCAGAACTATCAGGCCTTCAACGCCACCTTCACCACGTTCGCTCTCTACCCCGGCTACTACGATGACATTCCGGAATTCGATACCAGGGTAAAGTCCTACAGCGAGGAGTTCGACATCCTCTCGCCGGCGGACTCCAAGCTCAAGTGGATCGGCGGCATATTCTGGGAGCGCAGCACCACCGATACGTTCGTGATCGAGTACGAGGGCACGACGCCAAACCCGGTGCTCACGGTGCCGGCGGACGTCGAGGCGCATCCGCCGTCCAATCTGGCCTACGGCAACACCACCGACGACGTGCGCACCTCGATCGAGCCGTTCTTCCAGGCGACCTATCCGATCATGGACCGGTTCCGAGCGACCATCGGCGGCCGCTACAACTACGAGTCGCACGATCACTACAACCTCAATTTCAATGAGTTCGGCCAGAACTCGATCAACATGGCGAGCACAGTCAACAACAAGTTCACCACGCACGAGCCCACCTGGCGCGCCGAGGTCGAATACGACGTAACGCCCGACAGCTTGGCGTATGCCAGCTTCTCGCGCGGCTACAAGCCCGGCGGCGTCAACGGCAATCCCCTGACGGCACTGGTGCCGCTGACCTTCAAGCCCGAGACCAACATCGCCTACGAAATCGGTTCGAAGAACCTGTTCCTCGACAAGACGCTGCGCGCCAATGTCGCCGGGTTCTTCTATGACTATCAGAACATGCAGTACATCGAGTCGGATCCGAAGCCGTTCGACCAGGGCATGGCGAACATTCCGTCGATCCACATCTACGGCGGAGAAGCCGAGCTGGCCTACCTCGGCATGGGCAGCCGGCTGCACATCAATGCCAACCTGACCGCCGAGAGCGGCTCGGTGCAGGGCTTCACGCCGACACTCGATTCGACGGTCGTGAATCCGTTCTACAACGTGGGAACCTGCTCGTTCGGCGGTCAGTACTACAATCCGGCCTGCTGGGCGACCATTCTCGCCAACAAGAAGAATATCGAGGGCAACCAACCCCCGGACATGCCGAGACTGTCCGGCTCAGTCAATGCCTCGTATGACCTCAAGATCCCAAGCGGCACGCTGATACCGCGGCTCGACTACGTCTATCGCGGTTCGCTCTGGTCACGCATCTTCAACGAGCCCGTGATCGATCGCGTGGGAGCGTACTTCATACTCAATGCCAACCTGAGCTATAAGCCCGACAACAGCAACTTCGTCGTCACGCTGTCGGGCACCAACCTCACCAATATAGCGGGCGTGAATTCCCGCTACACCTCGCCCTACGAGGCGGGGGTCACCAGCCAGGAGTTCATTCCGCCGCGACTGGTATTCGGCAGCGTTTCGTACCACTTCTGATGCGCCGCTGCGGCGCGCCCGACGAGCTCGGGTGCGCCGCGGCATGCATCCTGCGTCAGCCGGCGCCGAAGTCGGTGCTGCGGCTGACGGCGTCCCAGGCCTGGATTTCGGCCGCGTGCTGCTCGAACTTGCGTTGCGCGTAGCCGAGTGCGTCGGTGCCGAGCATGAGCCGGAGTGGTGGTCGCTCGGCATCGGCCACTTTGAGAATGGCCAGGGCCGCCTTGGCAGGATCGCCGGGCTCGTGGCCGGCGTGCTGCGTCAGGATTCGTCGATTGGCGCCCACCGACGGCTCGTAGTCGGCGATTCTCGCGGCGGTTTCGGCGCGCGAGCGGCCAGCAAAGTCGGTGCGGAATCCGCCCGGCTCGATCAGCGTGACGTAGATACCGAGCGGGGCGACCTCCTGTGCCAATGTCTCGACGATCCCCTCCAGCGCGAACTTGCTACCCGAATAGATGCCGAGGGCCGCCCAGCCCACGAGTCCCGAGACCGACGAGATGTTGATGATCCGGCCGGCGCGTCGCTGGCGCATGAACGGCAGCACCGCCTGCATGACGGCGACGGCACCGAACACATTGACCTCGAACTGCGTGCGCATCTCGCTCGGCGAGGTTTCCTCGACTCCTCCGACCAGTCCGTAGCCGGCATTGTTGACCAGTATGTCGATGGCTCCGGTCTCGCGCTCGGTGGCCGCCACGGTGGATTTCACCGTCGCATCGTCCGTGACGTCGAGCAGGCGTACCACGGCACGTTCGCGATACTCGCTGAGAAAAGCGGCTTGGGCAGCTGCGGTACGCACCGTTCCCGTGACCTGATCACCGCGTTGGAGCGCAGCGTCGGCCAGCGCGCGGCCGAATCCGGAACTGACGCCGGTGATGAACCAGTGGGACGCTCGCTTCATGATGAGCGGAATTGTAACAGTGCATCAGCGCGGTGCGACGGCATCGAACCGCGGAAGGCGCAGGATCAGGACCGCGCCGCACGCGAGTCCCGCGCAGATGGCAACGATCGCCGCGTGATACGAGCCGGTCAGGTCGAACACGAGGTCCATGAGGAACGGCGTCACGCCCTGGATCAGCACGATCACACCGTACACGGTGCCCGAGATCGCGCCATAGTGACGAACCCCGAAGTATCGCGATAGAAAATAGGGCAGCACGCCATATTCGGTGCCCAGCCCCAACCCCATCAGCGCGCCGGCGACCAGCAGTTGTGAGAAGCTCGAGCCCCATGCAAACAGTCCCAGGCCGGCGAGCGCGGTCAAATAGAAGGGCGCCGCCACCCACGGCCGCGGCACGCGGTCCAGCAGCAAGCCAACCGCGACCTGCCAGGCGGCCGTCACCATCGAAAAGGTCACCAGCACCAGCGTCGCGCGCTCGGCGGCGATGCCACGATCAATCAGTATCGGTACCACGTGCGCGAATACCGCGGTCATGCATCCGGCGCCCAGCGCAATCGCAGCCAGGATGAGCCAGAAAGTCGGGGTGCTGCGGGCTTCGGTCAACGTCATGCCGTTGCCGCCGCCGGCAGTGCCATGCATCGCGCGCACGCCGATCGGAGGATCGTGCAGCAGCAGCAGAATCGGAAAGCCGACCGCGGCGATGACAACGCCCAGTCCGACGTAGGCGCCGCGCCAACCGTGCTGCGCGATCAACGCATGCGTGAACAACGGCGAAATCGCCGAGCCGATGCCGTTGCCGAGACCACCGACGATGCCCAGGGAGAGGCCGCGATTTCGATCGAACCATCCGGCGATGACCTTGGTGAAGGTCACACTGCTCGGAATCGTGCCGGCGATTCCAACCAGCGCGTAGGCCACGTACAGCTGCAGACGGCTGGCACCGATCAGCGCCACGCCGCTGACGGATGCCGCAAAGGCCACGATTCCGGACAGGATCACCGTGCGGGCGCCGTAACGGTCGATCAGGCGACCGACGATCGGAAAGCCTACGGCGCCCGCGACCGCGACGATCAGCAGCACCAACGACACGGTCGAGCGTGGCCAGCTGAACTCGGCCGAGATCGGCAGCAGGAACAAGCCGAACACCGTATACACCATGGGCGTTATGCCCACGGCGTTGCCGACGGTGCAGGCGAAAACGACTCCGGTAGCTCTGGAAAATGCCGGCATACTGTTGGCGCTCGGCGTGCAGCGCTCAAATGAGCGGGCGCATCGGTGCAAGACTCTATCGCGGGCCGCTGTTAGCTTAAAGTGCAATCTCCCCAGTGGTGTGCTGGCAGGACTCATGAACGTCACCTCAGAACTCAAAGTCAGAGAGCTCAAGCCTGGATTCGGCGCGGAAGTGCTCGACGTCGATCTGGCGCAAGCCGACATAGGCACGATCGATGAAGTGGCGCGCATCTTCGAGCTGCACGGCGTGCTGCTGGCGCGCGACCAGAAGATGAGCCCGGATGATCTGATGCGGTTCCTCGGCCGCTTTGGTGAGCTCGAAGATCACACGTTGAAGCAGTACACGCTGCCCGGATATCCAAAGATCTATATCCTCTCGAATCGCACCGATGCCTCGGGCCGGCCGATCGGTGCGCACAACGACGGTCTTGGCTGGCACACGGATTACTCCTATATGGAGAAACCCGTGAAGTGCACGATGCTTTATGCGGTAGAAGTTCCGCCGCAGGGCAGCGACACCCTGGTGGCGGACTGTTGTGGGGCCTATCGCGCGCTGCCCGAGAGCAAGCGCCGGCAGCTCGAGCGTCTGTCGCTGCATCACAGCTACAAGTACTTCATGGAAACCCGCGAGCATGGACGCATGAAGCTCAGCAAGGAGATCGAGGAGGCCACGCCCGATGTGATCCACCCGCTGATTCGCACGCATCCGGTGAACGGCCGCAAGGCCCTGTGGCCCAGTACCGGAACGGTGACCGAGGTGGTCGGCATGCCGGGCGAGCAGGGTCTGAAGATGGTGGATGAACTGGTGGAGTTCGTGACGCAGGATCAGTTCGTGCTACGCCATCAGTGGCGCGTCGGCGATATCTTCATCTTCGACAACCGCTGCACGCTGCACACCGGCACGCCGTACGACGATCAGAAATACTTTCGGCTCATGCACCGCATGTGGGTCAAGGGCGATCGGCCGTTCTAGGCGGCGAGTCCCGGAATCAGGCCTCGAGAGTCAGGTCGGCGGTGAGCGCCTTGCGGCGATCATCCTCGATATCCATCGAGCGGCAGGCCAGCAAATAGACCACCGCTGACACCGGCAGTCCGATCAGCATGGCGATGTCGGCACCGCCGAGCGCGCGCGCCACCGGCCCCTTGAAGGCCGCGGTGCTGAAGAACGGAATCATCGCGGCAAAACCCACTCCATAGGCCAGCAGGCCGCGCCAGTTCCAGCGTCCGTACATGCCGCGCGGATTGAAGATCTCCCGGATCGAATAGTGGCATTTGCGGACCCAGTAGAAATCGACCAGATTTATGGCGGTCCACGGCGTAAACAGGTAGAGCAGTAGCGATAGGAAATCCCCGAAGCGATTGATGAAGTCGCCCGAGGACATCAGGGCCAGCGCGGTCGACGCCAGCGCCGCTGCCGCTACGCTTGCCAGGCGTTTGCCGGCCGTGCAGCGCAGCGGTTTCAGGGTGTCGGCGACGCTCAGCAGCGTGAGCGAGGCGCCATAGAAGTTGAGCGCCGAGATCGTGACCAGCCCGAGCAGTGAGCCGACCAGCAGGATGTTGCCCAAACCTGAGACGATGCCGTCGGCCGCAGTCTGCATGGCCGCAGCCACATCCAGCTTCGGATAGGCTGCCGCCGCCACCGTGCCGACCAGCATCATCCAGGTGCCGCCGATGAACGCACCAAGATAGGTCCACCAGAAGGATTCGCGCGTGCCGACATCGCGCGGCAGGTAGCGCGAGTAGTCGGAAACGTAGATCGACCAGCTGAGCTGGTAGGAAGCGGCCGCGAACAACTGCGCCAGGAACGGCACCGCGCGGAACCCGCTCCACCGGAATTGCTCGGCCGGAAATCTCAGCATGAACAGCGCGCCGACCGTGAACACGGTCAGGATCGCGATCATCAAGTAGGCGAAGCCGCGCTGTGCCAGGTGGATCTTGTCGTAGCCGACGGCAGCCAGGCTCGCCGCCGAGAGCGCAAACAGCACGATGGCCCGCGTCGAATCGGGCGCGATCGTAGCCGATAGCTGGTGCAGCGCCTGGGCGCACAGCACCTGGTTGAAAGCGTTGTAGCCGATATAGGCAATGAGCGCCACGACCCACACCAGCAGCGCGCCGGCATAGCCGAACTGCGGCCGCGACTGGATCATCTGCGGCAGCCCGAGCTGCGGCCCTTGCGTCGAGTGGAATGCCATGAAGAACGTGCCGAGTAGGCAGCCGAGGATGACCGCAAGCGCGGTCCAGAGCAGCGTGCCGCCCAGCGCGACGCCGAGAACGCCGACCGCGAGCGTCGCAAGATGCGCATCGCCCGAGAACCAGACCGGCCAAAGGTGCCAGACCTTGCCGTGCCGCTCGGCCAGCGGCACATAGTCGATCGAGCGCTTCTCGATGAGTGCGCCGCGGAACATACCATTCCCCTCCGGCGGTTCGCCCACCGCTCTGGTTTGTTATATTATTACGACGACATTATAAAAGCGACTTGGGGCTGCGTATGAGGCGGATCAGAACACTCGGTCTCCTGGGCACCGGAGTCATCGGCGGCGGCTGGGCGGCGCGTGCGCTGCATTTTGGCATCGACGTCATCGCCAGCGACCTCAAGCCGGAAATGGAAGCCTGGATCCGCGGCGCGGTCGAAAATGCGGCCGGGGCGCTCTCGCGGCTGACCATGGCGCCGTTGCCGAAAGCCGGCCGCCTGAGCTTCACCACCGATCTGCGCGCGATGGCGCGTCAGGCCGATTTCATTCAGGAGAATATCCCGGAGCAGCTCGAGCTCAAGCAGCGGGTGCTCGCGGAGGCCAGCCGTCACGCGCCCGCTGACGTGCTGATCGCCTCGAGCACTTCCGGCCTGATGCCCTCGGATCTGCAGCGTGACATGCAGGCGCCGGAGCGGCTGCTGGTCGGCCATCCGTTCAACCCCGTCTACCTGCTGCCACTGGTGGAACTGGTCGGTGGTGCCCGCACCTCGAGCGCATCGATCGATGCAGCCGCCGAATTCTATCGGTTCATCGGCATGCACCCGCTGCACGTGCGGCGCGAAGTGCCCGGCCATCTGACCGATCGGCTGCAGGAGGCGCTGTGGCGCGAGATCCTGCACATGGTCAACGATGGGCTGGCCACCACGGGCGAGCTCGACGATTCGATCGTCTACGGGCCGGGACTGCGCTGGGCGGCGATGGGGACCAATCTGATCTACCACCTGGCCGGCGGCGAGACCGGCATGCGGCACATGCTGCGGCAGTTCGGCCCCTGTCTGAAGTGGCCGTGGACCCACCTCGAAGCGCCCGAACTCACCGAGGCGCTGATCGATCGCATGGTCGAGGGTACCCAGCGCCAAGCCGGGGGCCGGTCGATCCGCGAGCTGGAGCGCTTGCGCGACGACTGCCTGGTGGCGATCCAACAGGTGCTGCGGCAATACGACATCGGCGCCGGTTCGACCTTGCGCGCGCTCGAGACGCGGCTGTATGCCGACAGTGCTGCCGCTGCGCGCGGCGGCCTCAGCTCCGATCGCAATCAACCTGCACGCCTGCTGGAATTCGAGGTGCGCCCCGACTGGGTCGACTACCACGGTCACATGACCGACTCGCGCTTCCTGCAGGTGTTCGGCGATGCCACCGATGCGCTCTGGCGTTCGGTCGGGATCGACGAGTCCTATCGTCAGACCGGCCATTCGTTCTATACGGTCGAATCGCACGTGACGCATCGCGCGGAAGCGAGCGCGATGGAGCCGCTGTACGTGACCGTGCAGGTCCTGGACGTCGATGACAAGCGCGTGCACCTGTTCCACAGCCTGCATCGCCGCGCCGACGGCGCGCAGCTTGCCACCGGCGAGCAGCTGTATCTGCACGTCTCGACACGGCTTAAACGTGCGGCTGCGATGCCGCAGGATCTGCGCGCCAGGCTCGACGCCTGGCACGCATCGCACCAAGCTCTGCCGGTGCCGTCACAGGCGCGGCGCCACGTCGGCATGGCGCGCTAGCATGCCGAAGGTCGTCGATCACCAGCAGCGCCGGGACGAAATCGCGCTGGTTGCATGCCGCGTCGTGGCCGACTACGGCTTCGAGCAGGCAACGATCGTGCGGATCGCGCGCGAAGCCGGGTATACCACCGGCATGGTGGCGCACTACTTCGATACCAAACAGGACATCATCATCGCGGCGCTGCGCCTGATCCTCAAGCGCATCGAGGCGCGCCTGACCAGGAGCGCGGCGGGCGCGCAGCCGGAGCTGCTGCAGGTGCTGACCGAAGCATTGCCGATCGACGCGCAGCGCTACACCGAGTGCGCTTTCTGGGCGGCGTTCTGGGGCCAAGTGTCGGCCGACAGGAAACTGAAGCGAATCAACGCCTGGGTACACCGGGAATACATGCGGCTGTTCGAGCGCTGCGTGGCGCAGGGCTGGCCGGAATGGACGCGCCTGCCGGACGCCACCCGCGAGCAGGCGCTGCGCTCGATCGTCACTTTCATCAACGGGCTCACGGCCAGTGCAGTCGTCAGTCGAAGCGACTGGCCAGCGGAGCGGCAGATCGGGCAGCTCAAGCTGCAGCTCGCGCTGCTGCGAGCCTGGGCCACGCGGGCGGGGAGGTAGGCCATGGATTTCTCGTTGAGTGACGAACAGCAGATGATCGTCGCGACCACGCGCGAGTTCGTGCAGCAGGAGCTCTATCCGCACGAAGCGGACATCGAGCGCACCGGCGTGCTGCCCGAGGAGTTATTGCACACGCTCAAGGCCAAGGCGATCAGCGCCGGTCTGTACGCCGCCAACATGCCGACGGAGGTCGGCGGTGCGGGTCTCGATGGTGTGAGTTGGGTGCTGTATGAGAAGGAGCTCGGGCATACCAGCTACATCCTGCACTACAGCTGCGTCGGGCGGCCGTCGAACATCCTGCTGGCGTGCGAGGGCGAGCAGCGCGAGCGCTATCTGCTGCCGACCGTGCGCGGCGAGCGCGTCGAATGCCTGGCAATGAGCGAACCGCAGGCCGGATCCGATCTGCGCAGCATGAAGACCTCGGCGGTGCTGCAGGATGGGGACTTCGTCATCAACGGCACCAAGCATTTCATCAGCCACGTCGATCATGCCGATTTCGTGATTCTGTTCGCCGCTTCGGGCGAAGAGCAGACCGCGCGCGGCAAGCGCCGGCTCATGACCGCGTTCCTGATCGACATGGGGACACCGGGCTTCGAAGTGCTGCCCGGCTACCGCAACGTGTCCCACCGCGGCTATACCAACAGCATCCTGCACTTCAATGATTGCCGTGTGCCGAAGAGCGCCGTGCTCGGCGAGGTGCACCGGGGATTCGAGGTTGCCAACACCTGGCTTGGGTCGACGCGGTTGCAGGTGGCCGCCACGTGCCTCGGGCGCGCCGAACGCGCGCTCGAGCTCGCCAAGCAGTGGGCCGTGGATCGCTCGCAGTTCGGGCAGCAGATCGGCAAGTTCCAGGGCGTGGCATTCAAGCTGGCGGATATGGCCGTCGAGCTGCGCGCCGCGGAGCTGCTGACGCTTGAGGCGGCATGGAAGCTGGAGCGGAAAATCGCCAGCGACATGGACATGGCCATTGCCAAGCTCAAGGCGACGGAGATGTTGGCCATGGTGGCCGATGAGGCGCTGCAGATCCACGGCGGCATGGGGCTCATGACCGAGTTGCCGCTCGAGCGTATCTGGCGCGATGCGCGCATCGAGCGTATCTGGGATGGCACCAGCGAGGTGCAGCGGCATATCATTTCGCGTGCATTGCTGCGGCCGCTGGGCGGGTAGCCGTCGCGCGGCGTCACTTACCCTGCCAGATCGGCTTGCGCTTCTCGGCGAAGGCGCGCGCGCCTTCCTTGAGATCCTCGGAGCGCAGTACCGCCTGCACGCGGCTCAAGCTGTCGTGCAGCTCGAAGGCCTCGTGCTCGCCGACCGTCTCGCTGTGGCGCAGCAGCTGTTTGATGGCGGGAAACAGCAGCGGCGGCCCATTCATCAACTGCTGCGCGATGGCGCGCGCCTTGGCGAGCGAGCCGCCCTTCGGCACGATGTGATTCGCGAGCCCCCAGTGCTTGGCTTCCACGGCATCCATGAAGCGGCCGGTCATCAGGAATTCCACCGCCACGTGGTACGGAATGCGGCGCCGCAGTTTGATGGTGCCGGCATCGGCGAGCACGCCGACGTTGATTTCCGGAAGTCCGAAATTCGCGTGTTCCTCCATGACGATGATGTCGGTCCCGAGCACGATCTCGAAGCCGCCGCCGCAGGCGATGCCGTTGACGGCGGCGATGATCGGCTTGTCGAGATTGCGCGGATAGTTCAGGCCGCCAAAACCACCGGGCCCGCAATCCTCATCCGAGCGCTCGCCGCCGCTGGCCGCCTTGAGATCCCAGCCGGCGCAGAAGAAACGGTCACCGGCGCCCGTGACAATGGCCACGCGCAGCGCCGGATCGTCGCGAAACCGGCCGAATACGTCGTTCAGGCGGCGGCTGGTCGGCAGGTCGATGGCATTGGCCTTGGGCCGATCGAGCGTCACTTCCAGAACGGCCCCGGTGGTGACTACTTTGACTCCGTCCGACATGTCAGTGCTCCTTGGAGAGGCGGATCAGCGCGTCGACAGCGATCGCGCCGCGCCCCGCTGGCCGTACGATAACGGGATTGAGGTCGAGTTCGATCAGTGTATCGACCTGCGATTCGGCGTAGCGCGTGCATGCCAGCGCAACTTCGATCAGCGCCGGTACATCGGCCGCGGGTTTGCCGCGATAGCCCGCCAGCAGCTTTGCGATCCTGAGGCGGGCAAGCGCATCGCGGATCGCATCGGTCGAGAATGGCGGCAGCAGCACGACGGTGTCGCGCAGCAGCTCGGTCATCGTGCCGCCGGCGCCGAGCACCAGCAGCTGCCCGAATTGCGCGTCGACCGAGATTCCGACCAGGACTTCGGCGACGCCGTCGGTCACCATCTGTTCAACCAGTACCGTATTGGAGAGCGTGGCCAGGTGCCGCGCTGCCGCCGCCGCTTCATCCGCGTTGCGTACGTTGAGCACTACGGCGCCGAACTCGGATTTGTGCTGCAGCGTGCGGCCTGCGGCCTTGATCACCACCGGGTAGCCGATGGCATCCGCGGCCTCGACCGCCCCGGTCGGGCCGACCACGCGCCGCTGCGGGATCGGTACCCCGAATCCGGCGAGCGCCGCCTTGGCTTCGTGTTCCGCCAGCATCGCGCTCGAGTCCGCCGCGCCGTCCGGATCGTCCCGCCGCGCGGGCTTGCGCAGCTCGACTCGCACGCCGCGCGCCCACGTTTCGCCGATCGAGGCCGCAAGGTCGAGCGCTTCGAGTGCTTCACGCTGACCCTGCAGCGGCACCACGTTGCCGGCAAGACATTGCTCGCGAATGGAGCTCGCCATGGACTCAGGCAACGACGAGATCACGGCGCGCCGACTCGAGGCGGAAGGATTAGCCGCGATGAATTCCTCGATGGCGGCCACATAGCTGGTCGGGTCGGCCTGATCCGCGGGCGGTGAGTCGACCATGAAGCCGACCGCGTCGAAGCCGGCGTCCTGAGCGGCACTGAACACCGAGCGCAGGCCCGGGCGGTCGAACCACAGGTGCGTGTGAAAATCGAACGGATTGGCGATATGCACGCGTGCTCCGAGGATCGCGCGCAGACGCTTCGTGGACGCGCCCGGTATGGGCGCAAACTCCAGCCCAAGATGGCGCGAGACATCGGCCGTCATGGCCATGTCGCCGCCCGATGCACCCATGATCAGCACGCGCCGGCCCGGCAGCGGACCGCCGAGGTGCAGCAGCTTCAGCGTCTCGCACAACGCCGCCAGCGTCTCGCAGCGCGCGATGCCGGCGTCGCGGCAGTAAGCGTCGAAGGCAACGTCGGCACCGGCCAGCGCGCCGGTATGGCTGCGTGCCGTACGCGCCGCCATCTCCGTGCGACCGGCCTTGATCAGTGCGATCGGCTTGTGCGCCTGGCGGGCTCGCTCGACCGCCAGCGCAAACCGATCGACATCCCGAATGCCCTCGATGTAGAGGCCGAACGCTGTAATGCGAGGATCATCGGCCAGCAGCTCGAGCAGGTCCTCGAGCGCGAGGCAGGTCTGATTGCCGACCGTGATCACGTAGCCGATCGGCACCGAACGGTGATTGAACAGCAGATTGAGCGCGATCGTGCCGCTCTGGCAGATCAGCGCGACACCGCGCTCGCGTCGCTGCCCGACGAGCTGGTCCGGCCAGAGCGCGACGCCTTCGAAGAAATTGATGAACCCGTAGCAATTGGGGCCGAAGAATGGCAATTCATCGGCGCTCGAGAGCAGCTGCGCGGTCAGGGCCTCGCCCTCATCGGTGGCGGTCTCGGAGAAGCCGGCGGCGAAACAGACGAAACCGCCGGCGCCACGGCGCGCGAGCGCGGCGGCGATCGCCGGCACCTCGCGGTTCGGTGCCGCGATGAAGGCCGCATCCGGCGCCCCGGGCAGCTCATCGATGGATCGATAGTAAGGCGCCGCGGCAGTCGAGGCGCGTGACGGATGTACGCGCCAGAGCTGCCCGTCGTAGCCGATGGCGCGGCTGGCCGCGGCCACGGCGTCCGCCCAGACACCGCCGATCAGCGCGACGCTGCGCGGAGCGAGCAGACGCTTGATCAGATCGGGGCGCACGCTGCAGTCCGAATCAGCGCTGCGGCAGTTGCATCTGCCGCGAGCCGAAACGGCTGGGCGGCAGCGATGCGGTGGCCTGCTGCAGACTCGCGATCGCGGCCGCGATTTCGGCTGCGAAGGGCTGGCTGGACACCGCCGGGGCCTGCTGCACGTGCAGCAGCATCACTTCGGCGGTCGCGGCCGGATCGTCCTGTCCCTCGGTCATGAGATCGAAGCAAGCATGAATGCGCTTGCGGTCGGCATCGATGATGCGCACCTCGGCCGCTACCGTGGCGGTCGATTTGACTTCACGCAGATAGCGAATGTGCATCTCGAGCGTGTAGAGCGTGCAGCGCGTGCGGTTGCGATAGGGCTCGTCGAGGCCGACGCGCTGCATCAGCGCATCGATGGCGTAACTGACGATCAGACCGTAGTACGCGTCGCGCAGATGGCCGTTATAGTCGATCCAGTCCGCTGCGATGCCGGTGCGAAAGACCGTTATCCCCGCCACGTTGGCCACTGCCGGCGCAGGCCGCTCAGTGTATCTGCAGCCGCTCGCGCGCCTGGGCCGCCGAAATCACGCGCGCGCCCATGGCCTCGATGATCGTGCGCGCACGTTCCACGAGCTGCGCATTGCTGGCATAGACGCCGCGGCTCAGATACAGATTGTCTTCGAGCCCGACGCGGACATTGCCCCCGAGCAGGATCGACTGCGCCACCCACGGCATCTGCATGCGACTGATCGCGAACGAGGTCCAGATGCTGTCGGCCGGAAGCGAATTGACCATGGCCAGGAGATGTCCCACATCGGCCGGGACGCCGTACGGAATGCCGGTGCAGAGTTGAATCAGCGCCGGCGCCTGGATCAACCCTTCCTTGACCAGCTGCTTCACGAACGAGAGATTGCCGGTGTCGAATACCTCGAGCTCCGCCTTCACCTTGAGATCGCGCAGCAACGCCGCGCCCTTGCGCAGGTAATTGGGCGTCGAGATGTAGGCGCGGTTGCCGTCGCCGAAATTCAGGCTGCCGCAGTCGAGCGTTGCGACATCGGGACGATACAGCCCTTCCTGGCACAGATCGATGATGTGACGCATGCGGTCTTCCTGGCTCACGAAATCCGTGCCTGGAGCCGGGGTATCCTCGAGCCCCTTGTCGCCGACACAGATATAGCCGCCCATGCCGCAGGTCAGATTGACGATCACGTCGGTGTTGCTTTCGCGGATGCGCTTGACGACCTCGCGGTAATGGCGCGTTTCCATGCTGAAGGCACCGGTGTCGGGCTCGCGCACGTGGATGTGCACGACGGCCGCACCGGCCTTGGCGGCGGCGATCGCCGAGTCGGCGATCTGCTGCGGCGTGACCGCGCAGTGCGGGCTCTTGGTAACCTTGGTGTCGTCGCCGGTGACGGCGCAGGTGATCATGACGTCGGGATTCATGGACGCTCCTCGAATGGACGCAGGCGCTTGCCGTTTAATATTATAGCGTCAATAATATATTACTACAGCCGCGCAGAAGGCTCCAGAGTGCCCGCGCACGATAACACCAGCCGCTCGTCATTCATCCCGGCATGCCTGGTGGCGGCGGCGTTGCCGTTGGCCGGCTGTGGCAGTCATGCCGCCGGCGGCGACCGCGGCGCTGGCGCCGCCGAGCCGAAAGTGCTCTACATCTACAACTGGGCCGACTATATCGGCCGCGATACCATCGCCGAGTTCGAGCGTGCCACCGGCATCAAGGTGGTCTACGACACCTACGATTCGGACGAGACGCTCGAGGCCAAGATGATGGCCGGCGATTCCGGTTACGACGTGGTCAGCACCTCGACCAGCTACTTCAGCCGCCAGATCAAGGCCGGCATCTACTCTCCGCTGGATCGGTCGCAACTGCCGAACTGGAACAATCTCGACCCGCATTTTCTGGGGGTGGAGTCGGGAGCCGATCCGGGCAATGTGCACGCGATGCCGTACCTGCATGCGGTCAACGGCTTTGCCTACAACGTCGACATGATTCGTGCCCGGATGCCGGACGCGCCGGTCGACAGCCTCGACATGATCTTCAAGCCCGAAGTCGTGGCGCACTTCGCCGATTGCGGTGTCACGCTGCTCGACTCGGCCGAGGACGTGCTGCAACTCGCCTTGAACTACCTGCACCTGGATCCGAACTCGACCCGGCCGGAGGACTACAAGGCCGCGGAGCGGCTGGTGCTGTCGGTGCGGCCTTATGTCCGCAACTTCGATTCATCCGAATACATGAACGGTCTCGCCAACAAGGAGACCTGCATCGCCATGTCGTGGTCGGCGGACTACGCGGCGGCGCGGGCGCGCGCCGCGGCGGCCGGCGTCCAGGTCAATCTGGCCTTTACGGTGCCGAAAGAGGGCGCCAACGAATCATTCGACGGGCTGCTGATCCCGACCGGCGCACCGCATCCGCGCGCCGCGCACAAGTTCCTGAATTTCATACTCGAGCCGAAGGTGATCGCGTCGATCACCAACGAGATTCACTACGGCAACGACAACAAGGCGGCTGACGCCTACGTCGATCCGGCGATCCTGCACGATCCGACCATCTATCCGACGCCTGAAGTCGAGAGCCGGCTCTATCAGGCGGCCGAGGTGAGCCCGGCCACCGAGCGCATTCGCACGCGCACCTGGACGCGCATCAAGACCGCTCATTAGCTCCTAGCGCTCGGCGGCCTGCAGTTCGAGCAGGCGGCGGCTCTCGGTACGCCGCATCACGACGGCGGCGACGACTACGCAGGCGCCGACCGCGCAGATGATGAGGCTGGCGAGCGCATTGATATCGGGACTGACGCCGAGCTTGACCTTCGAGTAGATCACCATCGGCAGCGTGCCGGCACCGGGACCGGAAACAAAGCTCGAGATCACGAGGTCATCGAGCGACAGCGTGAAGCTCAGCAGCCAGCTCGAAAGCAACGCCGGGGCGATGATCGGCAAGGTCACATCGACGAAAGCGCGCGCGGGGCTGGCGCCCAGATCCATCGCGGCTTCCTCGAGCGATCGGTCCGCGCCCTGCAGCCGCGACTGCACGGTAACGGTGACGTATGCGGTGCAGAAAGCAATGTGAGCCAGTACGATGGTGGTGAAGCCGCGGTGCGGCCAGGACAGGAACTGCAGCATCGACACGAACAGCAGCAGCTGCGTGATGCCGGTGATGATCTCGGGCATCACCAGCGGCGCGTTGACCATGCCGATCAGCAGCAGGCGGCCGCGGAATCTGGCGAAACGGACCAACGATATGGCCGCCAGGGTACCGAGGATCACGGCGCCCGTGGAGGCCGCGAATCCCACTTCCACCGACAGCAGAGCCGCTTCGAGCACCTGGCGGTTGTGCAGCAGCCGTCCGTACCAGGCGATCGAGAACCCGCCCCAGACGTTCACCAGCGAGGAGGCATTGAACGAATAGGCGATCAGAACCAGGATCGGTATGTAGAGAATGGCGATGCCGATGCACAGTACGCCGAGCAGCAACGGGGATCTGCGATTCTCCATGCCTTAGCTCTCGAGCTCGCGGCCGCTGTAGTGCTGGTACAGCGCCATCGGACCGACCAGTAGCACCAGGAAGGCGATCGCCACGGCGGAGGCCACCGGCCAGTCGTGGTTGCCGAAGAATTCATCCCACAGCACGCGGCCGATCATCAGATTATCGGGGCCGCCGAGCAGCGAGGGGATCACGAACTCGCCGACCGCCGGAATGAACACCAGCATCGAGCCGGCAATCACTCCCGGCATCGATAGGGGTAGCGTGATCTCGCTGAATACGCGCCACGGTGGGCTGCCGAGGTCCGCGGCGGCCTCGCGCAGCGTGTGATCGAGCTTTTCCAGGGTCGCGAACAGCGGCAGTACCATGAAGGGCAGATACGAATAGATGATGCCGAGGTACACCGCCAGGCTGGTGCGCATGATGTGAAACGGGTGCCTGATCAGATGCAGGTGCAGCAGCACGTTGTTGAGCAGACCGTTGTCGCGGATGATGCCTTCGAGCGCGTAGACGCGCAGCAGGAATGAGGTCCAGAACGGCAGGATGATGATGAACAGCAGCACGCTCTGCGCCGATTTGGAAGCGCGCGAGATCGCGTAGGCCATCGGGTAGCCCAGCAGCAGACAGATCAGCGTCGAAAAGAATGCGGTGCGGAGCGAATACAGGTAGGCGACGCTGTAGACCTCGTCGGTCACCAGGTACTTGTAGTTGGCGAAGCTCAGGGAAAGATGCAGGTGATGGTCCGGGGTTGCGGTCACGATGTCGGTAAACGGCGGCACGCGCGCCGCCGTCTCGGCGAAGCTGATTTTCAGCGCCACCGCGAACGGGATCAGGAAGAATATGAGCAGGAACAGCAGCGGCGGCAGGATGATCAGCCAGCGCCCGGGGCGAGCGATCCGTTTCATGAGGTGAGCTGCAGACGCTTTGCTTGATTCTCGAGCTCTCTTATTCTGCGCATAGACCGACCGAGCTGTACAATTTTTGTCGGGTCTACGCCACGAGGCGAAGCGGGGTCATAGCGTGTCCAGTGAAGGAGCCTCGAAGGCGGCGTTGGAGGCGGCACCCGAACGGGCGTCGCGCATCCGCCAGCGCCAGCGACTGATTGATGCCTGTATCTCGGCGCTGCATATCTACGGGCCGTCGCGCACCACGGTAGAGCGCGTGGTGGCGCTGGCCGACATGTCCCCGGGCATCGTGCGCTTCTATTTTGAGTCCAAGGCCGCGATGCTGATCGCATCGCTGGAGTTTCTGGCATCCGAATTCGAGCAGCGCGTGCAGCTGCCGGTCGCCCGCCTCAAGCACACGCCGGTACGCGCACTTGAGCTGCTGGTGGAGCTGTACCTCGACCCGGACATCGCCAGTCCGCGCAAGGTCTCGGTCTGGTACTCGTTCTGGGGTGAGGCCAGCTCGCGCCAGGAATACCTGCAGATCTGCGGCAAGAATGACGAGGATTTCGAGGCGCTGGTGCGCGAGCTCATGCAGCGCATGATCGAGGAGTCGGGTGAAAGGCATCTGGATGCCGACGGCGTTGCGCTGGGGCTGATGGGTGCGCTCGAAGTGCTGTGGCAGAGCATCGCCTTCCAGACCGAAGCCAATATCGATCGTCGGGCCGCGAAGCGGCGCACGCTGAACTACCTGCGCTCGATCTTTCCGCGTCAATTCGCGCACTCGCTGACCGTCACGGATACGGCGCCGGCGCGCAAAGCGACCGGTTTCAGCGCCGCACCGGGTCCGGCGCGCCTGCCTGCCTGGGCCTACGCGGATAACAGTCTGTTTGCCGCCGAGCGTGAACAGCTGTTTCGCGGCGCCTGGCAGATCGCGGGACATGTGTCGGAGCTGGTGCGTGCGGGCGACTATCTGGCAATCGATCTGCCCACCGAGCGGGCGCTGTTGCTGCGCGATGAGAATGGCGCGATCCGGGCCTTTCACAATACCTGCCGCCGCCGTCCCCACACGCTGCTGACCGGCCGCAGCGGCACGCTCGAGGGCACCATTGATTGCGCCGTGCACGGCCTGCAATACGGCTATGACGGCAAGCTGCGACGTGGCGAGACGCCCGGCGATCTGATCTCGCTCGAAGTCGTGCAGCGTGCCGGGCTGATTCTCGTGCGCCCGGCGCATCGCCGTGAACCCGAGGTGGGAGCGGCGGCGGTATGGGACAGCCTGGACGCCTTGAGTGCCTGGAAGCCGCTCGGCGTGCACGACGTCGAGCTCGCGGCCGACTGGAAGCTGGTGGTCGAGCAGTGGCTCGAGTCGGCGCTGGCGCAGCATCCGCTGGGGTGGCTGGCGGAGCTTTCGCTGCAGCCTGAACTCACTCTCGATCGCGCCGCCGGCACGGTCGAGTGGCGCGCACGTTTGAACGCGCGGGCGTCCGGATGGAGCGCCGGTCATTACGCGCGCCTGGCCTGTGTGGCCGGCACCGCGGACTGGCGGCGCCTGTTCGTGCAACCCAATCAACTGATTGAAATCCGGTCCGATGGCGCCTCGCTGTTGCAGGTGATTCCCGAAGCGCCCGGTCGGTGCCGCGTGCGGCGCATCGAGTTCGGCGGCGCCCGGCCGACGCGCAGCGAACGCGTGCTGCGCTATCTGGCGCAGCGCTTGGGCCGCCGCTGGTTGCGGCAGGATTTCGACGTGGTCGGATCGATCCAATCGGGCCTGGAGGGCTCCGAGTATCAGGCTACGGAAGCGGGGCCGGTGCCGGAAGCATTGGCCGCGTTCCGCAGTCTGGTGTTCTCGCTGCTCGCCGGGATGCAGACTTCACCGGGCGACGCGCCGGCTGCTTGAGCGAAGTGAGACGGCGCGCGCGCCAGCCGCGCCTCCGGGATCCGTTCGCGCAGCAGTTCGTGAAACGCCCACATGCAGCTCTCGAGACGCGAGAGTGGTCCCGGCTCATAACTGCTCGAGGCGAGGCCGCGCTGCACGCGCTGACAGAGAAAATCATCCTCGCGCTGCACCTGCCGGTTGATGCGCGCGTTGAGGTAACGCACCGCGCGCATCTCGCGGCGTGAATCGGGCAACCCGAATGTGCCGCCGCGAACGATGCAACGACCGGGGCCGTTCGGCAGCACCTGGAAGAAATCCATCTGGTCCGGAAACACGTCGATGCCGAGATTCGGCAGCATGCTGTAGAAGCTCCAGCGCTGGCGCAACGATTCGGGCAGATCCGTGACCACGCCGCCGACGTACTTCTGATACAGCCGCTCGCTCCACTTGCTCGAGGGCTTCTCGCGCATGTGACTGGTGCCGCGCGCCACGCCGGTGCCAAGGCTGCGCGCGTCGTCGTAATCGGGAGTGAACATGCGCGCCAGGCCAGGATGTCCAACCGGCACATGATAGGACTCGAGGTAGTTGTCCATCGCCACTTTCCAGTCCACCGGCCACTCTTCGCGATACAGCGGCGCGAGCGGCACCATGTCCTCGAAGCGATAGGGCCTGAAGTCCTCGAGGAACTCGCCCCAAACCGACCTCAGCGGTGGGGGATCGCCTGCCAGGCAGACGAACACGAAACCGAACAGGATCTCGGTGCGCACCGGGCGTAGCCCGTATTGTGCGCGATCGAGATTCGGAAAGGTCTCGCGCATCGTCATGCCGAGCAGTTCACCGCTCAAACGGTAGGACCAGCCGTGGTAAGGACAGGTGATGGCGCCGGGGCAATGGCCCGCGCCGTCGAGGATTCGCGCGCCGCGATGACGGCAGACGTTATGGAAGGCCTGAATCTCGCGCTTCGAATTACGTACTGCGACCACGCTCTCCGGACCGAGATCCAACGTCAGGTAGTCGCCGGGATTCGGGATGGAATTGACGTGGCAGACGATCTGCCAGCTGGGCTTGAGGATGCGCTCGAGCTCGAGCCGCGTCATTTCGGGATGGCTGTAGGTCCAGGCCGGTAATGCGCGGGCGATCGGAGTGACGGTCGACTCCGTCGCCGACAGGGCAGGCGAATTCATCGGCGCTTCCTCTCTCAGGTGGGTAGGGAAATTATATGGTCATGCAATTTACCCCTGATCACCATCCCAATACAAGCCTGAAAGGGTCGACGTTCGCCTAAAAATGCTTAATTTTCGGCCAGTTCCAGAGGGTTAGAGGATTTCCGCAGATCTTATATGACCATATAGACAGGGGCCGACGAGGAATGTTACCTTGGCGTTGTAGGCGTGCCGGTTCCGGCGGCCGGCGCATGCGGGGAGAGCCAACATGACCAGACAACTGACCCGGAGCCACGAGCAATTTCAGCGCGCCGTGAAGCGCCTGCCGCTCGGCGTCGCTTCCAATTTCCGCTACTGGGGCGAGGATCGCACCATCTACGTCAAGTCCGGTCGCGGTGCACGCATCGTCGATCTGGACGACAACGTCTATGTCGATTACCGCATGGGCTACGGTCCGGCGATCCTGGGCTACGCCGATGCGCGCGTTGATGAAGCCGCCCGCGCCGGCATGGAAGTCGGCGGCGTGTTTGCGCTCTCGACCGAGCGCGAACTCAGCGTCGCCGAGCGCATCTCGCGCATGGTTCCCGCGGCCGAACTGGTGCGCTTCTCGAATTCCGGCACCGAGGCCGTCATGGCGGCGTTACGCCTGGCGCGTGCCTACACCGGCAAGGACAACTACGTCATTCTCGAAGGCAGCTACCACGGCCTGTTCGACGCCGCGATGTGGTACACGCCCATGGACAAGTGGTCGCAGGTCGGCGATCCGCAGGTACAGCCTTACAGTGAAGGCATTCCGCTCAGCACGCGCAGCTTTGCGCATTTCGTGCAGGCGAACGACGCCAATCAGCTCGAGGACGTGTTCAAGCGTCACGCCGGCAGAATCGCCTGCCTGCTGATCGAGCCCATCATGGGCAATTGTCTCGGTATCGCCGCCGAACCCGAGTACGTGCGCGCCGCGCGCGCGCTCTGCGACCAGTATGGTGTGGTGCTGATCATCGATGAGGTCAAGACCGGCTTCCGCGTGGCCCGCGGCGGCGTTCAGGAGCTCTATGGCGTCAACGCCGACCTGTGCACCTTTGCCAAGGCGCTCGCGAACGGCTACCCGATCTCGGTGCTCGCGGGCCGAGAGGCGATCATGCGCAAGATCGGCAAGGGTGTCGCGCATGGTGGGACCTATACTGCGCACTCGGTGTCGCTGGCGGCGGCAGACAAGACCCTGGAGATTCTCGAGCACACCGATGCGCTCGAGCGCGTCGCGCAGTACGGCACCCGCCTGCGGCAGGGCATGCACGCGGTCTTGAGCGCGCGCGGTATTCCGCACAGCTTCGTGGGCCATCCCTCGATGAGCGGCCTCTACTTTGCGCACGATCCGCCGCGTACCTATCGCGATTGGAAGAGCAGCGACTACGCGTTCTACGATGCAACCGCGCGCGTGTTGCATGACCAGGGCGTGCTGTGTGAGCCGGATTCGCGCGAGCCGTGGTTCGTCAGCGCGGCGCACGATGATTCCTGCCTGAAGGACACGCTCGCCGGTTTCGAGGTGGCGATCGATGCCACGTTGCGCAACCCCGAGGTTCAAGCCAAGGGCCGGGCATCGCACGGTCTTGCGGCCGGGGTATCGCGCAGGGAGCGGTGAGCATCAGCGGCGAACGCCACGATGCGATCGTCGTCGGCGCGGGCCACAACGGCCTGGTTGCGGCCTGCTATCTGGCGCGCGCCGGCCTCGACGTGCTGGTGCTCGAGCGCCTGCCGTGGGTGGGCGGCGCGGCCGTGAGCCGCAAGCTCTACCAGGATTTCACCTACTCGAATTGCTCCTACGTGTGCAGCCTGCTGCGGCCCGAGATCATGCGCGAGCTCGAGCTGCCGCGCTTCGGCCTGCAGATCATTCCGTACGACGGCGGCGCGACGATGATGCGCGACGGCGGCCATCTGGCGCTGTACGACAATCACGATGCGCTGCGACGCGAAATCGCGCGCCACTCGCGCCGCGATGCGGAGAGCTACGACCGCTACGTGCGCGACGTGCTGCGGCAGTGCCGCTTCATCCGGCCGCTGCTGATGCGCACGCCGCCCGATCCCACCTCGTTCCGCCCAAGGGACATTCGCGAATTGCTGCATCTCGGCCGCCTCTTCCACGGTCTGGGCGAGGCGCGCATGTACGACACGCTGCGCTTCTGGACCATGAGCTGCGCGGATTTCCTGGATGAATATTTCGAGAGCGACCTGGTCAAGGCGCACATGGCCGGCAGCTCCATCATCGGCACCGCGCTCGGCCCGCGCTCGCCGGGCACCGCATATGTGCTGCTGCATCACTACATGGGCGGCATCGACGGCACCGTCGGTGCCTGGGGGTTTGCGCGTGGCGGCATGGGCGCGGTCTCCGGCGCGCTGGCCGACTCGTTGCGTGCGAGCGGCGGCAAGATCCGTACCGATGCGCCGGTGGATCGCATCCTGGTCCGGCACGGACGCGCCAGCGGGGTGGTGCTCGAGAGCGGCGAAGAGCTGCATGCGGGCATCGTGGTCTCGAATCTCGACGTCAAGCGCACTTTTCTCGAGAGCATGGACGCCGGCGATCTGCCGGAGGAGTTCGTGCAGCAGGTGAAGCGATTCAAGATCCGCGGGTCATCCGGCAAGCTGAATATCGCGCTCGATGGGCTGCCGAGCTTCCCGGCGCTTCCGGCGGATTCGCCGAGCCTGCGCGGCGACCTGCACGTCACCGAAACGATCGAGATGATGGAGCGGGCCTACGACGACTGGAAGGAGGGCCGCTGGTCGCGCGCTCCCTACCTCGACATGCTGATTCCATCGCAGATCGATCCCACGATGGCGCCGGACGGCAAGCACTACATGTCGGTGTTCGTGCAGTACTGTCCGTACCAGCTGGCCGAAGGGGAGTGGACCGCCGAACGCCGCCAGGCCTTCGGCCGCACCGTCATCGACACCATCGCGCAGCACAGCCCCGATTTCAAATCGCTGATCCTGCACGCCGAGGTGCGCACGCCCTGGGACATCGAGCGCGAAGTGGGACTGACCGAAGGCAATATTTTCCAGGGTGAACTGACCTTCGATCAACTGCTGTTCAATCGGCCGGTACCGGGCTACGCACAGTACCGAGCGCCCGTGCGCGGCATGTACATGTGCGGTTCGAGTACCCATCCGGGGGGTGGCGTGATGGGCGCGCCGGGCGCCAATGCGGCGCGCACCATTCTCGAGGATCTTGGGAGGGCGCATTGAGCCCGGACACCGACTTCGACTGCATCGTCATCGGCGCCGGCCACAACGGGCTGGTCTGCGCCAACTATCTGGCGCGCAGCGGCCGTTCGGTGCTGGTACTCGAAGCCGGTTCCGTGGTCGGCGGGGCCGCGGTGACCCGCGAGTTTGCGCCGGGATTTCGCGTCTCCGCCGCCGCGCATCTGCTGCAGTCGATGCCGCGCGCAATGATCGCCGAGCTCGGGCTCGCAACCCACGGACTCAAGCTTGCGGCCGAGGATCTACCCACCGTGTCGTTATCGCCCGATGGCGCACCGCTGACGCTGACGGCGGACGCTCTGCAAGCACGTGCACCGGCCGATGGCGCACCGTATGCCCGCCTGAGTGCGCGACTGCACCGCTTTGCGCAGGCTCTCGCGCCCGTATTGGCCAGCGCGCCGCCGCGCCTGGGCACCAACGCCAGCGCCGATCGGCTCAACCTGTTGCGGCTCGGTTGGCAGATCCGCCGCCTCGGTCGGCGCGACATGCGCGAGCTGCTGCGGATTGGCGGCATGTGCGTCTACGACCTGCTGCAGGAGAATCTCGCGAGTCCGCTGCTGCAGGGTGCGCTCGGTTTCGATGCGGTACTGGGCACGAACTACGGACCGCGCTCCCCCGGCACGGTATTCACACTGCTGTACCGGCTGGCGGCGGCTGCAAACGCCGGGCGAGCATCGCCGGCACAGCCGCAGGGCGGGCTCGGCGCACTGTCGAACGCTCTGGCCGCCGCGGCGCGCGCGGCCGGCGTCACGATACGAACTGCGGCAGCCGTGCGCCGCATCCGCATCGAGCGTGATCGCGCGGTCGGTGTGATACTGGAGTCGGGCGAATCGCTGAGCGCCGGCCTGGTGGTGTCGAATGCTGATCCGAAGACGACCTTTCTCGGCCTGCTCGGAGCTGAGCATCTCGACACCGGATTCGTGCGCCGCGTGGCGCACTTGCGCACCGCGGGTCTTGCCGCCAAGTTGCACCTCGCGCTCGATGGACTGCCGCCGTTCCGCGGGCTCGACGCTGCGGCAGCCGGCGCTCGGCTGCTGATCGCGCCGTCGCTCGACTACATCGAGCGTGCCTACAACCACAGCAAGTACGGCGAGTTCTCGGCGGCGCCCAGCATCGAGATCACGATTCCAACGGTGCATGACCCGGGGCTCGCGCCGAGCGGCGCTCATGTGCTGTCGGCGGTGGTGCAGTACGTCCCGTACGCGGTGCGCGGCGGCTGGGAGCAGATGCGCGCACCGCTGCTGGATCGGATCGTCGACTGCATCGAGGACTATGTGCCGGGCCTGCGCCGCATGATCACCGGCGCCGAACTGCTCACGCCGG
>Ga0210394_10002595_pt1 | contig 24472 bp, 18 predicted proteins | sample IncBWC12MmetaG_FD_160121 | JGI IMG/M metagenome (GOLD analysis project Ga0210394, IMG submission 160121) | Forest soil microbial communities from Barre Woods Harvard Forest LTER site, Petersham, Massachusetts, United States - Inc-BW-C-12-M | ecosystem: Environmental > Terrestrial > Soil >... | reverse complement strand
TCTACAATCAGTTTCTGTAGTTCCGCAGGAACTCGCGGCCGTCCTCGGGGTTTCGATTTCCACCTCCAAAACAGCCGAAAGCCTTTCCGATGCCAGCGGCTGGACGATAGTCAGAGCTTGTCGCCATGCAAACAGACGGGAGAGCAATACCAGAGTGAGCCGGCGAGCATCACTGGCTCGGCGAGCCTTGACCTTGCGCTCCAGGAACAGAGCCAATTGCTTGCGGAGGAAAAGGTTCTCAGCGGCCAGAGCGCAATGCGGCCGCAGGCTGAGCCTAATGAACCTCAAGGCATCAAGCAGTAGATGGAGAAGCAGGTCGGACAGAGAATCGAGTTTTGGCATCGCCTATACGATCGCACTTGGGCCATCACTTGGCGATATGAAATAGGGACGGACAGAATTATTGCGGACTACAGCAGCTTGCACCCGATTCTCGAATCCATGAAGCATCCGAAGGCAGGTTTTCACGCCTTCCGCCGATTCCGTGCCTCGTGGCTTCGCAAGAATCGTGCTCCAGAAGATCTCATTCGATTCTGGCTCGGACACGCGAATCAAACCGTAACGGACGGGTACTCCAAACTCAGCGGGGATACGGAGTTTCGGAAGGAGTGTGCGGAAAAAAATGGTGTTGGTTTCAAACTTCCTTCTCGCAAACTCGATGTTGTACCCATTGTACCCAAACACGAAGGGCCTGCCCAAATCGGGCAAGCCCTTGTAAGACAAGCATGATAGCTGGTTGCGGGGGCACGATTTGAACGTGCGACCTTCGGGTTATGAGAACGTACTAAATCACACGGCCCGTTGATTCTGTGCGACTTAACGGGTTTTGGCCAATCTGACTTCTTTCCCAAGTCTTTCCCACGCGAAGAATCAACTTGTGTAGCGTGTTTCGCTCCCGTAACAAATGAAGGCCGAGGCTCCCAGCGAATTGGGGTGCAGGTCTAAATCCGCCTCTAGGCTAATCGGACTAGCTAGTTCAAGACCCCAAGAAGCTCTTCGAGTCCCGTATAGGCGTCGGCCTCGACGAAATTAAATGTCTCCTGATTCGCAAAAGAGCCAAAGGCGACTTGTTGTGCCTGATAATTTGCGTTCTGCTGGGCCTGGTCTGTTGCTAAACCTTGGATCCCCGCATCGCGCACGGCTGGGTTCGCGGACATCGAAACACCGGCCGTCAACAGCCCTGTCAGGAGGCCGTTTGGCGCCCCTTTTGCCTTGCTTGGATCGGCGAGGTCCGTTTTTATCGAGTTGTTGCCGATCACGTGGAGAATGTATTCGCCAAGATTCCGCGTGACTGTCAGTTCCGCCTTTTCTCCAGCCGTGCAGTACAGGATATTCATGAGCGCGTAGTTGGGAGCCACGCCGTTGGGTTCGAACTTCAGTGCGTATGACTGCCTCGCGATCATTGCGGCATTGGAGCCCGCTATCCCTCCATATTGAAAACGCCCTGCATGTTGATCCAATGCCTTGATCTGATCGAAAGGCAAGTCGAAAGGAACCAACTCCGCCCAGTAGTTTTCTGTGAATTTGCCTGGAAATGTAGCCATGAACGGATGCAAGTCCGGTTCCGTGTATATGTGCTTCCTTTCTGAATCAATGACCAGTTCGAAATATTTGTCGCGACCGAAAAACGGAATTCGAATGCGGCCTTTGTCCTTTAGCAGTTTGTCGCCCAAAAGTTCGAGCTGCCCGTAGTTTCCGGTCAGCAGCTCGGCGTGAAAGCTCAGGTTCTTGGCATCGTCATTTAGCGGTACAAGTTGGTTGAGATTGCTGACCAGTGAGACATACTCGTTGGACGACATCGAAGCGATCTTTTTGAAGTCTTCTGTGTATTGGGGAGCATAGGCCGCACCTTGCGTTGTTGCGGATATGGGGAAGCTGCACTCCACTGGGCTCATCCGGGAGTGAAGGTAGAACTCTATGCGCGATACTAATTTTGTGTACGTGGCCTCCGCGGCGCTGATGTTCTCCAAAATCTTGCCTGACCGTTCTTTTTCGGCATAGCTACTGAAGGGGATTTTTGAGAATCGGTCGCGGGCTTGATCGAATTTTCCCTGATAGAGGTCGAGGTTGATCCGTAGAAGCTCCTTTTGCATGAGAGAGACTGGTAGCTGGTCGACAACCGCGGTCGCATCGGCAACCCGATCATCCTTGACGGCCGCAATGAGTTTGGTCTTGGCCTCCTCCGTCGCTTGCAGCGAATCAATCAGCGCCTTCACCTGGTTGACATAGCGGACCGCCGCCGGGTCCTGATTGTGTGCCGCCAACTGCTGGTACTCAGCATGAGCTGCGTCATTTTCTTTCATTTTCAGCAGCGTCAAGATGAGCAGCGCCTGGGTTTTATAGTCGGATGGATTTGCCTTCAGTGTGGTCTTCAAGCGGTCAGCCAGCTCAGGAAATCTCCCAGCCTTATACAAGGCACCGACCGAATCGTTCTGCGTGGCAGGTGCGGGCCTATTGGCGGTTTTGCCGCTGCTCAACAACGCGCTTAAGACATCGTCCGAGACGCCTAGGCCCTTCAACTCGATGGTGGTCGCGGCATTCAGCTCGAAGCTGATCCCGTCCTTCTGGATCTGTTGGATCAGCACTCTGTCGTCAACGCCTGCCTTCTTAAGCTCTATGACATCTTGCTTGGAGAGCGCCTGTGCAAATAAGACAGGCGCGAGAAGCAGCGTTAGCAGCAACGCCCGTAAGATTTTCATGCTGATCTCACCCTCATATTTCGGCACTGTCCGCGGAGAATACGGACTACTTTCCAATTAGTTTAGAACTCCCAGCAACTGTTCAAGCCCGGTGAAGGCATCCGCTTCAAGGAAGTTGAAGGTATCCTGGGTCGTGAAGGACCCCCAGGCGGCCTGCTGGGCCTGGTAGTTTGCGATCTGTTGAGCCTGGTCAGCCTGCAGACCCTGAACGGCCGCATCTTTCAGCCCAGGGTTCGACGACATCGAGGCACCCGCCACCAGTAATCCTGTCAACCAGCCGCTGGATGGTCCTTTCGCTTTGCTCGGGTCCGCAAGGTCCGCCGTGACATCGGTACCGCCAAGAACGTGCAGGATGTACTGGCCAAGATTTCGGGTGACGGTCAGCTCTGCCTTCTCGCCCACGGTACAGTACAAAATATTCATCAATCCATAATTGGGGGCCACACCGCTAAGCTCGAATTTCAGCGCATATGATTTCTTCTGAATCACTGGGCCGTAACCCGGGGCGTGATACGCCTTTTGGCTGATACTCTTGATCTGAGCAAAAGCCAAATCGAAAGGTACCAAATCCGCCCACCAACCATATGAAAGCCTCGGTTCGTATGGATGTGGATCAGCTTCTGTGTAAACGTGTTTCCTTTGGGAGTCAATGACCAGTTGAAAAAAACGATCAGAGGCATAGAACGGGACTCGGATCCTGCCATTTGTTTTGAGCAATTGGTCCCCCAAAAGCTCAAGTTGATCGTATTGCCCGCCCAACAGCTGAGCGTGAAAACTTAAACTTCTAACCTCATCGCTAAGCGGCGTGAGCTGTGTCAGATTATTAACCAACTCGACGTATTCCCTAACCGTTTGTGAAGTCAGCTCATGGTCGGGAATGAGGTTGGCACTCAATGGAAAAACGCACTTTACCGGTGCCAAAGGAGGATACAGATACCAGTCGATCCGTGACTTCAGCTTCTTGTAGGCCGCTTCTGTCTTCGTTATGTTGTCACCAATCTTTACTGACCGCTCCTTTTCAGAATAGCTTGCGAATTGGATCTTCGAGAATCGGTCGCGGGCCTGGTCAAACTTCGCCTCATAAACATCGAGGTTGATTTTGAGAATCTCTTTTTGCACAGGAGACGCCGACAGTTGATCGATAATCGCAGTCGCGTCGGCGACTCGGTAGTCCTTTAAGGCATCTATCAGTTGAGCTTTGGCTTTCTCAGTTCTTTCCAATGAGTCGAGGAGGCCCATGACCTGTTTCACAAATGGAGCAGCAACGGGGTCCTGATCGTGTGCGGCCAACTGCTCATATTCTGATTTCGCGGCATCCTTCTCCTTCATTTTCAATAAGGTCATGATGAGCAGTGTTTGTGTTCTGTAGTCCGAAGGGTCCGTCTTGAGCAAGGCCCGAAGCCGGTCAGCCAATTCCGGAAATCGTCCCGCCTTATAGAGAGTGGCGACAGAATCATTCTGGGTAGCGTGCGTCGGGCCGGCTGGCACCTTGCTGCTCGCCTGCAGGAGAGCTTGCAGTATTTCATTGGAAAAACCCGCGTTCTTCAGTTCCAGGGTCGTATCGGAGTTCATGTCAAAGCTGATTCCGTCTTTTTGAATCTGCTGAATCAGAACTGAATCGCTTACACCGGCAGTTTTCAGCGCGACGAGCTTATCCTTGGAAATCGCGTTGGTGACTGTTTGGGCAAAGATGTTAGTTACGACGAAGAGGAGTACAGCAAGAAAGCAAATTGAGTTTCTGAGCCTAATTGACTTGAGGCTTGTGTTCGAAATGGAATTAGTGGAACGCTTCGCCGCTTTCCTCATTGTTGCGGTCCATTACCGATAGAAATAGATTTTTGCACGCACACGCCAATCACAGTGTCATGGACGGCGTTCATGGCATTAATGGCTTGCACGTCGTCGTCGATCTGATTCTGATACTCACTGATTTGTGAATCCAATCGGCGGACCTGGTATTCCACTTCAACTTTTAGTTTGTACCCGTCTTCTTGTGTTAGCGCGCGCTCCTCAAGATGTTGCGCAAAATCGACGAACGGCACGACACGCCCATACTTTGTATTTTTCAGGAATTTCTTCGTCAATTCGATCGCTGCTTTTTTCGTGGCGTCATCAACGTTCTCGTTGTGCTCATAAGCTCCCTTGATGTTGTCCACCGATTCGCGGAAATCACCAAGCCTACCGTATCCAGCTTGATCCATGGGCGACACGTTCTCGATCTGTTGGATACTCTTCACGACTTCACCTTCCGGGGAGACCATGCCGAAGACATCTCCCAAGAGGTCGGCAACGCCTTTCACTTCTCGAGCGACGTCAGGACCTGAACTTCGCGCCCACCAAGTGTCATCAAGGAGGTCGCCTTTGACCTTCCGAATGGACTCAAGCCCGTCCTTTTTGATTTTGTACTGGGCAAATACCTTATCGAATTCACCGAGCAAACCGTCTGGGCTCTCGACGTACTGCACAGCTTCGGGACAGTCAGCAAGCAGGTTATCCATTCCCCGCGAAATCGAGTCTTTGCCAGCTTGCGCGAACGAACTGGGGTCGATCAAAGGCGAAAACGGCACATTAATCGGAGCGCCTTCTGCCGGCGTTTCGCTGCTTCCTGGCTGTGCCGCTGGCGCGGACCTTACCGCCAAGGCGCTCAAGAAACCTTGAAGCGCGTTCATATACGCTGAGCCAGCAGCCGTTCGAGGAGCGTAAAGCCGAGTATTCGGAGTGTTGGCAGGATTCGTATTGGAAACGCAGGGTCGCTGCGCTGCCGCTGCGTTCATTGCGTCCGCCATCGCCACGGTAATTCCCGAGCCGTCCCCAGGATTTGTAATCCCCCCGCAGCCAAGTCGCTGCGAATTATTGGGCTGCGTGTTTGTTTGCGTAGGATTCGAACTGTTGGATGGCTTACTCTGTGCGGTCGTTCGAAACGCTCCCGCGGAAAGCAGAAGGGCTAGCACGAAGAGGCTGGGTCGCCCCACTGCCATTGGTCCACCTCCGGGTGAAACCAGGGCGCAATCGCATCATTTGAGGATGGTACTTTTTAGGACCGCCCCCCTGTATATCCTATGGGTGATGTTTTTTCAAGGCATTTTGGGCGAATGAGTCGACCGAAAGCCCCGATGTTCCAAGTAGTTTCGCCAAAGCACTAAGCTGACGAATCGAGACGACAGCCCTTTCACCTACCGCCATCGAAAACCAGCAAGGAACCGCAGCCGATTGTTTTCGCCCTTCCCGCTGAAAAACTGCACCTGCACCCTCCGCTTCTCCTGTCAAGGGTCTCACGCTTCGCACCGATAAACGGATAAACGCAAACTGCGCGCTATCCGAGGACTGTTCAATTGCTCTTTGCCGTTGGTCGCTCTTGGGCCGCATTGCTAAGATCGTATTTGTTCAGAGCATCTGCTAAATCCTGCGTCGTGTAAGATCTATCGTCGGCTTTCACGATTTCCACTACTTTGAAAAATGTCAGCGCATTCGCGGTACGATCTTTGGCCACTGTCTCTGACAGCGCACCTTGGCATTGGTAGTTGACTTGAACATTGAATGACTTACCGGGTATCGCGAGCTTTAGCTGATTGCTTGCACTATTCTTTGTCACAAACTCTGCAGATTCAGAAGTATTTCCTGCTACCACAAGGACGAGATGATGGCCTGTACGGATATACCCACTTACAACCGATGCGTTATCTGGTCTATTGATTACCTCCGCCGGGAGCTTTATCTGATGGCGGTTAGAATTCTTAAGCTTCAGTTGAACGCTATTGGATAGCTGAGTTGAAAGAGTGGCTGATTCCGCCGGAGTCAAACTCATAGAGAAACTGATGTCAAGACCCGAACTGGTATCCATTTCCGCCGTGTCAGAATCGGGGTTGATCGTGACATCTTTGTCCTTGTCAAAGTTTTTGAGCTCACTCGCGTAGCTTGCCGTGTAATGGCTAGGATTCGTCGGATCCAGTAAAATGAGGTTCCCTAGAACCACTCCCTCTGAATTAATGAGGCCCATGTTGGTTTGGAGCTTGGCGACATTTCCGCAGCTCACGTAAGCGTTGTCACAGCCGCTCAGACTGGCCAATATGGACAGGGTGGCCGTAATGAGGAAGGCTCTCTGAAATCGATTGTGCTCGAACATGCTATTGTCCTCCGGACTCAGGGCGAAAAGTGATGTAATAGTCGGCCGATGAACCCCTGAAGGATGGGACTAAAATACTTGATCGACTCCGCGAAAATCGCTCCAGTGATCAAAACAACTAATCGAACCAAGCCTTTTTCTAGAGAGGGGCCTACTCCTCGATAGAAAGTAAAAGTAGGAGTACCGATGGGACCAGAGACTATTGGTTGAAAGAAGAACATCGCGTAAAAGACAGACGCATAAACAAACTTTCCGCCCGCCAAAGCATTCGCCCAGAAGGGGTCCACCGGGGGGTGAACAAAGGTTCCTTGATAGATAGGACTCTGCAGCAGGATATAGACCAGGGTTACGAGCGCAAATATGATGCCATGTGTGCGGTAGCGCCACACAAAGGCGAACGCGACCAACCCAAGGGCAGTACCTGATAAAATCTGTGAGGCAAAAATCCATAACCAGTCCCACTCGTGCCCAAATCGCGTTGCAGTTAACTCATGAAAACCAAGATTCCATATGAGAGCTAGCCCGAAAACACTGAGCAGGTCAAGGGTCGTGGGCTTCCAATGAAACTGCGGTCCCTTGAAAAAAGCGAAGAACAAACCTAATGCAAGTACACTCTGAGCATCGATGGCGGCGAGTGTGCTCCGAAGGTCTGGTTTATCGTTGCGCTGCAGCAATATCACAAACCATATGAGAACGAACCCAACCCATTGGAGTAACCAAAAGTAGAAGGCGATCTCCGTGTATGGAAGAGTTGAGAATATTGCCGGGCGCGTATAGCGAAGGACAATGACTCCTGCCACCAAAACAGCTATCGAAACACCCAGATTCAACCATCCGCTCTTACGCAACGCTTCAGGGTCCACTGGTGGCCGGGGAGGGAGTAGTTCAAGACCTGTGCAATCTCGGAAAACTCTTGAAGCTAGATTTATCGGAATTAGATAAGTGATATGTTTTGCGTCGTCTCTTTCTCCTACTTTAAGCGCAACTACCCGCCCGGTGGCAGTATCGAAGACTGGTGCACCACTCTCTCCAGTATTGGAATCAATCGAAGAAAACCACCAGCCGTTGTTGCCTCCCTTGCCTCCTAATTTCCCCTCGGTCATGAAGAATTCTATATCGAGCGGGAAGCCGAAGGAACACAAGGCATCACCTTGCTCCTCACGCGCCGGGTCTCCGATCGGAACGGTTTTCCAGCTTTGACTTGTATCCTTAAACTGTAAAACTGCAACGTCGTCTTCTGAATCTTGGCCGATCACTTTCATTGATCTCGGTGACGCGGCATTACTTCCTAAGGAACCAGTTACCGTGACGTCGTCAATATCCGCATCCTTTCGGATTACGTGATTGTTCGTAAGCACGTAACCGCCTGAAGAGACAAGGAAGCCGGTACCGTTCGAGATCCGCCCCGCTCCGGTCTCTTTCACGATCTTCTCGACGTGAAGAAAAATGACTGAGGAGCGAAACTCGTCCCTGATGGAGCGGCAATCCTGAGCTTCCGCACTCCGAGCAAACCAAGGAGAGAGCGATACGAACACGACAAAGGGCACTACCTTGAACGCAGCCCCGAGCGATCGGTGAATCCGAATCTTCGTCGAAGTAACCGCCGTTCGATAAAATCTAGTAATTATTAATAGCAGAAAGAATGTATGGGTAAGTAACATATTCGTTATAAAATCGCAAGAGCGAATTCGGCGCTTCGGCGAGGAGCGGAAGACAGAAAGGCTGTAGCATGTTAGCTCATTTCCGTTATCGTCTCTTTAGCAGTGTCCCGCTGTTATTGGCGGCCGTTATTCCAGTCTCGGGGCAGGCACCAGTGTGGAATGTACAGGTCACGGCAGAGGAATCTCTTCAGTCAAACAAAAATCCTCACCTACGGGAGGATAGCTCTACTTGGATCGCTTCGATTTGGCTAAAGCCTCAGATTTATGTTTGTTGGGAAAATCCTTCCGCGCAGTTCCAGAAGGAAATGGCCCTAGTAAGGCAGGAGGTTGCTGAAACCTGGGAAAAGGAATCACAATTGCGCTTCACTGGATGGCAGAAGTGTGCGCCCGTGAACAAAGGCATTCGTATTCTGATCGATGACTCAGGACCATACACTAAAGCGTTGGGACGGCAAATAGATGGCATACCAAACGGCATGGTCCTGAACTTCACGTTTACACGTTGGAGTACATCGTGCCAAGCGACGCCGGAATATTGCATTAAAGCGATCGCAGGACACGAGTTCGGTCATGCTATTGGGTTCGCTCATGAGCAGAACCGTCCAGACACACCTGGCGAATGCCGAGAAGACCCTCAGGGACAGGACGGCAACAAGCTGCTGACTCCCTACGATGAACATTCGATCATGAACTATTGCAATCCCGAGTGGAATAACGACGGGAGGCTCAGCGGACTGGATGTCGACGCGGTTCATCAGCTCTACGGAGTCCCTCCCGGATCAAGTGTTAACGCGGCTCCGCAGATGACGTTCCAGAAAGGCCAGGACGCGGCAGCTCAGGCAATCGACTCGTCTAGCAATGGCCACCTACGTGAGCACGGCTATGTGTTGCTGGCTTCTGTCTGGCTGAAGCCTCAGATTTATGTTTGTTGGGAAAATCCCTCCTCGCAGTTTCAGAAGGACATGGAGTTAGTAAGGCAGGAGGTTGCTCAAACCTGGGAGCGGGAATCGCAATTGCGCTTCACTGGGTGGCAGAAGTGTGCGCCCGTGAACAAGGGCATTCGCGTTCTGATCGATGACTCCGGACCCCACACCAAAGCGTTGGGACGGCAAATAGACGCGACACCAAACGGCATGGTCCTGAACTTCACCTTTGCCAATTGGAGTGCGTCGTGTCAAGCTACGCGAGACTACTGCATCAAAGCAATCGCAGGACACGAGTTCGGTCATGCCATCGGGTTTGCTCACGAGCAGAACCGCCCAGACAAACCTGGCGAATGTCGAGAAGCACCCCAGGGCGAAAACGGCAACAAGCTGCTGACCCCCTACGATAAACACTCGATTATGAACTATTGCAATTCCGAGTGGAATAACGACGGGAAGCTAAGCGCACTGGATATCGACGCGGTCCGTAAGCTCTACGGCAGCCCAGCTACTGGGTCGAATTCAAATCCCTGAGAAGGGCTTGGGTCGACAGATCCTTAGGAGCAAACCAAATTGTCCGTGGAAGACGTCACATCAGACTTCAGGCGCCCACCATTACGGCCGTTGTGCGAGGTGATACCGGTGGCCGTTTCACCTAACACCCTGGAATATTCTCAGAGCGCTGCCGCATTCTAAACGCCAAAACTAGACAGCACTGCTAAGGGTTGTGGCTGTTTGTTTCGCCCTCCCTGCTGAAAATCTACGCCTGGACCGTCCACTTCTTCTGTCAAGGGTCTCCCGCTTTCGCTCCGATAAACGCAAACTACGCGCCCTTGACAGCGCGAACGGCCAGGCGCCTTGCCTCGCTAAGAGGGCATTTGCATTTCATCGCTTTGTGTTGTCCCCCCTAGGAGGCGAGAGCCGAAACACAGAAAAAGAGTCTTTTCGACAGTTATTTGCTATGGAGCAACGACACTGCTCTACCAGACGCGCAAATTTCCCAGCCAACACGTACAGTCCGGTGAGAGACGCGACATTTGCTCGCTCGGTGCTTGACGAATCAGAATCAACCGTGGTGAATCGACTTGCGTCGCGGCGGCCGAGTGATGCAGGGGCGACCGTGTGAGAGGCCTTTCTCAGAATCTTTTCGCCAAGTTCAAAGAGCCTAGGGCAAGACCTCGTTACTCGTTGATTGGGGGTGTTCCGATGCTTCGGACTGCAGCGAGACTGGCCCTCGTGATGTTCATCTCAGGCGCTCTTTCCTCGATAGCCGCCGGCTCTGCGTATGAGGCAAAGGTGCTTATGCAGAATTATGTGGTGCAAGGCGCTTAGTCCGCAACTGACGCTTGTTACTGAACCGATTGGATTTGCCGATTTTGATGTCACACTGGCAAGAGAGCCAGGAGGAAGTTCCCATGCCAGAAGTGAAGAGCGCCGACACGCCCACCAGTGAAAGCGCACCGAAAATCGACCAGTTTGTTCTGTACGCGGAGCGGAGCATCAAGCTCGGCCATGATTGCCATGCATTCGAAGGCGACTTGGGCATTCGAACGCCTCTCGAAAGGTCGGACCGCGCAGGCACTGCACAACTCACCGTCGGCAGGCATACCCGTTGCCGCAACCTGTTCTCTCCGTCGACGTCGCTCGACATGTATTCGGAAGTGCACGACGTTTGGACTGACTCGCTCCAACGCGTCCAGGACATCGGAATCGGGGCGCAGCACAAGTTTCCGGAGCACATGCCGGAATTGCCGCTCGTGATCGCTTCCGGCCGCGGCCGCGACATAACGCTCAACAGATACGCGCAGACTTCCCTCGGTCCCGGCACGTACGGGGACCTGACCATGCTTTACGAAAGCGAGCTGTGGCTGGCCGCTGGCACCTACGTTTTCTCCAGCATCAAGATGGACGAACACGCTCGACTCTTCGCCCTTCCCGGCGGCGTGAGTGTCGGGGTCGTAGGCAGGCTGTGGACGGACCGCAACGCGAGAATCGTTCTGCACCGCGAAGACGCAAAGGCCAATGAGTTCACGATTTCCGTCGCAGGGAGTGATCCTTCGGAGGTAACGTCGGACCGGCAGCCGAGCGCCGCGTCCAAACCGGTCGTGGTGATCGGCGAGGACGTCCATCTCCACGCGTTGCTCGCCGCGCCGCACGGCACCGTTCAACTCAACTGCGGCGGTCGAATCAAAGGAGCCGTGGCGGGCTTCGACATCGTCGCCGACGACAATGTCCACGCCGAATTCCAGAGCGGCTTCCCTGTTCAGCCCGCCGGTCAACAAGGCTCCCAGCAGCTAAGCGGCTATTTCGGAGTACCCACTCCGGCCCTTCCGCTGATCGGACCCGTGCCCCAAGACACTCAAATCTCGCTCGCAATCGGCCTGCCCGTCCGCAATCCGAACGGCCTCAACGACCTGATCAAACAAGTCTCCGATCCGAAGAACCCGAACTTCCGCAAGTTCATTTCGCAGGCTGACTTCAAGAACGCCTACGGAGCGACCGATGCCGATTACCAAAGCCTCAGGAATTGGGCAAGCGCAAACGGCTTCACGACCGTCGCGACCTATTCGAACAATCTTCTACTGAGCATCAAGGCGACCGCCGCCATCATTGAGCAGGCGATGTTCGTGAACCTCGTCTTCCGTCAGCGCCAAGATGGCAGCAAGTACGTCTCTGTAGACCGCAATCCATCGCTCAACTTGTCGGTCCCGATTCTGGAGATCAACGGTCTGAACGATTATGTTGTGCTGCACCGGAACGGAAATCCATCGGCCACCGGAGTCTCCGGAAGCTTCCGCGCTGCCGACCTCCGCAATGCCTACTTGGGTGTGGGGTCCCCGCTTCAGTCGCTAGACGGGACCGGACAAGTGGTCGGCATCGTCGACTTCGACGTGTTCGCGTCGTCCGATATTTCCGGCTACGCCGCATTGCAGCTCCCTGTTCAAGGGCAATCGCCCCTGCCTCCGCCCAACGTGACGATCGTTGCGACGGAGGGCGGCAATCCGCTCACCGGTTCGAATGGCGAAGCAACGCTGGACGTCGAAATGGTCTACGCCATGGCTCCTGCCGCGCAGATTTTATTCTTCCAAGGCAGCACAGGCATCACCGGCCATTTGGACGATATCCTTCACGCCATGGCGACTTCGCCCACACCGCTTACGGTTGCGAGCTGCTCGCTCGGCTTCCAATACAGCGACAATTCGAACCAGGCGCTTGGCGAAATGGCGGTTACCGGCGTGACCTTCTTCACGGCATCCGGCGACGCCGGCGATATCGGCAACAACGACCCCCTCAACCTGAAATTCGTGAACCAGACGCTGGTGGGCGGAACGTTCCTCAACACCAATACGCTGACCGCCCCGCTTCCGAACCCCGTCTATCCCGGCCCCTACTACGCCAGTGAAAATACCTGGACCGGCGGCGGCTTCGCTACGGGCGGTGGCATTCTGAACGGCGTGAACATTCCCGACTATCAGGTCGGCGTCAGCATGAACACCAACGGTGGCTCGACTCAATACCGCAACTATCCGGACGTGGCAATGGTAGCCGCCAACGTCGAATTCTTCTTCAACGGCGCCTCGAGCCCTACTGGCGGCACCAGCGCTTCGGCTCCGCTGTGGGCCGGCTTCATGGCGCTGGTCAACCAGTTCAACCAAAAGAACGGCGGCGCCGGCAAAGCGGGCTTCATCAACCCGACCATCTACGACATCGGCCTCACCCGCGGCACCGCGAATGATCTCTACAAAGTCTGCTTCAACGACATCAACGATAACGGCAACAACGGCGTTGGAGGAGGCGGCAGCGGGTTCAACGCGGTCGCCGGTTACGATCTGTGCACGGGCTGGGGCTCGCCGCAAGCCGGCTTGATCAATCAGCTCGGCTCCACGACGCCGCTGACGCCCAACCAACCGCTCTCGCTGATCCGTTTCATAATCACGACCGGCAACGACGACGCCGGCGGAGGCTTGCACGGCAGTACCCAGACTGCGGATTGCTTCGTTCCGGGCGGAGGCGCCTTTATCTTGACGCTAAGGAACTCGGGCGATGCGAATTGGGATAACGGATCTACCCATCAGGTCGACTTCCCCATCCCCGCGATCGACAACAACGGCAATCCCGTGCCGATGTTGACCCAGAGCAAGGGCCTGACCGGAGTCCGCATCAATCTGGTGCAACATAACCCGGACTGGAGCGCCGACAACTGGGACATCGCGAACCTCCAGGTAAGCCTGTTCAATCCGGGCAGTCCTCAAGTGTGCCAACTCAACCTGATCGGGACGTCCGTGTTACAGGACGGCAGCACCGGCCTGGTCCGGCTGAGCAAAAACGTCGACAGCAACGGCACGGGCCCAACCTCGCCGATTTATTCGACGGGTCCAGGTTCGGGCTGCTAAATTGCTTTCAAATTGCTCCCTCGCGGTCGCGGATCTGGCCCGGCTCCGATTTCCTGTGCGATGGTTTGTGCCAGTGCAGGCTCCAAAATACGTGTCACGCTGAGGACGCTGACGACGTCCTCCCGGCGAAAGCTCCGTGTGCCGTCGGCTACGTCTGCCGCGGAGGGCGCATGCAGGAAGGCATCAATCCGCTAGACTAGAAGCCAAACAGCTTTCCCTCCGCGTCCGCACTCGCAATATGGCTTGCCCAGATATGCAATGAAATTCGGGGTGTATACTCCACCGCAACCGGAAGCCCAAATGGAAATTCTGGCTGAGCGTAGCAGAACGGGCGAAAGTCATAGTTCTATCTAGAAAGCGAGCCGGGGGAGTCGAGCAAGCACTCTGTCTCTGAGGGTGTAGAAGGTAGTCTGGTGTCCCCCAGCCGGGAGAGGAAAGGGTGGCGCATGGGAGCGCTTAGCATCGCCTTCGACACCATCATTGTAGGGGCGTTGGCGTTGCCTTGGGTTGTTTTCGCCGCCGATCTCTTCTTCTTGGAAGACAAGCATGATGACCTTCGGGTCAAAGTCGCGTGGGCTTTCGTGACAAAGCAAGTCCAGCCCGCTGTTGCAGGTGTGATGTTGTTCGCAATGGCCTATCTCCTTGGTTCGGCGATATCTCGGACAGCGCAGGACTTCTTCAATGACGACGACCTGATCCGCGCCTCGCTGACGAAGGGCGCCTTGCCGACGGAGGATAACATTCGAACCGCCGAATATTGTGACCAGGACAAGGAGATTCGCGACACCTTTAAAGAGATCGCTCTTGGCGATTTCGATAAGCTTTGCCCCGCGACCGGCGCCGAGACGCGAAAGCGGGGGATTTGCAGTTTGTTCGGTAGATGGTGCGACAAGTACTCCGACGCTGCTGTGCGTCAAACACAGCAGGTTTTTGGATTGCAGGAAGGGGCGCTCCTGCTGAAGGGCCAAGACAAGACGGAGAGACTCCGCCAGTTCCATAACCAGATCATGGTGTTTCGCGGCGCGGCATTTGATGGCGTTCTTGCGTCCGTATTCTGCTTGTTTGGTTGGTGCGCGAGAAAGCGAGTTGCGATGCGAAGGTTTTTCGCGGTGCCCGGTGTATTCTCTGCGCTGGGTTTAGTTTCGTTGTATTTTCATTTTCAGCGGACGGGCATTAATGAGGCGCCGTTCATGGAACTCACCTTGGTTCTGCTCGGAATGGCTGGTTTTGTCGCCCTACGGAAGGGCGAGCAGCGGCGGTGGTACGGGGTTGGCCTTTTCGTTTCGTTGCTGCTCCTCACTACCGTGGCTTACTTGGGGTGGTGGCGAACCGAAGTGCTGTATGACCAACAGGTGATCTACTCATTCTATGCCCAGAGCCACGGTTTGCTGAAATAGCCCTCAGATTCCAGCAGTTCCTAGCGTCACCCTTCGTGCGGGCATTTGCTTATTCCAGGCCAAGTCATGGACGCGAGTGGGACGTCCCATAGCACGCAAGCTGAATCGATGTTTTCGGCTTGCCCCCCTACGTTGGCAATTTCAGCGGCACACGCCGCAGGGTGGGCCAACTTTAGGGGGTCGCCCATATACCCCGTCAAGCTCACGTGGGGATAGGTTCATTGACAATCTAGCTCGGGATCGGGAGGTTTGCTTAGGTCGACCATTGCCCTTGCCTTCACGTCCTGCCCACGCCGGGCATAAGATTGGCTCATGGCGCACGGGCCGTTCCTGATCTTCGACAAATCCGCGCTCGAAAGCCTCAACCTTGACGAGGCGGTCTTTCTCGACAACTTTTACATGTCCAATATCACTCCGTTGTTTTTCGTGGAGTGTCTTGCAGATCTGGAAAAAGCCATTCGCAGCAAGAGTACGCCGGAGCAGCTTGTCGGTTCGCTCGCGGATCGGACCCCTGAGTCCCAATCCTATTCCAACGTTCACCACATGAACCTTCTGAAGGGTGAATTGTCGCGTCAATTTGATCTCACCACCGTACGGGGGAGAGTGGCGCTGTCAGGCGGCAAGCGCGTCCAGCTCGGTGACAAGAAAGGAATGATTTTCGAGCGCAGCAAGGAACAGGAAGCCTTCAGCCGATGGGTTAATCGAGAATTTCTCGATATTGAGCGCACCATTGCGAAGGAGTGGCGCAAAGCCCTCACAGCGATAGACCTTGATGCTATGGTCAAAACCGTAATGGCGGAACTCGGGCATTGGAGAAAACCGAAGTCACTCGCAGACGCGAAACAGATTGCGGATACGATCGTCGATAGCATGGACCCGGAATGGCTTCTCCGGTTCGGGCTCGATCTGCTTGGTGTGCCTGAATCCAGCGACTGGGTGATAAACGATTGGAATGCTCGGCGCAGGCCGCCGCTGCGTGACTATGCGCCCTATTTCGTATTCATGCTGACCATCAATATATTCTTCTGCCTAGTGCTCCCAACACAGTTACTGAGCAAGGTTAAGCCGAGCCACAAGGTCGATCTGGCTTATCTCTATTACCTGCCGTTTTGCTCCGTTTTCACGTCCAAAGACAATTTCCACGCAGAAATAGTTCCGCTGTTTCTGTCACCTGGGCAAATGTTCGTCAACGGAATCGAGCTGAAGGAAGATTTGAAAAAGCTTGTAGCGCACTACTCAGCCCTGCCGGAAAACGTGCTTAGGTCTGGGTTGAATCACTTCGCCGGATACCCACCGGAAGATACGACATTTTTGACAACGCAATTGTGGGACAAATACTTGCCGGGCTGGCGAACGAGTAAGCAGCAGCCCAAGATAGAGCATGACCCGGAGTCCGAAAAAAAACTTGTCGAAGAACTCAACCAAATGACGGACTCTCCCGAACTCAAGACTCATGATGAACGTGACATCGACAAGCTCAGTTATGTAACGATTCGACGAAGTGTGCGTCCGCGCAAAGGGAAGTGGCTTCGGTTTTCCGAGGAACAAATCCAGCGGATGCGGGACCGTGGAGAAATATCCTAACCCATCGACTACACTTACAGTGCGATCCGGCCCACCACAGATGGGCCGCACATGACCGACTGCGGTCCCCAAGATACAAACGATAGCGCTCATGGCAGCTTTCTTTGCGCCAGAAAAAATGTACCAGCACAATCGAATGGTCCCAGCGAAGCGGAGCAAATAATACGTCTACGGTTTTCTGGGAGCCAACCCCCACAGACATAGCCGCTCTTCGAAGTATTGCCGGAGAAGCGCGTAGCGTCCGCATTCTTTGGTATTTCCCAATGCAAGCCAGCGCTTCTGTTCGTCGACGACAAACTGATACGCTCGCCGGACAAGAATATTTGAATGACTCTGTTCTGAAACGTTCGCGAGGAAAGGTCCAAGGTAGTCGAGTATTTGCCGCCCATCTTTGTCCTCGGTTATGAATACCCGCATTCTGCGGACAATCTCGGCCAAGTTTTCTGCCTTTATCGCCGGAAGCTTTTGGCTCTCAGCGACACTTATTATCAGTTGATCCTCGAATCCGTCTCCGATCAGCACCCGCGGGTAGTCAGCGTCCCGGCTTTCCAGCGTGTAGGCCTGAGCCAACGCCGGACCGTAAATTTCGTCAGGAGCCATCTCCACGCCTGGCCCTACGTCAATTCCGCCACGTAGGGCATGGCCGCTCGCCATAGCTGTCAGAACGACGCAGGAGGCGGCGGACAAGACGGAAAAAGTTGTCATGATCGAGTTCAATAGTTGGTCGTTTTTTAAAGCCACGAAAGTGATGAATGAATCGGAATGGCCCAGGAATCGAGGGCGGAACAACGTCGATGATCCGGGCGCTGAATTCGTAGCCCCAGCCTCAAACACCTCGAATTGTTTTAGAAATGAGCTTCGGAGTCCGAGCACGATACCGACAGTGCGTTTCATGGCTTCCGCAACCACCAGATATTCTTCTGGGGTCTTGGGCATCTTCAACTGCTTAAATCTCTCGCGCTGGCCGAGTACATCGAGATACGCGACAAGGTGCGGTTGCAGCACGTAATTTGTTTCTTGCGCCGTTGATTCAGTCACGGAAGCAGCTCCAATCGTCTGAGAATATACCGGGTTGTGGTTCGCCAAAATTCTGTCCGACTGCGATTTCAACAGGATACAGAGTTGCTGTCCACAGGCGGAGTGCGATAGCAAACTCGCATGATAGAAGTCATTGGGCTCTTTGTCGGTGCGATTTTGCGACTCTTTCGGGCTCGTCAAAGACTCGTCCTTGAAAATCTGGCCCTTCGTCAGCAACTCACAACGCTGAAGCGAAGACATCCCAGGCCCAGGCTATCGGCGTTCGATAAGCTGTTCTGGGTCCTGGCACGAGAGTTCTGGTCTGGATGGAGGCAGGTTCTCATGATCGTTAGCCCAGAGACGGTTGTACGTTGGCACCGATCTGGTTTTGCGCTCTATTGGCGCGCCATCTCCAAAGCCCGCCGGATGGTGGGGAGGAGGAGAATTTCGAAAGAGGTTCGCGATCTGATCTTTCGGATGGTGGCGGAGAACTCCACCTGGGGCGCCCCACGTATTCACGGCGAACTTCTCATGCTCGGTTTCGATATTTCGGAACGAACGATTTCCCGCTGGATGAGACGAGCGCCGAGAGACCCGGAGCCGGCAAGATGTTGGGTTACCTTTCTTCGCAATCACCGGGAAGGCATCGCGGCAATGGACTTTTTTACCGTTCCGACCATCACCTTCGGTGTGCTCTATTGCTTCTTCATCATTGGCCACGGTCGGAGGCGTATCGTGAATTTCAACGTTACGTCCCATCCGACTGCAGGTTGGATCATTCAGCAGTTGCGGGAGGCCTTCCCGTATCAATCGGCTCCTCGGTTCCTCATCTTTGACCGGGACGCCAAATATGGTTCAGAGGTCCCGATCGCGGTACGCTCCATGGCCATCCGGCCGGTTCGCACGTCGTTCCAGAGTCCCTGGCAAAACGGAATTGCTGAGCGCTGGGTCGAGAGTTGCCGGCGGGACTTGTTAGATCACGTTATTGCCCTGCATGAACGCCACCTGAAGCGCCTCCTGTCGGACTATGTTCGCTACTACCAGGAGGATCGAACCCATCTTGGCCTCGACAAGCAAACTCCGGCAGGCAGAGTTCGGTCAACGGATCGGGGTGCGGTCGTGTCTCAAGCGCGCCTGGGCGGCTTGCACCATCGCTACGACCGAGCTGCCTAATAATAGAGGACGAGTTACCAGCAAACGAATAGGTCGACGCTAACTTGACTTGCGTTTCGAGACACGACGCGGTTCAGTCGTTGGCGCGCTTCCATAGTTATGTACTACTCGCCGCAGGGATCACGCCGTGAGTTGCGCAACTCTTGATGCAGACCGAGTTTTGGCGAAAGACAGGGGTCGCTTCAGGGAAGCTTTACAGGTATCCCTCAGGCGCAATTGCTTATTTGGCAGCAGCGCGGTCTTCAGTAAAGCAATAGTCCATCGGAGCGGGTCGGCCTTATGCGAAAGCCTGGGGACTTATTTGGGAGAGATAAATTTCTTTGCATAACGCGAGCAGAGCCATGACGAAAGAATGGAGACACTGAAACTTCCACCCCAGACAATCACCGCTCCCAACGTGTCTAACCAGTCGTGTGCCGGAACTCCAAATAAACGCAGCCTCAAGAATCCGGCAAAAACCCCAATCCAGACCAAGAGCGCAAACGACGCGACGAAGGAGATCGCTCCGACTACGAGCGAGATGAAACGAACGTGCCTTATCGCGCGATCGCGCCGGACTGTCATACGTTCAATTTTATCATTCCTCAGTACTGTCAACCTGCGCCACAGGAAGCCGACATAGCCTGGCCGGGAGTGACGCCACACCCTAGCCGGGTGTGCAAAATTAACGCAGGTCCCGCGTGTGGTGATATGGCCGAGAACGACGTACCGTCCCCGCCAATACTCCCACAACAACTCGAACGAACTTAGTAACATACCTACCACTATCTATACCTTCGACAAAGAAGAAAAGCATAAAAGAAACGGTCCGGCGCCCGAATCCTAAACCGCGCGATCTTAAAACCAGCCGTAGCTTTTCACGTGTTTCTCGTCGGGCCGCAGCCGTTTCGCTCTGAATTCTCAGCAGTTATCTTACGGCGTTGCGATAAATGAAGGGTCTACTGAAGAAGGGTCTCGATCAGCCTTTAGGTTTGTTTCTCGGCGTCCTCGCCTGCTTCCATCTTTCCCCAAAGCGAAAGATTAACCTCAACCTACGGCGGCTGCGCCGCACCGTCCTATTTGAGCAAAACCTCCCTTTAAGCACCAACTGTCCAACTGGCAAGACTGGTACGACGCATCCGTAACCCATTTGCTGTGGAGGATTAATCGTTGGTTCGATAATCCTCACAAACTTGTGGCCGCGATCCAACACTTTTGTTGCCTCTCATTTGCCAATAGCCAGCCGAGCACTCGTGGCCGCCTCGGGGCTGGCCCGAAGCCGCGCCGTCTCGGAAAATGGGTTGGAGGCGGGAAATGCCGCACCAACTTTCGATGACGAAACGAGAGAAGCTCAAAGCCACGGAGCTTTGGGCAGGCGCGGAAAAGGCTAGTCTCGCCTGCGTACATGTAATTATATTGCTTCAAGGGCTACGGGTAGCTGAGGCTGTACTCCCGGCTGTCATCGGCGACGTGCTGCTGTGCGGAAATGCATCGTTAGGAAGAAGTGAATCCGCGCCGGGCTGGGGCCGCAGGGAACGAGATCGACCGCTTCCGGGTCAAATCCAACATAAACACACGGTGCTAGTCCAGGGGGCAGCCACGAGTAGGTCCGCTCGGCTGCATGACCTAAGAACGGATGTTTCTGTAGAAGTACGCTCGTACTATTTTTGCCCTCCAATTTGACGGTCCATCATTCGGATAACTCCCAGCCACTCAGCGTGGCACAAGCTGGCGCCTTACGTCGCGACGCCGGTGACACGGTTTAAGATTCTGAACCCGGCTTATAGCCAGAAGCGGGGAAGGCGTGAGATGTTCGAGAACTTCAGGGGACGCGGCGCCCAGGTAATGGAGGAAGCCATGGGCTCCTTCCTAAACCGTGCGACAGTAATTGAAGGGAGTGAAGCACATGAGGCAATTTTGCGGTTGCATTCTGCTGCTGTTGGCAACTCTGGTCCTCTGCCTGGCAGCACCCCAAGCGCAAGTCGAAAGCAGCAACATCAATAAGATTCTGAAAAGTTTTCCCGGATATCACCTGCTTACGTTGCAGGAACGTAACTCTGATGCGAGAGAATTTATCCTTCGGCATTTTCCGAAGGACAATCCAAGCGTTGTTCAGGCTGACTTTAACGGAGACGGGCATCCGGACTTTGCCCTCTTACTAAAAGACGGCAAGCCGGGAACAGCCAAGTTTGTGATTCTTTTTTGTTCCCGGGACGCCATTTGCAAAAATGTCTTTGAGGTGGATATACCGAATTCTGGTGAGGTTTACATCAGGCCCAAGCCGATCAGATCACAGGTGTCCCAGACGGACGCGATTGAGACAGACAATCACCCACCGGCTGTAACCCTTAGCTCCACGGGGATTGAGCTGACTTATTTGGGCCAGGCGAAGGTAGTCTATTACTGGAACAGGAGAGACAAAAAAATAGAAGCAGTTCAGACCGAGGAATGATCCCTTCGGTCCCCGCATGTACAAGAAAAGAACTTCTAAAGAATCGCTGATGGTTCCGTCACGTTACCAAGCTCTTGGTCCAAACATGACGACTCCTGTCGGCAATTGGATGAGTTCGCTGAGTGTTCGAATCGGGCCGGTGAGCGAGAAAATTGTACCAAATTGTACCGAGACCCTCCGTTTTGTCCGTTTTGGTCCTTTTCGTCGTTCGTAAATTCAATAAGTTACGTGTAATCAATCGGCCGCTCGGGTTCGACTCCCACACGCTTCCGCCAGATCTGTCTGGTTCCATGGAAGTTGGCAAGAGGACGAGGCGGCAAAAGGCGGCAAAAGCCGGCAATAAGACAACCGGAGGCTGAATCACTTTATTTCGGCGGCGCGAGTGACAACCAGATTCGCTATTCGTAATGCTGAGGCAAAACCCATGGTCCTTCGGTTCCGCGACTTACGAGCGAGCTAGAACCGCAATCACATGAGCACCATCCGAATCGCGCATCGCTGCATCATTTTGTGACTGAATCAGACGCCCCGCTTCAGAACCAGTCTCATCCAAATGTGTGCCATGTGTCCATTCACGTTTCGACAGGCTTCCGGCTTCAAACTCCGCGAGCACCGCATCAATGCCCGCCTCATCCTTCATCCGCACGGGTAGCGTCGCCATTTTAGGCTGTCATTTTCCGCTCACTACAAACTGCGCGGGCTGGGTGGTTGCACTAACGTTCGGATCGTAGTACTCGTACACGCGAGATGTGAATCCCTGCGCGCGGATCGGATACTTTGCCTGCAGGCGGAAATGAATTTCGAAGGAATAGTGCGGCGCGATTGAGTCGAAATAGAGAATCGCCTGCGTCGCCGTCATGCTGAACTTCTCAAGCCGCCCGCTCTTCGCGTTTGCAGTTTTCTGCACCATATCTTGCAAATCCTCGCTCAGGAGGTCGAAGCCGGGCGGAATGCCCAGGTCCACCATCACCATGTTTGCGGTCTTTTGCATGTTGTTGCGAATCGTGGCAGTACTGGTCACCACCTGGTCCTGGGCTAACCGCGTCCGGTCATACCTCACCGCGATTGCGAGCGACTCGGTCGCCTGCTGTTGCCAGGGCACGAAGTAGCGCCCGGCAATCTGGTAGGCCATTCCGCCGTCACCGGAGAATCTCAGTGCGACCTCGTTATCTCTGTCCGCGCTGGCGGACGGCAAAACGAACTGATGCAACAGGTCTTTGTTGTCCTTGTTGATTTCAACGCTTTCGAGTTTTGTGCCGTTGAGCATGGCATCCACAACGCCGTGGGCATCGCTACCACTCTGTTCTGATGCTGCGACGAGCGCGCGCAGGGCCATAATCGTTCCTTGCGTGGTACCCCAATTGCCGTCTCCGTTCTTCTTGGATGTAATCCAAGCGAGTGCTTTGCGCACTAGATCGGAGTTTCCGCCAGCCTTCAAGAACGCCTGTACAGCCAGACCCGTGGTCTCGACAGCAGCGCTCTCGCCAGTCGCATAAACGCCGGTTTGAGGCGCGCTCCACAATACAAAGTCGCCCTTCTCCGTCGCCGCATCGCGAAGCATTTCAAGGGCGCGGTGCGCAAAATCCGAGTCTTTGGAGTCTTCCACGGCGAAGTTTGCGACGACCGCCAAGGTGTATGCGTCCATCTTGCCGTCGAGATGCTGCTGAATGAACTGTCTGGCCTTGTCGATTGCCGGTCCCTTGTAGTCTGCCGATTCGAGGGCCCACGCGATGTAGGCGGTAATTCGTACAGCATCCGTATTGAATCGATTCGTGGCGCCTTCATTGATGAATTGTGTGTCGGGCTTCCAGCTTCCATCCGGTTGTTGCTGGAGAATGAGCCAGTCGCGAGTGCGTGCAATCACTTGCGGGTCCACATCGTAAACTCGCGCCATGTCATGAAATTCCATAAGTCCATAGGCGGTGAGAATCTTGTTGGCTGGTGCGTTTCCAAACCACGAGAAACCGCCGCCGGGAACTTCGAATGTGAGCAGCCGCTGGTATCCGGTGATAATGAAGCCTTCGGCTTTCGCATGGACTTCAGGCGTCAGCTTCTTTGTTCGTTTCATATAATCGAGTGCCAGCACATTCGGATACGTACTCGATGAAGTCTGCTCGAAGCAGCCGAAGGGCATGCGCAGAATGCTATCCATGCCCTCGACGACCTGGCTCAACGGTCCGGGATAAAGCCGGACAAAGAGTTTGCTCGCGCCGGGAATGGCGGATTGCGGGAAACGAACAGCCTGGCTCACTTCTTTATCCAACCGGCCATTGAACACGATCTCCTGGGCTTCTCCGTCCGGCACGACTTCGATCTCGCGCACGACAGTGTCTTCACGCCTCGAGCCACCGCGCATACGGCCGGTGAGCGTAAGCTTGAATTTTCCGATCTTCTTCGTTTCGATGGTGAATTGTGCCGCACCGATTTGTCCCGCGCTGACGGAAACACTCTGCTTGTCCACGCCATCCAGTGAGAACCAATCCTCCGGCTGCAGCTTCAGGTCCACGTCTCCACCGTGGTCTGCGTAGTTGTAAACGGCCACGGGGATTGAAACCTTGTCGCCCTGCGTCAGGGTCACCGGGAGATCCAGGTCAACAAAGAAATCTTGAAATACTTTGAGCTCGGAAGTTCCGGTTCCTAGCGCGCCTGACCGCGTGGAGGCAAACATCGCCATGCGCCACGTTGTTATGGAGTCGGCAAGCGGAATCTCGATGCTTGCTTTGCCGTTGGCGTCCGTGAGTATTTCGGGATTGATGTAGAGCGCCTCCGGAAAGTAGCTGCGAATGTGGCCGCTCGGCGAATCTGTGGACTGCGCAGCACCTGCGCCCGCGGCTGGCGTTTTGGCCCTTTCCTTCACTTCGACGGAACTCATCATATTCCGCGCCGTCATTGGCATTTCCCGTATGACTGCACCTGCACTGAATTGCATCGCATCGGTCTCTACAACTGGTGCAGCGGCAGTAACCGTGACTGATTGTGCGACAGCCCCAACGTTAAGGACTGCTGAAAGGACTCCGAGATCACGGGCTGCGAGTGCGATCGTACGAACGCTCGTCTGGAATCCAGCCGA
>Ga0210394_10002594_pt1 | contig 24481 bp, 21 predicted proteins | sample IncBWC12MmetaG_FD_160121 | JGI IMG/M metagenome (GOLD analysis project Ga0210394, IMG submission 160121) | Forest soil microbial communities from Barre Woods Harvard Forest LTER site, Petersham, Massachusetts, United States - Inc-BW-C-12-M | ecosystem: Environmental > Terrestrial > Soil >... | reverse complement strand
TCGCCGCCGACCCGGAAATCGAGTTGATCGGAATTCCCGAAACGGATGCTGCCGGCCGGCCGATGGCCGACATTGCCCGCGACGCGGTGGAGGAAACCTTCGAAACACTGCCCAAACCCCGCCGCGGCGATCCGGACGGCGTGGCGGAGGCGGTGCGCCGCGCGGTACGCTCCGCCATTGGCGCGCGCTGGAACAAGAAGCCGATCTGCCACGTGCACGTGCTCGTGGTGTAGGATGGCTGTGAGACAGCAAACGAGGCGGAGATGCAAACGAGGCGGAGATGATCGGCAGGCTCAATCACGTAGCAATCGCCGTACGCGACATTGGCAAGGCGGCGGCCGTTTACCGGGATACTCTCGGCGCGGACGTTTCGGCCGCCGTGCCGCAGCCCGAGCACGGCGTGACCACGGTCTTCATCACCTTGCCGAATACCAAGATCGAACTTCTCGAGCCGCTCGGCGACGGCTCGCCGATCGCCAAGTTCCTGGAACGTAACCCCGATGGCGGCATGCATCATGTCTGCTACGAGGTCGACGACATCCGCGCCGCCCGCGACGTCCTCAAGGCCGCGGGCGCGCGCGTGCTTGGCGATGGCGAACCGCGCACCGGCGCGCACGGCAAGCCGGTGCTGTTCCTGCACCCGAAAGATTTCTCCGGCACCCTGGTGGAATTGGAAGAGCGCTGACATGCCGGTCACGACGGCGCTCGCCATCTTCTTCCTGATCTGGTGGGTGGTGCTGTTCGCCGTGCTGCCCTGGGGCGTGCGCAGTCAGGGCGAGGGCGGCGAGGTCGCTCCCGGCACCGATCCCGGCGCGCCCGCGGTCCCGCATCTCGGCCGCAAGCTTATTTGGACGACGCTCGTCTCGCTCGTGATCTTTGCCGCGTGTTACGTCGTCTATACGGACCGGCTGGTCACCATCGAGGGCTTGATGCGGCCGTTCGGTGCTCGGTGAAAATCATGTTGAATCATGCGGTTGGCAGGGGTAGCGGCGCCCTGCCGTATTTTTGGTCTGCAAACAAACAAAGCGCAAAAAAATAGCAGGGCCGAAGCCCTGCCAAAAAACTCTCACACTGGTCCTACTCCGCGCCCGTGTTACGACTCTTACTTGCGGCGTGGCGGCAGCGTTGCTTCGCGCCTTTGGACCATCCTCCCACGACTTGGACCGCTTCCTGGACCCAGATACGCACGCGGCTCCAGGATTGCGCTGGACCGTACCTACTCGATCTTCGATCCAATGTCATCCTCTTACCTCTAGTCCGTGACAAAAAAATTTACCCACCGGCGCTGGCCATCGGCTAGGGCATCGCGACCGGCCGCTACCGGCCCCTTGTGTTCTCCAGCGCTTGCGGATTCACTGCGCCGGAAACGTCGTTTCCACCCGCCCAGACTGACGAGATTTCATGCGCCTTTCCCGATACTTCCTGCCCATTCTGCGCGAAACACCGAAGGAAGCGGAGATCGTCTCGCATCGCCTGATGTTGCGCGCCGGCATGATGCGCCAGGAGGCGGCCGGGATTTACGCCTTCCTGCCGCTTGGGCTGCGCGTGCTCGACAAAATTTGCCGGATCGTGCGCGAGGAGCAGAACCGCTCCGGCGCCATCGAGCTCTTGATGCCGACCATCCAGTCGGCCGATCTCTGGCGCGAAAGCGGACGCTACGAGGCCTACGGCAAGGAAATGTTGCGCATCAAGGACCGCCACGAGCGCGACATGCTTTATGGCCCCACCAATGAGGAAATGATCACCGAGATCTTTCGTTCCTATGTGCGCTCGTACAAGGATCTGCCGCTCAATCTCTATCACATCCAATGGAAATTCCGCGACGAGGTGCGGCCGCGCTTCGGGCTGATGCGCGGCCGCGAGTTCCTGATGAAGGACGCTTATTCGTTCGACGTGGATTTTGCCGGAGCGAAGCACGCATATAATCGGATGTTCATCGCCTATCTGCGCACCTTCGCGCGAATGGGATTGCGATCGATCCCGATGGTGGCGGAAAGCGGGCCCATCGGCGGCGATCTTTCGCACGAGTTCATCATCCTCGCCGATACCGGCGAAAGCGAAGTGTTTTGCCACCGCGATTATCTCGATTTCGAGGTCCCTGGCCCGGACGTGGACTTCACCAGCGTCGCGGGCTTGCAAGCCATCGTCGACAGCTGGACGCGGCTCTACGCGGCCACCTCGGAAAAGCACGATGCAGCCGGTTTCGCCAAGCTCGCAGCGGAGAAACGCGTCACCGCGCGGGGCATCGAGGTCGGCCACATCTTCTATTTCGGCACCAAATACTCCGAGCCGATGAAGGCGGTCGTGACCGGACCCGACGGCGTCGAGCGGCCGGTGCATATGGGATCCTACGGTATCGGCCCGAGCCGCCTCGTCGCAGCCATCATCGAGGCCTCTCACGACGACGCTGGGATCAAGTGGCCGGAAGCGGTCGCCCCGTTCGACGTCGCCATCCTCAATCTCAAACAGGGGGGAAGCGACACCGATCCGGCGTGCGAGCAGCTCTATGCCGCGCTCACCGGGAGTGGCATCGATGCGCTCTACCACGATCTCGACGAGCGGCCCGGCTCGAAATTCGCCACCGCCGATCTGATCGGCGTTCCTTGGCAGATCCTGGTGGGACCGCGAAGCCTCGCCGAAGGCAAAGTGGAGCTCAAGCGGCGCCTCGACGGTTCGCGGGAACTCCTCACTCCGGCCGATGCCCTGGTGCGGCTTGGCGCCTGAAGGCTGGCGCGCCCAGGCTTGCGAAGAAGATTTGGCGCGTGAGGAAAGGCTTGGCGCATGAAGCTGTGCGCTCCGGCACCCCTGCGGCAAGTTTGGTGGCTTGAATCCGCCAGAATCGTGTGAAACTCGTGCCCTCGCGGGGACCAGGCATCGATGGCAGAGACGACCGGCACCCATCCTTTCGCGCCGTTCGAGTGGATGCTGTCGCTGCGCTACCTGCGTGCGCGGCGCAAAGAGGGATTCATTTCGGTCATCGCCGGCTTCTCCTTTCTCGGCATCATGCTCGGCGTGGCCACGCTCATCATCGTCATGGCGGTGATGAACGGGTTCCGGCAGGAGCTCCTGTCGAAGATTCTCGGCCTTAACGGTCATCTCCTGATCCAGCCGCTGGAATCGCCGCTCACCGACTGGGAGGCGGTCGCCGGTCGCGTCGCCAAGATCGACGGCATCCGGCTTGCCGCGCCGATTGTCGAAGGTCAGGCGCTCGCCTCTTCGCCGTTCAATGCCTCCGGCGTGTTGGTGCGCGGTATCCGCGCCAGCGACCTGGCGAAGCTTCCCTCCATCGCCAACAACATCAGGCAGGGCACGCTCGAAGGCTTCGACGAAGGGCAGGGGCTGGCGATCGGCAGCCGCCTTGCCGAGCAGCTTTCGCTGCGGGCCGGCGACAATCTCACCCTGGTGGCGCCGCGCGGCGCCGTGACGCCGATGGGAACCACGCCGCGTATCAAATCTTATAGGATCGTCGCGGTGTTCGAGATCGGCATGTCGGAATACGACGCCGCTTTCGTGTTCATGCCGCTCGCTGAAGCGCAGGCCTATTTCAACCGCTCCGGCGACGTGACCGCGATCGAGATCTATACCGACGATCCCGATCGGGTGGACCGCTACCGGCCGCTGGTGACCCAGGCCGCGGCGCGGCCGATCTACATGATCGATTGGCGCCAGCGCAACGCAACCTTCTTCAACGCGCTGCAGGTCGAGCGCAACGTGATGTTCCTCATTCTGACATTGATCGTGCTGGTGGCGGCGCTCAACATCGTCTCCGGGCTGATCATGCTGGTGAAGGACAAAGGGAGCGACGTCGCCATCCTGCGTACCATGGGCGCGACGCAGGGCGCGATCATGCGCGTCTTTCTCATCACCGGCGCCTCCATCGGCGTCGTCGGCACCCTGGTCGGATTTCTTCTCGGCACCATCATCTGCCTCAACATCGAATCGATCCGGCATTTCCTGTCGTGGCTCACCAATACCGAGCTGTTCTCGCCTGAGCTTTATTTCCTGTCTCGGCTTCCGGCCGACATGAACGTTGGTGAAACGACCGCCGTCGTGGTCATGGCGCTCGGCTTGTCGCTTTTGGCTACGCTCTATCCATCCTGGCGGGCGGCGCGGCTCGATCCGGTCGAAGCCCTGCGCTACGAGTGATCACGCGCGATGGACGAGACAACCACGATAAGGGACCCCGCAACGTCGACCGCCGCCGATGACGATCATCCGATTGTGTTCCTCCACAGCGTCAGCCGGCGGTTTCGCCAAGGCGACAGCACGCTCGATATTCTCAAAGGGGCGGAGCTGGCGGTGTGGCCGGGCCAATCGGTAGCGCTGGTCGCTCCCTCGGGGGCGGGGAAATCGACCCTCCTGCACATCGCCGGCCTGCTCGAGCACGCCGACGCCGGCGAAGTCTATATCGACGCTGTGGCCACCTCGCATATGAGCGACGTGCAGCGCACGCGCATCCGCCGCGCCGATATCGGCTTCGTCTATCAATTCCATCATTTGCTGTCCGAGTTCTCGGCCCTCGAGAACGTGATGCTGCCGCAAATGATCCGCGGCCTTCCCAGCCGGGAGGCGAAGGCGCGTGCCGCCGAGCTCCTGAGCTATCTCGGCCTCAAGGAGCGCCTGACCCACCGGCCGGCGGAGCTTTCCGGCGGCGAGCAGCAGCGCGTCGCCATCGCCCGCGCGGTCGCCAACGCTCCCCGCATCCTTCTCGCCGATGAGCCGACCGGCAATCTCGACGTGCGCACGTCCGAGCGCGTGTTCGCGACGCTGAGCCAGCTGGTGCGCGCCTCCGGCCTTGCCGCCGTGGTCGCGACCCATAATCTCGACATCGCCGGGCAGATGGACCGCCGCGTGACTATTCGCGACGGCGCGGTGGTCGAGATCACCTGAGGGTCGCGAAACGACGAGGCCGCCCGCAGGCGGCCTCGAAGACGTTCAGCACCAGCGTTTTTCACCCTCACCAGCAGGCAGCGCTACTTATTGCTAGCAGAGAGCGCACCAGCAGCGCGCCGGACCGCAAACCCAGTGCGATCCGGGCGGGCAATGGCGGCCGAATCCGCGGCACGCCGCCTGGTGGATCGGCGTCGCGTTCTGCGCCTGCGCGTGCAGGCTCGCCGCACCGGGCTGCTGGTTTTGCGCGCTGACCGAGAGGGCCATCGCGCCCAGCGCGAGCGCTGCGGCAGCCAAGGTGATCGTGAGTTTTCTCATCAGACCGTCCTCCTCGTTTATGGTCGAATCGCAAGGGTAGGAGAAGAACACTACGACACAGCGACAGAGCGCTGGACCTGCCAACCCCTCGCTCCCGACGACTTCTTGCCGCCCCGTCCGCTTCTACGCTCCGACGGCCTGATCGGTTCACCTCGGGACTTGGGGATAATTCCGCGCTGTTGACTCGGAACAAAATGAGAACTATTGTTCCCTCTTCGTTCCATGACGCAGGGGAGAAATCTCATGGTTCGCGCGGTCGCCGAGGAAGCTCTGGCGCTTGCATCGATGGCCTTATTCTTGGGGATGGTCGCGGTCTGGGTGCAGGTGCTGGGAGTGGTCTGATCGAGGCCTTGCGGCCCGATACGGGCCGGATTGCAGGGTGATGGCGCCGGCTCGTGGGAAGCCCTTCGCCGCGCGCCCACATGTCAGGAGAACAATCGCGACAAGCCTCGCGCAAACTTTCTGTGTGTGACGATGAGCCGGCGCGCCGCCGCGGTGGACAGCGCGGCGCGCGATCCCGCATCTTCGGCTGTTTCGGAACCGGCATCTGCGAGTATCGATCGACATGCCAGCCGCGCCCGCGCCAGGTTTCGTGCACCTGCATGTGCACTCGTCCTATTCGCTTTTGGAAGGCGCGCTGACCATTGCGCGGCTCGCCGAACTGGCCAAGAAAGACCGCCAGCCGGCGCTGGCGCTGACCGATACCGACAACATGTTCGGCGCGCTCGAATTCTCCGAGAAGATGGCGAGCGCCGGCATCCAGCCGATTATCGGCTGCGCGCTGGGTGTCGACTTCGGCGACCAGGACAATCGCGGCATGGCGATCGGCGAGGATCGGCCGCGGCTCGTACTCCTTGCCGCGCGCGAGGAGGGCTATCGCAGCCTGATGCGGCTATCCTCGCGCGCCTACCTCGATACCGAACAAACCGAACGGCCGCATATCAAGTTCGCCTGGCTGGCGGAGGAGGCCAAGGGCTTGCTGGTGCTCAGCGGCGGGCCGGGCGGCCCGCTCGATACCGCGATCGGCGCCGGACAGAGCGCGCTTGCGCAGGCACGTTGCGAAGCTTTGCAGCGCCTGTTCGGCGACCGGCTCTATATCGAGTTGCAGCGTCACGGCATGCCGGCGGAACGGCTGGCGGAGCCAGCCTTGATCGAGCTTGCCTATGCGGGCGGCATCCCGCTGGTTGCTACGAATGAGCCGTTCTTCGCCACGCGCGAGGATTACGAGGCACACGACGCGCTCCTGTGCATCGCCGAGGGCAGGCTCATCGCCGATAGCGACCGGCGCCAGTTCACGCCCGAGCACCGCTTCAAGACCCGCGCGGAAATGGCGGCCTTGTTTGCCGACCTGCCGGAGGCGCTCGCGGCAACGGTGGAGATCGCCGAGCGCTGCGCGTTCCGCCCGCGCACGCTGGCGCCCATCCTGCCGCGTTTCTCCACCACGCGCGGGGCAAGCGAGACCGCGGCGGCGCAAGGCGCGCAGGAGGCGCAGGAACTGCGCCTCGCCGCGCAAGCGGGTCTCGAGCGCCGGCTGGCCCGGTATCCGGTCGCGCCGGGACACACCGTCGAGGCGTATCACGAACGCCTCGCCTTCGAGCTCGGCGTCATCGAGGGCATGAAATATGCCGGCTACTTTCTCATCGTTGCCGACTTCATCCAATGGGCGAAGGCGCAGGGCATTCCGGTCGGGCCGGGCCGCGGCTCCGGCGCCGGCTCGCTTGTCGCCTACGCGCTCACTATCACCGACCTCGACCCGATCCGCTTTGGGCTCCTGTTCGAGCGCTTCCTCAATCCCGAGCGCATCTCGATGCCCGATTTCGACGTCGATTTCTGCCAGGAGCGGCGGGATGAGGTGGTTCGCTATGTGCAGGAGAGGTATGGGAGCGATCGGGTCGCGCAAATCATCACCTTCGGCACCTTGCAGGCGCGCGGCGTGTTGCGCGACGTCGGCCGCGTTCTGCAGATGCCCTACGGGCAGGTCGACAAGCTCTGCAAGCTCGTGCCGCAAAATCCGGCTAATCCAATCTCGCTCAAACGTGCGATCGACGATGAACCCCGGCTGCAGGCCGAAAGCGATCGTGATCCGGTTACGCGGCGCGTCTTCGATATCGCCCAGAAGCTCGAAGGCCTGCACCGCCACGCCTCCACCCACGCCGCGGGACTGGTCATCGGCGACCGGCCGCTGACCGAACTCGTCCCGCTCTACCGCGATCCGAAATCTTTCATGCCGGTCACCCAGTTCAACATGAAATGGGTCGAGCCGGCCGGGCTGGTGAAGTTCGATTTCCTCGGGCTCACCACGCTCACCGTCCTTGATCGTGCCGTGAAGCTGCTACGTCAACGCGCTATCGATCTCGATCTGTCGGGCATTCCGCTCGATGACAGCAAGACCTACGAAATGCTGGCGCGGGGCGAGACCGTCGGCGTGTTCCAGGTGGAAAGTGCGGGCATGCGCCGGGCGCTCGTCGACATGCGCCCCGACCGCTTCGAGGATTTGATCGTGCTGGTGGCGCTCTACCGCCCGGGACCGATGGCAAACATCCCGACCTACTGTTCGCGAAAACTCGGCCACGAGCAAACCGATTATCTGCATCCCAAGCTGCAGCCAATCCTGCAGGCGACCTATGGCATCATCACCTATCAGGAGCAGGTGCAGCAAATCGCCCGCGATCTGGCCGGCTACAGTCTCGCCAGAGCCGACATCTTGCGCCGGGCGATGGGCAAGAAAGACAAGAAGGAGATGGCTTCCCAGCGCGATGCCTTCATTTCCGGCGCGGTCGAGCGCGGCATTGCGCGCGGCGACGCGGAAGCGATCTTCGAGGCGTGCGCGAAATTCGCCGAATATGGCTTCAACAAATCGCACTCGGCGCCCTACGCGCTGCTGACGTACCAGACCGCCTATATGAAGGCCAACTATCCGGTCGAGTTTCTCGCCGCGTCGATGACGCTCGCCATGGGCAACACCGACAAGCTCGCCGAATTCCGCGCCGAAGCCGAGCGGCTTGCGATCAAGGTCGAGCCGCCGTCGATCAACCAGTCGGACGTCGAGTTCGAGGTCGCCGGCAATACGATCCGCTATGCGCTCGCCGCGCTCCGCGGGGTCGGCCGGCAGGCGGTTGAGGTCATCTTGGCCCCGCGTGCCGAGCGGCCCTTCGCCGACCTTGCCGATTTCGCCCGCCGGGTCAGCCCCCGTGCCGTCAATAAACGCGTGCTGGAAAGCCTCGTTGCCGCCGGCGCCTTCGACGCCATGGAAGCAAACCGGGCACGGGTCTTTGCCGTCGTCGACACCATTCTCGCCACCGCGCAGCGCGCGCACGACAACGCGGCGCTCGGCCAGTCCGAGTTGTTCGGCGGCGCGGCCGCGGCCGAGCCGATCATCTTGCCGGCGGTCGAGCCTTGGCTGCCGGCCGAGCGTCTGCAGCGCGAATATGAGGCGGTCGGCTTCTTCCTCAGCGGCCATCCGCTCGACGACTATGCCGCCGCACTAAAGCGGCTGCGCGTGCAGCCCTGGTCCGATTTCTCGCGCGCGGTAAAGGCCGGCGCCGGCGCCGGCCGTGTCGCCGGGACGGTGGTATCGCGTACCGAACGGCGCACCAAGAACGGCACCAAGATGGGCATTATCGGCCTGTCCGATCCGAGCGGCCACTACGAGGCGGTGCTGTTCACGGAAGGCTTGGCGCAATATCGCGACCTGCTGGAACCAGGAAGCGCCGTGCTCCTGTTCCTCACCGCCGAGGTTCAGGGCGATGAGGTGCGCGCCCGCATCCAATCGGTCGAGCCGCTCGATCAGGCGGCGGCGAAAATGCAGAAGGGACTGCGCGTGTTCCTACGCGACGGCGCGCCGATCGAGGGTGTGGCACGGCGCCTCGAGCCGATCGACCTGCGCTCGGGCCGGAACGACGGCGATCGCGGCGACGGCGAGGTCTCGATGGTGCTGATGCTCGGAGACGGCAATGAAGTGGAAGTGAAGCTCCCCGGCCGCTTCAAGGTTTCCCCGCAGATCGCCGGCGCCATCAAGGCGGTGGCCGGCGTGGTGACGGTAGAAGCTCTATAGGGTGGCCGATCCGGTAGTGTCTCAGTTTGAAATTTTAAGCGCCGCGACGGTCAGTAAGTTGCTGGATTTTTGCATCGCGCCACGCGGCATCTTCCATAAAGACCTGCACGCAAATATCGACACAATCTCGGCAGATAAAAACCTCAGGGCCAGCAACCATACGTCCTTTTGCCTCATGATTTGAATAGGTCTTACCGCAGAACGAGCAGGTAATATCTGACTGTTCCATGATCCACTAATCCGCTGGGCAGATACTTTTTTTGCAGGTCCCTAACTAATCGGGCGTCGGGGCCGATAACCCTATCAAGGGAGGTGACCAATTTCAAACTGAGACACTGCCGCCGATCCGCCGTGAGGCGATTTGCCCGCATCATCCCCACCAAGATTCCGCTCGCAGCGAGAATTTCCCGAGCGTGGCGTCGTCCGTCACCTCGCGTTTTGAATTCGACATCGCATCTCGCTATCTGAGACGCGGCGCGGTAAGGAACCGCCTCTTTGCCGTACGACCATTCAATCACTCGCCAGCGCCCGCGATATGCTTCGGATCGAGAATCTTGTCTTTGATGCCTGGGGTCGACGATTTTTCGATTCCGCGAGCGTTTCGATTCCGGCCGGCGCCAAGGTCGGCTTGGTCGGGCGCAACGGGGTTGGAAAATCGACGCTGTTCAAGCTAATCCTCGGCGATCTCATTCCGCAAAGCGGCGAGATCCTGCTGCCGAAGGCCGCCCGCATCGGATCGGTCGATCAAGAGCATCCCGCCACGCCGATAAGCCTGCTCGACACGATTTTGGCCGCCGATCACCGGCGCGAGGCATTGAATGCCGAATTGGCCGACGCCAAACCCGAACAGCTTGCGGAGATCTATCAGCGGCTCAATGAGATCGATGCCGATAGCGCCCCGGCGCGTGCGGCGGAAATCCTCAGCGGCCTCGGCTTCGCTCATGCCGATCTCGATCGCCCGATGGCGGAATTTTCCGGCGGATGGCGCATGCGCGTGGCGCTAGCGGCGGCGCTCTTCGCGCAACCCGACCTGCTTCTGCTCGACGAGCCGACCAACTACCTCGACCTTGAAGGCGCGCTTTGGCTGGAAGCGCGGCTTGCGAAGTACCCGCACGCCGCATTGACCATCAGCCACGACCGCGAGCTCTTGAACAATTCGGTCGACTCCATCCTGCATTTGAGCGGCGGCAAGCTCGAGCTCTACAGCGGCGGGTACAATGATTTCGAAACCCGTCGCGCGGAGAAGGCGCGGCTGCAAACTGCGACGCGGGCCAAGCAGGAGGCCGAGCGCGCGCATCTGCAGCGTTTCATAGACCGCTTCCGGGCGAAAGCGAGCAAAGCGACGCAAGCGCAGTCGCGCATCAAGCGGCTGGCCAAGCTGGAGCCGATAGCCGAGGTGGTCGAGGAGCGCGTGGCGCCCTTCACGCTGCCATCGCCGACGCGGCCGCTAGCGCCGCCTTTGATCCAGCTTGAAGGAGCGGCGGTGGGCTACGACGGCACGCCGGTGCTGCGCAATCTCAACCTGCGGCTCGATGTCGACGATCGAATCGGGCTTCTCGGCGTGAATGGCGCGGGCAAAACCACATTCGCCAAGATGGTGGCCGGTGCGCTCCCGCTTCAATCGGGCCGAATGAACCGGGAGCAGCGCATCCGGGTGGGCTGGTTTCACCAGCACCAGATCGAAGCGCTCGATCCCAACGATACGCCCTTGGACATCCTTCGGCGCGAGCGGCCGGAGGACAGCGAGTCTTCACGCCGGTCCAGGCTGGCGCAGTTCGGGCTCGCGTTCGACAAGCAGGACACCACGGTCGCCAACCTTTCCGGCGGCGAGCGCGCGCGGCTGTTGCTGAACCTTGTCGCGATGGCGGCGCCGCACCTCCTGATCCTCGATGAACCGACGAACCACCTCGACATCGAGAGCCGTCGCGCGCTGCTCGATGCGCTCAACGATTACGAGGGAGCCGTCATCCTCATCACCCACGATCGTTCCTTGATCGAACTCGTGGCCGACCGGCTGTGGCTGACGGCCGACGGCCACATCAAGCCCTTTGCCGGCGATATGGACGATTATGCCCGCTTCATCCTTGACCGCGTGAAGGTGCGGATGGGGCCTTCGCCGCGAATTGCGCCCGAACAAACGATGGATTTGGTCGAAACCGGCGTTGCAACGAGAGAGCAGGAGGCCGCCGCTGCCGCGCGTCTTGCAGCGAAGAAGGCTGCGAAAAAGCGACGGCGCAGGGGGTATTGAGCGAATCGGCTTAGTCGATCGCTCGCTCTCTCACCGCAAATGTTCAAGTTGCGTCGCGAGCGGGTATGCCTATATAAGGCGCTCAACTTCACACGCGGACCTTGGCCCAAAAGGCCGTCCGGTGTCTGGCCGCAAGGTCAGGCTCACGGTCCGCGGCGGATCAACCGGAGAATGACATGCCGCTGCCCGACTTCAGCATGCGCCAGCTTTTGGAAGCTGGCGTTCACTTTGGCCACCAGTCCCATCGTTGGAACCCGAAGATGTCGGAGTACATCTTCGGCACCCGCAACAACATCCACATCATCGACCTGACCCAGTCGGTGCCGCTGCTGCATCGCGCGCTGCAGGCGATCAGCGACACGGTCGCGCAGGGCGGACGCATCCTGTTCGTCGGCACCAAGCGGCAGGCGCAGGACGCCATTGCCGAGGCGGCCAAGCGGTCGGCGCAATACTACGTCAATTCGCGCTGGCTCGGCGGCACGCTGACCAACTGGAAGACCGTCTCCAACTCGATCAAGCGCCTGCGCACGCTCGAGGAGATGCTCAGCTCCAACGAGGCGCAGGGCTACACCAAGAAGGAACGGCTGACGCTGCAGCGCGAACGCGACAAGCTCGACCGCGCGCTCGGCGGCATCAAGGACATGGGCGGGCTTCCCGACTTGGTTTTCGTGATCGACACCAACAAGGAAGACATCGCCATCAAGGAAGCGCGCCGGCTCAATGTTCCGGTGGCGGCGGTCGTCGACACCAATTGCGATCCCGACGGCATCACTTTCGTGGTGCCGGGCAATGACGATGCGAGCCGGGCCATCACGCTTTATTGCGACCTCGTTGCCAAAGCTGCGCTCGACGGCATTTCGCGTGCGCAGGGCGAGCGTATCGACCTCGGCGCGCAGGCGGAGCCGCCAGTGGTCGAGGAATTACCGCCGGAAACCGACAAGCTCGGCTTCCAGGCGCTGTCCGGACCGCGCGGTGTGGCCGACGACCTCAAGAAATTCCCCGGCGTGTCGCCGCCGATCGAAAAGCAGCTCAACGACCTCGGCATTTTCCACTTCTGGCAGATTGCCGAGCTGTCCCCGGCTGCCGCGCACAAGATCGGCGAGGAGGTCGGGCTTCCCGGCCGGGTCGAAGGCTGGATCGCCCGGGCGAAGGAGCAGGTGGCGGCCACGGAGTGATTGTCATTGCGGGACGCGAGCGAAGCCCGCCGGCCCAATCCATGACCACGAACCGTGCGGTCTCAAGTTTGAGTTATTATTTCGTAGCGTTGTGACCATGGTTCAGAGCTCGCGCCGCGGCGCACGCCGGAACGACGGACTGCAATAGGACTGACAACAATGACAAACATCACCGCGACCATGGTGAAAGAGCTCCGCGATAAGACCGGAGCCGGCATGATGGATTGCAAGGCGGCGCTCAGCGAGAGCGCCGGAGATCTGGAGACCGCGGTCGATTGGCTGCGCAAGAAGGGGCTCGCCAAAGCCGCCAAAAAGGCGGGCCGGGTAGCGGCCGACGGCCTCATCGGCGTCGCGTTGAAGGCCAACAAGGGCGTCGTCGTCGAGGTGAATTCCGAAACCGACTTCGTGGCCAGGAACGATCTGTTCCAGGGCCTGGTGAAGATGATTGCGGACGTCGCGCTCGACGTCGGCGCGGATGTCGAGAAGATCCTCGCCGCCCGCATCGGCGACCGCACCGCCGCGGACGCCATTGCCGAGACGATCGCCAAGGTCGGCGAAAACATGACGCTGCGCCGCGCCGCCGCGCTCTCGGTCGGCAAGGGCGCGATCGCCAGCTACGTGCACAATTCGGTGGTCGACGGTTTGGGCAAGATCGGCGTGATCGTCGCGCTCGAATCGTCGGGCAAAACCGACGAGCTCAAGGCGTTCGGTCGCATGGTGGCGATGCACGTCGCCTCGGCCAACCCGCAAGCGGTCGATGCGTCGGGGCTTGACGCCGCCACGATCGAGCGCGAGCGCAACGTCCTCGCCGAGAAATTCAAAGCCCAGGGCAAGCCGGCCAACGTCATCGAGAAGATCGTGGAATCCGGCCTGAAGACTTTCTACAAAGAGGTCTGCCTGCTCGATCAAGCCTTCATCTTCGACGACAAAAAGAGCGTGGCGCAGGCGATGAAGGAGAGCGAGGCGAAGGCGGCCGCGCCGATCAGGATTGCCGGCTTCGTGCGCTATGCGCTCGGCGAAGGTATTGACCGCCCGAGCGGTGATTTCGGCGGCGAGGTCGCGGCGCTGGCGCGTGCGTAGCTGTGTGGGCGGGGCTGGGCATCGCGCAGCCAGCCGGAAGATGCCGAGGGTGACGGGCTTCGCGGCTCTGAACCCATCCAAGAGGGGCTGACGATCCCGATGGCGAAACCGAACTATCGACGGGTGATCGTCAAGCTCTCCGGCGAAGCGCTCAGCGGTCCGGAAAAATTCGGCATTCATCAACCGACGATCGAACGTTTCGCGGCCGATCTCGTGGCTGCCCACGCTCTCGGCATCGCGCTCGGCATCGTCGTTGGCGGCGGAAACATCCTGCGCGGCGCGCAGATTTCCCAGGACGGGTTGTCGCGGCCGACGGCCGACTCGATGGGCATGCTGGCGACGGTCATGAACGCGCTGGTGCTCGAGGCGGCGATCGAGCGCGCGGGCGTCAGTGCCCGCACCATGTCGGCGCTCTCAATGCCGCAGGTGTGCGAGACCTACGAGCGCCAGCGCGCGCTCCGTCACCTGGAAGACGACATGATCATCGTGTTTGCCGGTGGCACCGGCAACCCATTCTTCACCACCGACACCACGGCGGTCATGCGCGCCGCCGAAATGGGGTGCGACGCCGTCCTCAAGGCGACCGATGTCGATGGGGTCTATACGGCCGATCCGAAGCGAGACCCCAGGGCGCGACGCTACGACCGCCTCGATCCTCAGGAGGCTCTCAACCAAAACCTGAAAATCATGGATGCGACGGCGTTCGCGCTTGCCCGGGAAATCCGTATGCCTATCATCGTCTTCTCGATCCGGGAGCAGAGCGCGATCGAGACGGTCTTGCGTGGGAAAGGGCACTACACCACCGTCGGCTGACGAATTGCGACGAATTGCGCATACCGGTCGAAGGTGAGAGCCGCCCCGGACCGGCAATCGCGGAGGGCGCCATGGCAACGACGACATTCGACATGAATGACCTCAAGCGCCGCATGCAGGGCGCAATCGCCTCGCTCAGGCAGGAGCTCGGCGGCTTGCGCACGGGGCGCGCTTCGACCGCTCTGCTCGACCATGTCCAGGTGGAGGCCTATGGCAGCCACATGCCGCTCAATCAGCTGGCGACGATCAGCGTTCCCGAGCCGCGCCTCCTCCACGTCCAGGTCTGGGACCGGTCGATGGTCCATGCGGTGGAGAAGGCGATTTCAGCCGCCAACCTCGGATTGACGCCGTCGACCGAAGGGCAGGTCCTCAAGCTGCGCATCCCCGAGCTCAACGAGGATCGGCGACGGGAGCTGGCGAAGGTCGCGCACAAATACGCCGAGGCCGCGCGCGTGGCCGTTCGCCACGTCCGCCGCGACGGGCTCGACCTCCTCAAAAAGCTCGAGAAGGACCACAAGATCAGCGAGGACGAGCAAAATCGCCAAGCCGGCGACGTCCAGAAGGCAACCGATGCGACGATCGCCGAGGTCGACAAGCTGCTCGCCGGCAAGGAAAAGGAGATCATGACCGTTTGAGCCACGCCGCAAGATCGAGAAACGAGGCGACGCCGCAGCTCCCGGCGCGAGGCGACGGGTTCGACGTGCCGCGGCACGTCGCCATCATCATGGACGGCAATGGGCGCTGGGCGGCCGAGCGCGGCCTGCCTCGCCTTGAGGGACACCGCCGCGGCGTCGAGGCGCTGCGCCGTACGGTGCGCGCCGCCGGCGATCTCGGCATCTCGGTGTTGACGATCTTCTCCTTCAGCTCGGAGAATTGGTCGCGACCGCCGGCGGAAATCAGCGACCTGATGGGCTTATTGCGCCGCTTCATCCGCAACGACCTTGCCGAACTGCACCAGTCCCATGTGCGGGTGCGCATTATCGGCGAGCGTGACGATCTCGACGGGGATATTTGCCGGCTCTTGGTCGAGGCGGAAGATTTGACCCGGCACAATAGCGGCCTGACGCTGGTCGTGGCGTTCAACTATGGCGCCCGCCAGGAGATCGCGCGCGCCGCCCGCCGCATCGCAGTCGAAGTCGCGCAAGGACGGCTCGCCGCCGAAGACATTTCGCCGGAGCTTCTCGGTCGCCATTTGCACGCGCCCGACATTCCCGATCCCGACCTGATCATTCGCACCAGCGGTGAGCAGCGGCTCTCCAATTTCCTGCTTTGGCAGGCCGCCTACAGCGAGCTTATTTTCGTGCCGGTCAATTGGCCCGATTTCGACCGCGCGGCGCTCGAAGGCGCAATCGCTGAGTATCGCCGCCGCGAACGCCGCTTTGGCGGGCTGATGGCGGCCGAAACCGGATCGTGACCACGCCCAACCATCGCAGCCACGGCGGCGCAGATGTCACATCGGGCGGAAGCGGTGCGAGCAACCTCACGTTACGCATCGCCTCGGCGGCCGTGCTCGCCCCGATCGTGCTGGCGATTACCTATGTCGGCGGTTGGCCCTTTCTCGTCCTCTGCGCTCTCGGCGCTGTTGGCATCTTTTGGGAGTGGGCGCGTCTCACCGGCACGGCTCGCGCCGGCGATCTCGCTCCCGGGCTGGCGGCGTTGCTCGCGGCTTTGGCCTTCACCGGCCTCCATCATCCCGGGGCGGGAACGGTTAGTCTCGCGATCGGGGCTGGTCTCGCCGCAGTGACCGCGGGCGGGGCGACGCCGGGCGCAAGGCTTTGGGCCGCGGTCGGGGTAGTCTATGCCGGCATCGCCTTTATAAGCCCGGCGGTCCTCCGCCAGGACCCGCTATGGGGTCTGACCGCACTGTGGTTCTTGTTCGCAACTGTCTGGACGACCGACATTTTTGCCTTTCTTGGCGGCCGGGCGATTGGCGGGCCGCTGTTATGGCCACAGGTCAGCCCGAAGAAGACCTGGGTTGGGGCGATCGCCGGGCTGGCCGGGGGGGTTGCCGCCGGCGTCGTGGTCGCCTATGCGAGCGGTATCGGCAGGCTGGGGATGGCTGGGATCATGGCGTTGCTGCTGTCAGTCCTGGCCCAGGCCGGCGACTTGTTCGAGTCCGCGGTGAAGCGGCGTTTCGGCGCGAAAGACGCGAGCCGGCTCATCCCCGGCCATGGGGGATTGATGGATCGGCTCGACGGCTTCCTGGTTGCGGCGTTCGCCGCCCTCCTCATCGGCATCGTGCGGCAGGGAACCGCCGCTCCGGGCGCGGGCTTGCTGCTATGGTAAAGCCGATGAAACACGCGAAGCCGCGGACGAGAGTTCAGCTTGCACCCGTGCCGCGTACGGTGACGCTCCTTGGCGCCACGGGCTCGATCGGGTCGAGCACGGTCGATCTGCTGCGCCAGGATCCGGGCCGGTATCGCGTCGAGGCCCTGACCGCGCACCGCAACGCCGCGGCGCTGGCGCGTCTCGCGCGCGACCTCGGAGCGCGCTTTGCCGCGGTGGCCGATCCGGCCGCTTACGCCGAACTCAAGTCGGCGCTTTCCGGCAGCGGCATCGAGGCCGGCGCCGGCCCCACGGCAATCGTCGAGGCCGCGCAACGGCCGGCAGATTGGGTCATGGCGGCGATCACCGGCGCAACAAGCCTCAAGCCGACGCTCGCCGCTGCCGAGCGCGGCGCTACGGTGGCCCTTGCCAACAAGGAATGTCTCGTCTGTGCCGGCGCACTGTTCATGCGGCGGGCGGCCGCCGCCGGCGCGACGGTCCTGCCCGTCGATTCCGAGCACAATGCGATCTTTCAGGCTTTGGGCGCCGGCCGGCGCGAAGACGTGCGGCGTATCGTGCTGACCGCGTCGGGCGGACCGTTCCGCACCTTCACGCTCGAGGCCATCCGGCGCGTCACCGTGGCGCAGGCGCTCAAGCATCCGACCTGGTCGATGGGACCGAAGGTCACGATCGATTCGGCAACGCTGATGAACAAGGGCCTCGAACTGATCGAGGCCCATCACCTATTTGCGCTCGGACCCGATGCGCTCGACGTGGTCGTTCATCCGCAATCCGTCGTCCATGGCCTGGTGGAGTTCCGTGACGGCTCGGTCGTCGCTCAACTCGGGTCGCCGGATATGCGGATTCCGATTTCCCACTGTCTGGCGTGGCCGGTACGCATGGGAACGCCGGCGCCGCGGCTCGATCTTGCCCGTGTCGCTACGCTCACCTTCGAGGAACCCGATCCGGTACGCTTCCCGGCGCTCGCCCTTGCGCGGCGGGCGCTCGCGGCGGGCGGAGCCGCACCGACCGTGCTCAACGCGGCGAACGAGATTGCGGTGCGCGAATTCGTCGGTGGCCGTCTCGGATTCACCGGCATTCCGGCCCTGGTCGAAGCGACGCTGGACGCCGCCGAGCGGCAAGGCGCGATGGCTGAGCCACAATCCGTCGAGGAAGCGATCGCCATTGACCATAACGCAAGAAGCTTGGCGACCGCCCTCTTGCCCGAAATTGCCGCAATGGCATCCTAGGGTCGGGATCGGGTCGGGATTCAAGGGGTTAGGGCGAGCATCATGGGGTCCACTTTGATGACGCATTTGCACGCGCTTGGCGGCGGCATTGCGGGATATGTCATTCCCTTTCTGTTCGTCCTCAGCATCGTCGTTTTTTTCCACGAGTTGGGGCACTTCCTCGTCGCGCGCTGGTGCGGCGTGCGCGTCCTCGTCTTCTCCATCGGATTCGGGCCGGAAATCATCGGTTTCAATGATCGCCACGGCACGCGCTGGAAAATCTCCGCCGTCCCCCTTGGCGGTTTCGTAAAATTCTTCGGCGATGACAACGTAGCCAGTGCTTCGAACGGTGCGCAGCTCGCCGATATGGACGCGAACGAACGCGAACGTAGCTTCGTCTTTCAGCCGGTGCGCAAACGCGCGGCCATTGTCGTCGCCGGTCCGTTAGCGAACTTCATTCTCGCCATCGTCATCTTTGCCGCGATCTTCATGCTTTACGGCAAGCAGACGATGAGCGCGCGGGTCGATACCGTGCAGCCGGACAGCGCCGCTGCGGCCGCTGGATTCCAGCCCGGCGACCTCGTCACCGCGATCAACGGCGCGACGATCGAGAGCTTTGCCGACATGCAGCGCGTCGTCAGCGAAAGCGCCGGAGAAACGCTTTCAATCACCGTAGAACGCAATGGGGTCCAACGCGTGCTCAAGGCCGCGCCCGCGCTCAAGGACGTCAAAGACACTTTCGGCAATGTCCGCCATATCGGAATACTCGGCATCAGCCGGTCGATGGCAGCGGCGGATCTTAAATTTGAGCCGGTGCCTCCGCCGCGCGCGGTCTGGATGGGCGTGCAGGAGACCTGGTTTGTCGTCGACCGCACCTTGAGCTATCTCGCCGGCGTCATCGTCGGCCGCGAAGCGGCGGATCAGCTGGGAGGCCCGATCCGGATCGCGCAGATGTCGGGGCAGGTGGCGACGATCGGATTTGTCGCCCTCATCCATCTCGCCGCCGTACTGTCCGTGTCCATCGGGCTCCTCAATCTGTTTCCTATTCCGCTGCTCGATGGCGGCCACCTTTTGTTCTATTCTATAGAGGCTTTGCGCGGCCGCCCGCTCTCCGAAAGGGCGCAGGAGGTCGGTTTCCGCATCGGTCTCGCGATCGTCCTGATGTTGATGATATTTGCAACTTTCAATGACATCGTTCACTTGACTACGTCCTAGCGCGGGCATGCGCCGGGGCTGAGGGGGTGCTTTCGGGTTGGGGGGAAGAGAAATCGTCCGGGTTTGGGGGAAGAGAAATCATCGCGGGATCAAGACGCTGGGCTGGGAAGGCTGAGGGAGAGCCCGAGCACCCGCCACCACCGGGGGCAGCTACGAAGGGGGATAAAGCGCTTTGCGCATGGAAATGTGTCTGCGCGTAAGACGAGGGCTGGTCGTAGCCGGCCTGCTCCTCGCCGGCATTTGCATTGGCTTTGCTCCCGGTGCGGCGTTCAGCGCGCCGGCGCAGTCCGGCGTGGCGGCTGAGTCCATCGTCGTCGAAGGCAATCGCCGCGTCGAAGCAGACACCATCCGTTCCTATTTCAGGGTTGCACCCGGCGAGCGGCTCGATGCCGCCAAGATCGATGCCGCGCTGAAGGCCCTCTACGCCTCGGGCCTGTTCCAGGACGTTCATATCGCCCAATCCGGCAACCGGCTGATCGTGACCGTGGTGGAGGCGCCGGTGATCGATCGGCTCGCCTTCGAGGGCAACACGAAGATCAAAGACGAGCAGCTCGAGCAGGAAATCCAATCAAAGGCACGCAGCACCCTCTCGCGCGCCAAGGTGCAGGCCGACGTTCAGCGCGTCATCGAGGTCTATCATCGCAGCGGTCGTTTCGACATCCAGGTAGTGCCGAAGATCATCCAGCGGCCGAACAATCGCGTCGACCTGGTGTTCGAGATCAGGGAAGGAGAGAAGACCGGCGTCAAAACCATCAACTTCGTCGGCAACAAGGCCTACTCGTCCTATCGGTTGAAGGACGTGATCAAGACCTCGGTGTCGAACTGGTTCAGTTTCCTGCAGACCACCGACGTGTACGACCCGGATCGCATCGAGGCCGACCGCGATCTCATCCGCCGTTTCTATCTCAATCACGGCTATGCCGATGTGCAGGTCGTTGCCGCGACCGGTGAATACGATCCCGGCCTGAAGGGCTTCATCATCACCTTCACCATCGAGGAGGGCCCGCAATACCGTTTCGGCGCGCTCGAGGTCCAGTCGAATATCCGCGCCGTGGATTCGGCGACGTTGCGTCGCATCCTGCGGATGCACACCGGCGAGGTCTATAATGGCGAGGCGGTCGAGAAGACGGTCGAGGACATGACCGTCGAGATTGCCAAGCACGGTTACCCCTTCGCCACCGTGCGGCCGCGCGGCGACCGCAATCCCGAGCAGCGCACCGTCGGTGTCGTCTATGTCGTGGACGAAGGCGTGCGCGCCTACATCGAGCGCATCAATATTCGCGGCAATACTCGCACCCGCGAATACGTCATCCGGCGGGAGTTCGACATCGCCGAAGGCGATCCCTACAACCGCGCCCTGGTCGATCGCGCCGAACGGCGCATCAAGAATCTAAACTTCTTCAAGAACGTGAAGATCACCAACGAGCCGGGGTCGGCGCCCGACCGGGTGGTGATCAATGTCGACGTCGAAGAGCAATCGACCGGCGATTTCTCGGTGATGGGCGGTTACTCGACCGCAGACGGATTTTTGGGCCAAGTCTCGGTATCGGAGCGTAACCTGTTCGGCACCGGGCGGTTCGGCAAGGTGTCCGTCACCTACGGCCAGTACACTCGTGGCGCCGAGCTTAATTTCGTCGAGCCCTATTTCCTCGATCAGCGGATGTCGGCGGGTATCGATCTTTTCGCGCGTCAGACGCTGCAAAGCCCTTATCTTTCGTATGGCACGGAAGCCTACGGCACCACCCTGAACTTCGGCATTCCGTTGCGGGAGGATCTTGCGCTGCAATTGCGGTACTCGGCGTATTGGCAGGCGTTCACGCTGCCTTCGACCCTCGACGACTGCAACAACATCAATCCCGATTTCGTGACCAGCTTTCCGACGCCGACCGCCCTCGCAGCGCCCGGCAATCCGTATCCCGTCGGCTCGGCGAGTTGCTTCACCGACAGCCAGGCCTCGTTGGCCGTCCGTTCCGAGCTGGCGCGAGGAGGCTACCTGACGTCGCTTGTCGGATATGGATTGACCTACAACACCCTCGACAACAACAAGCGTCCGACCAGCGGCTTGATTGTCTCGTTCGGTCAGGATTTCGCCGGCGTGGGCGGCGATTCATTCTTTATACGTTCGGTCGTGGACTTCCGCACCTACTACGAAATCGTGTCTGACCTCGTTGGCGTGCTGCATCTGCAGGCCGGCGACATGTTGGGCCTGCAAAAGTGCCCGATCGCAAATACCTGTACCTCGAATGATGGCTACGTGCGCATGCTCGACGATTTCAAGATGGGCCCCAATCTGGTGCGCGGATTTGAGCCGGCCGGCTTCGGCCCGCGCGACATCACGCCCGGAGCGACAGGGGACGCGCTCGGCGGCACGATGTACTGGGGCGCGAGCTATGAGGCGCAATATCCGTTGTTCTTCTTGCCGAAGGACGTCGGAATGCGCGGAGCCGTGTTTGTCGATTCGGGCGCCGTCTGGGGTTACCGAGCCGAGACGCAAAATCCGTTGACCGGAGAGGTCAACGGACCGGTGACCTCTGCCGGTACCACCTTCCCGTGCCAATGCGGCATGCAGTTCGCGGACACGCCGGCTCCGCGTGTGTCGGTCGGCGCGAGTATCATTTGGGACTCGCCGTTCGGTCCGTTGCGGTTCGATTTGGCTTATCCGATTTTGAAACAGAGCTATGACCGCGTTCAGTGGTTCCAGTTCGGCGGCGGAACGAAGTTCTGATCGCGACCCACGGACCTCGCCGAGGCCGGGTACAGCATGCCGGACTTCTTCCCCAAAAGCAGCGAATTGACGATCAAAGAGATCGTCGCCCTGACCCGCGCCGAGCCGCGTGCCGGCGTTCCGCTCGACCGGCGCATCGGCAACATAGCGCCGCTTGATACCGCCGGCCCGGCGGACATCACTTTCCTCGACAACCAAAAATATCTCGACGACCTGGCCGTTACCCGCGCCGGAGCGTGCCTGCTGGGCCCGCGCTTTCAGGCCGCGGCGCCGGACACGCTGGCGGTGCTGGTGACAGCCGAACCGTACCGCGCCTTCGTTGCGGTCGCGCGGGCGCTGTTTCCCGCCGCCTTGCGCCCCTCATCGCTCTTTGGCGAAAGCGGGCGGACGGCGAGCGCGCAAGTGCATCCCTCGGCGCGGCTCGAGGCTGGCGTAAACGTCGATCCGCTCGCGGTTGTCGGACCGAGCGCCGAGATCGGCGCGGGCACCTTGATCGCCGCCGGTGCGGTGATCGGCCCGCAGGTCCGCATCGGACGCGATTGCGCGATCGGCGCAAACGCCACGATACTGCATGCGCTGATCGGCGACCGGGTGATCATCCATTCCGGCGCCCGGATCGGTCAGGACGGGTTCGGCTATCTGCCAGGACCGCGGGGCCATCAGAAGATCCCGCAAACCCGCCGCGTCGTTATCCAGGACGACGTGGAAATTGGCGCCAACACCACGATCGACCGCGGTTCGACGCGGGACACCGTGATCGGCGAAGGCACCAAGATCGACAACCTCGTGCAAATCGCGCACAACGTGATGATCGGCCGCCACTGCATGATCGCCGGGCAGACCGGCATATCGGGCAGCGCCAAGGTGGGAGATTTCGTGATGATGGGTGGCAAAGTCGGCATTGCCGATCATGTCACCGTCGGCGCCGGTGCCATGCTCGGCGCCCAAGCCGGCCTCATGTCGGACGTGCCCGCCGGCGCGCGCTTTGTCGGCTCCCCTGCCCAGCCGGTGCGTGATTTCATGAAGGGCGTCGCCGCGTTGCGCCGGCTAGTGCGCAACGGCGGCAAATCCGAAGGAGAGGGGACATGACCGGCGAAACCCTCGACGGCGTCGGCATCCGCGAGATTCTCAAGCTCCTGCCGCATCGCTATCCCTTCATCATGGTCGACCGCATCATCGAGATGCAAGGCGACGAGCAGGGGATCGGTATCAAGAACGTCACGATGAACGAGCCGCAATTCATGGGTCATTTCCCGGAAAATCCAGTGATGCCCGGCGTATTGATGCTCGAAGGGATGGCACAAACGGCGGCGATCCTGGCTCTGCGGCTGGTGCAGACAGCCGAGGAGCCGCGCGCGATGTTCCTCCTGACCATCGACAAGGCGAAATTTCGCAAGCCGGCCGGACCGGGCGACACCATCGAATACCACGTGGTCAAGACGGCGCGCCGCAGCATGATGTGGTGGTATCGGGCCGAGGCCAAAGTCGGCGGCACGCTGATCGCCGAGGCAGTCGTCGGCGCCTTGCTGCGGGGCTAGATCGTGATTGATCCGACCGCGCGCGTAGCGGACGGCGCGCGCATTGGCGAAGGCGTCGAGATCGGTCCCTATTGCCTCGTCGGGCCGCAGGTCGAGCTCAAAGGCGGCGTGCGCTTGATCGCTCATGTCAACGTCACCGGCGTCACCGTGATCGGCGAAAGCACCGTCGTTTATCCGTTCGCCTCGCTCGGAACGCCGCCGCAGTCGGTGCACTATCGCGGCGGCGCGACGCGGCTCGTGATCGGGCCGCGTTGCGAGCTGCGCGAGGGCGTCACCATGAACGTCGGGACCGAGGATGGCGGCGGCGTGACCGAGGTGGGCGAGCGCTGTTTTTTCATGGCGGGAAGCCATGTTGGGCACGATTGCCGTGTCGGCGACGGCGTCACCTTCGCCAACAACGTCGTTCTCGGCGGTCATGTCAGCGTTGGCGACAACACATTCTTCGGCGGTCAAGTCGCGGTGCACCAATATGTACGCGTGGGCGAGGGCGTCATGGTGGCTGGGCTCTCCGGTGTCTCCACCGACATCATCCCCTTCGGCTATGCTCTCGGGCAGATTGCCGACCTGGTCGGATTGAACGCTGTGGGCCTGGAGCGTCGCGGCGCGACACGCGCCGAAATGCATCGGCTGCGCCGCGCGTATCGCGCGCTGTTCCTCGGCGAAGGTATCTTCGCCGATCGCCTCGATCTGGTCGGCCGCGAATTCGCGGATGATCCCTCGGTCGCCAAGATCATCGCCTTCATACGCGCCGGCGGAAAGCGGCCTTTGATGCAACCACCGCAACGTGGCAAATGAAGCGCGGTGGCGACCCACGACGGCAAGCCAACAATGGCTGAGGCGACGGCTCGACAAGACTCGGTTGCCATCATCTGCGGTGGCGGCAGTTTTCCCGGCGCCGTCGCCGAAGCGGTGGCGCGCCGCGGCCGACGTC
>Ga0210394_10002593_pt1 | contig 24489 bp, 23 predicted proteins | sample IncBWC12MmetaG_FD_160121 | JGI IMG/M metagenome (GOLD analysis project Ga0210394, IMG submission 160121) | Forest soil microbial communities from Barre Woods Harvard Forest LTER site, Petersham, Massachusetts, United States - Inc-BW-C-12-M | ecosystem: Environmental > Terrestrial > Soil >... | reverse complement strand
CGCTGAAGATGCCCTTGAAACTTTCGCGGTACTGCAGGAAAACCAGAATCCACAACACGCAAGCGACCAGAGCCGGCGCGATGGTGCCCGGTGACATCGTCAGGTGAAACGCCAGGATGTTGTAGAGTTCCGCAGCCAGCAGTGTCAGCGCAAGTGGCACGAATCGGCCGAAGAGCAGCAACAGCCCACCAAATACCTGCCCCGCGAAGAAGAACGTGGCAAAGTGCGATGCGACGATGGCGCCAAAAAACTGTAACGCCAGCGGATTCGTGGGCGGCGGTTGGTGGATAAAATTGAGAAATCCGTTCAACCCAAAGACCGTAAACATCAGGCCCAGTAAATAGCGAGCAACAATTGAAGTAGTTTTCATAAGTGTCCTCTTTTAGAAGGTCTGCGCGTGCGTCTGCACGGCTTGGAGGTGTGGTGCTAGAAATGTGTTCCGGTCCTTCCCCTGGTTCAGCGCGCTGGTCCCACCCGCGGTGAGGAAGGTCGCGTCCGTCACGCCAAGAAAACCAAATACGGACCGCAGATACGGCTCCACGAAATTGAACGAGGCCATCCGCGTCTGGGCGTCGTAGATCCCACCCGTTGCGATGATGAAGGTTGCCTTCTTGCCGGTGATCAGGCCCTTCGGCCCTTTCTCACTGTAGGAAAAGGTCCTGCCCACGCGGGCAATCTGGTCAATCCAGAGCTTGAGAACCGAAGGCACGCCAAAGTTATGCATTGGAACTCCGATGACGTACTCATCGGCCTGCTCCAATTCGGCGAGCAGCGAGTCGGAGAGCGAAAGCAATTCCTTCTGCTGTGAAGTGAGGGCCTGCTCCGGCGTGTAGACGGCACCGACCCATTCCGCATTGATTGGCGGCATGGGGGTTGCGTTGAGGTCCCGGTCAATGACCTTTCCATCCGGGTGCGCAGCCTTCCATTGAGTGACGAACGCAGCGGTTAGTTCGCGGGAGACTGACCGGCCGTAAAGTGGGCTGGAATCAATATGAAGCAGCATCGACATTGAGAATTCCTCCTGCACGACATATGATTACTAGACGACACATGTCGATTCAAAGAAAATAAACAACTGTCGCTTTGGTCCATAAGCAGGTATGCTTTCATCAATATAGAAATGGCCCAGCTTCTCCAACCTGAGAAAGGAACGACGGATCCGCGAATCCTGCGCAGCCGCCGCATGCTCATGGAAGCACTGGCCAGGCTATTGATGAAAAAGGAGTTCGAAGACGTCTCTGTGCAGGAGATCGCGGACGAGGCCACTCTGAACCGGGCCACCTTTTACCTGCACTATGCAGACAAGAACGCGTTGTTGCAGGCCATGACGGAATCCCGCTTCCGCAATCTGATCGAGCGCCGAGCCATAACGTTTACCGACTGCAATGGAGCATTGCGCGCCATTGCACTCGGCGTGTGCGACTATCTTGTGGAGAGCACAGGCTGTCCCACTCAGTTGTCGCGGATGGCGCTCGAAGGCTCGATCATTCCTATCGTTGAGGATATGTTCAAGGAAGGACTTGTCCATCATGGGATGGCTCCCGATGCGGACGCGTCACTACCCGCGACCACCGCGGCCTGGGCCGTTTTTGGAGCCGCGCGCCGCTGGTTTCAGTATCCGAACCGTGTCCCCGCCGAGGAGATGGCAGCCAGGATTGAAACCATGGTGAGCCCGATTCTTTTCGGCGTCTCACAATAGCAGAGCGGAGAACAACCAGTAGCAGGCGGTATCATCGTGTAGGAGAGATGATTTCGGCGTCTTGCCTCTGCCTTGTCGCGACAGAGGCCAAATCTCCGGCCAGGCCTGCTTTTCGAACTTGCTGCTGACCCGGAACCGGATTCCGAATAGATGAGCAGAGTCGAGATCAAGCAGACATGCGATCGAGCGGCTCGCCTGGACCAGTGAGGCCTCAAATGGGCAATTCGGATCCTTTGTTGGACTCACCGATGAGTCGTTGATACCGTGGTCGGTAGATCCCGAGCCGCTTCATTTTGGACACTAACGTTGTACGCTTAAGACCGAGTCGGGCAGCTGCTCCTTGAGGCCCTCCTATCATTCCTCCGGCGACCCGTATCGTCTCTAAAATCAGAGCCGCTTCGTGATCCCGCAGTGTACCTGGAGAGGCAACCGAGGGCTTTGTATTTTCCTGGGGTGCGGGAAGAGGATTCGGAAGCACTCCGTTGTCCGATCGGATTACAGCGCGTTCCATAAGATTCTGTAGTTCCCGCACATTGCCGGGCCAATCGTATGCAACGAAGGCATTCATGGTTGTCTGCGATATCTTTGGAATGTGCTTCCCCATGCGACGTGCGAACACCTCGACGAAATGCGGGACCAGTTCTCGTATATCCTCTCGGCGCTCCCGCAGGGGCGGAACCAGGACAGGAAATACGTTCAGCCGATAGTAAAGATCACTGCGGAATTCATTCCTTGCGACCATGTCATCCACATCGCGATGAGTGGCGGCGACCAGTCGCACGTTGATGTGATGCGTGCGGCCGCTGCCCAGGCGCTCGAACTCTTGTTCTTGCAGAACGCGCAGAAGTTTCGGCTGCAGGGCCAGAGGCAAGTCCCCGATTTCGTCCAGAAAGAGAGTGCCGGTATCTGCCATTTCAAAGCGGCCGACTTTTTGCGTCACTGCCCCGGTAAAGGCACCTTTCTCGTGCCCAAACAACTCGCTCTCCAAGAGATCGAACGGGATAGCAGCGCAGTTAAGCTTCACGAAGGGGCGCCCACAGCGCGGGCTCAGATTGTGAATGGCGTGGGCGACCAATTCCTTCCCCGTCCCAGTTTCTCCCAGAACCAGCACAGTAGAATCAGTTGGCGCTACACGTTGCACTTCCGCAAGAACTGATTCAAGAGCGGGGCTATTGCCGACAATGTGATTGAATTGTCGGTCTCTATCGTCGTGCGCGACAGATCGTAGTCTCTCGGATGTGCCCACAAATTACCTTCCACCAAAAACCACGCAACCGACTTAAATCAGCCCGCGGCCTCAAAGGCCGCTCGAACGCTCTCAAGAAGAATTTCACCATCAAAAGGCTTGACCATAAATTTCACCGCACCGCCTCGCATTGCCTGCAACCGCATGTCTTCGTCCCCGTGTGCAGTGATAAAAATGGTCGGAATCAGGCAGTGATCGGCATTCAACTTAGCTTGAAGGTCTAGTCCAGACATCCCCGGCATCCGGATATCGGTGATCAGACACCCAGTTTCGTGCTGCCGGCCCGATCTCAAGAAATCCTCGGCCGTGGCGAACGATTGCACTGAAAAACCCGCCGATTTCAGCAAACGTTGCACAGCGACTCGATACGAATCGTCGTCTTCAACAAGGGCAACCATTTGTTTCTTCTCCCTTGCCATACAGGTACAGGATTGGTCCGTTCTTGGCAAAAACGCAATTGTTGTTAGTGATAAGGAGGGTTATATATTTGTATAAGGGAGTTCGTAATAACTGCGGGCGGCGTCGGGAGGCGTTCTCAGCGGTCTGTGCTAGTGATTGTCGGAATTTTAAGCTTTTCCGCAATTCTTCCCAGCTCAGCTGGGGAATTAGCTTGCATCTTGCGCATGACTTGGCCGCGATGGACGGTCACGGTAATTTCGCTCGTACCTAGCGTCGAGGCAATCTGCTTACTGATCATACCGGAAATCATGAGACGCATGACCTCGCGCTCGCGCACCGTCAGCTTTGCGTAGCGTTCTTGTAATTGCGCAGTCTCGTTCTGCTCCTGTCTCGTCTCGACACTCTTTTTCAGAGCTTGCTGAATCGCATCGATCAGATCCTGATCGCGGAATGGCTTTGTCAGAAACTCCACTGCACCAGACTTCATCGCTTTGACAGTCATGGGAATGTCTCCATGGCCTGTGATGAAAATAATAGGGATCTGAACTCCCGCTTCATTTAATTTGCTTTGGACGTCCAGTCCACTCATTCCAGGGAGTCGCACATCAAGCACGAGGCAACTAGGACCATCCGGAAGCTTGTGATGCAGGAAATCTTGCGGGGTGGCGAACGACTCGGAATGCAAACCGACTGTCTTCAATAGACGCTGCATAGCCTCTCGCATGCGGGAGTCATCGTCGATGATGAGCACGGTAGGTTGATCGAAGGAAGTCATGCAGGGACAGCCGTTCTGATGAGTAGTGTGAAGTGAAAGGTTGTGCCTCGTTCGGAGTTCGTGACGGCCCATACGCGCCCACCATGCGCTTCCACGATGGAGCGAGTGATTGCGAGTCCCAAACCTGTGCCTTGAAGCTTGGTCGTAAAGAATGCATTAAAGATCTGATCTGCTTTTTCAGGTGGTAAGCCCACGCCGTTATCTGTGACCGAGATCTGCAATTTACCATCTTCTCTCAACTGCGACTTGATGATCAGTTCGCCGCCGTTCTCCCTCATCGACTCGATACCATTGAGCATGAGGTTCATGAATACCTGTTGTAGTTGCACACGATCGGCTGTGATTGTCGGTAGTTCGTCTGCTAAGTCCGTGCGCAGCGAAACTGCGTATCGGTGGGACTCGCCTCGCAGAAGCAGGACCATTTCCTCGATGATTTCGTTTACGTCGACTATGTCCAAGTGTGGAGAATCCTTTCGGTAAAGTGAACGGACACGGTCGATGATTTGGCCTGCATGCCTTGCGTCCCTGGCCATTTCCAATGCGGCTTCTCGTGCTTCGGATACATCAGGCTGATCGCGATCAAGAAATCGCGCGCAGGCTTCAGCGTTTGTCACCGCTGCACCAATCGGCTGCTTGATGTCGTGTGCAAGCGAGGTGGTCAATTCGCTCAGCGTGCTCACGCGATTTACGTGAGCAAGATCTGCTTGAAGCTGTTCCGCGCGTTTGCGATCCTCGATGTCGGTCGAATTACCGTACCACTTGATGATCTTGCCTCTGGCATCCCGGAGCGGCACGGCGCGATTCACAAACCAACGATACTGCCCATCCACCGCCCGCCGAAAGCGCGCCTCGCTCTCAAAGGGTTGACCGCTCGCGAGAGAGGCGCGCCAGCCATCGGAATGTCGCTCCAAGTCTTCCGGATGAACCGCGGCTTCCCAGCCTGAGCCGATCGTCCTCTCGGTGGACAATCCCGTGTATTCCTCCCAGTGGCGGTTGACAAAATCCACGTATCCGTCGGCCAGAGCGGTCCAGGCAAATGTCGGCATTGTTTCAATAACATCGCGAAGCTTCTTTTCTTGACGCCGGAGTCGCTGAACGCGGAGGCGATAGGCTGCCCAAAGCACTCCGAGGAGAGCTGCCACACAAAGCGCACGGAACCAGTTTGTTTGGTAGTAGGCCGGTGCAATCGAAAAATGGAGCGTATCTCCTGTTTCGTTCCACACGCCACTGTTGTTGGCTGCGGTCACGCGAAAAACGTAATCTCCCGGCGGGAGGTTTGAGTATTGCACCTCGCGGTCGTTGACGACCTCCCGCCAGGTGCGATCCTGTCCTTCGAGCATGTAGCGGAAGTGAACTTTTTCCGGCGCAACAAAACTGAGCGCAGTGTAATCAATCTTAAGATCGCGGATTCGGGGTGGGAGGCGTATTCCGTTCGACGCATCGTAGGTTTTGCCATTCGCGGTGATCCGCTCGATGTGTACTGGTGGCGTAATCTTGTTACTCGGTAAATGCTGCGGATCAATTACGCTTGCGCCGCCCGAGAATCCTTGGAACCACATTTTCCCGTCTGAGGACCAGATCACTTGGGAGCCTGCATGAAGGCCGACGGGTGCATTCGACACTCCGTCGGAGCTGTCGAAAACTGTCGGCTGAATCTTTCGTCGAGAATCGGCGGCCCACGCATCCAATTCGCTGCGCGCTATGCGGACCAGACCACAGTTCATGTTGAGCCAGAACGAGTGGTTCTCGTCTTGCGTTATCCAATGAATCGCGTCGCAGGGCAGGCCACTCTTGCTGGTCAGTGTTAGAACCCGGCCATTCTTGATTCGGCTTAAGCCACCTTCCGTTGCCGCCCAAACGGTATCATCGGTCTCGATGCGCAGCGCGCTGACCCTGCCACTGCCCAGCCCTTCCGCCCGTCCGTAGGTCTCTTTGATTTGACCGTCGCTGAAATACGCGACTCCACCCTCATCAAATCCAAGCCACAGCCCACCAGTCGAGCGATCGGCTGCCAAAGACTGCGCACCGTCTCTGTGCCCGATGCTGGCCCAAGAAATTTGCTGAACAGTTCCATCCTTTGATAACCGTAGCAGACCCTGATCCTCGTTCGCGATCCAGAGATCCCCTTGCCCGCCCTGGGCAACGGAAGTTACAACGCCCCCCGGAACGCCTCTTATCGACACAAATTCGCCATTCTCCATGTAGCCGAACGCGTATGGTGTCGATACCAAAATTCGGCCAGCATTCTCCGCAAGAACGGACACGTATATATGGTCACGCAACCCAGGACTCGCCAGGTAGTGCACAGGTGACCATACAGTCCTTGATTCTGATTCGTGATCGTCGGCTGTACCGTAGATCGTCGCTTCTCCATGATTCCACCTCCTCAAACCATCATTGGTGCCCATCCATATACTTCCATCTCTGCCCGCCACAACAGAGCCCCGTCCAGGGATAGTGCCGAAGCCCTCGTGTTGCGCGTACGTCACGACCGCGTAGTTGCGAAAACGATCGAGCCCGCCCAAGGTGGCGACCCAAACATCTCCTTCGCGATCTTCGAAGAGCGAAGTAACGAGATCGCTGGAGAGTCCATCAGCCTTCGAAAATACGTCGGCGCGTCCGTGATGGAAATGAACAACACCGGCTCCCGCGGTTCCAATCCAGACGCCTCCATCGCGGTCCCGGAGAATTCTTGTCCCATCGACGTTGCGTGCCGGAGCGGGGTACGGATGCTGCGTTTCAAGTTTCCCGCCCCCGAATTGAGCGAGCCCTCCCGGCAAAGGAATCAAAAGGCTTCCATCGCCGGCCTCACCCAGGTTTGGTACTACGGCCGTCCCAAATGGCATGCGATAGAACCTGGGGGGCCCGGGCCTCCATCGCCAAACTCCGTCAGGCGCCACCACCCAGAGCACGTCGTGGCTATCTTCATACAGGAAACTTATTCCCTTAGGGAGGGCGCCGCCCGATTCATGGCAGTCACCATTTGTTCCATTGATCGCGCAGAGCTTTCCAGGGGACGCCAACGAGGAGCTTCCGACCCAAACGGTTCCGTTGCGATCTTCAAGAATCGAAGCGATAAGCAAGCCAGCAAGGTCCGGGTACCGAGTGAGTTTGCCATCTCTCCAGCTCGCCAGGCCTCCCATTGTGCCGATCCAGAAAGTGCCATCGCGGGCGACATGGAGGCACACGATAAAATTGCTGGGAAGTTGTTCGCCATTCAACGGTGGCTGCCAATGCTGGACGCGGACGCCGTCGAACCGAAACAACCCGAAGCCGGTGCCCAGCCATATGTAGCCGTCTGGCGTCTGCGCAATCGACCTGATGTAGCCTTGCGTGAAACCCTCGCGAACCTGCCACACCGTGTGAGCGTATTGACTCACGTCGAGTGAAGGGTCTAATGCAAGTGCGGAAGGACACAAGTGTGCCAGGCTTAACGCGACGACGGCGAAGGCCGCGATTCTAACCCGTGCTTTCTCGTACACTGGCATCAGTGGCAACCCATTTCAGCCCGATTACCGTTTCAGGTACAGGTGTGTATTACTCCCAGAGAATATATAACTGCCTATACCGTCCCACCACATATGTTAGGTCTTCACGGTTTGAAGCGCACTGGTCAGGACCGCAGACTCAAAACTGTGTTTCTGTGAGGTTCTTGTCGTTCTCTATTCCGAGTCAGAAGCTGAACCTCAGCGCAAACTGAATCTGGCGTGAAGTGCCGGCTCCTAAAGTCCTTCCGAGAGTATTGAAGATCTCTCCGAAGCCCGGGGTGCCGAACGTGGTATCCGGCTGAGCGAACGCCGGATGGTTAAAGATATTGAAGAATTCGGCGCGGAACTCGATGTTGCGCGATTCGCCGAGTTTTGTCTCTTTCAGCACGGAGAGGTCCACATTGCGGAAACTCGGCCCGTAGACGGTATCGCGGCCGCAATTGCCAAAGTTCCCCGCGGTCGGTATGGAGAACGCCGCCGGGTTGAGCCAGTCAGTAATGGTCTGTGGATGCGCATAAGGATCACTGCCTGCGACGCAGTCCGGCCGCTGGTTGATGAAATCGCCGTTCCCGAACGTGTTCGTCCCGATGTAAACGGTATCGGCGATGCCTGTGCGCAAAATTCCCAGCGTGGAGACGCGCCAGCCCGACGCCAGTTTGCTGCCGAGGCCCGAGCCGAGGAAGCGATGTCCTTCACCGAGCGGCACTTCATACAGCAGGTTGAAGGTAAAGTTCTGCCGGACGTCGCCGGAACCATTGCCCCTCTCGGCTTTTATGTTGTTGAGGTTCTGGGGGTCGGAAGGGGAAACCGCCGGATCTCCCACATCGTCAATCGCGTGGCCGAGGGTGTAGTTTGCCTGGAAGCTCAAACCAGCCTTGCCCGCACGGCGAATGAAGGAGACCTGCAGAGCGTTGTAAGAGCTGAACCCGGAGTCGGTCTGTAGGGTGATGTTGCCGAAATTCGGGTTCGGACGAACGCCGAGTGCGGGATAGAAGTAGTTGATGCCCTCTTCGCGCTGCAGACTCACGCCGTGGTTGCCAACGTAGGTGACCTGGAAAGACATGTTCTGAGCAAACTGATCCGCGATGCTCAGGTTCCACTGGTTCGAATAGATGTCCGGCTTATGCCACGGGAAACCGTTTACGTTCGGTGGCGGAGGCGTAGCCTGCGAGAGGAACGTATCATAGGGATACGACAGGTTCGGAATCTGCTGCTGCAAAAGCGTGACGTTGCCAGGCACGGTGTTTCCGGGAACATAGTACGAACCGAAGCCCACGGGATAGTCCTGGAAGTAAATTCCGTAGCCGCTGCGGATCACGAGCCGTTGCGTTGGGGACCAAGCGATGCCCACACGCGGACCGAAGTCTTTATTGTTGATCGCGAAGTACGGATCGCCTGGAGGCCCGAGCGTGCCGGTGCGCGTGTCGTAGGGCCGAGTGGCGTAGCGCGAGTCGTGAGGAACGGTTTCAATGTCGTAGCGCAGGCCGAGGTCCAAGGACAGAGTCGGCAGCACCTGGAACTTGTCGTCGACGAAAAGACCGATTTGCGTCGCGCGCACGCCGTTGCCGGGAGTGGCGTTCACGATGGTGACGGTCGAAAGCTGGTCGTTGACGAACTCTTGTGGTGAGTTGAACTGCATCGTTGGCTTGGCAGTGCTGTTGATGTTGACCCAGATGCGGTAGACTGTGCCGCCCCAAGTTAGGACATGCCGGCCTTTCACCTTGCTCATGGCGTCGCCGTACTGGAAGCTCGTGTTGTTCGCGAGGAAGTTGCCCAGCGTTCCCGGGATGACGCTGTACCCGACCACAGTGGTCAGTGGCAACGGTTCCTCCTGATTGATCTGGCTGCCCCAGCGCTGTATGCCGGCGAGGAAGTCATTCACCATGCTCCTGCCGAAGACGTGCTCCTCGTGAATGGCAACATTCGTTGTGCGCAGGGGAACGATCTGGTGGTCGTCCACGCCCAAGGAAGACGGAATAACACCAAAGAGCGGCCCATGAACTTCAGAGTCGTTCACATTGACGCGCACGAATGCGGAATCGTGAGTGCTGAACACCTGATCGAAGCGGATGGAGGCTGTGTCTTCACGAACATCCGAAACCTGCGTGGTCGTGTAGTTGTCGGTGAACTGATCGGCACCAGCAGAGGTGCCGATGGGAAACATATTCAGAATCGGCGTGAGTTGCGGAGAAGTGGCCTCGACTTCGCTGCGCTCGAGCGCGCTCGGAACCGTGCCCGAGCCGGTGATGCCGATGCGTTGCCGCGATCCTTCGTAGTTTAGAAAGAAGAAGGTCTTTTCCTTGCGGATTGGGCCGCCAATATTCCCGCCAAAATCATTAAAGCGGAATTCCGGTGTAGGGCCGGTGGTAGCGAAAAAGTTCCGCGCATCGAGAATGTTGTTGCGGAAGTAGTCGTACGCGGTTCCGTGAAAATCATTGGTTCCGGACTTCGTGGCGATGTTGATATAGGAGCCTGCGGCGCGGCCGTATTCCGCGCTGTAGTCGCTGGTCTGCACGTTAAATTGCTCGACCGTATCCAGGCTGCCGGTGAGCAACCGGGCGCCGCGCTCGAAGCCATTTGCCATATACGGCTGGTCGACACGCGAGGCGTCAATGCCGTCGATCGAGAACTGGTTGTGAACGGAGTGTAGGCCGTCGAAGGTGAGGTCCGCGATGAAGTTGCTACGGAAAATGGCTCCAGGAGTAAGCAAGCTGAAACGAGCATAGTCCCGTCCGTTGATCGGTAGCTCCCCGACTTCCTGATTGTCGAGGACCGTGCCGGTGCCGGCGTCAGCTTTGTCAATGATGGGCGCCTCGGACGTGACGACCACCTCCTGTTTCACGGAGCCTATCGTAAGCGTTAAGTTCAACGTGACGGTCGTCGCCACGTTCAACATGACGCCCGTTTGCTTTAACTGCTGGAAGCCTTCGTGTGCCACAGTGATGCTGTACGTCCCTACGGCAAGGTTCGTTAATGCGTAGTGTCCTTGGCCATCGGTTTGTGCTTTGCGAACGGCGCCGTTCGCGCTGTTCGTGGCCGAAACGGCGGCATTGGAAATGGCGGCCTCGGATGGATCCAGAATTTGTCCGGTAATTTCGCCGGCGGTTTGTGCCTGCGCATGTGCTGGGGGTGTTGTGCCAACGAGAGACGACAGGATTAAGGCTAAAGGGACAAGCATTGAACTGAAAACACCCCTGCCCCGAACAATAATTTGCGCACTCCTTTCACCACTTGAGACACCTTCGGCAGACGGAGCTAACAATCTCCGCAACTTCGCGTCGCGCCCTGGAGTGAATATCGTTAAGCCGGTTTCCAAGACGTTGCTGATTGCTTTCACTGGAACCCCATGAACGGCTTCAAGTCCCTAAAGCCGAAGCCGAGACGTTCCTGGAATTGGGCAAAAACACTCTATCCGTAGAAGTGGCACCCGACGTTACCCGCGACGAAGATGATTCTAAACCCGCGGATTGCCCTTTTCTTACCCCAGCTGGCGGCGATATAAGTGGCGCGGCACGAACCGGCCCAACCCCCAAACTGCATTCGAGCCTGATTCTTCGCAGAACGCAATTATTGTTTGTGATAGGGGTGCCTATGTTTTTGAATAAGGGAATTCGTATTACTGCGGGTGGGGTTGGGAGACGTCTCAGCAGTCTTCGCTAGTCACAGTCGGAAGTTTGACGCGTTCCCGGAGACTCTTCTGAATAACTTGTCTGAGTCTCCTACGAGCTCTGCCGAGCCGTGCCTTCACTGTTCCAGTTGGCACCCCGAGGAACTGCGCCGTTTCGCGAATGCTCAGACCATCGACATCGCGCAATCGAAAGGTCGTGAGCAGAACGGGCGAGAGCCGCGAAGTCGCATGAGCCAGCGTTTCCGCAATTTGTCGCTTGCGATATAGCTCTTCGGGACTTGGTCGGGTATCCGACACCATGTCTGCCGGGGCGAGACTCTGCTCGCCACAGGGTTCATCGAGAGCGACTTGCACTTGTGGGGGGCGCCGACGTAACTTCATGCGCGCCGAATTAATCACGATCGCTGTCAGCCACGTGGACATCTTCGCTCGCCCTTTGAATTAGTCTACGTGTCTCAAAGCTGACAACAAAGCGTCCTGAACTGCGTCCTCCGCGTCAGCGGCGTTGCCCAGATGACCCAGGGCGATTCGACGAAAGCGAAGCGAGTGGCTAGAGACAACGTCTGTTAGCTCCTGCACTCTTCTCTGATAGCCCTCGACCACCCCTGCTTCTGCATTGATTTCTATCACCGTCGTCGCCATAGATGGAACCCTCTGTTCACCTGCTGAAACCAACCGCGCTGTGCATAGCTCTGCAACTCAGTGACCGAAGAGAGATGCACGCTCATTCAAGAAGGCGGGACGCTTCTGAAGCCGGCTTGGACACGTTTTTCGCATCGACTCTTATCGAGTGACAGTCGACCGTCACAGATTGTGGAAGCCGGATACGCGCTGAACGCGCCATCGTTGCAATGGAAATCGCTTGATTTTCAATTCGCGGAGTCGCTATTGCAACGCGGAGCCGGTACGGAGTCGCTATTTCGTCACGGCTGCAACCTGCACATGCCCTCATCACAATCGAGGTGAATTCATGCTGACTGCTCCGCGCACGCTTGATAGGAGCGATGCAGAGGAAATCAGACTGCAGTTTTCAAGGTGAAACGCGTTTGGGCAGTCAGTTGCTCACGTGAGGAGCGCAGCGATATTGCTGCAAGGAACTCACAGTGACTACAAACAAGATGTCGGTCGTCGAGAACAATGAGGCCATCGTTGAGAGCAGGAAGAGCGGACTGGAGCTGTCGAGTTACGTGCCAACAGATCTTGAACTTGCCGAGTTCTTCGGCGGCGGCTCCGAGTACTTGCCTTTTTTGAGACCGCCACTTTGGCCGTTCAGCTTGCTTCGATTGTTTAGACAGGAGGAAGACTAAATGGGTCGCATTGCATCGCTAATTGTCGCCCTCGTTGTTTTAACGGGCCAGCAGACGCTCCGTTCCCAAAGTAAGGGCAGCGCCAACGGTTTTGATCTTGTCGACAACACGGGAAATATTCGCAAGCCGGCTGATTTTAGAGATCTCTATCAGGAGCTTGGAGTATATACACCGGTCGATCTCAACAACAACACCGAGATGCACTACACGTACGCGCCGCCGGGCACAGCCGAGTATTACCGCAGGACTGGAAAGTTCGCGGACGGAACCGTATTAGTGAAAGAGGTCTTTGCGACCGATCACGCGCAACTGACGACCGGGGACGCACATTGGGCTACGCAAACGAAAGTGTGGTTCGTCATGATCAAAGACGAGAAGGGTCGCTATCCCGGCAATCCGCTGTGGGGAGATGGATGGGGATGGGCACTCTTCAAAGCCGACGCCCCCGATAAGCAGGTCGCAACGAACTACAAAAAAGACTGCCTGGGCTGTCATGTTCCAGCGCAGTCAACCGACTGGGTGTACGTACAAGGTTACCCGGTTCTCAAATCGAAATAGCCAGAACGGTCTCGCAGAGACCCAATCGGAAGAGTTTTCAGAAGGAGAATTGCAATGCAAAAGCATCTGTTAGCAATCATCGTTGGACTTGGGCTCGCCGCCTCAGCCGTGTACCTCCTGGTCGCGAAGCCGGTTGCGGCTGCCCAGTCTGAAAAGTCGAGCGCCGTGTTCGATTCAGATGGCAAGCTAGAGTTGCCAACCGGTTTTCGCGCGTGGGTTTTTGTGGGCGCCCCCTTAACACCCAACGGCCTCAATGATGGAAAGGCGAACTTCCCCGAGTATCACCACGTATACGTGGAAAAGAAAAACGTCGATGCCTATCTGAAGACAGGCGAGTTTCCAGAAGGAACAGTCATCGTAAAAGAACTGACCCGGGTTCTTAATCCGACTTTTCCAGACGGCTCTCGTAGGGAACCATCCGGACGTGGATATTTTAACGGCGAGTACAACGGCATCGACGTGACGGTGAAAGACAGCCAGCGCTTCGCTAAGACCAACGGCTGGGGGTTTTTCACCTTCGGGCATCACCCATTGCCGTATGCTGCGAGCGCCGCGGAAAAACCTGTGACCGAATGTGCGGGCTGCCATCTTGCCAATGTCGCCGCCACAGACATGACATGGATTCAGTTCTATCCGTTACTTCGTGACAAAAAAGGGTATTAGGTGCCGAGATTTCTGTCAGCGTGGCTGAGACAAGCAAGAAATCGATTCCAAATTCAAACGGAAAAAAGGGAGATAAATATGCCAAAGGAAATGGGTATGTCGAAAGAGATGGGGATGTCAAGAGAGATGAGCATGAACGGCCGTGGTGGCCATCTCTACATGCAAACCAATGAGGTCAAGAACGCTATCATTCACTACCATCGCTCCGCTAACGGCACACTCACAGAAGTGGAACGTGTTGCCACCGGCGGTGCAGGTTCGGGCACCTACAAGCCGATCAGCGGCCAGGAGAGCGCGCCCAACTCCTTTGAAGGGGCGAGCAGCGTCATCCTGTCACCAGATCGCAAGTTTCTGTTCGCCACAAACGGCGGGGACAATTCGGTGTCCAGCTTCGCATTGGGCGCCCAGGGCAAGCTCACGCTGATCGACACCAAGCCGACGGGGAATGCTATCGAGGGAAAGAGCGGTACTGCCAAGTCGCTCGCATACTCGCCCTCGAAGGACATGCTCTATGTTGTGCACTCGTTCGGACCCGATCACATTCGGATCATGTCGGTGTCCAGTGATGGCAAGCTTACGCCACGCGCGGAGAAGTACACGTGCAACACGCCAGACAAGCCGCACCGTGTGCCAACTATGGGTGTGCTCTCACCGGATGAGAAATTTCTTCTTGTCGGCACCACGTTCGATGTGCCCATTGCGATCTCCGGCACTTATCCGGACGGTTCACCTATTCTCTGGGTGACCGGTCCAGACGGCGAAACAAGGTCCGTCGCTTCGAACGCGCCAGATCCCGACGGCATAGTAATCCACCGCGTCAATGCCGACGGCACGCTCAGCGAAGGTTCCTTCCAGGATGGAGGAGGCGGTTCTCCGTTCTACATCGCATTCCTGCACAACCGGCCGGATACGTTCATCATTGGATTTGCCGTCGGAGATGGAGTGGCCTTGGGCCGGATCGACGAAGATGGCAGAATCGGTGTCGGCAAGGTCGTACCGATTGACACCAGGCGAGGCAAGATCGCTGAACTTTGCTGGGCATCCGTCTCCCCCGATGACCGACTCTTATTCGCTACGGTTTTCGGGTACAGCCACATCACCACATTCCACATCGACGGCCTCGAACTCAAAGTCGCCAAGGATCCCGCATGTCCGATTGTCGAGGGCGATGGCACCTTCAGGGGGCTTTGTGGAGACGTCAGCAGCGGCCCAAGCGATAACTGGGTCTCGCCGGATGGCGCCTTTCTCTACCAGATCTATGGGAATGCGTCGAAGCTGGTAGGGTACGCCACTAAGCCAGATGGCTCGCTGGAGGAGGTGACCAGCGTGGCGATCCCGTACAACAGTCCGGAAGGGTTGGCGGGATTCTGATCCGCCTCCACTCTGACGCGATGACCCAGTTCAGTCATCTGGCCTTGTGCGAAAAACATTTGCCGCTACAGACGCGCGACAAGTACTTCCGCTAAACGACTGAATTGTGGAGCAGTAAGAGCAACCCGAGAGCGTCACCAAGAGCCGCGGGCCGTTTGGCCGCGGCCAGGCGATGCCCGGCCCGCTGGTGCCGGGCATCGCCACCTATCTATCAAGGAAAATGTATTACTGTGTCGTTCGCGCTCAGCCGACTGGTTAGTGAAAGCCGATGTTCGACGTGATGTCACCATGCGATCTCACCGACGAATTGAGTTCTTCTGGTACGCCAGATGTGAGTAAGGATCGCCCTTCGGATCGGGACTTGCAACGTGCGGACGGATGCGGTCGAGTCGTATTGATTGGTTCCGAAAACGGTACCCGGGTCGAGGACATTTTCGAACGCTCTCCGATTCGCGTCATGTTTCCAAGGACCGGACATCGTGCCGTTGAAGAGGCGGTCCTAATTAACACTGCAGGAGGTGTTGCGGGCGGTGATCGACTTGAATTGTGTGTCACCTCCCTCCCCGGCGCTTCGATTGCGGTGACGTCGCAGGCAGCGGAGAAGGTGTATAGGGCGTTGAACGAACCCGCGCGGGTTGCAACCCGGTTGAAGGCGCGCGAATCTGCCCGGCTGGCATGGCTGCCGCAAGAAACCATCGTTTTCAATTGGGCACGTCTTCACCGGACGACAGAGATCGAGCTTTTTTCTGGAGCGGAGTTGCTTGCCCTCGAATGGCTTGTGTTGGGGCGTGCCGCCCATGGCGAAGTCGTGGTCGGCGGCGACATAACCGATAGCTGGCGAGTGAAAAGAGAGGGTCGGCTGACCTGGGCAGACAGCTTTCGCATCACCGACGAGATCTTTCCACACCTTCACCGGAAAGCCTTGCTCTCGGACTGCCACGCAATTGCGACACTGATATATTTCGGACCTCACTTAGACAAACGACTAGAGTTTTTGCGGGAGATTATTCCTTCCCTGGGATGCAGTTGTGCGGCGACATTGGTAAGCGGACTTATTGTCGTCCGTTTTGCAGCGAAAGAGTCCTCTGATTTGAAGCTTGCGTTGCGCAGCTTTCTCCAGCAATTCGGACCAGAACTGGGTTCCGGACCCTTCCAAGTACCGAAGATGTGGTCTTGTTGAAGACTGCCGCAGAACGGAGAAATTTATGAACCTCACACCGCGTGAGAAAGACAAGCTGATGATCTCACTTGCCGCAATTGTCGCTCGGGAGCGGCTTAAAAGAGGTGTCAAGCTCAACTACCCCGAGACTCTTGCACTCATAGCCGATTTCGTCCTGGAGGCGGCCCGCGATGGCAAGTCGGTTGCTGATCTCATGTCGGAAAGCCGCAAGGTGCTGAGCCGTGACCAGGTGATGGAAGGCATCGCCGAGATGATTTCCGAGATGCAAGTGGAAGCAACGTTCCCCGATGGAACAAAACTCGTAAGCATTCACAACCCGATTCGCTGAGGCGACGACTGACATGATACCGGGCGAGATTTTTGCTGCAACTGGCGACATCGTTCTGAACAAGGATAGGGCTGCCATCATTATTAAGGTCGCAAACACTGGTGACAGGCCGATACAAGTTGGCAGCCATTACCACTTCGCTGAGACCAACTCGGCTCTCCGATTTGATCGGAAAGCGACGCTTGGATATCGCTTAGACATTCCGGCGGGAACAGCCGTCCGCTTCGAGCCGGGCCAGTCCCGCGAGGTTTCCCTCGTCCCGTACGCAGGGGCGCGCGTCGTTTATGGCTTCCACAAGTTAGTCATGGGAGCCTTGCCGAAAGAGCCAGAGAGGTAATCAAGAATGCCTATCAAAATGAACCGCGCCGCCTATGCGCAGATGTTTGGCCCAACGGTTGGGGACAAGATACGCCTTGCCGATACCGACATCGTCATCGAAGTGGAGAAGGACTACACGACCTACGGCGAGGAGGTGAAGTTCGGAGGTGGGAAAGTCATCCGCGACGGGATGGGGCAGTCACAGCGTTCGCGCAGTGAGGGCGCGGTGGATACGGTCATCACCAATGCGTTGATACTCGATCATTGGGGGGTAGTGAAGGCAGATATCGCGATCAAAGACGGCCGGATTGCAGCCATCGGGAAAGCTGGAAATCCGGATGTCCAACCGAATGTCACGATCGTAATCGGCCCCGGAACTGAAGTGATCGCCGGCGAGGGGAAGATTGTCACGGCTGGGGGCATCGACACGCACGTTCATTACATCTGCCCGCAGCAGATCGAAGAAGCTCTCTATTCGGGCCTGACCACGATGATGGGCGGCGGGACGGGACCTGCAGTAGGGACGAACGCAACCACCTGTACTCCAGGTCCGTGGCACATTCGGCGGATGCTCCAGGCCGCCGATGCCTTCCCCATGAACCTCGGCTTCTACGCTAAGGGCAACGCGAGTTCTGCAGCAGGTCTCGTTGAGCAAATCGAGGCCGGCGCATGCGGTTTCAAGCTTCATGAGGATTGGGGTACAACACCCTCTGCCATTGACTGCTGCTTGTCTGTCGCGGATGAAATGGATGTTCAGGTTCTTATCCACACAGACACGCTCAACGAAAGCGGTTTCGTCGAAAATACGATCGCCGCATTCAAGGGCAGGACCATTCACACGTTTCACACTGAAGGGGCGGGCGGAGGACACGCCCCGGACATCATTAAAGTCTGCGGCGAACCAAACGTCATTCCATCTTCTACAACTCCAACGCGCCCATACACCGCAAATACGCTTGACGAAGCCCTCGATATGGTGATGGTCACCCATCACCTCGATCCGCGAGTTCCCGAAGATCTCGCATTCGCCGAGAGCCGGATTCGCAAGGAAACCATTGCGGCCGAAGACATTTTGCATGATCTCGGAGCGCTGTCGATCATGTCTTCAGACAGTCAGGCCATGGGCCGTGTGGGAGAGGTAATTATCCGAACCTGGCAGACCGCGGACAAAATGAAGAAACAATTCGGACACCTGGCAGATGAACAGGGCGAGAACGACAACTTCAGAGCTCGACGATACGTATCGAAATACACAATCAATCCCGCAATAGCTCAAGGCATCTCTACATATGTCGGTTCGATCGAAATTGGAAAGCTTGCCGACATTTGTATCTGGGATCCAGCCTTTTTCGGAGTGAAACCCGACATGGTGCTAAAGAGCGGCACGATCGCGGCCGCGATCATGGGAGACCCCAACGCCTCCATTCCTACCCCGCAACCCGAATACTACCGGCCTATGTTCGGCGCGTTCGGCCGCTCTTTGACGGAGAGCTCTGTGACATTTGTCAGCCAGGCACTAGTCAACAAAGCGGAGGCGCTTGACCTTGCAAAGAAACTCCTTCCTGTCTCCAACACGCGCAAGATCGGCAAGCGTTCGATGATTTTTAATAATGCCACGCCTCGCATGGAAGTAAACCCCGAAACTTATGAAGTGCGCGCCGATGGCCGCCTTCTCACTTGCGAGCCGGCCAAGGTATTGGCCATGGCTCAGCGATACTTCATGTATTGAGTAAGACTATGACTTCGCATAACGCTTCCATTCACGGTGATCCCGCTCACCGCGCTTCTGTTCATCGACCCGCCGGGTATTGGCCAGCAGAAAACGCAGCAGGATCGCTCACTCTCGACTTTGACGCGCGTCACCGCCGCCGCTTTCGCCTGACCGGAGATCAGGGGGACGATGTTCTTCTTGATCTTCCGGAAGCCGTTGCCATGGCTGAAGGAGACGGGCTGCAACTGGACGATGGAAGATGGCTAAAGGTTCAGGCCGCTATGGAGGACATTGTCGAAGTCAGACACAAAGATCCTATCCAGCTGATGCGCTTGGCATGGCACTTGGGTAATCGGCATTTGCCGACCGAAATTCGAGACCATGTTCTTCTGATTCGGCCCGACCATGTAATAGAAGATATGCTCCGTGGCCTGGGGGCGGATCTTCAAAAGGTCCAGTCCGCCTTTCAGCCGGAAGGCGGTGCTTACGGTCACGGCCACCATCACAAGCATCATGACGGATCGCATCATCATGAGTGATCACCATTGCCGTTTTTCGCAGTTGTCGCTCTTGCGACAGCAGAGTTGGCTTTCGCCTGCATTCCCCACCGGCTCCTATAGCTATTCTCACGGTATCGAATGGGCGGTAGAAGCGGGCCACATTCATGATCGCAAAAGTCTTGTTGATTGGCTGGAAACAGACCTGTGCTATGGCTCGGGACGAAACGAAGCGATTTTCTTCGCGGAAGCGTGGCGCTACGCTACAGAAGATGATTGCGAAATGTTGCTTAAACTTGCGGAACTCGCAGCCGCCTTTCGGGGGACGTCGGAATTTGCGCTTGAAACTTCCCAGCAGGCGGCGTCCTGCCTCGCTACGTTGCGCCGAGTGTGGCCCGATCCCCTCCTGGAGACTCTTTCAGAATTGCTCTCGGAACTAAGAATTTCACCGGTGTTGTCGGTCGTGCTCGGAGTTCGTGCAGCAAAGCAAGACATTCCGGCGACCTTGGCCCTGCCCGCTTTTCTGCAAAGCTACCTCGCCAACTTGATAACCGCGGGTGTTCGCTTGGTGCCGCTAGGGCAAACGGATGGGCAGCTTGCCATCGCCGAGCTTGAGCCACCAGTGCTGGCCGTGGCTGCACAAGCTCAACAGGCAACGATTCACGACTTGGGGTCAGTTGGTTTCATGGTCGATCTCGCTTCCGCATTGCACGAAACCCAATACACGAGGTTGTTTCGCTCATGACTAATACTTCGAGTTCCGAGTCCCAAGCCCATCCTTTGCGTGTCGGTATTGGCGGACCTGTCGGGTCTGGCAAAACGGCTCTGGTTGAGGCGCTCTGCAAGCGCCTCCGCGACACATACGACATTTACGTGATTACGAATGACATCTACACAAAGGAGGATCAGCTCATCCTTACCCGTGCTCAAGCACTGGCGGCGGAGCGCATTATGGGAGTCGAAACGGGGGGCTGTCCTCACACTGCAATTCGAGAAGATGCTTCTATGAACCTCGCCGCCATTGAAGACATGAACAAGAAGTTCCCGCACGCAGAACTGTGCTTTGTCGAATCGGGCGGAGATAATCTGGCGGCAACTTTCAGCCCCGAACTAGCAGACCTGACGATCTACGTAATTGACGTTGCGGAAGGCGAGAAGATCCCTCGCAAAGGCGGCCCTGGAATTACGCGCTCCGATCTTCTTGTCATCAACAAGATCGACCTGGCTCCTATGGTAGGGGCAAATCTTGGGGTAATGGAAGCAGACACGCTCAGAATGCGCGGAAAGAGGCCTTTCGTTTTCTCGAATTTGAAGAGCGGCGAAGGGGTTGAGCGGATTGCAAACTTCATCATTGAGAAAGGTGGATTGGCTAGGAAAGCTGCCTAGCAGTACGGTTTATGTCGCCCGTTCTCCAGTGGCGCCGAAGCGCTCCGTTCTGATCTTTTCACGATCATGGCCGGCAGAGATCAAGAGGTCAGTGGCATGTTCAACGAACGATGTCGGGCCGCAGACGTAGCTGGTTGGCCGAAGGGTCGAAGGCCATGTACCCATAGCAATTAGCGGTGCGTCGATCCGTCCGGCGGGTCTCGGCCAATCCTTCGGGGTCACTCGCGTGTACGCGTAAGTGATCATTACTGAGTCGCCTTGATTTGATACTGCCCGCAGTTCATCGCGGTAAAAAACCGTCTCCGGTTCCCTGACGGAATATAGCAACCGGAATGGCGAACTGCTGCCGACCGAACGACGCGAGCGAATCATAGCCATAAGAGGAACGATGCCGGAGCCACCGGCTACCAGTTGGATCGGTTCCATCTGCTCGCATCGCCACACGAACCATCCGCCAATCGGGCCTCGCAACTCTAGCTCATCGCCGACCATGGCTTCCTGCGTGAGGTATGGTGAGACTTCGCCGTTCGGCAGTCGTTCGACGGTGATTTCAATGCGGCCACCTGAGCTCGGCGCAGAGGCAATCGAGTAGGATCGGACCGCAGAGTACCCGTCTGGAGCGGTCAAACGCACGTCCACATGTTGGCCAGCGACCTGACCTGGCCAATCGCGAACTGCAAGTACGAGCGTCCGTGCAGTCGCTGTTTCGTCGTGCACCGCAACAACCTTTGCGGCACGCCACGTCACTCGTTCGAGTACCGTTGTTCCTGCCATGGATCCCCATAGATGTGGTAGCCGAGGTTTTCCCAAAAACCGGGTTTGTCGTTCCGCATCAGCGTTATGCCCTTCACCCATTTCGCGCTTTTCCACAAATAGAGGTGAGGAACGAGAAGCCGCGCGGGGCCCCCATGTTCGGGCTCAAGATCGGCACCGTTGTATTTGAACGCGATCCAGGCCTGCTTGTTCATGACATCTTTCAAGGGCAGGTTCGTCGTGTAATCGCCGTACGAACGAAACATTGCATATGGCAAATCTGTCTTCAGGTCCGCAATCAGGACATCTAGTGAAACCCCTTCCCAAGACGTTTTCAGTTTCGACCACCGTGTTACGCAATGCAGATCAACGGTAATAGTTTCGGTAGGCAGCTCGCGAAACGACTTCCAATCCCATCGCTTCAAAACGTTGCTGCCATCGTCGATCGTGAATTCCCAGCGATCGAGCGAAATGCGCGGTGTTGGACCTGCGGATAAGACGGGGAAATCTGTGGTGAGGTATTGACCCGGCGGGAGTTTGGCTTCGGATGCGCTGCGCCGACCGGAAAAACCTCGCGAGATGATAGCCATCATCCACTCCTGCTCAATGTGCAACCTAGTGCTGTGTTGGTGCTGCATTACGATCCAGTCGAAGACTAGCAATCGAGCTTCCAATGAATATCGTCCTCCGAAGGTAACCGCTGACACTTTGGGTAAGCGAGATTAAGGCTCTGCTGGCGGACAATCAAGATGGTTAACGCAAGTATCGCAACTGGTCGGGTGGGCATCTCCTGTCGCAAATACGTCTCGGAGTTTTTATATCGACACGAAGACCCGGTTCCCCTACATCCGGCAGACCTCACACTCCGAGAATGACGCATAAACACGGAGTCACCGGCATTCAGCCTTCGCCACTTGGTTTGGTTATTCTCGTGCTCCCCCCCAGCAGCAGAGCGATTCGAATCCTCGAGTCATTCGTCGTTTGCCGTCAATTTCGGTGCGCCATCATTTGAGAGCGGACCACGCCATGTTGCAAAACTAGGTTGATATTCTGACCGGTTGTAGATTGAAGTGCCTCAATTCGATTTGGAGAATTCCATATGCAAACGACTCAACCAGCTTATTTTTCCCAGTACCGCAGCCTGAAGCTGACACGAGACGACACAGGTGTGCTGGTTGCTGAATTTCACAGCAACGGCGGGCCGTTCACCTTCACTGCTCAAGACCATACAGAGTTTCTCGACGCCTTCTACCGGATCGCGCAAGATCGAGCGAACAAGATCGTCATCGTAACCGGCGCAGGCGGCGATTTCATTCCTGGAATTGATTTCGCCACTTTCGGCAATGTCGCCGACCCCGGTGTTTGGAGCCAGACTCACGACGAGGGCTGTCAGATTCTTGAAAACATAGCCAATATACGCGTGCCCGTCATCGCGGCTATCGAAGGACGAGCGCATGTGCATTCAGAGTATGCCTTGCTGGCCAACGTGATCGTCGCAGCCGAGAGTGCGACCTTCCACGACGTTCCCCACTTCGCGGGAGGCATTGTGCCAGGTGATGGAATCTTTACGACTTGGAGTTATCGCGCTGGAGCAGGACGGGCCGAGGCGTTTCTGCTGAACCCACAGCCGCTGACGGCGCGCACCGCGCACGAATGGGGGGTCGTTGCCGAAGTCGTACCGAACGGAAAGGCGCTCAGCCGAGCGCGGGAACTCGCCGTCCTGTACCTAAAGGTGCCGGAGGTGACGCGCCGCAACACACGCGTGCACTTCATTCATCCGTTAAAGGAGCGCATCGTGCGAGAAGTTGGCTACGGATTGTCGCTCGAAGGAGCGTCGGCCGCTGACCTCGTGAAGTCTATGCAGGCTCAAAGTCAACCGGTCGCCGAGAAAGGAAAATCGGCATGATCAAGCCCCCGAGCCCAACAACTTTTTCTGCGTCAATTGGCGCTAAATCCGTGTGACACTCGTCGACAAGGTCAATGAGCGTTTTGGCCAGTTAGAGTCCTCATTCACTCCGAACGTGCTTCTGCGAATGCTTCGATAAGGGCGTTGACATCACTTTCTTCGTTGTAAGGGGCGAGCGAGATCCGAATGCGTCCGCCACGAGTACCGCACACAATATTCTGACCACGAAGTCTTACCACAGTTGCTTGTGCGCTTCCGCGAGCGTGGCCCAGTGAGATGATGTGTGGAGACCCGGCAGGATCGCCAACCCTTCGAAGCGGTTGCCAACCATAGTTGCTGGCATTGCTAACCAACACGGCTGCCAAACTCCGCGCATGTGACTCAATTCGACCTTCACCTAAGGACAACAACTGCTCAACTGCTACCACCAGACCGGCCATAGAGGCATACGACATTGTCGATAGCGTGTAGCGCCGCGCATCATTAGCGAGCGACACGGAGGTTGCATCAAATCCAAAGGGGTCCGCCGCGCCCATCCAACCCGGTAAAGGGGGGATTTGCTCAAGCAAGAGTGGCGACATGACCGCCAGTGCAACGCCTCCATGTCCACCAAGCCATTTGTAGCCGCTGGTAACGACGGCATCAGCATCCCACGCCGCTGCGTCCACCCGCATTGCCCCTGCCGCTTGCGTAGCGTCTACAATCAAACGTGCGCCAACCTGGGCGGTGCTTTGACGCAAGCGAGAAATATCCACTACCGTACCCGTAGCGTATTGCACACTGCTCACCGCAACCACAGAAGTACTCTCATCAATTGCCTCAATGAGTGTGTCGGTCAAATCGCACGTAGGCTGGTCATCAACAAAGCGCACCGTATGGTCTTTCAGAGCAGCCAGACGAAGCCACGGCCGAGTTATCGCAGGAAAGTCTGATGAAACGGCCAGAATTGTGCTCTTTAGTCTCGGCTGAAGCAACATCGGAAGTTGCCCCAATATCTCACTTGCGCTGGCGACAATTGCGACGCGACTGGAATCACAATGAAGCAATCGCGAGGCGCGCTCGCGGAGCGTTTCGCAGTATGCCACCTCATCCCTATCGGACATGTAGAGGTTGCCCTGCCTAGCAACATTGTCTATGAAAGTGTGCATTACTTCCTCTTGACTCAGTACTGTGGGCATTCGTCTCTGACGCTTCGGAAATGGAATGTGATCGGGGAGATACGGCCGCCTTAGTGTCTTGACGAAGAGAAAACGCAGAGCGGCAGTGCGACCTTCGA
>Ga0210394_10002592_pt1 | contig 24490 bp, 24 predicted proteins | sample IncBWC12MmetaG_FD_160121 | JGI IMG/M metagenome (GOLD analysis project Ga0210394, IMG submission 160121) | Forest soil microbial communities from Barre Woods Harvard Forest LTER site, Petersham, Massachusetts, United States - Inc-BW-C-12-M | ecosystem: Environmental > Terrestrial > Soil >... | reverse complement strand
CCGGCGAGGCCAAAGGCTCGCTGAATGTCGCGGTGGACGAGAATGTTGAACTTCTGCTCGGTGGCGCCGAGCTCGACGTCGGATTTGAGGGCGACGGCGTCGTAGGCAGTGAGCAACGGGTAGAGAAGTTCGTGGACGGAGATGGGCTGGTGTTGCTCGAGGCGGGAGCGAAAGTCTTCGCGCTCGAGCATGCGGGCGAGGCTGTAGTGGCCGCAAATGCGGACGATGTCGTAGCTGGAGAGTTTGTCGAGCCACTCGGAGTTGTTGCGGACTTCGGTTTTTTGCGGGTCGAGGAGTTTGAAGACTTGCGCAAGATAGGTTTCGGCGTTGGCGTTAACTTCTTCGCGGGAGAGCGGCGGGCGTGTTTCGGAGCGGCCGGTGGGATCGCCGATCATGGCGGAAAAATCACCGATGAGGAAAATGGCGGTGTGGCCGAGGTCCTGGAAATGTTTTAGCTTGCGGAGAACTACGGTGTGGCCGAGGTGGATGTCGGGAGCGGTGGGGTCGACGCCGAGATAGACGCGAAGTGGTGTGTTTGTCTTGAACGAGTTTTCGAGCTTCGCTTTCAGTTCGGCTTCGGGAATGATTTCGGCCGTACCTTTTTTGAGGTAGGCGAGCTGTTCTTCGACGGTTTTGAATTTGGTTTCGGACATTTTTCAGTTCGATTGAATTACGCGGCGGCCTTCGATTTTGTAATGGCCTTCGAGGACGATTCGAACGGCTTCGGAATAAATCCTGTGTTCTTCCTGCAGGATGCGCACGGACAGCGTGTCTTCCGTGTCGTCGTCGTTTACTGGCAAGACGGCTTGGAGAACGATGGGGCCGGCGTCGAGATTTTCGTCAACGAAATGGACCGTGCAGCCGGCGAACTTGACGCCGTACTCGAGAGCTTGGCGCTGCGACTCGAGACCTGGAAAAGAGGGCAGCAGCGATGGGTGAATGTTCAGAATGCGGTTTGGAAACGCGGCCACAAAATACGGCGACAGCAAGCGCATGTAGCCGGCGAGGCAGACGAGATCGACTTTGTGCTCGTTCAGGACCGCTACAACCTGGCGATCATAGGTTTCGCGCTCTAATCCTTTTGAAGGAATGGCGCGTGTGGCGATGCCTCGTGATTTTGCGCGGTCGAGGCCGGGTGCGCCATCGCGATTGCTGAGGACGATGGCGATTTCCGCGTTCGGGATTCGGCCGGAGGCGATGCTCTCCGCAAGCGCTTCGAAGTTCGAACCGCGGCCACTCAACAGCACGCCTATGCGCTTTTTCATAAAGAAAAAACGTTAACACAACCGCGGGCGGCGGCAAAACTTGGCGTGTACCTTTGACGAGCCCGGGCAACGTCTTGTGGGCAAGGCAATTGCATCGCAAAGTGGGCTGCATCGCGCTAGAATGCCCGTTCGCCGAAGGTAAATTCGTTTCGAAAGCGTAGATCATGACTAATCGCACCAATCTGTTTTTCAGGCACTTTCTCAACACAGCGGCGATGTTTCTTCTGGCGCTTGGCGTTTCTTATGCGCAGCAGGGCGCGCCAAAGAGCGCTGTGGCAAGCGGGGCGGCAGGTTCGCACGACCCGTCAGAGCCACCGCAGAACGCGCCGCATCCGAAGATTTTGTCGCGGCCAACGGGCGCGATTACGCGCGCGAGCATTAATGAAGCGACGATGCGGACCATCATTCATGAACAGGTGAGCTGCGGGACGCGGCTGACGCTTTCTTCGTGGACGGATCCGAAGCGCGGGATCGGCTGCGGGCGCGACTTCATAACGGCGCGATTCAACGAGATTGCGAAAGCATCCGGCGGAAAACTGGAAATCGTGGTGGACAAATTCGAGTCAAAGTCGGAACGGACGGGGCCTAATCCAGTGCACCTTGAAAATGTGTACGGGATTTTGAAGGGCTCGGATCCGAATCTGGCAAAGAATATTTTTATTGTCGTGGGCGACTTCGACTCGCGGCCTTCGAACGTGATGGATCCTGAAGCGGACGCGCCGGGGGCTGACGACGATTCTTCCGGTGTTGCGGTGGTTCTGGAGTCGGCGCGATTGTTGAGCAAGGCGGCCGCGGCTGGACATGGTGGCCGCGCGACGGTTTTATTTGGCGCGCTCTCAGGCGAAGAGCAGGGGCTGTTGGGCGCTTACCGGCTGCTGGAATGGACGAAGGAGCAGGGGTATACCGTGGGAGCGATGATGGACAATGACATTGTCGGCGCGGACCCGGCGCCGGGCGGCCCTCATCGTGTGCGCGTGTTTTCTGAGAATGGCACGATCGAGGATTGCGATGGGCCGCAGCGTGAGTTGGCGCGCGCGATCGAGGAGATTAATGGGCGGTCAGCGATTCGAATGATTTTTCGGCTGGACCGCTATGGGCGCGGCGGGGACCACTACCCGTTTTCCAAAGCGGGGTTGCCCGCCGTGCGGTTCACGGAACCGCTTGAAGATTACAATCACCAGCACCAGACGCCGCGAACCGAGAATGGGATCGAGTACGGCGACTTCGAAAAATATTTGAATTTTGCGTTTATGGGAAATGTCGCGCGAGACAACGCGGAAGTGTTGCGGCAGCTTGCGCTGGCGCCTGCGCCCCCTGCGAACGTGAAGTTGACGGGCGCGGTGACGCCGGACGCGAAAGTTTCGTGGGCGGCGGACGATGATGCCGATCGCGCTGGATTTGAGATTTTATGGCGCGAGACGACCGAGGCTCGTTGGAGCGTATTCGATTTTGCCGAAAAGGCCGGACAAACAGTATTGAAGGATGTTTCGACGGACAATCATTATTTTGCAGTGCGGTCGGTGGGCAAAAACGGTGCGCGATCTATCGCGGTGATATCCGAAGCTGAACGGCGTGCTCCGCCGACGCCGACCGCGCCGAAGCAGTAGGAGCAATCCTACGCAACTACGGAACTCTGAGGTTGGATGCGGTGTCTGAATACATATGCTCAGACGGTGGAGACTTATTCTCCTATCCTCGGTCTCATCTTGTTTGCCGCAGAGACCCGCCACTCCGTGCAGACGAATCGTGAAGGCCGCAGCCCTTCCAATCGATACTTTTGGTGGTCATTCATTCCTCTGGATTCTGATCCGAGGAATAGGCCTCCGCGAACCCTAACACCCTGTAAGACGGGTGAAGAGAACTGCATCACTTGGGACGGCCCTTACATGTGCGTGGATCCCGGATGGCTTTCGAAATGGTTTATGCTGTCCGCCGCACTTGCCTTCGTCGTTGAAGGCCTCATTCTCGGCGGTCTTGGACGCCTCGGCATAAATCAGATCTGGGCGTTCATGATTCCCATGCCCTTGCTCCTTTTTGCCTGGTATTACTTCGTTGGCCGTTTGATTGATCGTCAGATATCTAAGCTATCTCGCCTTGCTTAGTGCATCGGGAGAGCGGTGGGTTGGGCGAAGGTGAGGAAGTGGCCGGCGGGGTCTTGGACGGCGAATTCGCGCATGCCGTAGAAGGCGGTGCGCTCGGGCATGACCTTTTGTACGTCCTTAGTGGCGGCCAGGACGGCGTCCAGATCGTCTACTTCCAAATACAGATAGGTGGGACCTTTTCTTGCTGCGGCGGCCATCGCGGGTGGAGCGTCTTTTTCCACGCTGGCGTATGTCTGGTACATCACTTCGACGGAACCTTTTTGGAAGGCGACGAAGGCGAGTTTGTTGCTGTCAGGGACCTCGATGGTTTTGGTGAAGCCGAGGCGGTCGATCCAGAAGGGGAGCACGGCTTCGATTTCGTTGACAAGAAGGACTGGGGTGATTTTCTTCACGTTCATGGGTTTGTTCTCCTCGATTGGATTGGCTTGCAGAGTGGCGAATCCGAAAAACAGGGCAACGGCAAAAGTGGCAGGTTGAAGGCGCGCATGTCCACATTCTCCTTGCAGCGGATGCTAGTCTCATTTAGACTAGCTGAGAATATGGAAGCCAAATGCAGTTGTCAAGGAGGTTTTTATGGCAGCGAAACTCAGAAGGCTCGGGGATTTGATATCTATCGGGCCGGCCATGCTGCGTGATTTCGAAATGATGGGAATCCGCAGTGTGGCGCAACTGGCGAAGCAGAATCCTCAGCGAATGTATGAAAAGATGGCGCGTTTGACAGGGCAACGACAGGATCCGTGCGTGCTCGATACGTTTTGCGCAGCAGTGGCGCAGGCGAAGAATCCGCGGCTGGCGGCGGAGAAGTGCCAGTGGTGGTGGTGGAGCGGGCAGAGGAAGAAACGAAGTAAGGACGTGAAGAAGTAAAGACAGAGAAAGAAAAAACACAAAGATAACGCAGACACACAGGGTGCGCAGAGGAGCGCGGAGATATTGAAGAGAACAGTTGTGGCGAAGAAAAAAGTGGGGCTCACTACGCCGGACCTGGTGCTTTTGAGTTTGCTGGCGGAGCGGCCGATGCACGGGTACCAAGCGAATGCCGAACTGGAGCGGCGCGAGATACGGGATTGGGCGGGGATTTCTCGGCCGCAGGTTTATTACTCTCTGGAGAAATTGGCGCGGGCGCGGATGATTCGTTCGTTGAAAACGGGGGAGCCCACTTCGGGGCCGGAACGCAGCAGCTTTGAGACAACGGAGAAGGGGCGCGCGGCGCTGGCGGCTGCGCTCGAACGCGAAGACTGGACCACGCAACGCGACAGGCCGCCGTTTCTGACTTGGGTGGCGCTTTCGTGGCAGGCGCGTCCGGGAGTGGTGAAGCGGCAGATTGCGCGGCGCCGAGAGTTTTTGAAAAACGAAGTTGCGAAGGAAAAGGAAGTGCTGCGGTCTATTTTGGAAGAAGTGGGGCATCCTTATCACGAAGCTGTTTGGATGGTGAGCCTGATGATTGAGCAATTCAAAGTAGAATTGCGGTGGCTTGACAGGGTGGAACGGGAGCTTCGGCGGCGCGGGCCGGCGAAACGGCCTGAATACGCGGGAGAAGAAAAGAAAACGTAACGCAGAGACACAGAGTGCGCAGAGAAGAGATAGACAAAGGACAGTTCCAGGGGAGGAAGTGATGCGGGGATCGGAACGACGTCGGATGGGACGAAATTCGGTGACTTTCGCCAGCTTGCTACTGGCGGCAGCTGCAATCAGCGGACAAATGGTTGAGGCGGAGGAGAAGCGGCCGACGGCGCGAGAAGTGGTGGCAGCCATTCAGCAGCATGTGGGAGTGCCGTGGATGACGGAGACGGTGGACACGTTCAAGGCCGGCAATCCCGATACGACAGTGACAGGGATTGCTGTGACGATGATGGCGACGATGGACGTGCTGCAACGCGCGGCTGCAAACGGGCAGAATTTCGTCATTACGCACGAGCCGACGTTTTACAACCACCTGGATGTGCCGGAAGGAATGGCGGAGAGCGATCTGGTATGGAGGGAGAAACGCGAGTTCATTGAGAAGCATGGAATGGTGGTATGGAGATTTCACGATCACTGGCATATGAGAAAGCCGGACGGAATTTTGGCAGGAATGGTGCACGCCATGGGGTGGGAGAAATACCAGCAGGAAGAAAACCCGTATTTGTTCACGATGCCGGAGAGGACGTTGGAGGCGCTTGCAGCGGAGGTGGCGAAGAAACTGAATTCGCCTGTGCTGCGAGTGGTCGGAGAGCCTGGAATGAAGGTGACGCGGATTGCCTTCAGCCCCGGCTCGGCGGGATTTGTGCGAGAGACGCACGCGCTGGAGATGGATAACGTGGAAGTGCTTTTGGTGGGAGAGACGCGGGAATGGGAGACGGTTGAGTATGCGGCGGACGCAGTCTCTGAGGGAAGAAAGAAGGCTTTGATCGTGATTGGGCATATTCCTTCGGAGCAGGCGGGAATGCAGGAGTGTGCGCGATGGCTGAAAACGTTTGTGAAAGATGTGCCGATTGAGTTTGTGGCGGCGAAGCAGCCATTTTGGACTTTGGCGGAACGGGGGAAGAAAAACTAAGTCCAAGAAAAAGATTTACACAGAGGGCGCTGAGAGCGCAGAGGACACGGAAAAGAACAAACTAGAGATTGAGCGAGCCGGAGTGGGCTACCCGGGATTTGCCGGCGTCACCGCGCTCGATGCGGCCGATGCGGAAGAATTTTTCGCGGCGGCGCTTGAGGTCGGCTTCGACGGATTTTACGTAGGCCGGGGGCACAACGAGGATCATGCCGATGCCCATGTTGAAGGATTGTAGCAATTCGTTGGTTTCGATTTTTCCAAGCGTCGCGAGGAATTTGAAGATCGGCGGAATCGGCCAGGAGGCGAGATCGATTTGCGCTTTTACGCCGGCGGGGAGGACGCGCGGCAAATTGCCGGGAATGCCGCCGCCAGTGATGTGCGCGAGAGCGGAAACCCAGCCGCGAGCGACGATATTTTTGAGCGCGGGAGCGTAGCACAGGTGCGGCTTTAAGAGCTCCGCGCCGATTTTGTTTCCGACTTCGGCGACGTAGGTGTCCGGCTTCAGTTTGGCGACTTCAAAGACAAGTTTGCGCGCGAGCGAGTAGCCATTGGTGTGCAAGCCGGAAGCCGGAAGGGCAAAGAGCGCATCTCCAGGCTTGACGGCTTTTCCAGTAAGAATTTTTTTGCGCTCGACCACGCCGACGATGAAGCCAGCGAGATCATACTCTCCTGGAGGATAAAATCCCGGCATCTCCGCAGTTTCGCCGCCGATCAGCGCGCATCCGGCTTTGCGGCACGAACGGCTCATGCCTTCGACGAGCTGCTCGATGACCGCGGGATCGAGTTTTCCCATTGCAAGGTAATCGAGGAAAAAAAGCGGCGATGCACCCTGCACGAGAATATCGTTGACGCAATGATTTACGAGGTCGCCGCCAACGGTGGAGTGCACGCCCATGGACATCGCGATTTTCAGCTTAGTGCCAACGCCATCGGCGCTCGAGACGAGAACGGGCTCTTTCCATTTTTTATTGTCGAGGGCGAAGAGCGCGCCAAAACCGCCGATGCCGCCGAGGACCCCGCTGGTGAACGTGCGGTTGGCGTGATGCCGGATGCGCTGCTTCACTTCGTCGGCGACAGCGATGTTCACTCCGGCATCGGCATATTTCATAGAGGGCGCTTCGCTTTCGCTTTATCAGGGCGCAGATTCGCGTCCGTCGTGCTCTTTGCGGAATGAACTACACTTTGCCACGGCGGGCTCGCGGCTAAATCCTTAGACAGACCGCGCGCAAACCGACTAAGGAAGGCGCGCTCAAACGCAAGCTTCAAAACAAAACATCCGGATCAAAACGTCCGGAACAATCGCTTCCATCTCACAGTGCCAGGATGGATGATGGCATTCGCATAGGCATCAAATCTTTCGCGAATCTGTCCGGGCTCCCAGGCATCTTGCCCGACATCGAGCGACATGTAAATCATGACCGGCGTGCCAATAATGTCGTTTCTAGGAACACAGCCCCAGAAGCGGCTGTCGTAGGAATTGCCGCGATTGTCACCCATCACAAAATAGCATTTGTCTGGAACCGTAAAGGGGAGCTTCTGATCGCCTGGCTCGCTACGGCCTAGAGTGTAATTTTCGAATAGCTTCTGACCGTTGATCCAGACGGCGCCGTCGTGAATGTCGACCGTTTCGCCCGGCAAGCCAATGACCCGCTTGACGTAATCCGGCTGATCGGGCGCGAAAGGCGGCTTGAAGATAATGATCTGCTGCCGCTTGGGATTGCGCCAGAGCGAGACGTGCCAGTTGGTGAAAGGAACGCCGGCATCGTAGCCAACGCGGCTCATGATGAGGTGGTCGCCGATGAGAAGAGTGTCTTCCATCGAACCGGAAGGAATGACGCGCGCCTGGCCGATCGTGCCGTTGATCAGAAGAAACGCGAGCCCCACCCAAAACCACGCGAGAGCTTCGCGCTGCGCACGCTTGCCCAAGGGAAGCTTGGGATCCTCGGCGGCTTTTTCGGCTTCTTCACTGATTTCCTTGCCGCTCGGTTTTTGTTTTGCGTCAGCCTTCACGTTCCACCGCCACGGGCTTTTCCATAGAAGCGTCGTCGGTTGCGTTGCCGTTCTTTGCTTCTGCGGCGTGTCCGTTGCTCTCGCGGACTTCGAGCTGCACGAGATCGGTGGGATAGACTCCGGTATAACAGGACGTACAAAACTTGGTTTCGGTGTCATTCACGGCCTGACGCAGAGCGGGCAGCGAGACGTAGCCGAGCGAATCCGCGCCGAGAAACTTACAAATTTCTTCCGGTGTGTTCGAGGAAGCGATGAGCTCTTCGCGCGTGGGCGTGTCCACGCCGTAGTAGCACGGAGAAATTGTGGGCGGGCAGCTGATGCGCACGTGGACTTCACGGGCGCCGGCTTCGCGGACCATGCGCACGATTTTGCGGCTGGTGGTTCCGCGGACGATGGAGTCATCAACGAGAATGACGCGCTGGCCTTCGATGAGGCCGCGGATGGGATTGAGCTTCAGCTTCACTCCGAAATTTCGGATGGCTTGCGAAGGCTCGATAAAAGTGCGGCCGATGTAATGATTGCGGATGAGACCCATGCGGAATGGGATTTTTGATTCGAGTGCGTACCCGACGGCCGCGGGAACACCGGAATCGGGAACAGGCACGACGATATCGGCATCCACGGGATGTTCTTGCGCGAGGAGGCGGCCGAGGGCTTCGCGGCTTTCGTTGACGCTGCGGCCGAAAATAATGCTGTCCGGGCGCGCGAAATAGACATGCTCGAAAATGCATTGTTGCAAGGGCTTTTGCGGCGCGAAATGGATGGACTCGATGCCAGAGCGGGAGATGCGCACCATTTCGCCAGGCTCGATTTCGCGAACGTATTGGGCGTTGAGCAGATCGAACGCGCAGGTTTCGGAGGCGACCAGCCAGGCTTCGCCGCCGGTGGGCAGTGGGAGCCTGCCGAGCACGAGCGGGCGGAAGCCGCGCGGGTCGCGCACCGCAATGAGTTCGTCTTGCGTCAGAACGAGCAGTGAATACGCGCCTTCGACTTGATTGAGCGCGTCACCAAGCGCGCCAGAAAGATTGCGGGCTTGCGAGCGCGCGATGAGATGCACGATGACTTCGGTGTCGCTGTTGGTCTGGAAGATCGAGCCGCGATGCTCGAGTTTGCGGCGCCATTCGGCGGCGTTGGTGAGATTGCCGTTGTGGCCGAGCGCGACTTTGCCCTTGTTGCAATCAATCATGATGGGCTGTGCGTTGAGCAAAGCCTTGTCGCCTGCGGTGGAATAGCGCGTGTGGCCGATGGCTAGGGTTCCGGGGAGCTTGGCGAGTTCGCTGGGTTGAAAAATTTCTTCGACATCGCCCATGGCGCGATGGAGATAAAGCTCGGTGCCGTCGCTAGAAACGATGCCAGCGGATTCCTGGCCGCGATGTTGCAGCGCGTAGAGGCCGAGATAGGTGAGATTGGCAGCTTCGGGATGGCCGAAGACACCGAAGACACCGCACTCGTCGTGGAAGTGATCGTCCGCGTAAGCGAGTTTTTGCGTCATTTTGAAGTTAACGTTTGCTCGAGCGAATTGGCCCAGATGCTACGCAGAGAGTCGATGGGGGAATCAACTACTGCGCTCCCCTTGTATTCGATGCGCAGAGCGTTGTTAAGTTTCACTTTGCCGATCTCGTGCGCGCCGACACCGTATTGTCTCGCAGTTGCGAGGACAGCGGCAAGGAAAGGTTGAGCGGAGCTCATGAGAAATCCCCAAACCTATCGGCATTGAGGGTCATTTCAAGGCTTTCTGCCCAAGCGCCCCGCAGCGCGGGAACGCCGTGAGAGATAAATGCCTTGCCCCTCAGCTCGACTCGGAAGCTGGCGCCCTCAATAACAGCGCCTATCGCCACAGCCGACACGCCGTATCGCTTTGCGATTTCGAGAACAACAGCAACCTCACTCGGACTCGCGGAAACGACGCATCGAGCTCCATTTTCTCCGAAGAGGACATGCTCCGCAGGCAGGACGTCATCGAGCACAACTTGGGCACTCAGACCGTTCGATGCGAAGCAAGATTCAGCGAGAGTAACGGCAAGCCCCCCGTCCGAGATATCGTGCGCCGATTGAACGGCGTTGGCCGAGGCGAGCGCGCCCAGACAATCGATGAGGCGCTTTTCCGCCAGGAGATCGATCGGTGGAGGCTCGCCAGCCAGTCGTTTGCTAAGCATCTTTGCATATTCGCTGGAAGAAAAATGCTGTCGCAGCTCATTTACCGAATACTGCGAGTTTGTATTCGTGGAGCCGTTCAGGAGCAGAATGACGTCGCCCGCCGCGCGAAAAGCAATTTTCAAAACGCGGGACGCATCTTCTAGAATGCCGAGAATGCCAATGACCGGAGTCGGGTAGATCGATCTGCCGAGAGTCTCATTGTAGAAGCTGACGTTGCCACCGGTGATGGGGGTGCCGAGCTCGTTGCAGGCCACGGCCAATCCATCTATAACTTCGCTGAATTGCCACATGACGTCCGGTTTTTCCGGGCTTCCGAAATTGAGGCAATTCGTGGCGGCGATGGGGCGCGCGCCGGATGCGGCGACGTTGCGGGCCGCTTCGGCGACGGCATGCATCGCGCCGGCGCGAGGATTCAGTTGGCACCAACGGCCGTTGCCGTCAGTGGAAAGCGCCAACGCGCGTTTTGCGATTCCTGTCTGCGGATCCTTAATACGAACTACGGCGGCGTCGCTTGTGCCGGGACCTGCGAGAGTGTTAGTGCGCACGCTCGTATCGTACTGTTCGGTGATCCAACGCTTGGAGGCGATGGCTGGTGAGCGCAGCAGCTTGAGAAACATATTGTCAAGCTCCGCGGCGTCACCCGCGAATGGAAACCAATCGGCAGGCGTTTCGTGGCGAAGGGGCGGTTGCGCGATGGGGCGGCGGTATACCGGGCCTTCTTCGGCGAGCGGGTGCGCGGGAATTTCCGCGGCGACCTGGCCGTGATTCAAAACCTTCGCAATACCGCCGTCGGTCACTGTGCCCACGACGACCGCATCGAGTCCCCACTTTTTGAAAACGTCGAGCACTTCGCGTTCGCGGCCTTTTTCTGCGACGAGGAGCATGCGCTCCTGCGATTCGCTGAGCATGATCTCGTAGGGCGTCATGCCGGTTTCGCGCTGAGGAACTTTGGCGAGATCGATTTCGATGCCGGTGCCGCCGCGCGAAGCCATTTCCATTGTCGAGCACGTGAGGCCGGCGGCGCCCATGTCTTGAATGGCGACGACGGCGCCCGTTTGCATGGCTTCGAGGCAGGCTTCAAGCAGCAACTTTTCCATGAACGGGTCGCCCACTTGCACGTTCGGGCGTTTTTGCTTGGACTCTTCGGTGAATTCGGCTGAGGCGAGCAGCGAGGCGCCGTGAATGCCGTCGCGGCCTGTTTTTGCGCCGACGTAAATCACGGGATTGCCGATACCCTTCGCCTTCGCGAGAAATATTTCTTCCTTCCGCGCGATGCCGAGGGCGAGAGCGTTGACCAGCGGATTTTGCGAATAGCACGGCTCGAAGCTGACTTCTCCGCCGATAGTTGGGACGCCAAAACAATTCCCGTAGTGTCCGACTCCGCGAATCACGCCGTCGAGGATGCGGCGGTTCTTGGCGGCGTCTTCTTCGCTCGTGCCCTTGCCAGGAGAAATTTCGCCAAAGCGCAGCGAATCAAGAATCGCGATGGGCCGCGCGCCCATCGTGAAAATATCCCGGAGGATTCCGCCGACACCCGTTGTTGCACCTTGAAATGGTTCGACGTAGCTGGGGTGATTGTGCGATTCGATTTTGAACGCGGCAACGAGGCCATCGCCGATGTCCACGACGCCAGCATTTTCGCCGGGGCCTTGCACGACGAGTTTGCCGCGCGTGGGCAAGCGTTTCAGGTGAACTTTGCTCGATTTGTAGGAGCAGTGCTCACTCCACATCACGCTGAAGATGCCGAGTTCAGTGATGTTGGGATCGCGGCCGAGGATTTGCTGGATGCGCGCGTATTCATCGCGCGTCACGCCGTGTTCGGCGGCGATTTCCGGAGTCACTTTGATTTCGGCGCTTGCTGTAGCCATTTGTAAGGTTCGCGGTCCTTCAGTCGATTTTCGGTTCGAGATAGCGATCAAATCCGGCAGGCCACTCGGTGGCAGGAATGCCGTTTTCCTCGGCGTTTAGAACTGGCTTGCCTATTTCCAAATCGTTTGAGACTCCTAGAAACGCTCGAAATTCGCCCCAAACGGCGAGGCCGCAAGCAGAGCCGTCCACTGCCCAGCCAATGTCCACTACATCCTCGTCCACGACCACGTTCGCTCGGTTGTAAATGTCGGCGCACTTCAAGATTTTTTTCAGCTGCGCACTGTACAGATAAAACCAGCCAGTTTGGCCTGAATCCTCAAACACAGCGAAAAAACCTACCGGGCCGGGAGCGTACAGCATGAAATTGCTGGCGTCCTCCAGAGCTGATGTTGCCTCGTTTTCCGACGGAACAACGTCAGAGCCTGCGCTTTTAGTTTCTTGTTGCCAGTGCAACTTCCGCGCGCGGACAAATTCCTCGTAGCTTAGCTCGGAAAGTTCTTCATTCATCGAATCGCTCAAGACGCAAAAGAGTCGAGCATCCCTGGGATTTTTTCAAGAAAGCTACCGTAATTCTCACGCGGTCGCCTTCGCAGCGCCGACGAGCGATTCGACCATCGATTTGAAAATGACCAAGCCGTCGTCGGAACCGAGAGCCGCTTCAACCACGCGCTCCGGGTGAGGCATGAGGCCGGCGACGTTGCGTTCGCGATTGCAAATGCCGGCGATGTTGTTCATCGAACCGTTGGGATTGCCGGCGGTGTCATCCGATCCGTCCGCTGTCGTATAACGAAAGAGAACCTGGCGATTTTTCTCGAGGTTCGCGAGCGTCGCTTCATCGCAGGTGTAGTTGCCGTCGTTGTGCGCGATGGGGACGGTCAGAATTTGTCCGGCCTTCGCGGCATGCGTGAATGGCGTGTCGGTCTGCTCGACGCGAATGTAAACGTGCCTACAAATGTAGCGGAGGCCGCTGTTGCGCATCATCGCGCCCGGGAGCAAACCCGCTTCGAGAAGAACCTGGAAACCGTTGCAGATGCCGAGGACCATGCCGCCGCTGTTGGCAAATTTTTCGACAGACTTCATCACCGGAGAAAAGCGCGCGATGGCACCGGTACGTAGATAATCGCCATGCGCAAAACCACCCGGCAAAATAATCGCGTCGCAGTTCGCGAGATCCTGCGACTGGTGCCAGATGAATTCGACGGGTTTGTGCAGCACATTGCCGATGGCGTAAAACGCGTCGTGATCACAATTGGATCCGGGAAAGACTACGACTCCGAATTTCATTGCGTGTTGGCTCCGTAAGGCATTCGGGGAACTTCTATTTTAGCACAGGGCGGCGATTTCCGACCGAGGTCGAAAAACAAGACTGAAAATAACGCAGAGACCCAGAGAACGCGGAGAAAACCCAGAGAAGAAAAAACCTAGTGGCGTTTTTTGGCGGGACGGCGAGCCTTCGATTTCTTTCGCGGCCGTTTCGTCTTTTTGGGATTTTCAGCAGCTGCCAATTCGCGACGTTTCTTGGAGGCCCAGCCCGGCTTATTCACCTGACGTCCGCGCGCGATGGCCAGCGCATCCGTTGGAACGTTTTCGGTGATCGTCGAGCCCGCCGCGACGTACGCCCCGTCGCCGATGCGCACGGGCGCCACGAGCGCACTGTCACTGCCGATAAATACTTTGTTGCCGATCGACGTCGGAAACTTGTGAAACCCATCGTAGTTGCAGGTGATAGTACCGGCGCCGATATTTGATTTCGCGCCGATTTTCGCATCGCCCAAATACGTTAAGTGCATCGCCTTAGTGCCTTCGCCGATAGTGCTCTTCTTCAGCTCGACGAAATTGCCGATGCGCGCGCCAGCTTTCACGTGGTTGTCCGGACGCAAACGCGCAAATGGCCCAATGATCACGCGGTCGTCCAACCGGCTCTGCGCAACGACGCAGTGCGGCTCAACGGTCACGTCATCTCCAAGCAGCGCATCGGTCAGCACGCTTCCGGTGCGAATCATGCACCTTGCGCCGATTTTGGTTCTCCCGAGAAGCTGCACGCCCGGCTCAATCACCGTGTCTTCGCCTGCGGTCACTTCCGGATCGACCAGCACGGTTTCCGGCAATTGAATGGTGACGCCTGCATCCATCAGCGCCGCGCGCTTTCGTTCGCGGAATATACGGTCCACTTCTGCCAAGTCCGCACGCGTGTTGCAGCCCAAAACTTCTCGAGGGTCGGGAGCGACTTCCGCAAGGACGGTTTCATTCTTCGCCGTCATTACGGCGATAGTGTCCGTAAGGTACAGCTCGCGATGATGGTTGTTCGGCTTGACGTGCGCCAATGCCGGCCAAAGCTTATCCAGCGTGAAGCAATAGATCGCAGAGTTGATTTCGTTCAGCTCTCGCTGGTCCGGCGTGAGCTGAGATTCTTCCACGATGGCGGAGACTGCGGTTTCGGATTTGCGGAGTATGCGGCCGTATCCGGAAGGATCGGCGAGCACGGCCGTCAATAACGTGGCAGAAGCATTTCCGGCGCGATGCGAGGCAACGAGTGCCTTGAGCGTTTCCGTGCGCACCAGCGGCGCATCACCAGGTAAAACGACAGCAAGCTTTGCTCTGCCTAAAGCGCGGCGCGCGACTTGCATCGCATGACCCGTGCCGTGCTGCGGCTGCTGCAGCACCGTCTCCGCGCCAAGCAGCTCAACCATGGAGGTTACAAAGTCGGCTTGGTGCCCCACGACAACAATCGTTTGCTTCGCGCTCAACGGCGCGCATGCGCGGATGACGTGCTCAATCAGCGAGCGTCCCCCTGCTCGGTGCAAAACTTTTGCGAGGCTTGATTTCAGCCGCGTGCCTTTTCCCGCCGCGAGAATGACAATGGCCAGATCGTGATTGGACATGAGGGTTCTATTCTCGCCTCACTGCCTCATCTTTGACAATCACGGGAAGCAAGGGTGCGGCAGAATGTGTTCTGGACGTAATCTTGCGTCTCTACTACAGTCATTCGCGATCGGGCTCCCAAAACCAAGGAATGAAGGTAAGGCGTTCCTCCAAAGGAGAAGCCAGCATGCAGGCCTGTTCTCGCTGTGCAGCATCGGTCCAGGAGGGTGTGTCTTTTTGCCCAACCTGCGGCAATGGGTTGAGTGGCATACCCGCCCCGATGGCCGGACTATCGCCGCTATCCCCTGCAATTCCAACGGCTTACACAGGGCAACAAGAAACCAGCGGAAAGGCCACCGCGAGCCTGATTTGCGGGATTCTGGCGTATGTGATTCTGCCGTTTCTTGCTGCTATCCCCGCGATCATCCTGGGACACCTGGCGCTCTCAGACATCAAGAAAAGGGCGGGCCAATTGAAAGGAAACGGCTTGGCGATCGCGGGCATGGTGATGGGCTACGCCCAGGTGGTTTTCCTCCCGGTGATTTTGATCATTGCCGCTATTGCGATCCCAAATCTGCTGCGTGCACGAATGGCAGCGAACGAGGCCTCGGCAGTGAGCACATTGCGTAATTACAATACTGCGATGGTGGCCTACGCGTCGAAGTGCCAGAGCAAAGGTTTTCCGGGGTCCGTGCAAAACCTCGGTCCAGGGAGTGGTGATTGCGGTGGAACGAACCTCGTGGGTGTGCTGCTTGCTACCCCAGATGCGACAAAGAGTGGGTACAGATTCTTCTACTCGCCTGGCCCCGCGAACAACCTCGGCCAAATTGTCAGCTACACGATCACCGCCGATCCCATCACCGATAACACAACGGGAATCCGGCATTTCTTTACGGATGAGAGCGGCGTCATTCGTGCGAGCAGCGGCGAGCCAGCCAACGCGGACAGCCCTCCGCTTCGGTAATCCCTATCAAATGTGGCTCGATTCCGCAGGCTTACAGTCGAGAGTGTACTAGTCCGTAGCGGTAGCGGGAGACAACGTGGTGAGCCGTATTTCGCGTTCGACGGGCGCGGCTTCTGCCGTTGTAATCGTCCAAAGCGAAGCGTCGCCAAGCAGGCGGCTGACAAGCTGAGTGTGAAGAGCGTGCCCCGCTTTGTAAGCCTCGACGCGAGCCAGCAACGGCAGGCCCGCCAATGCCAAATCGCCAATCAAATCCAGCGCTTTGTGCCTGCCAAACTCATCCGGAAAACGCAGCGGCCCATTCATCACGCCGTCGTTGGTCAAGACGATGGCGTTTTCCAGAGTGCCACCGCGAATCAAGCCCATGGAGCGCAACGGCTCGATGTCTCGCTCGAAGCAAAATGTACGCGCACGAGCCAGGAGGTGCCGAAAGGTTTGCGGATTTACCACCATCTCGACTTCTTGCTGACCCACGAGCGGATGGGGAAAATCGACATAGCAGCGAACGCGAAATTCGTCGGCTGGGTAAATGCCGATGCGGCGGTCGCCTTCCTCAACTTCCAGCGGTTTCAGCACCTTCAAATAGCGGCGCTTGCGGCGGAGCTTGCGCACGCCCGCCTGTTCCAACATTTGCATGAAAGGCTCGGCCGAGCCATCCAAAATGGGAATTTCAATGGAGTCGATGTCGATGTAAATGTTGTCGATGCCACAGGAATAGATCGCCGCGAGGAGATGTTCGGTGGTGGAGAGCAACACGCCCTGCTTCATCAGGCTGGTGGCATAACTGACGCGCGCCACATTGTGCCCCTGTGCCTCAATGGGAAAATTGTCGAGGTCCGTGCGGCGGAAAACGATTCCGGTGTCGGCGGGAGCGGGCAGAAGGCGCACGTGTCCGAAGACTCCGGTGTGGAGACCCACACCTTCAGCGAACGCCTCTTTCGCTATGGTGGATTGGAACATTGCCCCTCAGCTAAGATAGCATGATGTTTGCCACGGTTTTGCGTCTTTGTCCATATATTTCAGTAACTTATAAGAACACGGACCTGTGATTTTTGTTCTCATGTGTCTTTTTTGCATCATTTGTGGCGCTATGCGTGTCTTCTACCCCAACTATCGGCCTGGGCCCATTCCCTATTCGCAATTCCCAGGCTTCCTTTCTCATTCGGGCCGCGTCCCATGTTCTGAGAGTGCTATACTTATAGCTCTGTTTCTGTAGCAGCTTTCCATCGATTTTGGATGGGGACTTTAGAAGGGGACAGGTGAGGCATGAATCGAGCGGCTCGCATCGGGGTTCTTTGCGCATCGGTGGTTATCTTCTGTTACGCCGGGCTGGGTCATGTCCTGGGCCGCACGCCGGATGACAAGGCGTACAAGTCGCTCACGGTCTACAGCGAAGTGCTCCAAAAAATTCAGCAGGACTACGTCGACGAGCCGAATCTTCATCTGGTGACATCAGGATCGCTCCACGGAATGCTCGAATCTCTCGACCCACAATCCAGCTATCTAACCGCGCGCGAGTACACAGAATACAAGCAAAAACAGGCCGCGAATGCGAGCGGCGACACTGGCCTCACGCTGAGCAAGCGTTTCGGCTACATCATTGTGGTTTCGGTTTTGCCGGATAGCCCCGCGCAAAAAGCGGGTATCCATAGCGGCGACATTTTTGAATCCGTCGCGGGCTTCACCACACGGGACATGTCCGTTGGCCAGGCCATGAACTTCCTGCACGGCCAGCCTGGCACGGGCGTTAAAGTTGGTGTCATTCGCCGCGGCAAGGCGGATCCTGACGAAGTTGAACTGGTGCGCGAAAAACTCGGCGTGCCGAAGGTCATTACCGCGAAGGCTGACCCAGATATTCTCGTCCTTCGCTTGCCTTCGCTCGATCCGGGACGAGCCGACGAAATTCGCGCAAAGTTAGTGGACGCGGAGAAGCAGGGCATTCACAAGGTGATCTTGGATCTTCGCGAATGCGGGCGCGGGCCGGTTTCAGAGGCGATTGCCGTCGCGAAGCTCTTTGTTTCTTCGGGGACTTTGTCGACGCTGCGTGGCCAGACGGTTTCCGCGCAGGTTTTCTCGGCTGATCCAAGCAAGGTGGTCTGGAAAGCGCCGGTTTCCGTGCTGATCGACGCTACGACCTCTGGCGCAGCCGAAGTTCTGGCCGCCGCCATGGTTACGAACCACCGTGGCGACGTTGTTGGCGAGCGCACGTTTGGCTTGGCCTCCGAACAAAAACTGATCACACTCGACGACGGGGCAGCGCTCTTTCTGACCGTCGCCAATTATTACAATGGCGATGGGAAGTCCATCCTCGAAACAGGTGTTGTGCCGTCCGAAGTTGTGCGCGCTTCCGCGGAAGATGAGGCTGACTCCAGCGATGACGATAGCGGCTCGGCCGATGCACAGAAAGAGCCTTCGCTTCCTCGCCCGTTGTCGCCCGAAGATCCCATCTACCGCAAAGCCCTCGAACTCTTGAAGGCTCCACAGAAAAAAGCCGCCTAGCGTTCTGTGTTCGTTCGGCGCGGGGCGACAAACCAAGTACCTGCATTTCAACGAGAGCGCCTCAGAAAGTATTGCGCTGCGATTCCTTTCGCTTTTTTCGTGGTAGCGGCTCTTTTCTCGTGGAGCTGCAAGAGCGAGCACCCAAAACGCCTCTCGCCCAGCCAGGTCCACGGAATCACTCGCGAAATGATGCGTGTCGCCGGCGGTCTTGGGAAACAACCCGGGGACATCTCCTCACACCTCCAGTTTGATGGCGCGCATACCGATCGGGCGGACCATCTGTTTATCGCTCTGCCTGCGGGTGGATCCGAACAATCCCGGCGGGAATCAGTTGCCAATCTCATCCAATCGTTGGATCGCGTCGCGACGTCGAACAATTTATCGCGCGACGAGGCGACCAGCTCGGGAGCGCTTCTGCGGCTGGATTACCGCAGCGGCGGCGTGATCACGACTTCGGTCCACATTATCGCCCCGACGGCACGCGCCACTTCCTCGGCCGCTCCTCGACAGGGCGAGAAGAACGGCCCAGCGCGTCTGGCCATCATACTGGACGACCTCGGCAACGATCGCGCTGCCGCCGACGCGATTTTCGCTTTGCCTTATCCTCTGACAATTTCCGTCCTGCCAAATCATGCGCATTCCGTCGACATTGCGGAAGAAGCGCATCGCCGAGGCTACGAAGTGATGCTGCATCTCCCCATGCAATCTGTTGGAAAGGAAATGCCCGAAGCGCAGGAACTCCATCCGGGCATGTCGGTCGGTGATATTCCCGTGCTCTTCGAACAAATGATGCAGAGCGTTCCGAATGCGGTCGGCGTGAACAACCATCAAGGCTCTCAAGCCACCGCCGATCCCGCGCTGATGGAGGAATTGATGCCCGTTCTTCAAAAATGGAATCTTTTTTACGTGGACAGTCGCACCACCGCGGCGACAGTCGCTTATGACACCGCCCAGCAGCTTGGCGTTCGCTCTGGTTTCCGGAATGTTCCGTTCCTTGACGATGTTGCCGAAGTATCCGCCGTGCGCAAGCAGCTCGAGCTGGCTCTCCGCGGCGCGAAGGATAAGGGAGAAGCCATCGCCATTGGTCATCCTCACCCCGCGACGCTGCAAGCGCTCCGCGAAATTCTGCCGCAGGCAGAAGCGCGTGGCGTGCACCTGGTTCACGCTTCCGACCTTGTGCACTGAAATTTGAGAAATTTATTGGTAGATTGCTGAACTGTGGCCCTGTGCTTTTCTTGCGGGATACAAACGGTCAAAGACGAAAAAGAATAAGGCAAGGAGCAGAAAATCGATAGCGCTCCCCTCGGGTCCAGGTGTGCCTCCCGTTAGCCAGTTCGGCCCATGCAATGTTGCGTTCGAAAGATGGCCCGGAAAAATCATTCCGCTATCCGGAACGGAAAATAGGAACGTCTCTCCGAAATCGAAAGCAGCGTGCATGCCAAGCGCGAACCACAGGCTACCCGTGCGTTTCAGAGTGAACGCCCAAAACAAACCCACGAAAACGACGCCAGCTACGCCGACCCAGTCCTCGCCGGAATTGTGTTTGTGAACCCATCCGAATACACCGGCCAAAAGAACGGCAGCGGGCCAGAAGCCGATGCCTTCGGCCAGCGTATACAAAGCGTAGCCGCGGAAAAGGAATTCCTCGAACAGAGCAACCACAATGAAAAATACGATCCAGAAAACAGCCCACTTGGCGATCACTCCACCATGCTCGGCGAGGCTTCCGAAGGAGTACCCTCCGAAGGCCGAAATGAGCGCAATCAGCGCACAAATCTCGAAAAAGCCAAAGGAGCACCCGATCCAAAACTGTTTTCCGAATGCGCCGCGCGCGGGCAAACCATAGACGGACAAGGGCCGCGTCTCCAGCTGGGACATGATCCAAGCAGCGAGAAACGCCGCGAGAAAGCTCGCCAATTCGCCAAAGAACTGAAAGCTGAGAGAAAAAACGCCCCAAGCAGGACGCAAGAACAGGCCAAGAAAATAAATAGAAACTGTCCAAAAAACGAAGAAAAGGGCAGCATATATCAGGAGACGCCAACCAGCACGCAGGCCGGTTTTATTCAGAAACACAATTTCGGGAAATCCGCTTGCGGATGGATTTACTGGCCTTTGCACTTCAGGCGGGGTGCCAAAAGAATCGCCGTCCATTTATTGCTCCAACGAAACTCGCACCAGCCGCTTCACTCTCTGACGCCCCATCGCGCCGCCCGTAAGCAGGCGCTTACTGGCAACTTGCGGAATGCCGCGGTCCGAACTCCATCTTGTCACTCTGATGGGGAAACAAACTAGCACAGTGCTGGGCGAGCCCGCGCATTTCTTTCGCGCCTCTAAATTGTTGCTCAGTTCCTTTTCTTTAGCGTGATACAAGACTGTGCTGTGTCAGTGGAACCACCCCGGCCGCCAGAATGCGCCGGCTCTTTTTTTCTTGCACGAAAACGACGGCGCGTAAATTATCCAGGTTCCATTTCGAATCCAGTTTCAGAGCTGGCTGCGCCGAAAACCCTTCCTGGCCGTTCTTCCCCAAAACTCCAATCACTTTCAATTCGCGCAAGACCGGCGAGTGTTGTAATTCTTTTCCGACATTCTCCCCGCCCTTCACGGAAGATTGCAGCCCGCTTTCCGTGATGGCTAGAATCACTTCGGCCGTGTCTTTAGCTGCGGCGCTCGAAAACTTCTCAACGTTTATCTTAAACGTTGCCGAGTTGCTCTGTACGGGTGACACTATGCTGATCTCAACTCTCGCCTTTTTCATCGCCGCTGCTTTTTCGATTTCCTGGCGAGCCGTGCCTCCCTTGCTGCCGACAAATCCTGCCGTTCCGTCGACCACCATTTGCGGGGTGTACGGATTTCCATTGTGGAGCGTGCTGGCATAGTCGTACTGGCGTGTCGTCCAGGTAGAGGACGAAAAGGGATCTTTCCAACCCAACTCATCCCAGTAGGTCACGTGCTCTTCAAGAGCGATAACCTCGACAGTTCCCAGCGGTTGGCGCGCCGCAAGCTCCGCCAAAAGGGCGTCCGCGGGAGGGCAACTCGAACAACCCTCCGAGGTGAAAAGCTCCACTACGACGGCTTCGCGACCGGCAGATGCCTGGGAGCTCTGCGTTTGGGCCAATGTCCCTGCCCTCAATTCCCAAGTCAAGAACGCTGCAAGCATGACGGAAACGACTGCGCCAATCCATTTCATAGGAACCAGCTCCGACTACCACTTAAATCAGATGCTTGTAGTACGAGAAGCGAATCCACGTTTGAGCCAAAATTGGCCTGACACTTCCTAACTAGTTTGTTATAGTTAACCGGTTATGTGAAGTTCCGGGCTACAATTCGTGCTTTAACCGGTTTCTGGAGGTAAACTCCGTGTCGAACACTCTCGACTCTCCTGCCCTAGTCGGTGGCCGGCTATCCCTCGATTTCGTCAATGAGCTCGGGTCCTCTTCCGGCTTCTCCTGGGAAGAGCTTCTTCGTTTTCTTCTAGTGACTCGAATCATTTCCTCCGAACGCAGCGCTCAACTGCTCGCACTCCCCCAAAATGACCCGCAAAGCGCTGGAGCCCTGCTCGGCAAGGCGCAAAGGCTGCATTCTTCCCTGCACGAGACCTTCGGCTCGCTCCTCCGCAAAGAGTCGTTATCGCGCGACTGGGTCGAAACCATCAACGAGGTCTTACGCATTACCGAAGGGCACGACGAACTCCTCCAGCAAAGCGGCAAATGGGGCCTCGAGTTCGTAGCCCGCGAAGGCGGCTTAGACTGGCTGCTGGCCGCTATCGCGCGCTCAGCCGCTGAGCTCATCGCAGAAGGCGCCACGGCCCGCCTTCGCGTCTGCTCTAACCCATCATGTGGACTCTTTTTCTATGATAACTCGCGCACGCGCCTCCGGCGCTGGTGTTCGATGTCCCGATGCGGCAATCGCCACAAGGTCGCGAATTTTTCCCGCCGGCATTCCACAGGCCGCGGATAGGACTGCCTTCACGACGTCGGCAATCTCCAGGGGACTCATCGGGACTACTTCACGTATTTAGGCGGTTCGCCTTTTGCCCAAGGATCGTAGTTGTGTGCGAAGACCAGCCGATCTGCCAAAGGCGGGTGCGAGTAAAGCCAGAAGGTAATGAAATCGGGCGGATTCGGGTCCGCCAGATCCGCGTCCCCCAAAACTTGAAACGTTCGCGCCGCGACCTCGGAGGAATCCGGCACGATTCCGTGGGTAACCTCCAAGCCGTAGACGTCGGCGTCATGTTCCTGCATGCGGGAAAAACCATTCACCACCGGTGACGCGATGAACATTCCGATCTCAACCAGCAGCAGCAACACGGCAAAGGAAGCCCAATCCGAAGGTCCGTAGATTCTCCACTCCCCGCCCCAGCGGCCCAGCGTCCAATGCAGCCCGCGAAAGAGCGCATAATACCCAATCAGCAAGAGAACGGCCGCAAACAAAAATCCTTTCCACACATGCCCGAGAACATAGTGCCCCAGTTCATGACCGACGATGACGAGCGTCTCGTCGGTCGTGGCCTTCTGAATCGTGGTGTCCCAGATCACGACGCGCTTTGACGCTCCCAGTCCGGTCACATACGCATTGATCTCGTTGGTCTTTTCGCTGGCCCGCATCAAAAACATGCGGTCCCGCGGAATCGGAACCCCCGCATGCCTCGTCAAATTTTCAATGGCCGCGACCAAGTCCGGATTTGTAGCTTGCAACGGCTCGAATTTGTTGAAAAGCGGATCGATGATCCACGGGCTGATGAACACAACGAAAAGCACAACAGGCAGCGTCGCGACCCAAAAGAGCAGCCACCATCGACGCGGGCTTCGGTGCATGACACCAGACAGAATCAGCGCAAGAATCAACGCAAAACCCACGATCAGCAACTGTTCCTTGCACCAGTCCAAGAACCAGGAGCCCCACCTCTCCACCGACATTTCGTAGCGCAGGGAGAGCACGTGCCCGTAAACGCGCAATGGCAACTCCACGACATCCACCGTCAAAACAAGCATCGGCACGAAAATCAATGCCTGAACCCAGCGCCCGTCGCTGACGCTCTCCGCCCAATCCCGATACTTGGCGGCCATCCCCAGCCGCAAGAAGACGACCAGCGCCAGTACGTTGAGCCCAACCGACACAAAGTACATGGTGTAGGACGCGCGAGAATACGTGACCGCTTTTTCATAGCGATCACGTGAGAGAACATACTCCGCGTTTTTTGGCTGCTGCGAAGCCGAAGTTGGTGAGGATTGCTTTTCAGCAGGAACCGAAGGAGCCCCCACGACTTGCACCGAAAGCGGCTGCGCACTCGGGAGGGCCACAGCCTGCACCGCTCCGCAAATTCCGGCGGACAGACCCAAGCTTAAACAAAACCACGCGCCGAAACGGTGAAATGAGACACACCGCTCCATTCAGACCTCCTCGCAAACCGCTCAACAGAACCGCCCGTGCGTTACCGACCAAGGCCGCACGCCGCGGGAGTATGCCGCACGAAGCGCCAGCGCGCAAGACTAGAGGTGATGAGCAGGAGATTGGGAACTACAACGCAAACTGCCGCCCCAGACGATCGACGCGCTCTAGGGCGTACCAGGGAACGGCGTGGCGTGCGCGGTCTTCAGGCAGTAATTTCGTACTGCACCCGTCGTAGTCAGCCCGATGTGCGCGATCGAGGTCCAACGTTCCAGTTTGTGATGACCGTAGCGATGGAACAAATAGGCCGCTCCGATGGAAACTCCCGTGGCGGACGCTTCAATCGCCGCGAAGGCCGCGTGATTGTCCACGATATCGTTCGTCAGAAAAATTTCCTGTCTCCCACGGCTCCGCATATTCAAAGTCGAAAGATAATCGAGCGTCCGCGACGCCCCGACTCCTGCGAACAGCCAGTCGTTTTCTCGATCCCAAAACCGGTGCTGGTTCTCCAGCAGATCACTCTTTTGCTCATCTGAACTAGACCGAACAACATCTGGCCACTGGGCCTTTGGCGCAGGTGGCTCTTGGCCAAATGCCGCGCACGCACAAACTGACAAAACCACTACAATTCGTAATAGCCGCCCAAGTCTAAGAGTTCCACCCATCGATTTCACGCTCCAGGATTCATTCGCCGCTTGCTGAATCTACTATAATCGCGAAACTCTTAGCCAATCTGCCTCGTCCATCAACGATTCTTTCCAAGTCAGGAGTTGCCACATTCGCATCATCCCGGCCCGCGGGAATTGTCCCCAGCGAAGGGTGGAGGTATTGTTAGGGTTGACCC